>SKEY01000058.1_pt1 | contig 176672 bp, 157 predicted proteins | sample 4843871 | NCBI WGS metagenome assembly SKEY01 (sample SAMN11008797, study PRJNA524170) | human gut metagenome | biome: Human fecal sample; material: Feces; isolation source: fecal sample from pouch patient p36 | host: Homo sapiens | place: Israel: Tel-Aviv | collected 2016-12-04
GATAACGCGGATTTAAAAGGCTGCGCTATAAAAGTGGATAAAAAAAATCCGCGTTATCCGTGTCATCCGCGTCTAAAAAATAATATACCGAATGGCGCTAATCACTTATCACTTTTATTCGTATCTCATTGAGTTAGCGGGATGGATGCGTGTAATCAGGAAAGAGGGGCCTAACAGCATCAGGACAGATGCCAGCAGAGTACCTATATTCAGTAATAAGAACAGCAAAATATTGAAGGATACGGGAACGGTATCCATGTAATACGTCTCCGGATCAAGTTTGAAGATACCAAACCACTTTTGCAAGAAATAGAACGCCAGTCCGATGACATTGCCCCATAGCATACCTTTACCGATAAGAAAGACTGAGAACCAAAGGAATACCTTGCGTATGGTGGTGTTATTGGCGCCCAGAGACTTCAGTATGCCGATCATGGAAGTACGTTCGATGATGATAATCAATAAGCCGGACACCATGGTAAAACCTGCTACGCCTGCCATCAGTATCAATATTACCCAGATATTCACATCCAGAATACTGAGCCAGGCAAATATCTGGGGATTCAGCTGCTCTACGTTGCGCACGCAATAGTCTTCACCGTACCGGTCCTCCATTCCGTCCAGGTCGGCAGCAATCTGATAGGTGATCTCTTCAAGACGATCATAATCGCGTACCTGCAATTCTGCACCGCTCACTTGCCCCGGTTCCCAGTTGTTGAGACGGTTTACAAGATATAAATCGGTAAGGAGGAAAAGGTTATCGTATTCCGAGAAGTTAGTCTGGTAAATTCCTACAATCTGCAAACGGCGGGCACGAATATCATCCTGGATATAATAGGTATCTATCTTATCTCCAAGTTTCAACCTCAGCTTTGTAGCCAGTGCCTTAGAAATGACTACCCGATTGGAAGAAGCCGTATCACTGAACTGCGGTAACTCTCCTTCCACCAGATGTTCACGGAAAAAAGCAGGATCAAACTCTGGTCCTATCCCCTTCAGAACCATGCCTTGAAAATCCTCGGCAGTCTTTACCATGCCCGGTTTGGTGGAATAGCGCTGCACATGCTTCACCTCAGGATATTCGGATAGAATGGAGATGACACTGTCATTCACCACCACAGGACGCGTCTCGTAGGAACGTGCAGCATCCGAATTCGTTATCTGAATGTCCGCACCGAAACCTATTACTTTACCACGCACTTCGTTCTTGAACCCGACAATCACCGACACCGTGATAATCATCACCGCCAGACCGATAGCAACACCTATCAGGGCAATGAGCACGGCAGGACGGGAAACTTGCTTTCCCGCATCGCTGTCGCGATAAATACGTCGGGCCAAAAACAGGGCTAAACTCATGTCATAATAACTTGTGTTCTTCTTACGTATTTATTCAACTCTTCCCGGATATGCCTCCAATGCCTTTGATAAGACAAAAAGCGCACGGGTCAGGTCTTCCTTCTTCAGCACATAGGCTATACGCACTTCATTCCGACCGGAACCGGGAGTAGTATAGAAGCCGGAAGCAGGTGCCATGAATACAGTTTGTCCTTCATACTCGAAGTCAGAAAGACACCAGGCACAGAACTTATCGGAATCATCCACCGGAAGTTTTGCCACTGTATAGAATGCTCCCATAGGAATAGGCGAATACACACCGGGGATACGGTTCAGTCCGTCTATCAGGCACTTACGGCGTTCTACATATTCATCATACGTATCGCGCAGGTAATCCTCATCGGCATCCAGAGAAGCTTCGGCAGCAATCTGACCAATCAACGGAGGACTGAGACGTGCCTGGCAAAACTTCATTACAGCACTACGTATTTCCGCATTCTTCGTAATCAAAGCACCGATACGGATACCACATTCCGAGTAACGCTTGGATACGGAGTCAATCAGTACCACATTGTCTTCAATACCTTCCAAATGGCAGGCAGAGATATAGGGAGAACCTGTATAAATAAACTCACGATACACTTCATCGGAAAAGAGGAACAAATCGTACTTCTTCACAAGGTCACGTATCTGGTTCATTTCGCGACGGGTATAAAGATAACCTGTCGGATTATTAGGATTACAGATCAGGATAGCCCGGGTGCGCTCGTTAATCAGCTCTTCAAACTTTTCTACTTTAGGAAGCGAAAAACCTTCTTCTATGGTAGTGGCAATGGTGCGTATCTTAGCACCGGCAGAGATGGCAAACGCCATATAGTTAGCGTAAGCCGGTTCGGGAACAATAATCTCGTCACCCGGATTGAGGCACGCCAGGAAGGAGAACAATACCGCCTCCGAACCACCGGACGTAATGATAATATCATCTGCCGTCAGTTTGATGTTGAACTTATCATAATAGCCCACCAGCTTCTCACGGTAACTGCGATATCCTGCACTGGGACTATATTCCAGAACTTTCCGGTCGATATTGCGTATCGCATCAATCGCGACTTGCGGCGTGGGCAAATCGGGTTGTCCGATGTTCAGGTGGAATACATGCACTCCCCTTTGCTTGGCTGCGTCAGCCAGAGGAGCCAGTTTTCTGATAGGAGACGCGGGCATCTCCGTTCCGCGAATAGATATTGCTGGCATGTCTAAGTTTTTACAATTTGACAAATAAATATTAACGATTGACGATACACTTTCATATATATGCAATCGAAGGTGCAAAAGTAACACTTTATTTGAAATGACGGGAAAGCATTGGCAAAAAAGTTTAAAAACACTAGCTATGACTTAAAAGATAGTGATGAATTCAAAAGAAATTGTACCTTTGAGTGTCAAATCGTAAATCATATACAATGCCATGGTATTAAACCTGATAACATTTGCATCGTTGCTGCATAAACAAGCATCCATTCTCGGCTCACACGAACTTATATTAAACGAACTGGAGAAATATTTCACTGTAAATATTGTAGAATATCAAAACATAAACAAACTCACTAAAGACGATTTCAGCCTGCTTTTCATTGCTACCGGCGGTGTAGAACGGTTGGTTATCCAGCACTTCGAGTCTCTGCCCCGCCCTGCAATCTTACTGGCGGACGGTATGCAAAACTCACTGGCCGCCGCTCTCGAAATCTCGTCCTGGCTACGTGGCCGGGGTATGAAAAGTGAAATCCTCCACGGAGAACTACCCGAAATCATCAAACGTATCTTCGTACTCCACAGTAACTTCAAAGCTCAACAAGCACTCTTCGGATCGCGCATCGGCGTAATAGGCTCCCCCTCTTCCTGGCTTGTTGCCAGCAATGTAGATTACCTTCTTTCCAAACGGCGCTGGGGAATTGAATACACCGATATTTCACTGGAACGCGTTTATGAATATTACAATCAGGTAACAGACGACGAAGTGGGCGAAGCCTGCGCTGCTTTTGCCGGTAAAGCGCTTGCCTGCCGCGAAGCTACACCGGAGGATCTGATAAAAGCCATGCGCCTGTATCGCGCCATTAAACGGATTGTGGAGGAAGAAAAACTGAGTGCACTCACCCTGAGCTGTTTTAAACTGATAGAACAAACCGGAACCACCGGATGCCTCGCCCTCTCCCTATTGAACGATGACGGTATCATTGCCGGATGTGAAGGTGACCTGCAATCTATCTTTACCCAACTTGCCGTAAAAGTGCTGACCAGCAAGGCTTCTTTCATGGCAAACCCTTCCATGATCAATGCACGCACCAACGAAATCGTACTTGCTCACTGTACCGTAGGTATTGCACAAACCGAACAATACATCATCCGCAATCACTTTGAAACAGAGATGGGTATCGGTATTCAAGGAATCCTGCCTACGGGACACGTCACTCTGGTAAAATGTGGCGGAGAATGTCTGGACGAATATTACCTGAGCACAGGCACCCTGACTGAGAATACGAACTACATTAATATGTGCCGCACACAGGTACGCATTAAAATGGATACACCCGCAGAGTATTTCCTCAAAAATCCATTGGGAAACCATCATATCCTGATACAGGGAAATTACGAAATACTGCTGGATGAATTCCTGCAAGCGAACGGATGCAAAAGAGTTGAATAATACTATTCATTAAAATCAGGTACACGTACTGTAAAGCGTGTACCTTTTCCTAATTCAGAAGATACGTTTATTTCCCCTCTGAAACGCTCTACAATAGTCTGGCAGATACTCAGTCCCAGGCCGGCACCTTGTGTAAAGCTATCCACTTTATAGAAACGTTCGAATATGCGTCGCTGATTTTCTTCCGAAATGCCGCTTCCGGTATCTTCCACAAAGAAAACGGTATGGCCCGGCTCTTCTGTCTGGAAACCGAAAGTGATAGAACCTTGAGTAGTGAACTTCTTGGCATTGTTGATGAAATTGTTAATCACCTGTTTCAGACGGACAGAATCCGTTACTATCGATTTACCCTCACCTTCGGGCAGCTTCATGACCAGCTCTACCCCCCGAGGCATACTCAGGCGCTGAGAGTCATAGATCTGCTGCATCACAAACGTGAGGTTGTATCCGGCAAAACGGAAGTCCATTGAACCGGACTCGATACGGGACAGATCGAGAATATCATTAATCAGTGCCAGCAATAAGGTACAGTTCGTGTTGATCGTATCCACAAACTGTTTCACTTCTTCAGGACTGAATGCTTCAATGTCCTTCAGCAAGTCAGAGAAACCGACGATAGAATTCAACGGTGTACGGATTTCATGACTCATATTGGCAAGGAAAGCCGACTTCAGAGTATCAGCCTGCAAAGCTTTGTCACGGGCTGCTATCAACTCTTCTTCGGTAGCCTTATAACGCTGGATACTTTGACAAACACCCAATACCATATAAGGTGCCTCGGAATCCAGACCATTGTAAGAAGCACTACGGAATTCCCACCATTCATATTTACCTTCTCCGCTACGCATACGGAAACTCATCCGGGTATCCATTTCCTCGCCTTTAAAAATAGCTGTGAAATGTCGACGAGCCTCTTCCAAATCATCCGAATGAATAAAAAGCTCCAATTCTTTCCGCAAGATGGTCTGCTTGCCGGGAAGCCCGAAGTAATCGAGCAATGCACCTGAGAAATGGAAACTGTGCGTACGTACGTCATATTGCCAAGGATATACGGAACTTGCATCCACAGCCAGGTTGAAGAAGCGTTTATGCATTTCTTCCTCCGAGATATTGCGGCAACAAATAGCCATACCTGTCATCTTGTTCTTGGAGTAAATCGGCACAATTTCACCGGAAACAGGAAAATAAGTTCCCTTATGAACTTCCTGCATAAAAGCCTTTTCCGGAATAGGGATTACACGACGCTCTGTCCTCACCTGTTTCAGTAATGATTGCAGGATGTCTTCTCCGTTTGAATAAATATGGAAGATAGAACCTGCCATCTGCCCTTCGTAAGAACGTGCCGTATGAGTGTCAGGGTCCAGTTCGAGCATCAACATCAAAGCACGGTTGACAAAATGTATACGGAAATCCGTATCGTAAGTTATCAGTCCGTCACGGATAGAACAGAAGATATTATCAAATTCGTCACGCTGCTCCACCAAGCGGTTCTGTATCAGCAAACGCGTCTGGGCGTGCATACGACGACGTGATTCATGACGGTTCAAGCGATAGAGCCAGATAACAAGAAAGACCAATGCACCTACCACGACAGAGTAAAACAGCACAAACCAGATACGGTAGCGCTCCATCAGCGGTGCATTCATGATAATGCCACTATCACTCACTTTATCCGCATTCACTCTAAAAAATTCCAACTGCTTGAAGTCATAAAGCAGTTTACCGGGAAGGTCCACGACCCCTATCACCGAAGGGATAGCTCCTTGCAACACCTGTGCAGCACACTTTCCTGCCGCATTAGCTCCTTCGTAAGGTTCCATATCGTGCACGCAGAATACTCCGTTAGTCAATGCCAGACTTTGTCCGGCAAAAACCGGAGCTTTAGAGTTTTTTCCGATGAAAGAAAGGAACGGTGTCCATTTGGGGGCAATGACAATGCGGTTATAGGCATTATAATCATAACAAATAGAGGAAATGACAGGATTAGGAGCCTGTGACTGTACATTCATTACTTTCATCTTATATTCCGGATGAAGCTCCTGGAAATTGGGCCATATACGCTCCAGTTCAGCAACACCTTTAAGTCCTAAAAGACTACTGTCCGAAACACAAATAACTTCTGTACGATTGGGAAATACACGACGTGCATTTTCGAGTAGGTGCACGAAATCAATCTTGGATGTATACCCACAAACATTGGGTAACTTCGAGATCAGCTTTTCATTGGGATATTTGATACCCGATATCACAACCGGTAGTTTATAAGGCAGGGAATCTCCACAATGCATCAATGTATAAAAAGCCTCATCACTGCTTGTAATAATAATATCCGTGTTTTTTTGACGTGCCCGTTCACAAATACGCCGCATAATGACACACTCAGATGCAAAAGTCCAGTAATCAGCATCCAAATATTCTGTTGTGACTTTCGCTTTTATACCTCCACGTGACAGGCCATCACGCACTCCTTCAGTCAAGCGGTCATTCCAAGGAGTACGATGATTATATGACTGGATGAAAAGCACGTTGTATGTACGTTCCGCAGCATAAAGGTGTCCGGCAAATACAATGCAAGGAAACAGGCCTATCAGCATCACGAGGAATAAGCGTCTCTTCATATCTCGTTTTTCTTCTGTTTTGAATAAATGTGCTATGAATTTTCCTCGCAAATATACGGATTATATTGAAATACAGAACAGAATGCACCTTTTCTTTTACCCCATGCAAAAGAAAAGGTGCACATATAGAAGAAAAACTGACTATTCGTCGTGCAAGGCATCCGCCGGTTTCACTCGCATCGCCTGTGCAGCAGGGAACCAGATACCGGCAATTACCATCAAAGTCATAAGAAAGAAAGTGAATAATGAGACTACAACAAAGCGAAGTCCGGTAGCATCAGCCTGTTCTGTCATTATGGCTTCCGCCATAACCAGATTACCGCAAATAATCAGAGCCGGAATAGCAGCCAGCACCAACAACAGCAACCCTTCTCCCAACAGCCGGGAACGTATCCGGGAACGACTGCTTCCCATCGCCATACGCAAAGCTATTTCACTACGGCGGTGACGGGTACGGAACCAGAAAGTGCCCATCAACCCGATAAAAACATTGAAGCTAAAGAATATAGCGATAAGCCGTGCACTACGGATATACGGAGTAATCCCCTCGGATGCATCACGCTCCGCTTTCTGTTCATCATAGCTACGGACCTCAAACAGATAGAACGGAGCAACCTGCAACTGAGGAGTCATATCACGAAAGAAGCGGGTTGCAAAATCATTCGTATCAGCTTCGGGACGCACGCGAATGGAAATAAAAGGAATAGCCTGCATGCCGTAAAACCAATTCGGAAGAGGAGTCAGAATGAAAGGTTCATAACGGGCATAATCATCTGTTTTCTGATGGTCGCATACGGCAGTCACCCGGTAACGAAGACTACTACCTGCATAGTAGTCAAAGAATTCCTTCCCCAATACTCCCTTATGAGTGTGGAAAAGGCTGTCAGCCAAGTCTAATGTAACGACGGCAGGCAATGGAATGACAGCTGGATTCCACTCGGCTGAAGCAAATGACAGCGAAGAACCGGAAGTGCTTTCAAAAGCATTCATATCTGTAGAAAACATTCCTGTACCTTCTTGTATCGGAATCCGCATTACATCAAAGTATTCAGGAGATACATAACGAATATTAGCATCCTTCACACTTATACTGTCTGTAGTGTATCCTTGGAATACAGTGTTTCGAGCATAAGCATCAGAGCCAAGCCAGATACTGGCACTCTCCACATCCGGATTTTGTTTGATACGACGGAATACTTCCTCCATAGGCTTGAACCAGAAATTTTGCAAACTATCTTCAGAAGAACAAAGCACCAACTGAGTGGGATTCGTGGAAATACTGACTTTATATACATGCTCCAGATCATACCCTTTAGGCTGACGTTCTGCATAAGCAAAGGCATAGAGCATGTCAAGACAATACCATAACAGCACGAAAACAATCAGCAGTTCCGCGAAGATCCAACCGTTCAAGCGGCGTTGGTTCCAGATTTGGGTCAGAATGGACTTTATCATAATGGTTTATCTTTAGTTTAAACAATCATTCTCCACTGATAACTTCTGCTATCGGACGGCGAGTGGCATTCCATGCCGGAATAAATACGGATAGCAAATTGAAAAGCAGACATACACCCAATACCATCAGGAATACAGCAGGCCGTAGGAAAAGCCAAATACTGACTTCAAAGTTTCCACTGGTATATCCGCCTGCCAACATCCAATCTTTACCCAACCATAATAACAGACATGAGAGCAGGAATCCCAGTAACGCACCGATAAACGCCATCAGCAAGTTCTCAATTAGTAACTGTGACATCAAGGTCAGACGACTGGCACCATAAGCTTTGCGCACCGCAAGTTCCGACAGACGACGTGACATCTGAGAAGAGATAAGACCACTGACATTGATTGCAGGCACAATGAGTAAGATAAGTCCCAGAAAGATGCAAGTAGCCATAGGGTTAAGAAAATCATCGCGGAAGAACTGGCGCTCAGCGTAAGTACTCAGGTCGGGAAGTGCCAACTCATATTCAGTAAGTGACGCATTCAAGCGATCCAGTGAACTTTCTATCTGTTGTTTCATTTCATCCAAACTGACATCAGGTTTGCACAATACCATCGCTTCAAAACCACCACGCAGACCTTCACTCCCCCAAGCCGGGTCTTTAGTATAATAAGGCACCCACACCTCGCCATAAGCGAAGGTGAAAAGGGAACTTACATCTTCCGTAACCCCTACTACACGTTTTGGACGGAAACCGACAAAATAACTCTTGCCAATAGCTTCTTCAGCAGAGCCGAAAGCTTCACGTGCCAACCGCTCGGCAATGACAACAACATCCGAACAAGCATCAAACTCTTGTTGATCGAAAGGACGACCGGCTACGAAACGAATGTCATAAAGACGCCAGAAGTTCAGATCGACATGACGTTTCTGATAACGGTTACCTTTCTCGGGTGAAGCACCGCAATACTCCATGAAAACATAGCTGGTGTAAGTAACAAGTTCCGCACCGGGTAGGTCCCCGAAAACACGACTGGCAGCCTGGTAAGACATGCCCGTGTTTGCATTACTATGGTCTGCCTTACGATAGCTATAACCATAAGACGAATAAACCATCCGATCACGATGAGATTCGGGACGAATATTGGCAGTCTGAATGTCATAAACCATGTAGACTACCATGGCAAAAGCAATACTCACCGCCGTACCGATGATGGAAACAACGCTGAAAAACGGATTTTGTCGCAAAAGTGTAAATGATTGTCTGATTTTCATAGGTATATTTTTTCTAAGAAAACAACACTATTCGTCATGAAGTGCTTCAGCAGGTTGTAACTGCATGGCTTTATAAGCAGGATACCAGATGCCGACAATAATCATCAACGCCATAAGCAACCACGTAAGTATAGCTGCAATCAGGAACCGGTCGACTGTAAATTGCATTTTACTGATATCCACCAACTCGGCAATACCCACATTAAAAGCAATAATCAATGCAGGAATGGCAGCTACCGTCAAGAGTAATATGCCTTCTCCCATCAAGCGCAGAAAAATGCCGCGACGACTGGATCCCATTGCCATACGCAATGCCACTTCACGGCGACGATGTTGCGTACGGAACCAGAATGTACCAATTACTCCCAAGAAGATATTCAGCATCAGGAAGAACAGGATGCAAAGCTGTGTCTTCACTTCGTTCACATCTTCAAGTTCGCTGATGTGACGAATATCGCTGAAAGAAGATGCCTCCAACAGAAAGATGTTACCTACCCGATACAAGCGGTCGGCATCTGCCATAAGTGCATCTACAAAGTCTTTGTCTGCATCAGGAGAAACACGGAGACTCACCTGGACGTAGCGCACGTTACCCAGCTCATTAATCAGCTCATCTCTATTCAGATTATTCCCGATAAACGCCCCACCCCATTCGTGCGATGTTTCAAAATGAGAACGGCGCACAGGAACGGCAATGGCAGCAATACGACGATGATACCCACGATCGGGATAAGTCAGAGCCACTTCACGATTCAATAGCGGACGTGCATCGGGTAAATCAAGTACCGGATAATCCTCAGTGACATTGGACGTGATAATCATGGTTTGGTCGGAAATAGCAGCAGCCAGTTGCTCGGAAGAGCCTCCATCAACTGCCTGATAACGGAAAACACGATAGAAATCCGGATCAGACCAAACCAGGTAAGCACCCACATGAATACTATCCTGCAAATAAAACTGAGCGCTGTTACTTCCCTCATTATAAGGGTAACAGTTCTGTGAAATGGAGACAGCCTCCACACCCGGACGATGCCGTAAACGTTCGGTTATCTCAAGCAAAGCATCTATATTATCCTCAACTGTGAGTTCAGGATTATAAAGTGCCGACTTGGATGTCAAGGTACTGAAAGACAAATTATAGCAATGTTCCGTATCAAAGCCCATCGGAGCGCGATAAACGCGCGCAGTGACAGTAACCCAGTCTACAATGTACCAAAGTACAGCAAAAACCAGCAGTAACTCTACGAGTAGAAAGAGATTACTTCGCCATTCATTTTTAATTTGTGTAAGTAGATTCTTCATAGCTATCTTTGGTTTATTGCATCAGTAATATTCATCCGCGACGCACGCCATGCAGGAATACCTGCAGAAAGTACATTCATCAGGAGGCAGAATGCGAAAGCTGCTATAAAAGCCCACGGTGATAATAACATACCGGGGGTCAGTGCTGTCTCTCCACTGAGGTAGGCATTTGTCGAATTACTGAAAAGAAAATCATTCAGTAGGAATGTGGCTGCATAACTCAACGCTAATCCGACAACACCTGCCAGCAACGTCAGTACAAAATTCTCAAAGAAAACTTGCCGTATCAGTTCACCGCCAGTAGCACCGAAAGCCTTACGCACACCTATCTCCGCCATACGGCGACGCATACGTGAAAGAGTCATACCGGATAAGTTCACCGCCGGAACCAATAATAAGATGGCGATAACGATACCATAACGTAACATAACTCCGGGAACATCAGGTTCAGCGTACCAACGGCGATAGAGATAAGCCAGTTGGGTATCGGGTTGCCCGCGATAGAAAATCTCTACATCCCGTAATCCGTCATTATACTTTTGGCGTAAGAGTTCTGTTTCCTTTCGGATCGCATCAAAGTCCGCCGATGAGTGGGCAAGGATAACCGCATGCATAGGTCCCATCGTGTCATCCTGCCAAGAGAGGGATTCCGCATCGGCTGCGGTGTAAGGTACCCATATCTGTGCATAAGCGGCCGTAGCAAGCATAGATACGTCTGCCACAACACCTGCAACTGTGTAATCTATATAGTTTAATTGCACCGTATGCCCGACAACATCGGTAGTACCAAAGAGTTGGCGGGCAATCGTAGCACTCAGCACGGCACGCGGTAATCCGGCATCACAATCAGCACGGGTAAATCCTGCACCACTGAGAAAACGGAAACTAAAAACGCTCCAGAAAGCTTCATCAGTCTGTACCATATCAGCAGTAGCTTTCGATCCGGCAGGCACAGAGGCACGCACTTTGCCAGCACTACTGACTAAAGTCACAGCTTCCGGCGTAGTCAACGCACGGAAACATTCACGTCCAGTACGCACTGACATAGAAGCATTAGCCGATTCATTGTCCGATTTCCCTTTCAGCTTGACGGACATATAAGGTACGTAGAGTGTACGTGAGCGATTCACTTCAGGCTCACAATCTACGAGACGCACCTGGAAAGTGATGACAAGCACCATAATCATACAGATGGCCATTGCCGTACCCAACACGGACACCCAGGTAATGATAGGGTTCTCACGCAAGTGATAGAGGGCTTGAAGGAAGTAGAGTCGTATCATATTTTAAAGTAATTTAATCGTCATGTAAAGCCTCAGCCGGTTGTACCTTCATTGCCTTACGTGCCGGAATACCAATGCCAATGGCAATCATCAGAGCAATCAATACAAAGCTGATAGCTGCACAAAGCAATAATCGGTCCCACTCCAGCGTAGTGTTATTTCTCCATGAATTCAGTTCCATGTGTGCCAGATTCCAGTCTATAACCAATGCTATAGGCGTAACAACTGCCAGCAACAGCAAACCCTCACTCAGCAATCGGCTGAAGATAGCACTGTCCGTCGCCCCATGGGCTTTGTGCAATGCAATCTCTGAGCGACGTTGCTGGGTACGGAACCAGAATGTACCAAGCAATCCGAGGAAGATATTCAAAAGCAGGAATCCCATACCCATTACATAGTTACGGATATCATTGGTCCATGCCTGCTGGAAGTTACGACGTATATCATGGAAAGAACGAATTTCTGAAATAAAGAGGTTACCTACGCGAAACTGAGCTTCACTGTCTGCTTTCAGCCGTTGAATGAAATCATGGTCCTGTCCCTCACGAACACGAACACAAAGCTCCAAACCTACATAGTAGAATGACTGCTTACATAAGAAACAGTACGAATTGCGGGCCTGATCATAGTCATGATAACGCACGTTTTGTAATGCAGCTCCCAGACGATAGGTCCTCGTTGTATCACCAAAAAGCTGAAAGCGTTGGCCTATGAATTCAGTCATTTTACGATTATATTTACTATAAAGGTTGTTAGAAGTAAGGATCTCACCACGCTCTAGCATTTCAGCCATTTGTTCGGGCGTCTCACCTTGTGCACCCTGATAACGGAAGACACGGACAAAGTCGGGGGTCACCATGCGACGGATAGTCCAACCGGGAGAGTTCAACGTGTCGATTTTCACCTCTCCACTACTGTTACTTCCATTATAGGGATAGGAGTTCTGTGAAAGGCTGACAGCTTCCACTTCCGGGCGGCGACGCAACCTTTCTACCAGTTCGGCAATATCATTGTGAGTATCTTCGGATTTCCGATCGGCAATGTAATCCGGACTCTTTGGCGTCAGTTCACCCAACTCTATCAGGTAACAATTTTCTATATTAAATCCGCGTGGTTCCAGATAAGTGGCGGCACGGGTGTACAGGTAGTCTACCACATACCACATCACTACACTCACCACAAGTAACTCCAGCGCCAGCCAGAGATTATTGCGCCATTCATTCTTTATTTGTACAAGAAGTTTCTTGGTCATTTTCTTTAATGATTAATGTTTAGTGATTAATGCAGGCGACCGCCCAATGCATTTACAATTCCCACTCTTGAAGCACGCCACGCCGGGAAACCGCTGCTCAACAAATTCAGCACAAAGCAGAACAGCAATGCCCAACCGAAAGTAGACGCATGCAACAATATACCGGCATCCACTGCCGGAGGACTCAGCGTCTGACTGAATTCCTGTGCAAACAGCAACGAGTTACCCAGATAAGCAAACGCCACGCTCAACAACAACCCCAAAGCACCAGCCAGCAACGTCACTACCAAGTTCTCTGAAATAATCTGCCCCATCAGTTCCATCTTCGTAGATCCGAATGCACGGCGTACGCCTATCTCTGCCACACGTTGGCGTAAGCGGCTTTGAGTCATCGAACTCAAATTGATGGCAGGTACTATCAACAGGATTATAAAAATAATCATACGCTGACGGCGATGCTGCTCCACGTCGGGCTCCTGATTGGCACTAAACGCAATCGAACTCTTCTCCTGATCATAAGGACGATTACGATAAATCAGTTCATAGCCATCCTCACCGAGAATGACATTGTACTCTTGCCTGCGTCGTTCCGCTTCTTCACGGATAGCTTCGAAGTCATCGCGGCTCCGTGCCAGGATGGTGCAACTCATCATACCCATGTGCTCATCACTCCAAGTATCCTTGGTTATTTCCGTTGAAGTATAAGGTACCCATACCTGCCCGTAAGCAACGGTAGCCAGTGTAGAAACATCCTTTACCACGCCCGCCACTTTGTATGGCGCATGGTTCAGGAGGAACTCACGACCGATAACATCCGACGTCTGAAACAATCGGCGTGCTACGCTTTCGGTAATCACTGCTACCGGCTGTCCGGCATCAAATGTAGCCCGATCATAGGGTTTTCCGGCAATGAAAGAGAAATCGAACACATGCCAGAAAGCATCATCCGTTTGTAGCAGGTCGATACCTGTGCCGGGTTGTCCCGGCAAGTTTACAGGCGTAGAAACTACCATGCAGGTGTAGATAGTCACAGCTTCGGGTGTTTTCAGGGATTGGAAACACTCGCGTGCCGTCTTGAGTCCCATCGGACCGTTACTGCTACCACCACCCCAATTCTTATTCGTAATACTCATGTAGTGGACATGCAGAAAACGGTCACGGTTGCTCTCCGGAGCAAAAGGCGCCACCTTCACCTGCTGCATCATCACCACCAACATAATGAGGAAGATGGCAAGTGCCGTACCGGCTATGCTGACAGCACTTATCAGCGGCTGTTGCCGAAGCTGTGCCCAGGCCTGAGTAAAATATTGCTTTATCATTATTCTCCAATCTTCAAGTTACGTGTATTCACTCCACCAATACCACCCTTAGAGATGTCTGCCTGACGTGCCCGTCCGCTCAGGGTAACGCTGCCTACGCCTTCCATACTGGCACGCAAACGGTCACAATCCACATGGATATCAGCTTTACCTACACCTTCCATCTTTACAACTAAAGATTTACAGGTCAGGTCTTTCACATTCACTTTACCCACACCTTCTATCTCGAACTTGACATCATTCAGTTTCAGCGCACCTTCGCAATTGAAAGAGCCTACACCAGTAAACTCTACATCTTTCAAATCGGGTGCACTCAGATAGATGGTCACCCCTTTGTTGCGATTATTATCACCATCTTTCTTATTCTTGAAACCGATAATCAGGCAATCTCCTTTCACTTCTGTAGTAGTAGTGGTTACATACTCTTCCCTACCTTCTATTTTCAGAGAATACGAATTACTCTGTGTGAAATACACCGTCGCTACAGATGTGACCTTTACAGAAGAAAAAGCTTCCACCTTACGAACTTCGCTTACCTGCGGGTCCTTTTCATTAGCTGCGTATACTGTGCCGGCTACTGCGGCAAATAATAAACTCAAAGTTATAAATAAAGTCTTCATAAGTTTTGCTATTTAAAATTGTTTTTACTATTTCTCTTTTCTATTCTTCATGTAAAGCTTCAGCCGGCTGTATTTTCATCGCCTGCCGCGCCGGAAACCAAATACCCACCATCACCATAAGTGCTATCAAGAACCAAGCCGCTAAAGAACCAAGCAGGAAGCGTACAAAACTCCACTCTACCGGCCAGGTAGAAATAAGCTCCGTTCGTCCTATGGTGAATTCTGCGATTCCTATATTATAACAGATAATCATGGCAGGTATTGTTACTAATGCCAGCAACAATAATCCTTCGCCCGCCAGTAACCTGAACACCTGATTCTTTGTACTCCCCATTGCCAGTCGTAAGGCGATCTCACTGCGACGACGACGAGTGCGGAACCAGAAAGTGCCTATCAATCCTAAAAATACATTTACAAGCAAAAAAAGCACAACAATAGCCTGGCTATTCACTTTATCCGTATCACCGTTCATGACTTCAAATTGCAGTTGCTGTTCGGTATAAGGTACAGCATCAGCCACAAACAGATCGTCTACATCCAGTCTTGGCGCAATCTCACGAATGAAATTTGTACGATAATCCGGACCATCGGCAGCAGGTTTCACACGAAAGACTATCTGTGCCCACTCGTCGGTAAAATGTCTCTTAATCAGATTTTCATCCATACGATAGAAAAAGCAAGGAGCATCACTTCCATAGCGATAGGTTCTAAAAGCTTCAATCTTTCCACCTTGCGTGACAACTGATGTGGAGTCACCGTACTTGCTCAATGGTGTATCCAACGAGAACGTCGGCATCCTTTTCTGAAAACGGTCGAAAGCAGCCTGACTCAACATCACATTGTCCCACCCTGAAGGAGTCTCCACAAAGGGACGTTGCGGATCATCACTCATACGGAAAACGTCAATGTAACCACCAGTGGTATTGATGATACGCGCATTTACACCTATAGTATCTTGTGCAGCCAATGAACTGTAACTGTTGCTTCCGTGCATCGGCAAACTCCAGTAACACAGGGCAGCTGCTTCAACGCTGGGTTCCTGCTCCAATTTCTTCAATGCACGCAGATATCTGTCGGCATTTGTCAAAGTTGTATCACTTGTAGCGCCGCCTATAATCGTTGTAAGTCTATATACGTGGTCAATGTTGTAACCAAGAGGACGGTAAAAGGTGTACTTGAGGCAACCCAATGAGTCACAAAGGAACCACATCACGACAAACACCAGGAACAGTTCAGCCAGCACCCATCCGTTACTGCGGAAACGCGACCAAATCATGCGTAGATTATGTAATATGAATTTCATAAGGTCTCCTTTTTATTTATCGTTCAATGAGTCTACAATTGTACGGCGGGTGGCAAGCCAAGCGGGTAATCCTGCACTCAACAGATTAATCACCAGACAAAAAACAAAAGCCAATACAAACACCATCGGACTGAACAAAGCGTCCATACTTAAACTGAAATCACCTGCCGTACCGATATTCTGGCTATTAGTGAACAGCCATGTACGCATAACGTAAACAGCAAGATAACTGAATACCAACCCTACTGCGCCTCCTATCAATGTAAGTACCAGATTCTCATTCAATATCTGACGGATAAGCGTGCTACCGGTTGCCCCGAAAGCTTTGCGTACACCCAGTTCGCTAACGCGCTGTTGCATACGGCTATTGCTCAGCCCACACAAATTGAGCGAGGGTACCAGCAAAATGATGAACAGGGCAATTCCATATTGCAGATAAAGCATCGGCAGATCCGGTCCTACATTAGCCCAAACATGGTTCACGTGCGCCACAATATTGTCAGGTTGCTCCATAATGTCCATCTGCATTTCTTCCAGACCGGCATTGACATCTTTCACTCTTTTCTCAACTCCTTGCCTGATAGCAGGAAAATCATCAGGAGTACGTGCCAATACTGCAATCGTTTTTCCACCCAGATAGCTCCACCAACCAGTTACTTTCAATTCATCGGTATGGTACAGCCCCCATACTTGAGCATAAGCATCTTTGGCAGTAACAGAAACATCCTTCACAACTCCGATGATACGCGACAGTTCTCTATTCAGTAATATTTGCTGCCCAATAGCCTCTGTTGTTCCAAAAAGTTTTCGGGCCACAGAAGCACAAATAACGATAGAGCGCATATCTCCTCCCCGATCGGCTTCAGTGAGAGCTCTTCCACCAAGAAACTGCATACTGAAAACTTTCCAGAATTCAGGATCAGTATTCATTGCATCAACTTTCAATCGGTTGTTACCATCAGCTAAAGATACCAGTGCAACATCTGCCGTTGTAAATGCAGTACAAGCTTCCACTTCCGGAATTGGCTGTATGCACTCTTTCATAAACGCAGCCGAAGGAGTGCTATAATTATTCCTATCCTTATTCTCTTTTCCCTGCATGTGCATAGCAGAGAAATACAGACAGCGGCTACGGTTCACTTCCGGCTCCAAGTCAGCATACTTCGTCTGCCAGGTAATCACGATAGCCATAATCATGGTGATGGCAAAAGCCGTACCCAGTATGGATATAGTGCTCAGCAACGGATTTTGCCTCAGGATCGTAAAGGCTTGACGAATAGTTTGCATCATAATAATTACGAGTTACTAATTACAATTCTTATTCTACCTGGCGTCCGTCGAAGAAGCGCACGGTACGGCTGGTTTGTTTAGCCTGTTCCTCATTATGGGTTACCATTACAATGGTACGTCCGTCTTCCTTATTCAACTGATGCAGCAGTTCCATTACCTCAGCACCCATCTTAGAGTCCAGGTTACCGGTCGGCTCATCGGCAAGAATGATCTCAGGATTACCGATAATGGCACGGGCAATAGCTACACGCTGACACTGACCACCGGAGAGTTGTGTAGGCATGTGACGCATACGGTGGCTCAAACCGACCTTTGCCAACACCTCTTCTGCCAAGTGGCGGCGTTCCTTTGCAGACACCTTTCTATATAATAAAGGAAGTTCTACATTATCGAGCACATTCAATGAGTTAATCAAGTGGAAAGACTGAAACACAAAGCCCAGCTTCTTATTACGGAAAGCAGCCAGTTGCTTATCCTTCATACCATCTGTACGAGTACCACCAATCTCAATGATCCCACTCGTGGGGGCATCCAAAAGCCCTATAATGTTGAGCAATGTAGATTTTCCACAACCGGAAGGTCCCATGATACTGAGAAATTCTCCCTTTTCAACTTCGAGGTTCACATTTTCCAATGCCACGGTTTCAATCTCATTCGTACGATAAATCTTGTTTATCTCAGTCAATTTAATCATAATGGTAAGTATTTAATTGTTATTGATTTATTCAGTTCTCAATTTATAGATTCTTCACAGCTTTCAGTCAAATGGTATGCCAAAGCAAACATACATTCATTATCAATCATTTACATTTCCAAGCAGCTGTTCGGAAATGAACACTCTGTCCGTTTTCAGCTGTCCGCATCGTTATTTTATTCATCTCTTAAAGCTTCAGCAGGCAATATCTTTGCCGCGCGGGTGACGGGTGCATACGTACCCAGCAATGCAATAATAAGCAATACGATATACGCCAGTACACTGACTATCAGAAAATGCGTCAGTAGCTGGTTTTGCCAGTATACAGGATTACCATTCTCAGACGGATTGGCAAAACCTGATACATAGATACGGTGCATAGTCAAAGGCAGAGAAACTGCAAATGCGATTGTTACCAGTAGCCATGCCTCCATCAGAAACTGATTGCGGATAACTTTCTTTGTAGCTCCCATACTGCGCATCAATCCGATATCTTGCCTCCGTGCATTACAGCGTATCCAGAATGTGCCTACCATACCAAGGAACACGCAGAGCAAAGCAAATCCTGCCAATGAATATTGCAGGCGTAAAGTATTCGTCACTCCACTCTCATTTTCATATTTGTGGCGGATATCTGCAAAACGTCCCAGCTTGGTAAAATAGAAATTACCTACATTCAGCTGGGGAACCACTTCCGCCTTGAAGCGTTTCTCAAAAGTCGGGACATCCACATTGGGTTTCAATTTGAAAGTCAACATATACATCCACTGAATCCAACTGTGATTCCCTACCTTACTATTTACCTGTATCAACAGATTACCCGGTTGTTCATTAATCCGGTGTTTATAATCCTGCAATACTCCCATGACCTCATGGAAAGTACTGTCATTATACCTCACCCTTTTACCTACCGCATCTGTGGTGCCAAAAAGCTCTTCTGCCATACGTTCTGTAATAAACACCCCTTCACGAGCAGCGCAATCTTCGGGCAAAGACATTATCTGTCCGCTCTTGGCATCCTTCATACCATACGTACGGAATACATCTCCCCCCTCTGTCTGTACAAACTGGTAATATTGCGAATGTACCTTCAATGTGTCATTGAAGTATTCCGCGCCATTCCACGAAGAGCTGTTTGGGAAGCTGGCACTGGTCACCAAAGCAAAGCTTTCCACTTCCGGACAGTTCTTCACCAAGCGGGTAATACGATACAGATTCTCCTGCTTAATCGCAGTACTGTCCTGGGTTTTGTCATACTTACCATGCAATTCATCATAGTATTCCATATAAAGGGCATACGCCCGTTCCTCATTATAACCGGGATCAATGGCAAGATTGGATGTCAATACATAAATAGGATCTATTACCGTCCAGAGAAAAAAGCTCACGACCACCAGTTCCACAAATATCCAACCATTCTGCCGGCGCTGATTCCATAATTGGTGTCTTATTATCTTCATCATAGCATCTTAACGTTTAGAGTTCAACGACTGAATAATGTTTCGGCGCAATGCCCATATTGCAGGAATAAGTGCAGATATGAGGTTCAGTAGCACGCAAAGTCCGAATGACGCACAGAATACCGTCGGATTGAAAAGCATCTCGAATGAGAGGAAAGGAGTTTTTTCCACATCTGTATAACTGTCAAAGAGAGTAAGTATCCAGTCACTTGCCGTCAGCACAATCAGATAAGAGATCAGTAATCCCAGTAACCCACCAATGCAGGTTAGCAAGAGATTTTCCCATAATACCTGCCCTATAAGCCTCATATTAGTAGCACCATAAGTTTTGCGTACTCCCAACTCGGAAAGGCGCTCGTCCATACGTGAAGACATCATACCACTCAGGTTCATTGCAGGAATGAAAAGTAAAGCAAGCAACATATAGAGATACATTCTCAACTCAGAAGCCAAATCAGGAGCTGAACAAGAGTCGAACCGGAATGTACTGGCCCAATAATCATCGGGCTGCCCCATTAAATCATTCATGTACTTATCGGAGGCAAGATTCAATTTTCTGAAAACTTCACGCACTTCCTCCTTTAAGGCTTCTTTATCCTCAGCATCAGGAGCGGTCATATATATACCGACACTACCTACCAATTTCCCGGTAGTATCCGAAGTAACCCAGGAATTAAGCGTAATCGGTAACCACATATCTCCCACAGAAGAAGGCGTAGCGGCAGAAACATCTTCCACCACTCCGCAAACCCGATATTCCTGTGCATCCATATTAAAGCGCCTTCCCACTACGTCATCTGTAGCAAACAGTTTCCTCGCCACGCTCACCGGAAGAACCACTTCCCTGTGTTTCGCATCGATATCCGCTTGCGTGAAAGGTTTTCCATGCAGAAATCGAAAAGTGAAAACCTTCCAGAAGCCGGCATCAGTATAAAGCGGGGTTACGCTAATCGGCTCATTATTATCTGGAACCTCTACGTAATTTTCACGATAGTTACTTGCTGTTGCACCAATAGCTTCCAGATGTGGCAAATCTTGCAACATCTTCACTACATCATAACTAACGGCAGAGCAGTTCCAACTCTTATCATTATCTTTAGGATAAGACTTCATTTTCGTCACTGTCAGCATCCGGTTGCGATTATATTCGGGATATATGGGCGCAAACTTCACATAAAAGATAATGAACAGTGTCATGACAAGGGCTATTGAAAGTCCTGTACCCACCACGTAGATTCCGGTAAAGAGCCGATGCTGCTTTATCATGGTCCACGCTTGTTTAAGATAAAGTTTAATCATAGTATCATCGTTTTTAATGATTATCGCATAGGAGGATACACTATAGGGGATATAAACCTGTGCATAAGATTTATGTATCAGGTTACTTACAGCTAATTCAGTTTCAGCTTATTCTTATTTTTATAGTTGCTCATATCGCTCACCACCACCTGGTCGCCCGGTTGTAAGCCGCTGGCTACTTCCACAAACTCAAAGTTACTGTCTCCCAACTGTACCTTACGTTTCACAATCTCTTTATCAGAGTTACGAACGAAAAGCTCATACTCACCGCGTCCTACATAATAAGAAGCATTAGCAATGCGCATTACATCTTCTTTCACTGCATTCATCACATAGACATCCGTTTTCAAGCCCGAACGCAAACGACGGTTATTATCTTCATTCAACTGTACCGTAAAAGAGATCACTCCATTCTTCGACAACGGTGTCACACTGCTAACCGTACCCTCCAGTTTCTCACTGCCTATTTTTACAATCGCTTTGCCTCCCGCTGCCACACGGTCACCGTATGTATCAGCTATTTCACCTTCTACTTTGAAGTGGCTGAGGTCGGAAATCACTGCAAGCTGGCTACCCTGTGAAACCTGCGCACCAATCTGATTATTTATATAGGTAAGAATAGCTTTACGCGGTGAGCGAATCTGCGCATCATCCAGCGTACGTTTCATCTCGGCAAGTCCCTTGCGGAATATGCTGAAATCCAATTCCTGAACTTTATATTCGGCAGCAAGCACTTCCTTTTCATTATCATACTGCTGCTCCAGCTGCTCATATTCCAACTGGGCCACATTATAGCTGAGTTCAGCCTGACGCACTTTATCCGTAGTTCCCGAACCCAAGCTGTCGAGATACTGCTCATTACGCAATTCCACTTTTTTACGGTTCAACTGCATGGCCGATACTTTAATCTTCATAGCCAGATCATTCAGTTTGGTCTGATTATTCACCCGAAGCTGATTCAACTTATAGCTGCGCATCTGCTCTTCGTCCAGTAATTTCTTGTAGTCCGTCTCCACGCTCTGCAAGTCAAGTTTCAAGATTGGTGTACCTATATCCACACTGTCTCCACCTTTCTTATATATCTCGACAATTCGGGTATTGATAGGTGAATTGATGATTTCCTCAAAAGCCGGCACCACTTTTCCTGATGCACTAACACTGACTTCAATCGTACCCTTATCAACCGTAGAAAACACCAGATCTTTTGTTTTCACTCCCGTACGCATAAATGAGATGAGTACGCTGATAACGATTACACTTGCCACGCCGATGCCACCGTAGCGGATAATTTTCTTGTTGCGCTCTTTGTTACGCACTTCCTTCGGAATTTCTCTGTCCATGTTGAATATTGAGTTATTTATTATTTTATCAGTTTTCAACCTGTTCCGCTTTCAAAAACGAACAGGCATATTATTCACATTATTTATATATACTAAATGCGTGCCAAAAATGTAAGTAACTGAAAACAAGACGATAGAGAAAAAAGAAGAGTGTCCGATATCGAACACTCTGTACATTTTCGGATAAGTATATCATACTTCAGGAAGTTCATCCCCCACCATTCACAATAAAAGCATAAGCAGTTATTTAGCAACAGACAGGCAGTCGTTTACTTTTGCCCTGCTTGTTTTTCATTTCCGCAGTAAGTCTTATCGGGTGTTGACCTTGGTTAACAGGCCTATCAACCTTGGCTAACGAATCCGTCAACCTTGGTTAACAAGCCTGTTGACCAAGGTCAACACCCAATTGTTCCTAAGGATAAACATACTATTCATTAGTCCTGCACGAAATGATCCCTGGTGTAAAACAAATGAATAGCTTAGAATCAAACTAAAAAGAGGACAATATACGCATCAATAATATTGTCATAGTTTCCCAGATAAACACATCATAGCGGTCAACGATATTCTGAAATCCTCAAACATTGGTTAATAAGGCGCAACTTATTTCATCCACTTTGTGATAAGAAAATCCTTTTATATTTTTACCCTCATTATGGAAAATATCAGTATAAAAAAAGTAGAAACGAAGCGTGAAATGGACGATTTTGTGAAGTTCACAAACTGGTTGTATGCAGACTGTCCATACTACGTTCCTGACTTGGAAATGGATATTCGTAATACATTTAATCCGCGTAAGAATGCAGGATTGGAATACTCCGTCCTACAACCTTTTATTGCATATAACGAAGCTGGAAAACCGGTTGGCCGCATAGCGGGTATCATCAACTATCGAGCCAACCAAAAATGGCAAACGAAGAACGTCCGATTCGGATTCATAGACTTTATTGATGACCTGGAAGTATCAGCCGCACTGCTGAAAACCGTGGAGCAATGGGGCAAGGAACATGGTATGGATTATATACAAGGCCCGATGGGAATTTTCGATTTCGACAAGGAAGGGATGCTTATTGAAGATTTCGATAAGCTGGGATCAATGATTACAATATATAACTACCCCTACTATCCCAAACACATGGACACGTTAGGGTATGAAAAGGAAGTGGATTGGGTGCAGGTTTGCATTGAAGTACCCAAAGAAATACCGTCTAAATATGCCCGTGTGACTCAACTTTCGAAAGAGATGTTCGGACTACGAGTGAAGAAATTAACCAACGCTGATGTTGTAAAGCACGGTTATGGAAGAAAAGTATTCAAACTCTTAAACACTGCCTATGCTCCCCTCTTCGGCTATACAGAATTATCAGACAAACAAGTGGATATGTATGTCAAACGATACTTCCCACTGATAGACAAGCAAATGCTGCCCGTCATACAAAATGAGAATGAAGAAGTTATAGGAGTGGCAATCACCATGGGAAGTCTGTCTCATGCCCTGCAAAAAGCCAAAGGAAAACTCTTCCCCTTAGGGTGGTATCATCTGGTTCGTGCCCTGAAATGGAAAAAAGAGGAAAAAGCCGAACTGCTCCTGATAGCGGTGCGTCCCGATTATCAGGGACTGGGGGTAAATGCATTATTCTTCGATGACCTTATACCGGTTTATAATGAGCGTCACTTTAAATGGGCTGAGACAGGTCCGCAACTGGAAGACAATGTAAAAGAACTGACTCAATGGAAGCCCCTGCATCCCACCCTGACAAAAAGGAGACGATGCTATAAAAAGAAATTATAATAACGATAAAAAGAGATATGGAAAGAAAAGTAGTAATCACAGGTATGGGGATATGGTCGTGCCTCGGAAAAACACTCGAAGATGTACGCGATTCGCTATATGCCGGAAAAAGCGGCATTATCTTCAGCCAGGAACGCAAAGATGCCGGATTCCGTTCCGCATTATGTGCAGATGTAGAGCGTCCTGACCTTAAACCGTTCATTCCACGCAATTTACGGCATTTTATGCCCGAGGAAGCTCAATATGCTTATATGGCCACACGGTCGGCCCTCGAAAATGCAAAGCTGGATCAAGATTATATGGACAGAAATGAGATCGGCATTATCTATGGAAACGACTCCGTAGCTGAAGCTACCATGCAGGCGCTCGATAAGTTTCGTGAGTTCAAGGATACATCAGCTTGCGGCAGCGGTGCCATTTTCCAGTCGATGAACTCTACCGTGACTATGAATCTTGCCTGCCTGTTCAAACTGCGCGGTATTAACCTGACGGCCTCAGCCGCATGTGCATCCGGTTCCCAGGCTATAGGATTGGCATACACACTTATACGTAGCGGAATGCAGGATTGCATTATATGCGGCGGTGCTCAGGAAACCAACTTATACAGCGTGGCTTCATTCGACGGCATCCAATCATTCTCTATACGTGAAGACAATCCCGCCAAGGCCAGCCGTCCGTTCGACCGCGACCGTGACGGTCTGGTACCCGGTGGTGGTGCGGCAACAGTAATCATAGAGAGCTACGAACATGCCGTGAAGCGAGGGGCACCCATACTCGCAGAAATAGTAAGTTGGGGATTCTCGGGCAATGGGGATCATATTTCCACTCCCAATGTAGCAGGGCCGGCCCGTTCGCTTGAATTGTGTCTGAACAAGGGGGGTATATCTCCCCAACAAATAGGTTATATCAATGCACATGCCACCTCTACACGTATCGGAGATAGTAGAGAAGCGTCAGCCATAGCTCAGATATTCGGCGATTGCAAGGTTCCCGTAACCTCCACCAAAAGCCAGACAGGGCATGAGATGTGGATGGCTGGTGCCAGCGAACTGATCTACTCGATGTTGATGATGAAGAACGACTTTATAGCAGGAAACATCAACTTTGAAAATCCGGATGAGGAAACTGCCCGTATCCATATATTACCGGAAACGCGCGAAGCGCACTTTGATATGTTCCTTTCCAATTCCTTTGGGTTCGGCGGAACAAACTCAACCCTTATTGTAAGAAATTTATAATAACCATTTAAAAAGAAAATTATTATGACACGTGAAAGTATTATTGAACAGGTAAATGCCATATTGGCTGAAGAATTTGAAATTGATCAGGACCTTTTTACACCGGATGCCAATGTAAAGGAAACACTCTCGTTGGACAGCCTCAGTCTTGTGGATCTTGTAGCCATTATCCAGCATACCTACAAGATCAAAATTCCCGTAACCGATTTACAGAAGATTCAGACCTTCAACAATCTCTATGACTATATAGAATCACACTTCGGGCAGAGTGAATAATAAAGATATAAAGAGATGGTAGTATGACAGAATTCTGCATAAAGATTTATCGCTTTTTCCGTAATCATCGCGCAGTTTTCTGGGTGTCAATGATTGCTTTATATGCCTTCTTCGGATATTTTGCCTCAAAAATATATCTGGAAGAAGACATCAACAAACTGATGCCTTCATCGAAAAATGAAGATGGTACTACCAAACTCGCCTTTGCCAACCTGCGCATCAAGGATAAAACATTCTTGCTCTTTGAAGGAAAGAATGGAGCCTCTGTGGAACATATAACCGAAATATGTGATGCTTTCATTGATTCTCTGGAATCTAGAAATGCAGCCATGGACTCAACACAGCAGGTCATCGGGAATATTTTCTACAGATTGCCCGATGACCTGATGCTGGACGTTATCGATTATATGAGTGCGCACTTACCGGCATATATCGACACAAGTGTCTACACTCGTCTCGATGCGATGCTTACCTATCCACACATGAAGCAGCAAATGAAAGCTAACCACGATGACTTGTTGAGTCCGGTGGGAAGTATGTTTCCCGAACTTATACAGACGGATCCTGTAGGACTTCGTGGTTTACTTATGGAACAGATGAAACCTTTTACCGAAGGGGCAGCCGGCAGCTACAAAACCCTTAACGGGCATTTCTTCGTCCAAGACTCCACAGTGTGTGTAGCATTTATTACACCCATGTATTCAGCCACCAATACGGGACAGGGTTCTACCCTATTCCGCATATTGAATGATCAGATAGAACAGTTTTCTGCCTCTGCTCCCGACGTAAAAATCAGCTATCACGGTACTCCTGCCAGTGGATTCTATAATTCATGGCGAATAAAATCGGACCTGAAAGGAACTATTATCGGCTCATTAGTACTGGTTCTTATCTTTATTTCTATCTGCTTCCGCAACTACAATACCATACCGCTATTACTGCTTCCAGTGGTATTCGGCACTCTCTTCGGACTTGCTGCAATGTATTTTATAAAAGGACATTTCTCATTGTTGGCACTCGGTATCGGAGCAGTAGTACTGGGAGTGGCACTCAGCTATGTACTGCATATCATTACGCATTATAAATATATCAGTGATCCCGAACAAGTGTTGCGCGATCAGGTCAAACCTGTTTGTTTAGGATGCCTTACCACCATTGGTTCCTTCATGGGACTTATCTTCATTCGGACAGAACTGTTACAGGACTTTGGGCTCTTCGCTGCTTTCGCCATTGTGGGGACTACATTCTTCAGCCTGGTATTTTTACCACAGTTCCTCAATCCCAAGAAAAACAAGTTGAATCACCGTGCATTCGCCATCATCGACCGTATTAATGCTTACCCGTTCGACCGTAAAAAGCCCCTGCTTTTCACCATACTTGCCACTGCGGTAGTGTGTATAGGATTCTATATTGCCGGAGGAACACAATTCGATGCCGACATGCACAACTTAGGCTATAAAGCCGAAAGCACTTCATATTCAGAGAATCTGCTTCGTTCCAAAACCCATACAGGTGACAAACAGAAGTACTTCGCAAGTTCAGGGGCAACGATGGAAGAAGCCATTGAGAATTTTGAAATCATGGCTACCAAACTCGATTCCCTGCAAAATATCGGACTTGTGAAGAGCTATACCCATACGAATCAAATATTTGTACCCTTGCATGTACAACAAGAACGCATTGACGCATGGAAAAACTTCTGGACCGGAGAACGCTTGCAACTTGTACACGATTTAATCAATAAGACAGCTCCCGAAGCCGGTCTTATTCCCGATGCATTCTCTCCTTTCTTTGAATTTGCAACTGCTGATTATGAGCCTGACGCTCTTTATGAAGCAAGTATTATTCCGGAAGGCTACCAGTCTACTCTGATGGAACAGTCCTACAACGACGAGTATCTGTGCTTTACATCCGTAAGATGCAAAAACGACTCTATCCACAGCAAGGAAAGTGACTATAACCGTATCTGTGAGGCTATAGTTTCATCACCTAGCCTGCTTGTGCTCGACACCTATTATTATACCACAGATACACTGATCCAATTGAATGACGACTTCAATGTGCTGCAATGGGTTTCCATGCTCTTTGTACTCATCGTACTCTTCTTCAGTTTCCATTTCAATATCAAGCATACCCTGCTCGGTTTTATGCCAATCTTGTCGAGTTGGCTTATAGTGTTGGGGGCAATGGTGATTTTTGATGTACGGTTCAATCTCATCAACATTATCATCTCTACATTCATCTTTGGTATAGGGGTTGATTATAGCATATTCGTGATGAACGGACTTATTGGCGGTAAAGAGAACTCGCGCTTGCTGGGTTATCACAAGACAGCCATATTCTTCAGTGCATTTATCCTGATTGTTACCGTGAGTTCCATGCTGTTTGCCGAACATCCTGCCATCAAATCAGTAGGATTCTCCACTCTTGTGGGCATGATTTCGGCAGTAGTGATCTCTTATGTGGTACAACCGGCCATTTTCAGAATGATTAATAAGAATAAAGAATGAAGTACGATGCAGTTATCATAGGTAGCGGACTGGGTGGGCTGGAATGTGCACACATTCTTTCGAAAGCCGGTATGAGCGTTCTTCTGCTTGAAAGAGGAACACAAGCAGGTGGATGCCTCCAAAGCTACAGAAGGCATGGATTGGCTTTCGATACAGGCTTTCACTATGTAGGAGGTTTGGACGAGGGACAATCACTACACTCTGCATTCAGGCATCTGGGACTGCTGCGTCTTCCATGGCAACGCCTTGACAACCATTTCGACCGGGTAACAATCGGAAATCAGACTTTCAGCTTCGCACAAGGATATGATGCATTTGTCGAAACATTGACAGCAGCCTTTCCAGCTGAACGTGATGCGTTGAACAAATATGCAGATATGCTGAAACAGTGCGGTGAACAGCAATTCGATGCGTTAAATCCTCAAACCGGAGAGTCATCATTACTTTCCCGGCTTTTTGAAACAAGCGCTTATCAGTATCTGACAGAGACATTCCATGATCCACTACTGATAAATGTACTCTGTGGCACTTCCCTGAAAATGGAATTACGGAAAGAATCTCTTCCATTGTTCACCTTCGCTCATGGTAACGGAAGTTTCATCGAAAGCAGTTGGCGATTAAAAGGGGACGGTTCTCTGATAGTAAACTCACTGGTTGATGGCATCCGTATGCATGGCGGCGAGATTATCTGTAATACCGAAGTCCGGGAGTTAGTGGAAAAAGACGGTAAACTGGTACATGCAGTATGCTCTAATGGAGAAATCTACGAAGGCACTATTTTTATCAGCAATATCCATCCTGCTGTCACCTGCAATTTGGTGAAACAAAGCAGCAGGATGAAGAAAGTTTATCGTAGCAGAATTACTCATCTGGAGAATACTTTCGGTATGTTCACCGTATCGCTCCGCATCAAGCCGCAAACTCTCAGATACTTTAACTGGAACCAATATATTTATAAGGAACCGGATGTATGGGCATTTCATCTGAAAAACAATCCTGTAAGCGGAGTACTGGTAAGTTGCCGCATACCGGAAGATGGCAGTAAGTATGTACAACAGGTAGATCTCCTCACCCCAATGAACTGGAGTGAGTGTGAACAATGGAGCCATACCGAAGTGGGCCGTCGTGGTGAAGATTATAAAGCGATGAAGAAGCGTGTCGCAGACGAATGTATCACCCTTGCCGAACGTTTCATTCCCGACCTTCGTGATAGGATCACCGGATGCTACACCAGCACGCCACTCACTTACCGTAATTATACTCTCACACCTGAGGGGTCAGCGTATGGCCTGCGCAAGGATTTCAGAAATCCGATGATAACCCTGCTCTCACCACGTACACCCATCCCCAACCTGCTTCTTACGGGACAGAATCTGATGCTGCACGGGTTACACGGTGTGACCATGACAGCGCTCTTCACTTGTGCTGAAGTATTAGGAAAGGAACCGATATGGAATATAGTAAAAAACTAAAATAGACCTAACAATGAAGTATGCATTAGTAACCGGAGGCAGCCGTGGCATTGGCCGTGCTGTCTGTGTAAAATTAGCTCAGATGGGCTACCACATCATTATCAACTATGTAAGTAACGCCACAGAGGCCCAAAAGACTCTGGAACTGGTACGCCAGGCCGGACAGGATGGCGAGATACTGATGTTCGACGTAAGCAACCGGCAACAGACCAGCAAAGCCATCGAGTCATGGGAGAACGCCCATCCTGAAGAATACATCGAAGTATTGGTTAACAATGCTGGTATACGCCGTGACAATCTCCTGATATTCATGCCTGAAAACGACTGGCATCGTGTACTCAGCATCAGTCTCGATGGTTTTTACAATGTAACACAACCCTTGCTGCAATCCATGTTGGCCCGTAAGTTCGGACGTGTCATCAATATGCAAGCGTAAGCGGTGTCAAAGGAATGCCGGGACAGACCAACTATTCCGCAGCAAAGGGAGCCATCATAGCCGCCACGAAAGCACTGGCTCAGGAGGTAGCACGCAAAAATGTGACTGTCAACGCTGTCGCCCCCGGATTTATCAGAACAGATATGGTAGAGGGACTCGACGAAGATACACTGAAGAAGACCATTCCCGCCAATCGTTTCGGTACTCCCGAGGAAGTGGCCGAACTGGTTGGCTTTCTGGTTTCGCCAAACGCCGGTTACATTACCGGTAATGTGATTTCAATTAACGGAGGACTTTATACTTAAACTACATGTATGAAAAGATTATATATCCTATTTATCACTGCCATCCTCTTGTGTACCGCCTTATCGGCACAAGAAGCTGATATCCGAAAAGTTGCCGAACGATACAAAGGCATAAATACCTTCACAACTACCGTGATTCGGACTAAGCACCATGCAGCAGTGGCAGAAGATGCTGTTACCAAAGGTAAATTTCACTTCATGCAGCCTAATGAAGCATACATGACGTTTAATGAGGGGAAAGATATGCTGATAATGGACAACGGTGTCTTCACCATGATCAATGATGGTCAGGAAAGCATAGCTAAGGGAGTAACCCATAAGCAATTTGAAGTTCTTCTGATTGTTCTCAAGAATCTACTTTCGAGCGATAGCGACAGTACGGATATCAAAGAAGTGGCCGACATGGAAATTACGAAACAAGGGAATCTCTGCGCGCTGACCATCACTCCGATTATTCCGGATGCGAAAGCTAAGCGCAGGATGATGTTCACATCGTTCGTACTGACCATCGATATTCAATCATCCGAATTTAAAGGTTTACGCATGAATGAGAAGGGCAAGAATTATACGCAATATGACTTCTCCGACTAACTAATAGGAGATTACAATGGGAAAAAAGATTGTTTTTTTGTTAGCGTCCTTCTTCTTCGTGTGGGTGGCGAATGGACAGAATACAATAATAAAAGGAATCGTAACCGATTCGATTACAGGCGAAAGGTTGCCTTATGTATCTCTTAAATTTGAGGGTACAACCATAGGAGCGGCCACCGATGGGGATGGGAACTTTTCATTCTCTACTCCAACCATCGATAAGATTCTGGAAATATCTTATTTGGGATATGACAAGAAACAAATGAAAGTCATCCCGGGGAAAACCAATGACCTGAAAATACAATTAGTTCCAAATGGAATTATGTTGAATGAAGTGGTTGTCAGACCTCAAAAGGAGAAATACAGTAAGAAAGAGAACCCGGCTGTAACATTTGTGAGGCAGGTGATTGCTCTACGTAAAAGTAATGATCCCCATAATCATGACTATTTCCAATACGACCGGTATGAAAAAATGGTCTTCGCCATGAATGAGTATGAACCAAAGCCTAAAAAGAATGGCAAGCCAGGCAAGTTCGATTTCCTGGCCGATTTTGTCGATACGCTTGATATTGGCACCACCATCCTGCCGGTTTCGGAAAAAGAAAAAGTCGAGACGGTCTATTACCGTAAGGACCCAAAGTCTAAGAAACATATAGTAAAAGGAAACAAATCGTCCGGTGTAGATGAAATATTCTCGCGCGACGGTATCCAGCAGGTTTTGAGCGAAGTATTCAGGGAAGTCGACATTTTCCAAAATGACATACCGTTATTTCTACAGAGGTTTGTAAGCCCGCTTTCCACAATCGGACCGAACTATTATAAATACTATCTGATGGATACATTAAACGTAAATGGCCAAAAGTGTGTGGATCTCGGATTTGTTCCGTTCAATTCGGAAACCTTCGGTTTTACCGGGCATCTGTATGTCACGCTCGACTCCACTTATTTTGTCCAAAAAGCAATCCTCAATGTTCCTAAGGATATCAATTTGAATTTTGTTTCCAGAATGACTATCGAGCAGATATTCGAACGGACCTCAGATAGTACCCGTATTATTAAGAAAGACGATATCAGCGTAAATTTCAAGTTAAGTGAGAAAACTAAAGGAATGTATGCAAGGCGTTTGAATGTCTATAGCAACCAGTCATTCGAAGAACCCAATGCCGAACAAGCCCAAATCTTTAAAAGTAGTGCACCTGTCATCATCTCAAAAGATGCTTATCGCCAGCCGGATGATTTCTGGATAAGCAATCGTCCGGGAGAAGCAATCAAAAAGAATCCGAACTCCGTGGAAAAACTGATGGTGAAATTACGCTCTGTTCCGGTATTTTATGTAACGGAAAAGGTCGTCACAACTCTCGTGTCGGGCTATATCCCTACCAATAAAGACCCGGCTATGAATAAATTCGAATTTGGTCCGATGAATTCTACCATTAGCGGTAGTGCAATCGAAGGGGCACGCTTTCGGGTGGGAGGCACAACGACGCCCGCACTCAATAAAAATTGGTTCTTCGATGGCTATATGGCGTATGGAACGAGAGATGAAAAGCTGAAGTATAATGCCCTTGTTGAATATTCATTCAATGAACGCAAAGAATACCGCAAGGAATTTCCGATAAATTCAATCCGGCTTGAATATATGTATGATATTAACAAGTTGGGACAGCAGTATATGTACACCAGCAAGGATAATGTCCTTCTAAGTATCAGACGTCAGAAGGATACACGGGCAACTTATTTGCGACAAGCTGAGCTGACTTACTCTTACGAACAGTATAACGGACTGGCATATAATGCCATTGTTCGTAACCGTCGCGAATATGCCACGGAATATGCTGTTTTCGACCGTATCAATGCAGACGGAACCATCAGCGATGTCAAGCACTATAATATGACGGAACTGGAACTGAAGCTCCGTTATGGCAAAAATGAAAAATTCTATCAGACTCGCAATAGTCGTGTTCCAATTACATTTGATGCTTTAATTTTTAATTTCAGTCATGTCATGGCAAAGAAAAACCTGCTTGGCTCATCCTACGATTATCATCGTACGGATATCGGCATACAGAAACGTTTCTGGTTTTCAGCTTTTGGATATATCGACATTATCACCAAAGCCGGAAAGGTATGGAGCAAAGTTCCGTATCCGCTGTTAATTCTGCCGAATGCAAACCTTTCTTATACCATTCAGCCGGAAGCTTATACGAATATGAACGCCATGGAGTTTATCAGTGACGAATATGTTTCCTGGGATTTGACATACTATATGAATGGAAATCTTCTGAATCGTCTGCCTCTCATCAAGAAATTGAAAGCAAGGGAGGTATTCTGTTTCCGTGGTTTATGGGGACATCTGACGGAGAAGAATAATCCTAAGAATGGAGGGGACGGGCTATATCTTTTCCCAAAGGGTTCATATACATTGGGAAAGGCTCCTTATATGGAAGCAAGTGTGGGCGTTGAGAATATCTTTAAGTTCCTTCGCGTTGATTATGTCTGGCGATTAAACTATCGCAACCATCCGGACATTCAGACAAAAGGAATACGTTGTACAATGAGACTATCATTCTAATATCCCAACTTCTTCGGTTATAACTCCGGATATTATACAAATTATCCCCTATGCCGGCATTATATATTAGTAATACCTACATAGGGGATTATTATTTAATTGAAGAAAGGCGCTACATATTCCGAAGATTTATTCTGTACGATAATCCGGTTCATATTATATTTAATCACAACCGTTTTCGCTTCCTTATCCATTTCAAAAGCATCCATATCCTGATTCAAAGGAATGAAAGAAGGAATTTGTGCAGTGGTATATTCTGCTGCCGAAGGTGTATTTGCGGCTTCCGTTTCACATACCGGGAAACGAATGCCCAAGTCGGCTGCACGTCTGCCTTCTGCCATAAAGATTTCTTGTCGCATCAGATAAAGAACTTCTAAAAGCCCATCGACTGTGGTTGGAGCATCAATCATTTCTTCTGTAACGGAAGTACCGGAAATATAAGGAACAGAAATCAAATGAGGTGACTGACGGTCGAGCACAAGTCCGCTCCTGAATTCATCCTCCGAAGATGCGGCTACCCGGTATTCCGAACTGTTAGGATATTCTTTATACCCTCCGTTATAACGTCCTTCCAACTGATCATTAATGTCTGTTGCTACCGGACGATTGCTAACAAGCGTCAACAATGTTTTCAGAAAACCTTTTGCTCCGTTTACATCGTTGTCAGCTAAAGCAGCTTCAGCCAAAATCAGATAGGGTTCTTCCGCTTTGGCAATACAGATAGGACGTGCCTCTTTTGCCTTAGTCTGAAAATATTTCGGATCAAGGAAATCCAAACGGGGCAGTGGTTGGAAATTAGTGCCATAAATATATCCCTGAATAGAACTTATCACATTATTCTCTCCATCAAATGTCACCTGTTTTGTGAAATCCGTCGACAACGTCAAGACATTGCTGGCATACTTCACTGCATTTACTTTATCTCCGAGCCGATAATAGGCACGGGCTATCAAGGTGTTGATAAACGCTGTCTCATCCGTATCACTTGTAAATTTCAGAGCTTCCGTAAATGTAGAGATAGCCAGATTCAGGTTCTCCTTCCAGCCCTTTACCTCTCCCCCGTTTTCAACAGGGAGCGCCCGGAAATATTCTCCTGCCAGGAGATAAGAATATCCCTTGATATAATAGAGATTATAGCGTTGTTCATCTGTAGTAGTTGCATCGGCCTTAGCCACTACTTCCAATCCCTGGATCGCCGTTTCCCGCAATGTACCTACGTGACGCTGCAAATTGGTTACATCTATATCCGTATACAGGATAGTGGGAAAATCGAAAACCTTACTACTCTGGCTATAGTTATTAAAATAATTATCGGAGAGTATTTCAGTCAATTCCACATACGAACCGATAATCGTGGCAAACGAACGGTTGGCTCCGTTCACCCAAGTACTCATGGCATTAGGGGTCTTCAGAAATGTATCTTCATCTACATTCGGATTAATGATCTCATTCGGCTGTAAAAGTTCACAAGACGAACAGGCACAAGCCAGGGAAGCTATCAATATATAATTCTTAATGTTCATATCTATATTTATTTATGAGTTAAACTAATGATTAAAAAGAGACACGTATCGTTCCCACGTACTGACGAGGAGTGGAATAAGAAGAGTAGTTCAATCCACCTACCGCTACTGCACCTTGCGAACGGGCACCTGCCAGGGCAGCTTCCGGGTCTACCGATGAGGCTGTAAAGGCAAACGGATTATAAACATTGAAAGCCAGATTGACTGATTTCAGATACTTCTTCGGCTTATAATCATAAGCTATTCCGATATTCCTAATTTTCAGGAAATCTGATTTCTCTACGAAAAAGTTAGTGAAATTAAGCCAGTTAGCCCCCTGGTCAAGTCCTTCCAGTGCTTTCTCTGGAATAGCATCGTCTTTCAGCCCCTTTGAGAAACGGAACTGGCGGTCGAACGAATGTACATAAGCTCCATATTGATAATCACCGCTGAGCATGAACGAAAGATTCTTATAACTTGCCGACAAAGAGAAGTTACCATAAGCTGTAGGAAGTGTAGAGCCCAGATTCTGTAAAGGAAGAATTTCCTTCAGTGAGTTATCCGGATTCAGTACGGCCTTATAACCACGGATGAAACCTACCGGTTCTCCTTCAGCTACCACCGTTTGAACCGTTCGCGAAGAGAAACCGCCAATAGCAAAAGGCACTGCATTACCAATACTCAGTACTTTATTATGATTCGTATTATAAGATGCATTCAGGCGAACATTCCAATCTTTTGTATCCACTAATTGCAGCCCAATGCTCAATTCAATACCTTTATTCTCTATTTCACCGACATTAGACAAATAGTTGGCAGACTGACCGGATGAAGGAAGGGACGGGATACTGAAAAGAGCGTCTTTGGTCAGAGCATAATAATAAGTAAATCCCAAATTCAATACACGGTTGAAAAGCACAGCATTAAAACCGGCTTCATACGAATGTTTCTTTTCAGGTGCCAGATCCGGATTTCCATATTTACCAAAAGAAGCGGCTTGCCCTCCCTGGAAAGAATTGAACGCCACAGTACGTTGATATTCAAAAGCAGGAGGATAACTACCGGCAATACCATAATTGGCCAGAATACGGAAACTGCTTACAAGATTATTCTCTTTCAGTCTCTGCATAAAAGGTTCTTCAGAGAGAACATAAGAAAGTCCTACTTTGGGATAATACTGCCAGCCTACATTGTCACCAAAAGCAGTATTATAGTCCGAACGCAATCCCAAATCAATGTAATAGCGGTCCAGGAAACCGATATTTTCCTGAATAAAGTAGCCGTAATTATACAGATAGCTTAGCCATTCATTAGAAGTTAACGTTCCCGCACCCTCTATTATCTGGGCACCATCACGTACGTTTGTTCCATTATATACCGACTGGTGGTCATAAGTGCTAAAGAACTGAAAGCCTGCCGTAGAGATCAGACTAAAAACATCTTTATAACGATATTTATGCTGTCCGTTCAAATCCAAAGTCAGACCGAAATAGTTGCGGTCGAAGTTGGAGATACTGCCTGCATCTGAAGTTCCTTCCGGCTTCTGCTGGGTGTGAATCAGATATTCATTAGTTATGATGTTCTTATTGGTATTCAATCGATAATCTACTCCTAATACCCCTTTGAAAGTCAGATTAGCCAGAGGAGCATAGCTCAGAGATTGGGAAGTCTGAAAACGCTTTACGGACTCACGGTTGTTTTGCAATGCCTCCGCTTTCGTAACAAAAGCCTTCATCTGAGCAAAAGTATAGTCATCCAAAGCGTCCAGATCAGCGCCATAATTCACCAGTTCGCCCGCTGCATCCGTATACCTGAAATTAGTAGCCGCAGCGCCTTCCGTAAACCATAATCCGGTATATCCTCCCTGGTTACCGTTGCGGCTTCTCGCAAAGTCTTCTATCACCATACCAAATGAGTTCTGATATTCAAACTGTTCATTGAATTTCATTCTTGAACCGAAGCGCAAGTCATATTTACGATCCTCGTTACCATTCTTTATCAGAGTCCCCGTACCGTTACTCATGCTGCCGCCAAAACTATAACCGAACTTCTCTGTTCCACCGTCAAAGCCGATACGGTACTTCTGTGTGAATCCTATCTGATGCAACAGCTCTTTGGTACGTTTAAAATGATAAAACTGGGAAGAAGCAATATCCGCCTCCAATTGAGTTTCGGCAAAGAACGTAGTCTTCTGCTCTGCTCCTTTCTTTGTAAAAATCTGAATAACGCCATTGGCCGCATCTGAACCATAGAGGGTAGTAGCCGCACCACCCGTCACATACTCAATGTGATCGATATTCTCCATCGGAATATCACCGATAGAACCGGTCACTGCACTGTTTCCGCTTAATGAGTTATTCAAAGTTGCACCTGTGTTCATATTATCCACACGCACTCCGTCTACATAAATCACGGGAGTAGAGTTAGAGAAAGCAGAAGATAGACCTCTTGACTTTACCAGTGAAGTTGCACCTGCCTGACCGCTGGACATCGTTATCTGCACATTGGGGAGAGCATTTTGCAACACCTGGTCTATACGCCCCTGTTTCATACATTCCAGTTCCTTACTGCTGACAGTGGTTACATTCGATGATAACCGGCGTTTTTGCACCTCAGCCCCCTGGCCTGTTACCACAACCTCATCCAATTTGAAGTTATCCTGATCAAGTTCCACTTTCAATTCATCGACCGGACTTATAGCAACCAGCTGCGTTTCATATCCTATATAGGACACTTTCAACTTGCTCCCTTGGGCAGCAGTTATTTGAAACACTCCATCTATATCGGTAATGGTACCTACGGATGGATTATCATTCAAAACCAGTGTTACACCTGCCAACCGTTCCCGCGTCTTCTTATCAAAAACAATTCCCTTCATCCTGATTGTAGAAGCTTTCTTGGAAACTTCTTTTTTGAATATCAGAATTGAATTGTTTTCGATCTTATACCCTATTGTAGCGGGTAGCAATTTCTCCAAGACTTCTGCAATTTCCGCATTCTCTGTCTCAATACTGATTTTTGTATCTACATTAAGCACCTGCGAACTATAGGCTACCGTCAGCCCTGTCTGTTTCGTAATTCTGGCGAAAATTTCCTTTAAGGCAACTTCCCTACACTTCAGAGTTACTTTCTGAGCAGCCATAACAGAAGTCAAGCCCAGAAAAGCCATTAAAACAATCAAAATACCTCGTTTCATTTTTATACGTTAAATGATTAATGAAATTAATTCAATATGATCTTTATACGTACTATTGACACAAAGGGTAAGCTAAAGTGTATAACGGGAACATGTCTTTTACATGTCAATGCTATTTCATTCGTACCCGGATGGTATCTCCCTTCTGAAAACGGACAGGAGAGATTATTTCAAGTGTCTCCATCACTTCTTCCAAAGAGGCTTTCTTCACGCAAAAAGTATAAGAATACTGATAGACAACCGTATCTCCGACACAGAAAGGGACACCGTAATGCAAATCCAATTCTTTCAGCACTTCCTTCATCGGAGTATTCCGGAAATCGATCTCCTGTTCTTTCCAACGAATAAGCCCGCTTACTCCTTCCTGTAATTGAAGCATACAAGCGTTTTTCACCTTATTATATATAAGTGATTCGCCCGGACGCAAAGAGTATTCTTGCCGGTCACCATAAAGTAAATCTACCTGCCCTTCATCCAGTTCAACTATGATGTCCGGTTCGGAAGCATAGGCCTGCAAATGAAAAGAAGTTCCTGTCACTCGGATAGAAGCTTTATCCAAATCAACAATGAAGGGTCTGTGAGAATTCTTGCTCACCTCAAAATAAGCTTCCCCATCCAAAGTCACCCTACGCTCCGTCAGACCGAATTTATCCGGATAACAAAGACGGGAACCGGGATACAAGTAAACACGGGCACCATCCTGAAAAGCTATTTGCATCCGTTCTCCCTTCGCCACATGGATATCCTGGTAAAACGGAGGTTCAAAAAGAGAAACCTGCGTATTAAGATAGAGTAATATGGCTATAACAGCTGCAACGGGTACCACCACCGCTACCACTTTTAGAGTTAGTCCGGCAAAACGTCTTCTCGAAATTTTCTTTTGCAGATTGCAGAATACCCTTTTACGGAATTCTTCACAGACACCATCATCCATATTTTCTCTTTCCTCAAAGAAATCGGCATCCATTTGCGCAGCAAGATACGCCTGCCCTTCATTCGTAGCCAGCCAACGTCCCCACTCCCGTGCCTTTTCCTTACCGGCTTCACCAGCAAGTACCTTATTCATCATTACATCTTTTATTGCATTCATCAATATAATTCTTTGAGGTAGTATTTCAATAACTGTATGGATTGTGTATAATAGTTCTTCACTGTTCCCACAGGTATATTCAGTTTATGAGCTATCTCTTGATTATTCAACCCTTCATATATCTTCAGCAAACATATCTCCCGCTTAGCTCCCGGCAATTGCTTCACAGCCCGGTAGAAGCAACTCAGTTTTCTTTCTTCCTCCAGCTTTTCCTGCAAACCATCGTCTACAATATCATTTTCTTGCTGGATGTTTTCATATTGCCTGACTATCCATTCATTTTTATCACGAATCATATTCAGAACATGATTCTTCGCCATTGTATAAAGGTAATTTTTCAGACTCACCGTAATGCAAACAGAAGAACGGGATTCCCATAAGCGCAAATATACCTGCTGAACCACGTCTTCAGCAAGTTCTCTGTCTTGCAAATACCTGCAAGACAAGGAGTATAGCATAGAATAGTACTTATTATATATCTGCGTAAATGCATCTTGACTGCCTTGTCTGAGCAAGGAAAGCAAGTACTCGTCCTCGTAAAAAGAGTCACCTGTCGCCATAATCGGAATATTTTAAAAGAAAATGCAAAAGTATGCCCAAGAGAAGGACTTTCCGGTTACAAGCAAATTATATTTCTGTTACAAGTCTCTGCCATATACTAAAAATGACCGCTTATGAGCGGTCATTTTTAGTATATGCAATCTATTTTATCTTAATCTTAATCTGTCACCTACTTCCGGTATATATTCATCATCTTTCCGATTCATCTTATACAGGTTCTTCAACCGTATACCATATTTTTGTGAAATGGTATGCATGGAATCACCATCTTTCACAATGTAAACTGTATGTGGCTTAGAGGCTTTCTTTTTCTTACTTTTCAAATAGATAATATCACCCGCTTCCAATGTATAATCCTTATGCAAATCATTATACTTCACCAGTTTCTTCCAACTGATATCGAATTCCTTACCCAGAAAACGGAAAGTATCGCCATCACGAGCTACAACATAAGCTATATCATTAGCTATATATACCTGATGCGGATTAGCCAGCCAGGGTTTCTTCTTCAATTCCTTTGCCCACTTACGGGCTTCACGCTTACTCATGCCACGACTGTCATACTTATAAAGATCATAATCCTCTATGATTGTTATCAGTCGGTTAGCATAAGAGGGATCAGTTGCATATCCGGCTTTCTTCAGACCACGTGCCCAACCTTTATAATCTGTAACTTTCAGATCAAACAGGAAAGCGTAACGCACGCCCCGTTTCAGAAAAGCGGAGTGATCTTCATAAGAGTCCCTGGGATTGCTGTATGCACGAAAACATTCATTGCGGGCATCATCATCATGACGCACTGTACGTCCACGCCAGTTACTACCGCATTTAATGCCGAAATGATTATTACTTTTGCGTGCCAGTGCGCTCTGTCCGGCACCGCTTTCAAGAAGCCCTTGTGCCAAGGTAATACTAGCAGGTATCTTGTGTTCCTTCATTTGTTGTACGGCAAGCGGAGCATACTTCTCTATATATTCCACGTAACGGGTATTCCGGCGCTGCGCCTGAGCGGCAACGGTACAAACCAGAAGTGCCAGGATCGCAGTGAGTCTGATAGCGTTAATTCTATTCATATCAGTAAAAGTTGAGGTACAAAAATCTTAAAAAGAATTGGAATTACCAATCTCTTTTCTAACTTTGTAACATTAATTACAATATACATCACTGCCTTATGAAAGATTTGACCTTACAAATTGACATTAAAATATACGATTATAATGAATTAAGTGATGCTGACCGCCAACTGATGGATGCCGCATGCGAAGCTACCCAACGCAGTTATGCCCCCTACTCACACTTCTCCGTGGGTGCCGCTGCACGTTTGGCAAATGGTACAGTTGTCACAGGTACCAATCAAGAAAACGCAGCTTATCCATCGGGACTTTGTGCCGAACGTACTACCCTGTTTTATGCAAACTCCCAATATCCCGATCAGGCAGTAGAAACACTTGCCATTGCTGCACGCAATGAACGGGATTTTTTGGATGATCCGATTCCACCCTGTGGTGCATGCCGTCAAGTGATGCTTGAAACTGAAAAACGCTTCAAACAACCGATGCGCATTTTACTCTTCGGGAAAAAGGGTATTTACGAAATGAAGAGTGTAGGCGCTTTGCTGCCTTTGTCATTTGACGCGTCTTCTATGGAATAATACTTCCAAAACTTATTTCTCTATCCATTTACTGACCATCCTGCGTAACTCGAGTGGCGAAACAGGTTTGGTCAAAAAGTCATTGCAACCCACATTGAGTGCCAATGCCCTATCATCGTCATAAGCAAATGCCGTAAGTGCAATGATGGGCACCTGAGCACCGCCTTCCCTTAACATAACGACTGTATCTATCCCGTTCATACCCGGCATCTTCATATCCATAAAAATGAGATCAGGAGCTTGAGTATTGAAAAGGTCTATAGCTTCATTGCCGTCATGTGCTCTCAGCAGACGGTAATCCTTCCTGAGAAGCGCCTCGATCAACAAGTAGTTACTATCTATATCCTCAGCCACCAGGATTAGAGGCTTATAGTTTCTTGAAACGATCTTTATAACTTGATCTCCACTCTTTGTTACAGCATCCGGATCCAGTGAGGCATCAAGTGTATATGGGTGTGTAAACCAGAAACATGAACCTTCTCCCTCACGTGAGTTTACTCCAATCTGTCCTCCCATCCGCTCTACCAAACTCTGACATATAGACAAACCAAGACCGGCACCCTGTGAAAAAGAGTCGAGTTTTACAAAACGACTGAAAATCTCATGCTGCTGTTCAGCAGGAATACCTTTACCGGTATCCGTTACACAGAAACGCAGCTGGCTGTCATCTTCCAACCTATAGGAAAGAGTGACCGATCCCTTGGCTGTAAATTTCAAAGCGTTGGTTATGAAATTAGAAAGTACCTGCATAATTCGATTCTTATCGGCATCAACCATTATCTGAGGTGAACTTTCGTCAAAACGTAACACCACCGCCTCATCATGTTTTTTATGCGAGCAGGTGGAAATGACTTCGCGGCAAAGTCGGGCCACATCCACTCTTGTTATAATAAGCTCTACCGTACCGGCCTCTATTTTAGAAATATCCAAAATATCAGAAATAAGATTAAGCAGCAGTTCGTTGTTCTCCTCTACCAGAGACATGTACGATTCACGCTCATCATCATCGGCTTCGGCAAGCAGACTTGAAAAGCCCACGATAGCATTCAAAGGAGTGCGTATTTCATGGCTCATGTTCGCAAGGAATGCTGATTTCAGTCTATCCGACTCCTCCGCTTTTTCCTTAGCCTGAATCAGCTCCAGTTCCACCTGCTTACGAGTAGTAATATCAGTGGCCAATTCCATGATTGCCCATCGTCCGTCGAGCCATTTTATCGCCATACTCTGGATGGTATACCAACGTTCGGTAATTGGATTATAGTCTTCCCAGAAATGAACACCTGTAAATTTGCGATCAGCATCGAGCAACTGTGGTTTCGGGCAATGCGCACACAATCCATTCAACCCTGCATTCAGCATTTTCCAGCATTCTGCATTTTCCGAAACCTGTCCGGCTTCTTCCCTGAAAGGCTTATTTGCAAAAAGCACCTTCTGTGTATCATAATCACAAACAAAGATATTGGCATTGATATTATCCAATACCTTTTGCATGGTTCGCTGAGACAATTGCAGGGAAGTTTCTACTTGCCAGCGTTTCGTAGCGGTAGATACAATTTGCGATATTTGGCTCATTAGTTCCACATCTTTTTCGTCCCACTGCTTATTCCAGCAAAAGTTGAATGACAGGAAGCCGAAATGCACCCCTAACTGTGACAAAGGAAAAACAGCAATAGCTTTTACACCCTGAATTTCAAGCATCTGAGTAATAAAGGGATCGAGTGAATAAATATCAGACGTACAGATGATTTGGTTTTCTTCGAGCATGTCGAACCAAGGCTTCCCCGCTTCAATAGTCATACTCCGCAAGTAATCTATGGCCGGTTCAATACCATCGTTACACCATTCATTGGTGCATCCGTACGTAACTCCGTCAAGGTGGTTTTCCCATGTTGCCAAACGATCAACGCCGGTATAACGACCGATTTCTGCAAGTGCCATATTCATGGCTGTGGGAATATCTGGTTCCAATTGAAGTATTTGCAGTACCTTAATAAACAGTGCCTGCCGCCGATTGGTTGCTTCCAGATTCTCCTGAATGGCAATCAGGTCTCTGGATTTCTCTTCGACCATCTGTTCGAGCCGGGTACGGTACTGTTCCAGTTCCATACCGACTTCTTCTTGTTCGGAATCAGTAGATTTCATATTTGATTGATAACTGTAAATTGAATAAAATGATTACTTGAACTCTAACGAGCCATATCACATATTCTGCAAATATATGGATTTATTTTACAAATAAAAATTTTCCTATAAAAAGCTATTTCCAAAAGAAATGTTTATCTTTGCGCCCACTAACTAAATAATTGCTACGATGAGAATTTCTAAGTAAAGACAAACATTTCGGTAAACATCACTTTTCACATGCTTTATAATTCAGAATGCTGAGCATCACAAACGTGAATGTTTAGCCAATACTGTGTTTGTCTATTCCCTCCAAAATCGAGATTTTATTGTATCAGAAGTCCTTTTGATACAGTGTATTCACTTCTTTAAACACAGTATTTACCATGAGTATTATTATCAGAGACCTTAGTTATGTCCATTCCGACAAAGAAATCCTGTTCCAACATTTGAACCTCATTGTTAATCCGGGGGATAAAATGGCACTGACCGGAAACAACGGTTGTGGAAAGTCCACTTTAATGAAGATTATTGCAGGAGATTTATCCGCTACAAGGGGAACTGTCAGTCGTCCGGAACATCTTTACTATGTGCCGCAACATTTCGGGCAATATGATGATCAGACTATTGCACAGGCTTTAAGGATAGATGGCAAACTGGAAGCTTTACATGCCATCCTGAATGGAGATGTATCCGAAAAACATTTCACCGCACTAAATGATGACTGGAATATTGAAGAACGTACCCAAGCTGCCTTGTCTGCCTGGGGAATGGATAGTATTCCCCTCTCCCGCCTGATGGACGGATTAAGTGGAGGAGAAAAAACACGTATCTTCCTTGCCGGTATGGAACTACACTCACCTACCGCTATTTTACTGGATGAACCAACAAATCATCTAGATACAGCAGGAAGACAACGGCTATATGATCTTGTACAGCGTACTCCTGCCATTGTACTTGTCATCAGCCATGACCGGGCTTTACTAAACCTATTACCTACCATTTGTGAGTTATCTTCTACCGGACTGACTTTCTATGGTGGTAATTATGATTTTTTTAAAGAACAAAAGGGCGTCCGGTTGAATGCTTTGCAAGAACAATTAGAAGAAAAGCAAAAAGCTCTGCGACTTGCCCGGAAAACAGCCCGTGAATTGGCAGAACAGAAGGCAAAACAAAATGTACGGGGTGAGAAAGCTGCCATCAAAAAGGGAATCCCCCGTATTATGATGGGTGCTATGAAGAACAGAGCGGAAGCAAGCACTAATAAACTGAAAAGTGTGCATACTGAAAAAGCGGAGAAGTTGCAACAGGACATGCAGAACATTAAGAGTGCTTTACCTCTTGCGGAGAAATTAAAAACGAATTTCAATGCTTCCACCCTGCATGAAGGTAAGATATTGGCTACTGCAAAGGAACTGAACTTTCAATATCCGGATGCTCCCCAGCCTATATGGAAAATCCCGTTGAGTTTTCAGCTACGGAGTGGCAACCGCTTCTATATTGAAGGCAATAACGGCAGCGGCAAAACCACATTGTTGAAACTGCTTTGCGGAGATCTTTCTGCCGTCAGCGGAACACTTGACCGTATTGATTTCAGCACAGTTTATCTGGATCAGGAATATTCTCTTATCCATAATGAATATAGTATTCTGGAACAGGCGGAATATTTCAATCGGCGCCATCTGCCGGAGCATGAGCTGAAAACGATATTGAATCGTTATCTCTTCCCGGCAGCTACATGGAACAAGTCTTGCAGATTACTTAGTGGTGGAGAAAAGATGCGCCTTTCCTTCTGTTGCCTGATGATTGCAGATAACACCCCGGATGTTTTCATACTGGACGAACCGACCAAGAATCTGGATATTGAAAGTATCGAGATCATTACAGCAACCATCCGGGACTATAGAGGAACGGTAATCGCTATATCACATGATAAGGAATTTCTGAAAGAAATAAACTGTAAATCATGGGTTAAGTTAGAAAGCAAATAGCTTACTAACTTTTTTCTCTTACTTACTACGAAAGGTTTACCAGTTGTACAACTTATACAGCCTGGGTTATACAACTCAACACGTATGAGTTATACAACTGGTAAGGCTTTTGTAATAGGAATCACTTCATCAACGAGAAGAAAAAGAATATAAATCAATACGTTATGGCAGGCATCAAAGATTTAGAGACATTATTATCCAGTATCGATCCTGTTCTGGATGAACGCAGTTTTGTTTTTTGTACTTTTCCCGAATTCCATTGGGATGATATACATCAATTGAACCCCATCGGCTTTTTCCATGAAAAAGAGGGACTGACGCTTATCATCACCCAACAAGAGGCTATTGATAAAAATATAGATTATGAATCTGTTTATAAGCTCATTTCCCTAAATGTACATTCAAGCTTGGACGCTGTTGGATTAACAGCCGCATTTTCAACTAAATTGGCAGAAAAGAATATTAGTGCCAATGTGGTTGCTGCGTACTACCATGATCACATTTTTGTGCCTGAAGCAAAAGCAGAGCAAGCTTTAGCCGCTATTTCCGAGTTTCGTCTACAAAGCCATCCGGTTTGTCTCAAATAAAAGAGTAGCGTATTGCAGAGACCTATCTTTGTCGCATTAAACCAAAAACGATAAAGATGGATAAAACTAAAGTATTAGTAATAATTGCATTGCTAATTTCAATTTACTCTTTCGGAAAAGAAGTTTCTAATATCCCCGGACAAGCATCGGTTGATAATGAGAATATCCCACAAAGTAGTGGACGCCCCGTACAAACACTGCGAGGAGTAGTCAATGACCGGGCATCAGGACATCCTATTCCGTATGCTACGATACAGTTGACGGATATTCCGGGATTAGGGATGATGTGCGATAGTCTCGGACGTTTCGCACTTCCAAAAGTTCCGGTAGGCCGTCATTCTGTACAAGCCTCTTTCATGGGATATGAGTCAGCGACTGTACGGGAGATTCTGGTGACTTCCGCTAAGGAAGTTTATCTGGAAATAGATTTGCAGGAAAGCGTAAACGAACTGAGCGAAGTAGTGGTCCGTGCGCACAACCGGAACGAAGCCATGAATAAAATGGCTGTCGCAGGAGCACGTATGCTCAGCGTGGAAGAAGCGAGTCGCTATGCAGGTGGATTTGATGATCCGGCCCGACTGGTTGCTTCATTTGCCGGAGTAACGCCAAGCGTTTCCAATAATGGTATATCTATCCACGGTAATGCCCCGCATTTATTGCAGTGGCGACTGGAAGATGTGGAAATTCCCAATCCAAACCATTTCGCAGATATCGCCACTTTAGGAGGTGGAATTCTATCCTCACTCAGTGCACAGGTTTTAGGAAACTCCGACTTCTTCACAGGTGCTTTTCCGGCAGAATACGGCAATGCTGTTTCCGGTGTCTTCGACATGAAGCTACGCAACGGAAACAACCAGCGAAATGAAAACACATTCCAGGTAGGTATCATGGGAATAGATTTCGCCTCCGAAGGTCCGTTAAGCAAAAAACATAAGGCTTCGTATATCTTCAATTACCGCTACTCCACTACAGGATTACTGAACGTTGACTTAGGTGGAAAGATGGACTATCAAGACCTGAACTTCAAACTAAACTTCCCCACCCGCCACGCAGGTACCTTTGCCGTATGGGGTACTGCATTACTTGACAAATATAAAAGCTCACTCGAAAAGAATCCGGATAAATGGGATTACCTGGAAGATGCCGGACAGGGACGTTCTACACAGTACATGGCAGCCGGAGGTGTCACCCATCGCTACTTCTTTAATGAAAACACGTTGCTGAAAACCACACTTGCCGGAACCTATTCCGACCAAGAGGCCATACAAACCACTTATGACAGAGAATTTAATCCTTCACCTAACATCGATCAGAACAGCAGAAGCACAAACCTGATACTGACTTCGTCACTGAACCGGAAAGTAAATAACCGTTTTACCAATAAAACCGGATTAACCTTTACACAAATGTTCTACAACATGAATTTAGAACTCGCTCCATTCATTGATCAACCGTTGGAAACAATCTCAAAAGGAGATGGAAACACCAGTTTGATTTCAGCCTACAACAGTTCTGCATGGGGAATAAACGATAAACTAAGCCTGAACTTCGGCCTGCACGGACAACTACTCACACTGAATAATCGTTGGACCCTTGAGCCACGTGCCAGCCTGAAATGGCAAACAAATACTCGGACTTCCTTTGCTTTGGCTTATGGTATGTATAGCCGTATGGAAAAAATGGACGTTTACTTTGTAAAGACACAAAGTACCGGTGACCGGTCAGTAAACAAAAACCTCGATTTCACCAAAGCACACCATCTGATGCTTTCATTCGCCTATAAGGTTTCAGAAAATACAAGTCTGAAAGTGGAACCTTACATTCAGTTCCTATACGATGTGCCTGTCATGCGCGATAGTTCTTTTTCAGTACTTAACCGAGATGAATTTTTCGTGGAAAATGCTTTAGTGAACAAAGGACGAGGGCGCAACTTCGGTGTAGACTTCACTTGGGAACGAGCACTGAACAAAGGCCTCTACTACATGATAACTGCCTCCCTGTTCGATTCCCGTTATTGCGGTGGCGACGGTGTCTGGCACAACACACGCTTTAACCGAAAATATGTATTGAACGGGCTAATCGGCAAAGAATGGATGCTGGGACGCAACAAACAAAATATTCTCAGTGTCAACCTGAAGCTCACTTTGCAAGGCGGAGAACGCTATGCTCCGATAGATGTGGAAGCAACGATGGATCATCCCGATAAAGAAGTGCAGTATGATGAAACGCGGGCATATTCCATTCAACGTTCTCCGATGTTGATTGGTAATTATACAGTAAGCTACCGCATCAATAAACGACGTGTATCTCATGAATTCTCTGTGAAAGGCCTCAACTTTACGGGCAGCAAAGAGTTCATCCAGCACCTCTATAATATAAAAACAGGAAAGATAGAGGCAAGTGAACAGAAAACAGGTCTGACCAATATCAGCTACAAAATAGAGTTTTAATTTAGGATAATCCAGTGTTTTATATGAATTTATTCTATCTTCGTCACCTCAAATGAAAGATACTTCCATGAAAGTAATACCTATTATAGGCAATGATAATTCTTTTCTATACCGCTTCCTCGTCAGTTCGCGCTTCCGGGTAGCCAGACATATCACTGTCATCGTGGCACTGCTTGTCATAGCCTGTAATCTGGTATTATTCAGTTGTCAGGGCTATATAGAGATGTTGGGGAAGTGGACCTATCTTCTTATCTTCAATATGTTTCTGCTCTATGGTTCCATTTTCTATTTCAATTTGCTCTATCTGGTACCCCGTTACTTGCTCAAACAAAGATATCTGACATATATTCTTTCCCTCTCAACCGCTTTAATCGTAGTTTTTATCTTTCAAGCTACACAGGAGTATATTGTATCCGATATCTTTTTAGTTCCTAACATTTATGTCGGATACTCTAAAGTGGCATTTGTGATGGATTATCTTTCCTCTTTCCCATTAACGCTCCTCAGTATCATGGGCGGTGGCATGACTGTCTTGCTGCGGCTTTGGATACTGGAAAACCAACGAGTGATGCAATTGGAAAAAATCAGGTTGCAGTCTGAAATAGAACATCTGAAAGAACAAATTAGTCCTTCCATGTTATTCCGGGTACTCCACTATTCAGGAGAGCAGGCATTGGTAAATCCGGGAAAGGCTTCAAAAATGTTAATGAAACTGAGCCAGATACTCCGGTATCAGTTGTATGACTGTAACCGGGAAAAAGTGCTGTTAAATACAGAAATCAAATTCCTCACCAATTATTTGGAACTGGAACAACTTGTCTCCGGCAAATTTGATTTCCACATGAACGCATCAGGAGAGACAGGACGTACTTTTGTATTCCCATTGCTTTTCATCCCTTTTATACAGTACACCGTAAAACAAATCGAAACACAGGAAGAACATCCTGCATCCATTGACATCCATCTGCACGCAGAAGATGAGAATATTCAGTTCAACTGCCAGGTATCCATACCTTGCTTGGAACCGGAACAGGAATTAAATAAAATCCGGCAACGTCTTGATTTGCAATACGGAGAGAACTACCGGCTGGAATTAACCGACCAAAGCATTCAGCTTGAATTGAAAGGAGGTGGAAAATGATCAATAACCGTTTTACCAATTTCCTGCTTGCTCCACGTTATCGGACGGCAAGGCATCTGTTTCTGCAATTCGTGGTATTTATGATTACAGTAAACATACTTTGGAATGTCCCCATGCGACCACTCAGCTTCCCTCAAAGGTTGCTGGGATGGGCCATCTATTTTATTTCCATTGATGCAGTTTTCTATATCAATCTTTATTGGCTATTCCCTCGCTTCCTGCTGAAAAATCGCCTGTTGATATATGCCCTTGGTGTATCCGGAGTTAGTCTGATAGTCATTATAGCTGTAGCCATATTCCAAATTTTCACCATCGACATTTCTGTTCCCTCATCCGATAACGGTCTGTTGCCTATCGTGGTAAATGCCATATCAGGAGTATTAGCCATGGGATTTACCGTAGCCGGAATGTCCGCCATACTCCTGCTCCGCCACTGGATACTCTATAACCAGCGTGTAGATGAGATCCAATCTGCCACTCTGCATTCTGAATTGAAGTTTCTCAAAAACCAGATAAATCCTCACTTCTTATTCAATATGCTGAATAATGCCAATGTACTCATTCGAAAGAATCCCGCAGAAGCATCTAAAGTATTATTCAAGCTTGAAGATTTATTGCGTTACCAGATGAATGATAATTTCCGCGAACATGTACCTCTCCGTTCCGATATCCATTTCCTGAACGATTATCTGAATCTGGAAAAAGTACGGCGTGACCACTTTGACTACAATATCACAGAGGAAGGTAATATCGATGGCATACAATTGCCAGCCTTACTATTCATTCCTTTTGTAGAGAATGCAGTGAAGCATAATTTCGATAGTGAACATCCGTCATACGTTCACCTTTTCTTCAAGGTTGATGATAATCAATTGGAATTCCAGTGTGAAAACTCCAAGCCTGCCGTAGCAACAGGCAAAAGCCGTGTAGGCGGAATCGGACTAACAAACATCCGACGTCGGCTCGAACTCTTATATGTCGGTCGCTATTTACTGGAAGTGTCCGAGACAGAAAACAAATATGTAGTAAATTTAAAGCTGAACTTATGAATTGTATTATAATAGATGATGAACCCCTGGCACGCGAGGCTATGGAAATGCTGGTAGAAGAAAATAAAGAGCTCTGCTTACTGAGCATGTTCAACAATGCAGTGTCCGCTGCACGGTTTATGAAAGAACATTCTGTCGATCTAATCTTTCTGGATATCCAGATGCCCGGTATCACCGGCATAGAGTTCGCACATACTGTCTCCAAACGAACACTTATCATCTTCACCACTGCCTATACGGAATATGCACTGGATAGCTATGAAGTCGATGCCATCGACTATCTGGTCAAGCCGATAGAAACAGAACGTTTCCAGAAAGCTGTACAAAAGGCTCTCTCCTATCATTCATTATTGATGAAAGAAGAAAAAGAGGCCATCGAAGCCAATGTATCTTCCGAGTATTTCTTTGTCAAGTCCGAACGGAAATATTTCAAAGTAAACTATGCCGATATTCTCTTCATCGAAGGATTGAAAGACTATGTAATCCTTCAATTACCGGAGCAGCGCATCATAACCCGTATGAATATGAAAGGCATCTCCGAGCTCCTGCCCCAGGATCTGTTCCTCCGTGTAAACAAGTCCTATATCGTCAATACCCGTCACATCGATTCATTTGATAACAATGACATCTATATAGGCAATTATGAGATTGCCATAGGCAACAGCTACCGCGATACATTCTTTGAAGAATTTCTAATGAAAGGAAAAAGAAAAGGATAATATAAAAAATAATGATGTACATTTGTATTCTGGAATTAAGCAACTTAACAAGTTTACAGATATGATACAAATTCGTCCCAGCCAACTTTCTGACTTAGACCGCCTGATGGAGATATTCGATCATGCCCGCAAGTTTATGGCATCCGTAGGAAACGGAAACCAGTGGATCAACGGCTACCCGCAGCGTGAACTGATTGCCAAAGAAATCACCGACGGACATTGCTATGCATGTGAAAATGAGCACGGAAAAATCATCGGAACATTTTGTTTTGTTCCGAGTCCCGACCCCTTTTATGCCATTATCGAAGATGGAGCCTGGCTGAATGATGATCCCTATTATGTGATTCACCGTATCGCTTCCGACGGAAGTCATAAAGGCATTGGCGATATCTGTTTAAATTGGTGCGCCAAGCAATATCCAAGCTTACGTGCGGACACACATAAAGACAATATCATCATGCAAAACCTCCTTGTGCGAAACGAATTTATCCGTTGTGGGACGGTTTATGTCTCAAATGGGACGCCCAGAATTGCATACCAAAAAATATCACGATAATGACCGCCTAACTGCTATGGATGCAGGATGCAACGAGTATCTTGTTAAACCCATAGACCGGGCTAAATTAATGGCTGTATTGAAAAAATACAGCTAATATATAATCTTTTAAACAGATATTTTATCAGGAATGAAGAATAGTAAAAGCCAGAGCCCTACACAGTGGTTCGTCTTTTTCAAAGACCAACTGTTGCTGAAAAAAGAGAAAACAGAAAAAGGAGAGATTAAATACAGTGTACCTTATGGTACAGAATCACCGTTGGCCCCCGGCTCAGGTAGTACGATCCATGAAGTCTTTCTGCCCACGGATGAAATAGTACATGCATTCGCCATTGAACAGCTCGTTACTGAAACTGAAGAATGGGTTATGGTCAACCTCCGGGGTTCCTACGAATACATCACTCTGGACGAATATAAAGCTGCCGGAAAAGCATATCAGATACTGTATTGGGATCAGCATAGCCGTTTTTGTCCTGCGTGTGGTATGCCTACGGAACATAAGACCCCTATCATGAAAAAATGCCCTTCGTGTGCTTACGAAATATATCCACCTATTTCTACAGCTATCATTGTACTAATACGCCGCGGGGAAGAAATCTTGCTGGTGCATGCCCGCAATTTCCGCGGAACATTCTATGGTTTGGTAGCCGGTTTCCTCGAAGCAGGAGAAACTCTGGAACAATGCGTACAACGCGAAGTGATGGAAGAAACCGGATTGCGAGTGAAGAATATCACTTATTTCGGCAACCAGCCCTGGCCCTATCCCAGCGGACTGATGGTAGGCTTCATTGCTGATTATGAAAGTGGGGAAATCAAGTTACAGAAAGACGAGCTCAGTGCCGGAGCATTCTATTCAAAAGAAAATATGCCGGAAATTCCACGAAAACTGAGCATAGCACGAAAGATGATAGACTGGTGGCTAAGCAATAATTAAAAGACGGAAATCATTCAAATAAAAACAGATTGCGGAGGACATGCATTCAACAAACGAACAACTACGAATGAAACGACTCTCATTCACATCAACCAATTAGCATGCAACCGCAATCTGTATATTTTCTCATCTCCCGGTCATTCGACCTTCATCAAGTAATTCTAAAATATATCCATCAGAAAAAAGAGGATAGTAGCAATTTATCTCAACCGATGCTTTCACTATTGAAAACGCTCTTACGCCACTAATTGCCAAAATCCCCTTTTATCATCCTGATGGATATTACTAAGGTTTAGGTTAGGTTTATACGTTGCATATAAAACGGCATTTAACAGAGAATGATTTCAGAGTTGACTTAAAGAAAGCAAAAGAACCTTAAAACGGGAAGAATGTCCACGCTAACGGATAAAAAACAAAAAAGGTGCAACCCTTCGCAGGATTACACCTTTCCTTCTGCCTTACAGCAGTTTATCTTTCTCAGATACCAAGTGACTTACGTACTGCCACCACTTTCTCTTCTGCTTCAGCATCAGCACTGGCGTAGCATTTCGGGCAACCCATTTCGCCCTTCACCTCGATATAGAACTTGATTTTCGGTTCTGTACCCGACGGACGAACAGAAATCTTTGTACCATCTTCCGTGAAATACTGAAGAACATTTGAAGTCTCCGGCATATCCAGATCAACAGCATTTCCCTGAGCATCGATCATCTTCAATGTCTTATAATCCTTGATCAATTTGACAGGTGAACCTCCGATTTCTTTCGGCGGGTTAGCACGGAAGTTATCCATCATGGCTTTGATTTCATCCGCACCGCTCTTACCGGGTTTCACTACGTTTACAGTCGTTTCTTTAGAGAAACCATACTCTACATAGATATCCATCAGCACATCATACAGCGTCTTGCCCTGATCCTTAGCCCAGGCACAGATTTCAGCCAACAATGAACAGGCAGAAACGGCATCTTTATCACGAACAAAGTCTTCTGCCAGGAAACCGTAGCTTTCTTCACCACCACCAATATATTGCTGCTTGCCTTCGCTCAAACGAATTTCACGTGCAATCCATTTGAAACCGGTGTAGCAATCACGCATTTCAATCTTATTCTTATCAGCGACAGCCTTAATCAGTTCAGTAGTTACAATGGTCTTCACGATGAAGTCGTTGGGCTGCATCTTGCCCATTGCAATACGGTTCTTGATGATGTAATACAAAAAGATCAGACAAGTCTGGTTACCGTTGATAAGTACCCACTCGCCCTTATCATCTTTGCAAGCCATACCCACACGGTCAGCATCCGGATCGCTCGCCATTACGATGTCGGCATCGAGTTTCTTCGCCAATGCGATAGCCATAGAGAGAGCTTCGGCATTTTCAGGGTTCGGAGATACCACAGTCGGGAAATTACCGTCCTTCACCATCTGTTCGGGTACGCAATTTACATTCTCAAATCCCCATTCTTTCAGAGAAGAAGGAATGAGCACACGACCTGCACCATGCAGAGGAGTATAAACAATGCTGAGATCTTTCTGACGCTTGATAACTTCCGGATCTATAGAAATAGAATGAACCATGTCCAGATAAATCTTATCTACATCAGCACCAATGATCTGAATCAGGTCTTTGTTACCTTCAAATTTGATGTCGGCAACAGTCACCTTATTTACTTCGTCGATGATAGCGGTATCGTGCGGAGCAAGTACCTGAGCACCGTCATCCCAATAAGCCTTGTAACCGTTATATTCTCTCGGATTGTGGCTGGCAGTGATATTGATACCACTCTGGCATCCGAAGTGACGGATAGCAAAAGAAACTTCCGGTGTAGGACGCAAATCGTCGAAGAGATATACTTTGATGCCGTTTGCAGAGAAGATGTCGGCAGAGATTTTAGCGAATTTGTCGCTATTGTTACGGCAGTCATAACCTACCACTACGGAAATCTGCTCTTTGTCCTTGAAACACTTATTCAGATAGTTGGAAAGGCCCTGTGTTGCAGCACCTACGGTATAGATATTCATACGATTGGTTCCAGCACCCATGATGCCGCGCAGGCCACCCGTACCGAATTCCAAATCCTTATAGAAACAATCTATCAACTCAGTTTTATCTTCGTTTTCCAACATGCGTTTTACTTCAGCCTGAGTTTCGGCATCATAAGCCGGGGTGAGCCACATTTGGGCTTTCTCAGTTACCTGCTTGATAAGTTCCTGATTTTCCATACAATTATTGTTATTTTAGAGGTTAAAATATATCTATTAGTTGTAAGACACAAATGTAGGCGAATAAGTTCAAATATCCTACTTTTTCATTAAAGATTTACACTGTATTGTACAGATTTCACAGGCTTCTTATTGTTCCTGCGAAATCTACAAAGACTGCAACAGGGTATTACTCTGGCATCTTATAGCGATCACCGGTTTGCTTCACGTATTCTTCCAGAAACTCTTTCGGATATCCGGGACGTATCACACCAGCCGGCTGACCAATGGAATTACGTTCGAACTTACCGTCTTTCATACGTTTCACCACACCATCATTGTATTTTACGATAAGGAATTCGCCGAGACGTTTCCAGGTATCGAGCGTACTCTGCGCGGTCATATTCGTATAGTTAGTCAGGAATGCTTTTGCCTGGGCAGGATCTTTGGAATAGAGTTTGGATGCAGCCGATTCGATTCCTTCCTGTGCATCATTGAAAGTAGTTTCCATCTCCGACTGGCTTGCACGTACATCGCCAATCATCAGGTCGTAGCGGGGATAAACCATGTTCGCCACCCAGTTGAAAATCCAGAAAGAAGAATTCCAGGAGAAGGTGATATAGTCGGCACCATCTACACGAGAGTAGCATACAGGCACTTTATCAGTACAGCAATATACAGGGGTGAAAACAGTCATGTTGGCATCATCCGTACCGAACCACAGCACGCCACCGATAGCGTCGGGCATGGTAGAGCGCATCTGAGATACGAAAACGAAACCTGACTGCTGGGTAGAGATGGGACGTTCGTTGAAATATTCCTGGTCGTTCACCTTGAAGGACAGCGGAGAAAGACGGTAAGGGGTGTGATAAGGACCGGCACCAAAATCTTTGCTGATATCCAGCGGAGTACCTTCGTAATGATCGCGCATGGCATTCTTCACATCCTGTACGGAGATTTTGCGGTTGGCTTTCAGGTAGAGAGGCATGGGTTGATTGGTTTTACCTTCTATATAAGGAAGGAATTCCTCACCACGATCGGTAAACATATTGAAGTAACTCCATACGCGGGCTTCGCAATAACGGCGTGCACCGAAATCCAGAGGAGCGTATGCATCAGCAAAGCTGAAATCTTTGTTCACACCGTTGAAGTAACCTTTTTCGCGGGCAAAGGAGATGACATCGGAAGAATACATACAGTTGTTCTTATCATTCATATCGAACTGGTGGATGCGCGACTGGTTGGCATGTGCCGAGATGCAATCATCGGGGATGCGTACAGCCACCCACACGGCACCACGCACACCGGGGCCTTTGCCAATCATTTCCATAATCCAGATCTCGTTCGGATCAGCGATAGTGAAAGACTCGCCACTGCTGTAATAGCCATATTCCTGTACAAGGTCGGTCATCACCTTGATAGCTTCACGGGCGGTACGGGCACGTTGCAGACCGAGATAAATCAGACTTCCGTAGTCGATAATACCGGTGGTATCTACCAGTTCAGGACGACCTCCGAAAGTGGTTTCAGCAATGGTAAGCTGGAATTCGTTGATATTGCCGATGACGTTGTACGTCTGGCGTGCCTGCTCAATCTGTCCCAGATACTTGCCGGTGTCCCACTCATGCACATCCATCAGGGTACCTTTCTTATGCATACCGGCAGGATAATGATATAACTCGCCGAACAACCCGTAAGAGTCGGCAGAATAAGAAACGATTGTAGAACCGTCCGTGGAGGCATTCTTACCAACAATAAGGTTGGTACAAGCCAGTGCATTCACTACTGCAACCGCCACAAATAAGACGGAAAGAGTCAGTCTTTTGCTTTTCATACTTTAGTTATTTAAATTATTAATTCATGTGTCGTATCTATTATCTCCGTAGCAAGTCCGTATCTGGTCCGTATCCGATCCGTACCATCTCCGTGTCATCTCCGTATAATCTCCGTACCTATAAGATACGGAGATGGTACGGACTTGGTACGGACCAGATACGGAGATGACACGAAACTGTTTACCAGACAAACGTAAACTGTTCAGTTGTCCGGTTGCCGCAACCATCCGTCACGGTGATTTCCACCACATGCTTACCCCGTTCCACCCGTTTAGGATCAATCTCATAGACCAGGTTTCCGCTGATGGAATTGGGTTTGCCAAACAAGGCATACTTCCCGTCGATGGTGCCGCGATAACTGCTTATGCCGGTTTCTTTATCCTTCGCCTTGAATGTAATGCGTCCCGTGCGTCCCCACTGTTGCGGGTTCAGCGGAGTGATTTCAGGAGGCACGGTATCGATGGCAACGGTATACGTACCCAACTCCCGGATGGTCGTCTTCATGAAACCGTCCTCGTACTTGCCACCTATGCTATACTTCCCGCCCCGGGAGTTCACGCCTGCCACATAGTATTTCGACCTATCTTCCAGAGGGCGGCGACGCAAGCCGATGCTCAACTCGCAACGGCCATGCAAAGGGATGCGTGTGTCATTCAACTGATAAGTAAAGGCAACGTCCCCGCTATCTGCACGCACGGCATAATTCAGGTACGCGTCGTCATACAGCATCCCGCGAGGAATCACCAGCGACAGACCGGGTTCCTGTAGATAGTTCACCTTGTCCCAGCGGAAGATGTACTTCTCCCGATGTTCCACAGGAGCTATCTCCACCCGCTTTCCATGCACGGTGAAGCGTACTTTCGAAGTGTTTCCCAGGGCATCCTTCAAGGTGTAGACAAAGCGGTACGGACGCTCTTCGTTGATATCAACCAGTCCCCGGTTATCATTTGAAGCATGCAACATCCGCAATGTATTTCCCGGTTCGATGAACGATTTCATATATTGCCCGTATGTCCACGAGTTAATCATGCGGTTCTCGTTCTCCGAGAAGCGATCCACCACACTGCGGAACACTTCCACGCTGTCCACTTCCAGGATAACCGTGTGCACACCGTAACGGTTGTGCACGCCATCCATATAGTCGTATGCACGGATGCCCGCTCCTATCAGTCCCCAGGCAGTGATCGGCTGTTTAGGGCTGAGAGGAAAAGCCTGACGCTTCTGGGTTCCGTCCACCATTCCCTTGCCGGGTTGCGGAAACAGCATGATGCCTTCGGCACGCGGGGCGGTGTTGTCCTTCACTTTCTTCTTGAAGAAGGGCAGAGGGTCCACGTAGTCATCCGTATCTGCCTCAAACACATCAAGATGCAGGTGCGGGCCAAAGGAATATCCGGTATTACCGCTCAGAGCGATAACCTGCCCGGCCTTGACGATATATTCGCCCGGTTCGGGGATAATCTCTACTTCCCATGTCTCCTTTTCGTACTGCAAGTCTTCTACCCGGCGGGCTATGTCGCCCACAAAAGCGCTGAGGTGGCGGTTGATTGTTTTATACCCGTTATTATATGCCACATCGAGCACATAGCCCGAACCATGAGTGACACGGATACGCGAAATATATCCGTCGGCCAGCGCCCGCACGGGTTTACCGATGGTGCCGCCCGTCTTGAAGTCGAGTCCGCCGTGAAAATGATTGGCACGTATTTCACCGAAATTACCGGAGAACACAATAGGGAAATCGAAAGGAGGAGTGAACGTTGCCTGAGATTGCACATCCCCACCCGCTTGCGGATAGGCCTGCACTCCCCATGCAAACAGTATAAGGGATAATATAGAATGTTTCATATAGGTCAATAAACAATTTGTCGGGCAAATGTACATTATTCCGGGTAGATTATAAAGGAATGCAAGCAAATATTACCCGATAAATGCCTACCTTTACCGCGACAAATACCAAAATAATATGCAAATCACCTACTATTTCCGCACCTCCATCCTCGTATTGGCGTGCATTTTACCGGCTTTTACGCCTGCCCTGGCTTCCGGAGCAAGCACCGTTCCGGACAGTCTGCTGACAGAAAAATACATCCGCAGCATATACATATCTGCGCCCGACAGTGCCCTCCACTTGCTCGACGAGGCCGAAAAACGCCGCCTCCCCTCCATGCCTGCGTTCCACATCGACATCCTGCGCAGCATGGTGTACGAAAGCCAGGCCATGTACGTCCTTAAAGAACGTTGCCTGCGGCGTGCCTTGCAGAGCGACTCCGTGCGACTGGTACCTGCACGTCGGCTGCGTCTGCTCTCACAATTGTCTTCCACCCTCGACCGCCTGAACCGATACGAAGAAGGTATCAGCATCACCTCCGGCACCACCCGCGACCGCCGCCACGCCCTGCTTCTCCCGCAAACCATAACCGCCGGCCAACCCCTACTCCGCCTCACCATCGGCGGACAGACCTACCGCCTCGACGCCACCGCCCGCAACGGCGCATTCGAAGCCGGCAAAAGCTACACCCTCAACGTCACCGTGAGCAATGCCGAAATCACCGCCACCGTCAGCATCAACCCCTGGCTGACAGGAGGCGACAGCGAAGGAGACGCCGGGATGGAAATCTGAGAGAAAGGAAGTGAAAGTATAGGACTTGCATAAAAATACTGTTGTAAAACACTCCGCCCGCGTGAACATCGGAACCGGGAAATCGTTATCTTGCGACGTCTTTCGAGGGTATGCCGACAACCATCCGCCTACATACAGGCAGTACTTCCGGCAGCCCCTCTATGTTTAACCCCCAAAATTAAAACTGTTAAGGTTATGATTATCGGAGTACCTAAAGAAATCAAGAACAACGAAAACCGTGTAGGAATGACCCCTGCCGGAGTAGCCGAGTTGGTGAAACAAGGTCATACAGTGTATGTACAGGCATCTGCCGGTGCAAACAGCGGTTTCGCGGATGAAGAGTACACTGCAGTGGGTGCGAAAATGCTGCCAACCATCGAAGCGACCTATGCCGCGGCGGAAATGATTGTGAAGGTGAAAGAACCTATCGCCCCCGAGTACAAACTGATTAAAAAGGGTCAGGTGGTATTTACCTATTTCCACTTCGCCGCCGATAAAATATTGACCGAAGCCATGATAGAAAGCGGCGGTATCTGCATCGCCTACGAAACCGTGGAGAAGGAAGACCGCTCTCTGCCCTTGCTCACCCCTATGAGCGAAGTGGCGGGACGCATGGCTACCCAGGTAGGCGCCCGCTTCCTCGAAAAGCCCCAAGGCGGAAAAGGAAAACTGATGGGTGGCGTGACAGGTGTACGCCCCGCACGGGTGCTTGTTCTGGGTGGTGGCATCGTAGGAACCAACGCCGCGCAGATAGCCGCCGGCATGGGTGCCGAAGTCCTGATTACAGACATCAACCTCTCCCGCCTCCGCTACCTCAGCGAAGTGATGCCGAAGAACGTGAAGACACTCTATTCCTCCATGCACAACATCAGGATGGAGCTTCCCAACATAGACCTCGTGATAGGTTCCGTCCTCATCCCGGGCGATAAAGCCCCGCACCTCATCACCAAAGAGATGCTGAAAATGATGAAACCCGGAACAGTCCTCGTAGACGTCGCCATCGACCAGGGCGGCTGCTTTGAAACCTCCCACCCTACCACGCACAGCGAACCGACGTATGTAGTGGACGGCATCGTTCATTATGCCGTTGCCAATATTCCGGGTGCCGTACCGTTCACCTCCACCATGGCACTGACAAACGCCACGCTGCCCTACACCGTAGCACTGGCAAACAAAGGCTGGCGGAAAGCGTGCAAAGACGATCCCGCACTGGCCCTGGGGCTGAATGTGGTAGAAGGACAGGTGACGTATAAAGCGGTGGCTGATGTGTTCGGGCTGAAGTATGAGCCGATAGAGTTGTAATAGTTACGAGCTACAAGCTACGAGTGGCTGCGCTATCACGTTGCAAAGTACTTGTAGCTTGTAGCTCGTAACTTGTAGCTCGTAGCCCATGAATTCTTCACGACACGCTCAATGTGTCTTGGAAAACCAATCCTTAAACTCCTGCACACGTGCCTTGCTTACCAGCACTTTCTCATCCGATACCTTACAACGAAGATTAATAGACAGACGGTTGTTGAACCATAAATCAATATCCTTGATAGCCTCACGGGAAATCAGAAATTGCCGGTTGACACGGAAGAACAGGGATGGATCAATACACTCTGTTATTTCATCCAGCGTTTGTGGAAATGTATATTCCTTACCATCGGCAAGAACAACCTTCACTTTACAGTCCTGAATATAAAACAGCAGAATCATATCCACCGAAACCGGTAGCAACTTGTCACCCTTCACCGGAATGAGAAAATGCGTTTTATAACTTTCCCGCTTTTTCAGCGAATGAATTAATTGCAACAAAGCATTGTCAGGGGATTTCCCTTGTTCCGAACCATGCAACTGCTCCAACTTATGGAAAGCCTTCTCAATATCATTCTTTCCAATAGGCTTCAACAAATAATCCACACTGTTCACTTTGAACGCACGAAGAGCATATTCATCATAGGCCGTAGTGAAAACAATAGGGCAGGTAATATCTACATGATCGAAGATTTCAAAGGCTGATCCGTCAGCTAAATGAATATCCATAAAGATCATGTCCGGCATAGAGTATATGGCAAACCAATCCAATACAGCCGCAATACTGTCCAAAGTAGCCTCTATTTCCACTTCCGGCTTCACTTCCTGTAACAAAGCTTTCAGGTTGCGGACTGCCGCTTTCTCATCTTCTATAATAATTACTTTCATGAAACACTCGGTATTAAAGGAATACGTATGGTAAACTGCTCGTTCTCGCTGATTTGTATCTCCCGCTTGTAAAGCAAATGATAGCGTTTTGCAAGATTTGCCAGTCCTATACCAGTTCCGGTAGTAGCAGTCAGTTTAGGCTGCACCGGATTGGTAACGATTAATTCTTCCCCTTCGGTATAAATACGGATATTCAATGGATGCCTGTCGCTTATTTCATTATGTTTCACTGCATTCTCTATCAGCATCTGGACTGCCATAGGAGGCAAATAATAATTGGCATATTTATTATCAATACAAATATCAAAAGAGAGATTATCTTCAAAGCGCATCTTCAACAAAAAGATGTAGGCTGACACAAATTCTATTTCATCCTTCACACACACACTTTTCGAATCATTTCCCTGCAAGGTGTAGCGCAAGACACGGGAAAGTTCCTGAATGTATTCCTGTGCTTTATCCTGGTCTTCGCGTACCAGTGACCGGAGAGTATTCAGAGAGTTAAAAAGCATGTGCGGATTCAATTGATTCTTCAAAGCCTCATACTGGTTCAGGATGTTCTCGGCCTGCAACTGCTGGTTTTCTATAACGACTTCCTGCTGACGCCGGATAAGGTAGGATATATAACAACTTCCCGATACGGTACAGGTTATTATAAAATCACGCAGAGGATGCAGATAATGATGTACCATGGCATCAATGGCCGGAATATCGAAAGTGTGATGCAGGAATACAAAACATTTCCCTAACAAACTGCTTAAAATCCAAGTCAGTATCAATGACAATATCATCTTCTGCCAGGTAATTTTTACAGCCGGCTGGTTAAAGTGGAACAGCAAAATGTTCACCTCAAACAGAATCACAAGAGAGATGAAAGTGAAAAACACTTCACTTGCCACATCAGCAGGCCTCATGCCCGGAAACAGTGTCTGGCTCTCGAAGACATCAAAGAGAGAAACCAATTCCGGAAAATGAATCAATGTTGCCACGGAAATGGAAACGATGAGTATGAACAGAGTATACCGGTTTTTCATGCTTGCAGTATTTTACATACAAAGATACATTTTATTCCATCACATCCTTATTTTTTCAAAGATAAGGAACCTTATTGTTCAGCCGAAGCCTGCTCTTTCATAATCCTTGCTGTGACGTACATACCGGGACGGAATTGATTGTCCACAGTATCTACCCTGGCATAGACTTCAACAGAGCGTGTATCTTCATCCACTTTCTGCCCGATAGATATCAAAGTAGCCTTAAATACTGTTTTTCCCATTCCGTTTACACGAAATTGTACCGGATTTCCCACTTTCATATCTGCCAGATCCTTTTCATAGGTTGTCAATCTGAGTAAAGTCCGACTTTTATCTACTATTTCACAAAGGGCATCTCCTACATTCATATATTTACCAACATTCATTTTCACATCTGCCACATAGCCACTGATCGGAGCTTTAATCTGCAAAAAAGGTTGAATACCCTCCTTCAGTAAGACTTCAGGTTCCACTTCCAGTAATTTCAACTGTGCAGCCGCCGCCTCCACACGGCTTTTCATTGAAAGGTAATCTGCCTTGCTTTGCTGAAGTTTCTTTTGGGAGGCTGCCTGTTCGGCAGAAAGAGCTTGCTGGCGAAGGTATTCCGCTTCCAGAAATTCAGTCTGTGCATGACTGTCCAGATATGTCTGTTGTAAAGTTATAAAGTCGGGATTTTCCAGAGTAGCCAATACACTCCCTTGCCGTACAGGTTCACCGGGCAACAAAGAAGTATTTTTAATAACCCCACCCATCGTAAGCGAAACCGTCGCCATCCGTTGTGGAGGAATAACCATTGTACCGTTAAATGATACCTGATTGGGTTTAGAAGTAGCTGAAGTGATAGCATCTACCTGAATGCTATCTGTCACGTTTTCTGCCACGGCAACAGCAGTAGCCTCTTCTGCCGGTTGCACTTCTTTGTTCTCGCCGCATGCTGTCAGCACCAGCAGAATTAAGGGGAAAGTTATCTTTTTCATCGTCATCATTCTATTTAAAAAGTTCGTATTCAAGGGCTGCTATATTGTATTGATATACCGTTTCGAGGTATCCGCGACGAATGTCACGCGCCACATTAACGGCTTGTATAAATTCAGTTATATTAGTTTCGCTATGTTGCAACTGCAGGTTGGCCACCTTCAACAGTTCATCCGCTTCTTTCAATGCCGATGTTGTATAATAGCGCAGACTTTCAGACTGGCGGCGCAAACTGGCAACAGCTTCCGAAACTTTGTTATATAGATTCTGTGTATTAGCCTCAGCTTCAGTTCTTGCTATGACGGCAGCCACTTTCGCTTGCTTTATCTTGCTATGCCGCGGCAAGAAATAAACCGGAAAGGAAACTCCAACCATCCACGAATTCAATCCTTTCAGCGGAAGTATATCCTGGCGTACGTAACCGAAGGAAAGTTCAGGGAAAAATCGGCTTCGCTCCACATTCAATTGTGCTTTAGCCTCATTAGCCTGACTCTGAAAATAATTCAGATGGACTTCCGAAAAAGACGGCACCTGATAATCTACCGGAAATTGTACCAATGCCGTATCTGCCGGAATCAATGGCCGGTCTGCATAACAGACCCAATTCAGGCGTGACAAAGCCAGTTTTTCCTCTTCTTGTGCCTGAAAAAGGCGATTCTTCATATCCACAGCCATACTGGTGGTCATGTTTTTCTCCAGCAAAGTTATTTCTCCCTGCTGATAACGCAACTCACCCATACGCTGTAATTGCCCGGCCAATTTGTTCTGGTCACTGTATAAGGCACGAAGATTGCAAGCATACAGATAATATGCCCATGCCCGCTTCACTTCCGCCACCACTTCTTTTTCAGCGATCTGCCGGTAGAAAGTCCCCGTTTCAACCTGCCTGTTCACCAAAGCATTCTTATAAAAAGGAGTCAACAAAGAGCCTAAGCCTTGGGTTACTTCCCACTGCTTGTCTTTTCTAAGTTCACCATTCAGTTGTCCCCATGAATAGTTCATCTCGGTAGGAGACAATTCCAAAACTTCTCCCCTGCCCGCCTTTACCTGGCGGATTGCCGCAGAAGCTATTTTCAAACGGGGATGGTTCTGCTTTGCCAGTTCTATAGCCTGCTCCATCGTCACTTTCTCCTGAGCTTTCGCCGTAAAGGGCAACATAACAGCCAACAACAGAAAGAAGAACAAGAACTTTTTGGCAGAGAAACGGCGTTTCCATACCACTGTATAGCTTACAATCTGATAGAAAACAGGAATAATAAGCAGTGTCAATACAGTAGATACAATCAGCCCGCCAATAACTACAGTAGCCAACGGACGCTGCACTTCGGCACCGGCCGAGGTGGCAATGGCCATAGGAACAAATCCCAAGGAAGCAACCAGTCCTGTCAAGAAAACAGGCCGCAACAGATGAGCGGTTCCACGGGCAATCACCCGTCTGGTGGAAAGAGCATACATAGTTTCCCTTCTTATATCATTAAAGTGATTAATCATTAAAATACCATTGAGAACCGCTACACCGAAGAGGGCAATGAAGCCTACTCCGGCCGAAATGCTGAATGGAAGACCGCGTAGCCATAGTGCCAGAATACCGCCAATCAATGAAAGAGGCACGGTAGAGAACACTACCAATGTATAAGTAACATTCTTGAAAGCGAAAAACAATAGTAACAGAATCAGCATCAGAGCTACCGGTACAACAACCAGCAAAGTATTGATGGCATTCTGCAAATTCTCAAATTGTCCGCCATATTCGAAATAATATCCAGGCTTTAATTGAATATTCTTGTCCAGCGTCTTCTGTATATCCTGCACCACCTGCTGAATATCCGCTCCACGCACATTGACCCCGATTACAATACGACGTTTGGTTGCATCCCGGTTAATCTGTAACGGACCATTCACCAAATCAATAGTAGCTACCTCACTGACCGGTATCTGAATGCCTTCATTGGAACGGACAAAGAGTTTATCCAGATTCAAATCAGCCACTTTATCCTGATCCAGACGAACCACCAAGTCAAAGCGACGCTCATTCTCAAAGACTACTCCACTAGCCTCTCCGGCATAGGCTGTACGAATAATAGTATTCAATTCTTCTATATTGATACCATAGCGGGCAATCTTTCCACGATTATACTTTACTACCAACTGAGGTAACCCCATTGTCTGTTCTACAATCACATCCGATGCCCCAGGTACCTTTTCTACAAAAGCTGCAGCTTCTTTTGCCTTCTGATAGAGTTCATGTGTATCTTCTCCATAAAGTTTAACGGCAATATCTGCTTTGGCTCCTGTCATCAACTCATTAAAACGAAGTTGAATAGGTTGGGAGAAATTAAACTCTGCACGGTTAGCTAACGGTTCAAGAGCCTCTTTCATCTTCTCTACCATTTCGGCACGACTGGCAGCACTGGTCCACTCCTTAAAAGGCTTCATGACAATCATTACGTCGGCATCTTCCACTGCCATCGGGTCTGTCGGAACTTCCGCCGTACCTATTTTGGCTACCACATGTTTTATTTCCGGGAGTTTATCCATCAAAAGTTTCTCCGCTTCATTGGATACTTCGATGCTTTCGCTCAACGAACTGCCGGCCGGAAGCGTCATCTGCATGGCAAAATCCCCTTCATCCAACGTAGGAATAAACTCCGCTCCCAGACGGGTGAAAAGAAAGAGAGAAATAACCAGAGCCACAAACGCAGTTGCAACAGTTTGCCACTTAAAGCGCAAGCAAAATGACAAGGCACGGGCATAGAGTTTATTCAGTGCTTCAAAGAATTTATCAGCAAAAGTCGGTTTTGTCACAATATGATGTTTCAGGAACAGGGAAGCCATCATCGGAACGTAAGTCAAAGATAAGAACAGAGCGCCGATAATGCAAAATACCAGGGTTTTAGCCATCGGCGTGAAATACTTCCCTTCTATTCCTGTCAACGTCAGTATAGGGAAAAAGACGATCAGAATGATGAATACAGCAAATGTCGCAGACCGTACCACACTCGAAGCACCTTTCTCTACTTCCGCATCCATTTCTTTTGCCGATAAAGTACGTCCTTTAAACTTCTTACTGTAAATATGCGCCAATATACCTTCCAATATAACAATGGAGCCATCGACAACAATACCGAAATCTATCGCCCCCAAGCTCATAAGATTGGCAGAAACATTAAAGATACGCATCAGAATGAATGCAAACAACATTGCTAATGGAATGACGGAAGCCACAATCAGTCCGGCACGTACATTGCCCAGAAAGACAATCAATACCAAAAATACGATGATCGCGCCTTCTATCAGATTGTAGATAACAGTAGAAATGTTGCGGTTCACTAATTCAGAGCGGTTCAGATAAGGCTCGATAGTAACACCTTCCGGCAATATCTTCTGTATCTTTTCCACCCTTTTCTCCAGTTCTCCGGTTACGACATTGGCATTGGCTCCTTTCAGCATCATGGCAATGCCACCCACACATTCGCCCTTGCCGTCCATTGTCATGGCTCCGAAACGTTTGGGTGCTCCGAAGCGTACTGTACCAATGTCACTGATACGGATAGGAATACCATTGCGATTAGCTACTACTATCTGTTCCACATCTTTAATGCGGCTTATCATTCCTTCGGAACGAATATAATAAGCACGATTTACTTTCTCGATATAGCTGCCACCCGTATTCTGATTATTCTTATTTAAAGCTTCGAACACCTCTCCGATGGTGATATTGAGAGAGAAAAGTACATCCGGATCAACCGCTACTTCATATTGTTTCAGATAGCCTCCGAAACTGTTTATCTCAACAATTCCTGGAATACCTGACAATTGCCGTTTCACAATCCAATCCTGAATGGTACGGAGCTCCATAGCATCATATTTATCTTCATAATCCGGCTCCACTTTCAATACATATTGGTATATCTCGCCCAGCCCGGTGGTGATAGGCATCATTTCGGGCATACCCAACTCGGAAGGAATCTCACCAGCCACACTCTGTATCTGCTCGTTCACCAGCTGGCGGGCATCCAGAGTAGGTACACTCTCTTTAAAGACTACCGTCACCACCGACAGCCCGAAACGGGAGACGGAACGGATTTCAGTGACATTCATGATATTGCTCATGGCGATTTCCACGGGCATTGTGATAAGTTGCTCCACCTCTTGTGGAGCCAAAGTTGGTGACACGGTTACAATCTGTACCTGATTATTGGTAATATCCGGAACAGCATCTATAGGAAGTGTCAACATGGAATAAATTCCACCAATCAAAAGAAACAAAGTGGTAAGCCCCACAAAAAGCTTCTTCTTTACTGAGAATCGAAGGATAGCGTCGAACATGTTTTATACTTTTGGTTTTTGCACAAAAGTAAACTATCCGAATTATACACAGAGTGACTATATGCTGAACCGGCTATTTTAGCTATTCAACCGTCGATATCAGTCATTGAAGTGAAACTAGCGATTTACAGCTTATCCCCAAACAGAAAATCTTTCTTCCTCCTATATGCCCATATCAATGCAAGTATCGTAATGCAAAGGTTAAAGATAAATGGAAACTCCTGCGAACGTACATGAAACAATGATTGGAAGAAATCTACAATAAACGGACAAAGCAGCACAGCCAGGTAGTTCATTGCCATCACAAAAGCCAGTGCCAGCGTGGTTTTCTGAGGAACAGCCGTATCCACCGTTTTATCATAAATCAACGGTTGGATAACACCATAGCCCAATCCCACCAGTATGCAGCCCGGTATGATCAGCCATTCTTTGGGGGAAATCCATATCAGTGCCAACCCCAGTGCAATACACAGCAGACTGTAAAACTTCGTCTTTTCCTTCAGATACTTTACAACATGCCCCAGAAAGAAACCGGGTGCCATGATAGCAAGGAAGAAGAGGGAAATCATCATCCCCGAGTTCCCACTGGAAAAGTGATGTGCCTCCATCAGGAACGGAAGGTTGAACGTCACGATCAATACGATATAAGTGGTAAGCCCGTAGAAAAGCATCAGTTGCAGCAGATGACGGACATGAATACCATACTTACCGGGGATAGCGGGAGCAGCCGTTTCTACCGATGAAGAAGTATCGGCAGAAGATTTATCCGATGACGTGACTTGTGCTTCACCACCCATATTTTCGTCTTTCAGATGGATAGTGAGTATGATGGCTACCAAAGGTAGTAAATAGACCAGGAAAGGCAGATGCCAATTCACTTCTGCCAGATAGCCGGTAACAGCGGTTGCCACCACCAGCGTAACATTTGTAATGGCGGAACTGTATCCAAACTGCTTTACCCGATAGGTTCCTGTAAAATAACGGGATATCAATCCGGTAGAAAGCGGAATAATCAGTCCCGCACCAATTCCCAGCAGGGCGCTGACAGCTATTAATTGCCACATTTTTGTGGAAAACAGGTACAGCACCCCACTCGCGGCGAACATCCAGAGCCCCGCGCGTAACAGACGGACAAAGTCGCGTTTCTCAGCCAACTTGCCCGCCAACAAAATAAAAGGTATAATCAATAACGACGGCAAAGAACTAAGCATCTGAATATCCAGTTCCGAAGCATCCGGAAAAGTAGTGGAAAGCTGTCCCAAAATAGGAGAAACAGCCAATCCCGGCAAAGAGGTCAATGCAGAAATAGACCAGATGCCGATCAATGTAATAAGAGGAATGGTTCCCCGGCCGGTATTGATTTTCATATACACATATATATTTATAGGGTTTGAAATAGTGCAAGAGAAACAATTATGGTTATAGAAAGTTCAAATAGTTACAAGCTACAATAGTTACGAGCTACAGAGCTACAAGCTACAAGTGCCATGCGGCGTGATAGTGCGCAGCTACTTGTAGCTTGTAGCTCTGTAGCTCGTAACTATTGTAGCTCGTAACTGTTTAATAAACGCCAAAATATGTAAAACGTCGGAACTTTCCTCTGCAAACGCCGTTGTTCTGGGAAATTCGACGGGGAAAATCCTCGCCGCCTAAACCTAAACTAAAATATTAGTAAAATGGAAGATGTAAATTTCAGAAAAGGTGATGCCAAAACAGAAGTGTTTGGATCAAACAGAATGTTGCAACCCTCTCCGGTAGAGAAGATCCCTGACGGACCTACTACTCCCGAGATTGCTTATCAGATGGTAAAAGACGAAACTTTCGCTCAAACTCAACCCCGTCTGAATCTGGCCACTTTCGTTACCACTTATATGGACGACTACGCCACCAAGCTGATGAACGAGGCGATCAACATCAACTACATTGACGAAACGGAATATCCCCGTATCGCCGTGATGAACGGAAAATGTATCAACATCGTAGCAAACTTGTGGAACTCTCCTGAAAAGGATACTTGGAAAACAGGTGCGCTGGCCATTGGTTCAAGTGAAGCATGTATGTTGGGTGGCGTGGCAGCTTGGCTGCGTTGGCGCAAGAAACGCCAGGCTCAAGGCAAACCGTTCGATAAACCTAATTTCGTTATCTCAACCGGTTTCCAGGTAGTATGGGAAAAGTTCGCCCAGCTCTGGCAGATTGAAATGCGTGAAGTGCCTTTGACCCTTGACAAGACTACTCTTGATCCGGAAGAAGCCTTGAAGATGTGTGATGAAAACACCATTTGTATCGTACCTATTCAGGGTGTGACATGGACCGGACTGAACGATGACGTAGAAGCACTGGACAAAGCTCTCGATGCTTACAACGCCAAGACCGGTTACGATATTCCTATCCATGTAGATGCTGCCAGTGGTGGTTTCATCCTGCCGTTCCTCTATCCTGAAACGAAATGGGACTTCCGTTTGAAATGGGTTCTTTCCATCAGTGTCAGCGGACACAAATTCGGTCTCGTTTATCCGGGTCTGGGTTGGGTTTGCTGGAAAGGCAAAGAATATCTGCCCGAAGAAATGTCATTCAGCGTAAACTACCTCGGTGCTAACATTACTCAGGTCGGCTTGAACTTCTCCCGTCCTGCTGCTCAAATCCTGGGCCAGTACTACCAATTCATTCGCTTAGGATTCCAGGGATACAAAGAAGTGCAGTATAATTCGCTGACCATTGCGAAGTATATCCATGACGAAATCGCCAAAATGGAACCGTTCGTCAACTATTCAGAAGAAGTGGTGAACCCGTTATTCATCTGGTACATGAAACCGGAGTACGCCAAGAATGCTAAATGGACGTTGTACGACCTTCAGGATAAACTGTCGCAACATGGTTGGATGGTACCGGCTTATACCCTGCCTTCTAAACTGGACGACTATGTCGTAATGCGTGTGGTAGTACGCCAGGGCTTCAGCCGCGACATGGCAGACATGTTGCTGGGCGACATCAAGAATGCCATCACTGAACTGGAAAAATTGGATTATCCTACTCCTACCCGCATGGCTCAGGAAAAGAACTTGCCAGTAGAAGCTAAAGTGTTCAATCACGGTTGTAAAGCTCACAAAGCAGCGAAATAATTAAGGGAACCAATCAACAAGGGGACAAGCCAACTCGTCCCCTTGTCAATTCTAAAAAGAAAACTTATGGATAAAAAGATTTCAATCTCTCAACTAAAAGAGGTTGCCCAAGAAGCCTATGAACAGGTAAAGGGTAACACCGGGGGAAAAAATGCCGATTACATCCCCTACCTTGCCAACATCGACAAGAATCTGTTCGGCATCAGCATCTGTCTGATGAACGGACAAACCATTAATATAGGTGACACTGACTACCGCTTCGGTATAGAATCTGTTTCCAAAGTACATACAGCCATCCTCATCCTCCGTCAATACGGAGCACAGAAGGTGCTGGATATGATTGGTGCAGATGCTACAGGACTACCTTTCAACTCAATCATCGCCATTTTGCTGGAGAATGATCACCCTTCTACCCCATTGGTAAATGCAGGTGCCATCTCAGCATGTTCCATGGTTGAGCCTGTGGGCAATTCAGATAAGAAATGGGAAGCTATCGTTCAGAATATTACTGATTTGTGCGGTTCAGCTCCACAATTGATTGATGAGCTGTATAAATCGGAAACGGCTACGAACTTCAACAACCGCTCTATTGCATGGTTACTGAAGAACTACAACCGTATCTACGATAATCCGGATATGGCACTCGACCTGTACACTCGTCAATGCTCATTAGGTATCACTGCCGGACAACTGGCGATTGCTGCCGGAACCATCGCCAACAGTGGTGTAAACCCTGTCACCAAGAAAGAAGTGTTTGAAGCTTCATTAGCTCCGAAGATTACTTCCATGATTTCTACCGTAGGTTTCTACGAACATTCAGGTGACTGGATGTACACTGCCGGTATACCTGCCAAGAGTGGTGTAGGTGGTGGAGTTATGTCTGTACTGCCCGGTGTATTCGGCGCAGCTGCATTTGCACCTCCTTTGGACGAAGCAGGAAATTCTGTTAAATCACAGCTCGCCATCAAGTATATCATGAACAAATTAGGTTTGGGCGTGTTCAATGGTGACCGTGTGACTATTGTAGAATAAGACAATCTCTCTTTTTCATAAATAAAAGGCGTCGTCAGTCCGGAGAGGATAGGCGGCGCCTGTACTTATATATACTCAATATACGGCTTGTAAACTATAGAAGCTATCAGCTAAATTAATTCATTCCTATACCGATATGCATTATATAGGAGTGAACTGAAGAATATAACTTCTTGTGTGATAGTCTACTTGGTGTTCCACTAAGATCAGTCGTAGTGGAACACTAGTTCAGTCGTAGTGGGAAGTGGCTTCAGTCGTAGTGGGAAGTACGTTCAGTCCTAATGGGAATATAGCTCATTACCGCATCAATATAAATTAATACCTCCAGCACATAACCATCGCCATAGCGCAGCACTCTACCGCGCAGCCCTCCGGCATAGGCACAGGTGCGTAAGCGTAGGCACTGTCAGGCGCAGGTAAGGGGCGATCTGTCTGAGCGAAGCGAGTTCGAGCCCCGTCTGCGAATGACAGTGTCGGAGTAGCACCGGAGACGTAGCCGGGGTCCCTTTCTTTTTGGTATCTTTTTCTTTCGGGACAAGCCGAAAGAAAAAGTACACACACACAACATTACTTTATATCCCCTCCCTGCAACTCCTTATAATACTCTTGTTTCTTCTGGTTCCTCCTCTGCACCAGACTCGTCACATACACCGTAAATATCGGAAACATCATCATCCCCAATGCTGCCAGCAGAACTGACAGTACACGCCCCGTCACCGTCACAGCAATAATATTGGAACCAACTGTCGTTACATCCATAAACGCCCACCACAAGGCATCCCCATAGCCTGTAACCAATGTATTCACCCCATGCTCCATAACATAAAAAGCCAGACTGGAGAAATAAACCGTAGCAAGCAAAGTCGTCAGGTAAGTAACAAACAGACCGGATGCCTTATTATACGTCAACCACCCCACCACAATGGCCAATGCATAACCACCGCGCACTAAAGGAATAAAACGCAATAAGTAAGTGATTTCTTCGGAAAACGTCCATCCGGCCCAGGAAATAATGCTCTGGTAAGGGATGGCTACCAGAAGAAAAACGAAGTGAGTGGCAAAATAACGTCCTTTATGCTTTGCTAAAAACCACTCCAAAATGAAGTCCAGCAAAAACAATACGCACACCGCAAACTGAACCTTCATAAATACCGTCTGAGTATAGAAAGGAATACCCTTGAATGTATCTACTGAAATACTAACCACTAAAAATAACAAAAGTAACAGAATCACAATGTGTAAGACACCATAAATTCCCTTCTCTCGTAATTCAAATTCTGAAAGAGCCATTTTCATAATAATACCTATTATTTATTCTGATTTAATATATTACTGATTTCTGCCTGATTGCCCTAAAACGTCTTGCACAAGGCATTTGTTTAAGTGTTAATTTACCAACTTTCACTTTATCCTCGAAAACAACTCCACCGGGTCGTTGTTATAGAGACTGATTTTAAAACATATTTTTCACCTAAAACCTTAACTTATGGCAAATATTAAACAAACAGTGAAGCTGGGTGTGTTCACCCTCGCAATCATGAATGTAACGGCAGTAGTATCCCTACGTGGACTACCTGCCGAGGCCGTGTACGGAATGAGTTCGGCCTTTTACTATTTATTTGCAGCTATCGTATTCCTTATACCGACATCACTTGTCGCTGCGGAATTGGCTGCGATGTTCCAGGACAAACAAGGTGGTGTGTTCCGCTGGGTAGGAGAAGCCTACGGTAAGCGGCTCGGTTTCCTTGCCATCTGGGTGCAATGGATTGAAAGTACCATCTGGTACCCCACCGTATTGACATTCGGTGCCGTATCCATCGCCTTCATCGGAATGAACGACGCGCACGATATGTCGTTGGCAAGTAACAAGTACTACACACTCGCCGTAGTGCTCATCATCTATTGGCTCGCCACTTTCATCTCATTGAAAGGTATGGGATGGGTAGGTAAAGTTGCCAAAGTCGGTGGTATGGTTGGTACCATTATCCCGGCAGCCTTGCTGATTATCCTGGGTATCATTTATCTGGCTACAGGCGGACACTCCAATTTGGACTTCCATAGCTGCTTCTTCCCCGATCTGACGAACTTCGACAACGTCGTACTCGCCGCAAGTATCTTCCTCTTTTATGCCGGTATGGAAATGGGCGGTATCCACGTTAAGGATATGGAAAACCCCTCCAAGAATTATCCGAAAGCTGTATTTATCGGTGCAGCTATCACAGTTATCATTTTCGTGCTGGGTACTTTCGCACTGGGTGTTATCATTCCGGCCAAAGACATCAGTCTGACACAAAGCTTGCTGGTTGGTTTCGACAATTACTTCAAGTACATCCATGCTTCCTGGTTATCACCGATCATCGCTATTGCTCTTGCATTCGGTGTGCTGGCAGGTGTATTGACTTGGGTTGCCGGTCCGTCCAAAGGTATTTTTGCCGTAGGTAAGGCAGGTTACATGCCCCCGTTCTTCCAGAAGACAAACAAACTGGGTGTACAGAAGAACATCCTGTTCGTACAAGGTGGTGCTGTAACAGTATTGAGCCTCTTGTTCGTAGTAATGCCTTCCGTACAGAGTTTCTATCAGATCCTGTCACAGTTGACAGTAGTTCTTTACCTTATCATGTATATGTTGATGTTTACAGGAGCTATCGTATTGCGTTACAAGATGAAGAAGTTGAACCGTCCGTTCCGTATCGGTAAGGGTGGTAACGGTTTGATGTGGTTCATCGGCGGACTCGGTTTCTGTGGTTCTCTGTTGGCATTCATCCTGAGCTTTATCCCGCCCAGTCAGATTTCAACGGGTAGCAATACAGTTTGGTTCTCCGTATTGATTATCGGTGCCATCGTTGTAGTGGCAGCTCCGTTCATCATTTACGCTTGCAAGAAACCGACTTGGGTTGATCCGAATACTAACTTCGAGCCCTTCCATTGGGAAGAACAGCCAAAAGTTGCAGCAAACGCAACAACAGCCACTGCAACAGCAGGCACAACAAGCACAGCTACGGCAACACCAACTGCAAATCCTACCGTAAATCCAACTAGTACAACAAATAATTCCGGTACACCTAAATCATAGGGGCGTAATCGGAAAACATAAAAATGGGACTGTACAAATTGACGTACAGCCCCATTTTTTATTTTGGACGGTAAGAAAGTGGTTTGTTTGGGACGCATTTCATTCCCTCTATTCAAAAAATTCGTCCATATAGCTAAATTCTTATTCCTTTAGCGCATTCCACGCTCTTCTATATCCTTCCGTCAGTTCCTGCATCACCTCAGCAACCGTCTCTATCTGTTTACCGTAAAGTAGTGCAGAAGCCTGGCCAATCTCCAGTTCTCCCTCTTCCAGGTCTCCATAGAAAATCCCTTTCTTGGCACGTCCATGAGCCAGAAGAATACGAAGTTCATCTTGCGTAGCCCCCACGGCTTCGGCTGCCTCTACAGCGTCACGGAAATTATTCCGCACCAAACGTACCGGAGCAAGCTTCTTCAACAGTAGCCGGGTATCCCCCTCCTGCAAACGCAAACAATATTCCTTGAAATATTCATGAGCTGAACTTTCCTGAGTCAATGCAAAGCGCGTACCTATTTGTACTCCTTCTGCTCCCAACACCCGTGCAGCAAGCATAGCCTCACCCGTAGCAATTCCTCCAGCAGCAATCAATGGTAAGGTAGTAGCGGCACGCACGGCAGGTATCAGGCACAAAGTGGTAGTCTCTTCCCTTCCGTTATGCCCGCCGGCTTCAAAACCTTCAGCAACAACAGCATCCACACCCGCCTCTTCGGCTTTCATCGCAAAGCGGGAAGAACTGACCACATGCACCACTGTCACTCCCCGCTCTTTCAGCCATCCCGTCCATTTGGCAGGGCTTCCGGCGGAAGTGAAAACTATATTGACTCCTCCCTCTACCACTATCTGCATGATTTCTTCAATCTGCGGATACATCAATGGAATATTGACTCCAAAAGGATTATGTGTAGCAGCATGGCATTTACGGATATGCTCACGTAACGTTTCAGGATGCATGGAACCTGCTCCAAGCAAGCCCAGTCCACCCGCATTACTTACTGCCGACGCCAAGCGCCAACCACTGCACCAAACCATACCACCTTGGATTATTGGATATCGAATTCCGAAAAGGGAAGTAATTCTGTTCATAGTCTCCTACATTTAGGTATTATTAAGGAAGAAACAAGAAAAAAGGGCGAAAGGTTCGGAAGAAAAGGCGATATGTCATAAAAACTGCACCCGGAAATACGAATATACAATATACGCGGAACCGGGTGCACAAATTATACAAATGAAGAATTAGACAATTATCCCTATCACAAATCTTTTCCTTAATTCTTAATCGCCTTGACAGGTTCTTTACCCCGCACCGTTACCGAGTCCCCGTATGCACGCAACACTTCCAGCGTACGGGCACGGCGCTTACGCCCCTTGACGTTCCAGAATTCTTTTGTAAAAGGTGCCATAAAATCACCGGAGAAGCCAGAACCGCCACTGGCACCCTGCCAGCTCCCTACGGCCATATTATTGGCCCGTTCCGTTACGCGGTAGCGCATTCCGGTTGCCTCTATTTCATCTATACTTTTCCGGAGACCTTTATCTAAAGGACTCTTTGCCCAATCGGAATAAATGCGAAGTATTTTAAGTTCATAGAAAGGATCCCCTCGCCACGTGTCCTTATCTATTTTAATCTTCTTCTGATACACCGGGTCCCAATTGTACTTCGTAGTTGCAGTATACGGGCGCAAGGTAAGAACAACTTTCTTCTTCGGTGTATTTGGTATTTCGGGAAGTGTTGTGTTGAAATCCAGCCATTGTTTCTCCATCGATATCTGCTGTTTGCCCAGAGGTTCCTGTACTCCCATCTCTTTCAGAACTTCCGGATTCAGCTTAATCTCTCCTTCTCCATCCAGCAGACGGCGCAATCGCAGAGAGTCCTGAGGTGTCCAGTTCTGAGCGCAAACGGGAAGGACTACTACTAAAAGCAGTCCGATTATAGTGCAATATTTTCTCATTTATTTATTTTCTTACCACCACATATATCCGCTTCCACAAAGCGGTTCATCATAACAAGGGTCTATGGTCCACATCGTACGGGGGTATTTGCGGTTTTCCCACCAGCGGCGATAACGGGCGGAAGCATCCAGAACTTCATCATCCGATAAGAAGTAAATGCCTTCGTAATTCTCTGCATCCACATGTACCATTTTGCACCCCATCGAAGCATTCTGCCCCAGACGGATTGTTTCTACTGTCCACAAAATACACTCGCCTAAACGAAGCTTGCCACCTGCGGAATAAGAAACCGGAGCCAACGGGAAAGAAGGGATTACCGTTAAATCTTCGGCATACTTCAACAAGTCCCCTATGTCATCAACAGTAAACCGGGGAATAGTGTTCAGACCTTCCGGACTTTCGACAGAGTATTTTCCAGCTTTTAGTTGCTTGACGAATAAATCCACGTCAGGATTATTGTAGTCCAACGTCTCTTCCGTACATGATACAAAAGAAAGAGAAAAGAAGAATATCAAAATGGCCATTACGGCACGTATATTAGAAATTGCTTTCATTGTTGCATTATATTAAGGTTAATATGTCATACGAACACCGCAAAGTAGATTAAGGTTCGTTGGACGTTCCGTTCGCAGCGTTTTTGTTTGCGAATCCGTATCAAAATGATGAGATACCGTAGGCTCTGCAAACAGAGCAATCCGGTCGTTCAACTTATAACGGACTCCCAGACCTGCTGCAATGGAAAGTTGTATAGGCTCTGCTCCAAAACCATTGTCCCCGGCTCCGGCTATGCATTTCTCGGCAGCACCACCCAATGTAGCGTAAAAGTCTACTTTAGAATTGCTTGCCAGCACCGCATTCAGTTTTACCGGAACAGCCAGTGTGTGTATCGTATGGTCTCCGTCAAGACGGTTGTATTGCAAACCTGCCTCCAGAGAAAAATGTTTGTTCAAACGACGTTCAGCAGAACCTCCTGCGGTGAACGGCATCCCGAAGTCCCCCTTTGGCAACGCTGTACCTATACCTGCTTTGAAAGCCCATTTTTTAGCAGAACCACCCGCATTGGTAATGGGGAGCGCTTTATCGGAATCTAAGCCAAGCTCTGTATTTGTAGCAGCGGGATCAGTAGCTGTGGCACGATGATTATTTTCATTCCTTGATGAAGCTGTTTGACCATACATTCCGTTACCTTGGTGGTGATTGCCATATACGCGTTGGGAAATTGTAATGGAGACAGTGACTGATACAGTCTCTTCATCATCACCATTCGCAGCAAGTATGCCTCCGGATGATACTGGTACAGGATTCTTATGACCAGGATTTTGCGCTGTAGGTTTAGTCTCATGAATAGAGGGGAACTTTTCCTGCACCACATCTCCGTTCAGGTTACCTTCCGGTGTCAGCGTAGCCACCTTGGTGAATGCTTCCTGAATCTCATCTTTCGGAGAGAAGTACCAGAATGCGGCGGAAGCAGCTCCAAGCACTAATACGACAGAAGCAGCCGCAGCCACCCGGTAGAAGCGTGGAGTAAGGACGGAACGTTTCTGTTTCTGTCCAGACAAGTTCCCCGCCTGTCCGAAAGCAACAGCTGCAGAAGTATTGGTTGCATCGGTTGCAACTCTTGACAGGTCGCCTTTCAGCTCCTCCCAAAAGCCATCCCGCACCGTCATCTCTGCACCAGAGAGGCGACTGCGGAACAAACCGGTTATTTCATCATTTCCTTTCATACTCTGTATATTCTTTAATTCTTTTTGCTAACAAATTCTTGGCGCGATGCAGTTGCGAGGTGGATGAATGTACTTTAATCCCAAGCATTTCCGCTATCTCCTTATGCGATTTCTCTTCAAACACATACAAGTTGAAAACAGTTCGGCATCCATCGGGTAATTCTGCCACAAATGCCATCAACTGCTGTTCAGAGAGGCGACTACCACTGTCGGCTATACTTGCTTCGTCGGGCAGGTCGGGCAATTGTTCTTCGTTTACCACCAGCTGGGTGATGCGTTTCTGCTTTCGCAGATAATCTATTGCCTGTGTCACCATTACTCTTGTCACCCACGTTGCCAGTGCACATTCGCCCCGGAAAGTGAAATGGGTAAAGATTTTGATGAACCCATCGTGCAGTACGTCATGCGCGGCATCTTCGTCGCCCGTATAGCGGTAGCATACCGCAAGCATCTGCTTGGAATAAAGGGTATACAATTCCTTACGTGCGGAATCCTTTCCTGCCCGGCAGCCCTCTATCAGTTCTATTTCATTTTCCAATGTCAGTGCTATTTTTTACGGACGCCTCTTCGCGTCGTTTGTTAGTTAGACGCAGCTTTCTGTAGAATGCTGCAATGTTATATCTAAAAAGAAGTTAAAGAATGGAGATTATTTATACTTTGCTTTCAAAGTCTGTATCTGCTTGTCAAGCATTTCATCCAGTTCATCAAATTCTTCCCAGTATAAGAAGCCGGGTACCATTATGACAAAATTGACAAATTGATCATTACTTATAAGAAATGAGATTTGATCCAGCAGGTTATTGTTAGTTTTCAAAGCAAACTTAAAATTCCTGGACATGGCAAGTTTCATAATTACATCCGTTTTTGCTGCATAGTAATCACTGACATCTTTCTTCCGCCTTCCCAACTCAAAATAGGTTTGCAATACATCCTGCAACAAACGCTTGTCAGAAATATACTGCATCAACGAAGAACCTTTCAAGACATCCAATGCATCGGTTTTATAAGAGAGTTCACTCATATTATTGAAAAGCTTGTCATACTTACTTAAAGTATCCGCCGGTATTCCCGATATATCCATTTTATGCTCTATTAGCAAAGAACTCATGTTCCTGTCTATATCCAACAAGTGCTTTATATTACGCAGTTCCTTTCTGTTATACTCCAATTCTTCCGCCACCAGTTGCATCGCGGCCCGCACCTCTTTTTGACGACTATGCTCCGTAACCTTATCGCTTCCCCAAAAGGTAACGATAATACCTGCCGCCACAATACTGAACTGACGGAAATAGTCTCCCAATCTCCAGCCTTTAATCGTAGACTTTATCTTATCTATATTTCCCATAAGTATTTATTTTGAACCATATTTCTGTTCAATGGTTTGAATCATCTTATCAATCTTTTGCTCTATACGTTCTTGATAGCCAGGAATAAAATATCCCTGTGGAATTTTCAAAAAGTTTCGCAACTTCCTATCTGAAAGATATATTTCCCATGCTTCCCATTTTCCCTCATTAACCGTATTTGTCTGTTCATCAGTCAAAGTCAAATAAAAGGGAATAGCCGCATCTTCCTTCATATCATAATACCCATTCATCGATAGTTTGAATCCTTCTAATGCTTCATAAACATCAATCAATGAAAGCAAAAACTCTTTATCGGATATTTTCTGCATCAGCATAGAGTTCTTAAGTATGTCCAGCGCATTCCGGGTATAATAGAAACTGCGAATCTGCCCTATAGAATAACGAAACTGCTTCAGCGAATCTTCCGGTATCAGCCGAACATTCATATCATGTTCCACCAACAAAGCAGAAAGGCGCTCATCTGTGCTGAATTCAGACACAATACCTTCAAAGTTCTTCCGATTACTTTTCAGTTCATCCTTAATCAGCAACATAGTAGATTTAATATCCGCTTGTTCCGAACATCTGGTGACTAGTTCACTACCGACGAAAGTTATCAGCACACCAATTACAACAATGGAAGTTTGCCGCACATACTCACCAGGCTTCCATTTTCTGATAGTAGTTTTTACTCTATTCCAATCTACCTTTTCCATACTTTCCAAGTATCTATGAAAAAAGCCTCTCATTAAGATTGCAAAATGATGGCAAACTTATGAGAGGCTTCCTGCTATTTCCTAAATACGGCCTTCCGCCCTTGTCAACATGCTTTAAAACTCATATCCAATCCTTTTACAGAATGGGTCAGAGCACCTACAGAGATAAAGTCCACGCCACATTCGGCATAGTCGCGCAGTGTATCAAACGTTATTCCGCCTGAAGATTCGGTTTCATAACGGCCTGCTACCATATCCACAGCCTTCTTTGTCATTTCGGGTGTGAAGTTGTCGAACATGATACGGTCTATGCCACCAAGATCAAGCACTTGTTGCAATTCATCGAAGTTACGTACTTCAATCTCTATCTTGAGGTCTTTACCTTTTTCCTTGCAATATTCTTTAGCACGATTGATAGCCTTGTCAATGCCTCCGGCAAAATCCACATGATTGTCTTTCAGCAAAATCATGTCGAACAGTCCGATACGATGATTTACACCACCACCAATCTTTACAGCCATCTTCTCAAGGATACGCATACCGGGAGTAGTCTTACGGGTATCGAGCACACGCGTATTCGTACCTTTCAGTTTCTCGGCATATTTATGCGTCATGGTAGCAATGCCACTCATGCGTTGCATAATGTTCAGCATCAGGCGTTCTGTCTGCAACAGAGACTGCACCTTGCCTTCCACTACCATTGCTATATCGCCCGGTTTCACCTCAGCTCCATCATTGATGAAGACTTCTACCTTCATAGTAGGGTCGAAACGACGGAACACTTCTTTGGCAACTTCGATACCAGCCAGAATGCCCGGCTCTTTAATCAAAAGTTTGGATTTACCCATCGCCGTAGCGGGAATACACGAAAGGGTGGTATGATCTCCGTCACCTATATCTTCTGCAAAGGCGAGATCTATCAGCCTGTCAATCAGTTCTTCTTCCTTATTCATTCGTTTTATCTATTCTTATTTGATGTATAACATATTTGTTCTGTACTTTTCTGAAGAAACAATTCACTCGAAAGTTTCCATTTGCGGTTCCCAAAGTGCCGATGATGAAACTTGATTCATCCCGCTTTCCTTCGTGATTCACATTGAAGCTACTGACTTTGTTCTCGGCAAAAAAATTAGCCATAGTTCCTTCTGCCGTTTGCTTGTCAGCATTGGTCGTGCGATTATGGATAATCAGATCCACCTTATCACCCAGATACCTGTTTAGTTCCTGAGAGTTTCCCTTCTTGAAGGCCACAACCACCCCCACAGGTACGTCCTGAGCAAAGATCGAGGACACCCATAAGAAGAGGCAGGTCAACAATAAAACTACTCGTTTTTTCATAATCACAAGTATTAATGATACGCAAAGGTAAGCATTTATTGTAAAATACAATAAAAAAGCGCTAATTTTGTGCACAAATCAGAATGTAAGCAGCATGAAAACAACATTACTCGTCGTAGGAAGAACTGTAGAACAGCACTTTATAACTGCCATTAATGACTATGTACAGCGTACCAAACGCTACTTATCCTTCGAAATGGAAGTTATCCCGGAATTGAAGAATACGAAAAGTCTTTCTATGGAAGTGCAGAAAGAAAAAGAAGGGGAATTGATATGCAAGGCATTCCAGCCGGGCGACGTGATTGTATTGCTGGACGAAGGGGGAAAAGAAATGCGCTCCATAGAGTTCGCAGACTATATGAAGCGCAAGATGAACACCGTAAATAAACGGCTTGTATTTGTTATCGGCGGACCGTATGGTTTCTCACCCAAAGTATATCAGGCAGCACATGAGAAGATGTCTCTCTCTAAAATGACTTTCTCGCATCAGATGGTGCGGCTGATTTTTGTAGAGCAGTTATACCGGGCCATGAATATACTCAATGGCGGTCCTTACCATCACGAATAACGGTCTTAATTAAGATCTTGACACCTGAAATCCTGTTCCCGACAACGCCATTTCTACAAATCGCGCGCGAGGGTTCGGTACATCCTGCGTCAGTATCTCCCGGATGCGCAATGCAGCCTGTGGATCTTTCGCCACCATATACAAGTAGCCTCCCCCACCTGCACCCGGCAGTTTATATCCCAGTGTGTAGTCCTTAATCTTATTGATAATTTCTTCTACCGCCGGAGGATTAGTACCACAATCCAGAGCTTGGTTCTGCATCCACGTTTTACCAATCAATGCGCCATAGGTTTCAAAGTCGTTCCTTTGAATGGTTTCTGCCATATCCAATGCATGCGCTTTCATATTTTCCAATATAGCCAAATGCGCAGATGAGTTTAGGAACATGGAACGCACAATCTCTGCCAGGATACCTTTAGCAGTACGTGTAATTCCCGTATAATATAATAGGTGGCAGTCACGATATTCAGGATGCGTAAAGAGATGTTCAGGCAACCAGTGTATTAACGGATTCTGTACAAACCCGGTTTCTGTTTGCAACAGTTTGATGCCTTGTAACACTCCGCCATACTGATCTTGCCAACCACCGCCCGTTGTTAGTAACTGTTCCAAAGCAAGTGTACGACGGCATATTTCATTCTTATCCCACATCAAGCCACAGAAATCGCTCAAAGAGCCTAAAACCGTAGAAGCTAATATAGAACTGGTTCCCAAGCCCGAGCCTGCAGGAATAGCAGACAATAAAGTAATCTCTATACCTGTGCCGAATGCCTGCAACTGTTTCTCCAACGAAGGATAAACCACTTCTGAAAACGCCGGACCAAAACCAGCCAATGTCAACGCTGCTTTCGGAATAGAGAAAGGAGAACCTATCTTACAGTAATCCTGCAATTCCTCGAAAGTATTCACTACTTCCATCGCTCCCATATCAATAGAACGCAACACAACGCGATATTCTTTGCAAGGTTTCACATAAACCTGCAAAGGAGGTTGTCCATTCAGTTCAATCGCCAGATTCACTACATTCCCACCAGCAAAAAGAGAATATGGCGGAGTATCCGTCCAACCACCTGCAACATCAATACGTACGGGACTGCGCCCCCAAACAATCTGATCGCTGTATACATTCAGATATGGGCTGCTTTTCTTTTCATATAAATCAGAAAGTAATCCTTCGCGCAGTAATCCGAAAGCCTCTTTTTCATCATTCTGAAAGTCTTTTCCGTTCAGTTTATCTATCTGAGCCCGAAGCATCCGATTATGAATACGCTGCATCTGAGGTGCATCAGCCGGCAACACATCCGGTTTATCTATCTTCAAACAATGGAAATCCTCGGCAACATCAGCCAAATCCAACTGATAGAAGACACTCTTCTCATAATTGCGTGCCAGCAACTCCCAATTACCTTTCCGGAAACTCTCGCGTTGGGCATATAATTGACGTAAATCAGCTTTCGCTGAAATTTCATCGGCAGAAAGACGTTGACTGTTCAGCCAGATTTCCTTACCTTCTGTCAATTCCGGCTCCGAAGTCATCCAGCGAAGTACTGCGCCCATCTGCTCAACACCTTCTACCACAGGGAAGATTCCGGCAGCCTGTAAGTCATCTTTTCTTCCAGTTACATCATCCGGAGTCAGTCCACGCTCCGCTAACCAATCAGGGAAGGAAATCCCCAGATACAAAGTTTTTTCATCCCGGATATCTCCTTTAGATACATCATCGAAACCATACGGACGAACTGCCCAATGCTTCTCTGCAAGAGGCACAATATCTATACAAACTCCATCCGGTAATTCTAACGTCCAGTCATTTTCCGGTACTCCCGTAATGATTTGCCGGGAACCTATCTTCCATGATGTACCAACAAAGCTATTTTCAATCCAAAGGTTATCATTATTGGAAGAAAGAGAGATACCTACTTCTGCATTCTGTACAAATATTGCAGGATTGGGCTTTACTTTCCGGTGCATGATCTGACGCTGATCGTACACCCTATTTTGTAAAGTAACAGTTGAGGAAAGTAGTTCACGACTCGTGCCGTAGTGGTAGAATTCTCCACCGGGTAATGGCAATATAGCTACAGACAACCTATTCAACTCATCATCAGTAATGCGTGGATGATTACCAAGGGATAAACCGAAATCTGAATACAAGTCATAGTACTTTAAATCAGAACCCGAGCCATCTTTCAGCGAACGCTTCATCAATAACTCTACAGCCCGATCACTCAGTAACCAGATTCCTATATCCATCAGGAAGAGATGAGTCTTGGAAAGATTCTCCAGTTCCTGCAATGACGGTTTCTGCAACATAAAATCCAATGCTTCCGGTTGTTTCCGGTCAGAAACAAACACTCCATGATGTGTCGCTAATACCGGATCTACCCAAAGTCCGTAACATACCACATCTGCATCCGGTATTTCCAGCAAAGGTTTCTCAGCACGAATATACACATCTCCACTCGCAATCAAAGTACGCAGTTTTTCCGGTGCCTGTTCCATGATTTTCTCATAAAGTGGAACTTGCAAAGACAATAAATTCTGTCCCAACTTCTGTCCACGTGCCCAGCGAAATACAGGTATCGGAGTTAATATTTTCCCGGAGGGAGCGTATCCAGGGAGGCGGCGGCTTTGTCCACCGGCATGCAGCAGAATACGTTTCTCTGTTGAGTGTTCTGTTTGTTGGTTTCTATACCATTCCCGCAGAAGCCAAGTGGTTCCACCACCCGACCCCAGTTTCATCCCTATAGGGTCAGATGTACAAAACCATTCCGTACGGTCTACATTTTCCAGTTCATAGAATGCCGACACAAGATTAGGCGGCAAGGATAATAATTTTTGCATATTCAATTGCTATAATGCTTAATATATTAGCTGCAAATTAAAGCAATCTTAAGCAAAATCCACGAAAAATTTTAATATTTTTGAAGATGGAGATAAAATTATCTCCATCTTCTATTTTTCCAGCAAACCCACTATTTGTTGTAAGAGTTCAGGCATCTCATGAGTAGTACTTTTGATCGCAGTGATTTGTTCTTTTCCTTCTGCAGTCAATGAAAAATGCATTTGGCGCTTATCCACTTTACCAATAATACGGGCTATTAACTTCTTTTCTTCGACAGAACGTATCAACTTGGAAGTATTAGAACAAGTTAATCCCAAGGCTTCTGCTATTTCCCCGGAAGTAAGCCGGGGAGTATTCAGAAGTGTACAGAGCAACATTCCTTCATTCAGCGAAAGATTGTATTGCTGCATAAATTGGGTTTCAAACTCAGCTATCGCCCGGTAAACATCACGTATTTTACATAAGTCTTCCATATATTTTTCTTCTTTATTTGTTAAATAACAAATAACTATATGAAAAGGTTGACATTGGCTTTATCTGCGCGCTCCATGTAAGTTGCAACACCACCGATAGTTACCTCATCCAACAACTCTTCACGACAGATTCCCATCATGTCCATAGACATCTGACAGGCTATAAATTCCACTCCTTGAGCAAGCGCCTGCGAACGAAGTGATTCCAAAGAATCTACCCCTTTACGCTTCATTAAAAAGCGCATCATGCGACTTCCCATACCGAACATATTCATCTGAGACAATTTCAGTTTCAAAGAACTGGAAGGAAGCATCATACCGAACATCCTGCCGAAAATATCTTTCTTTACTTTCGGTTTCTGCATTTTTTTCAAAACATTTAATCCCCAGAAAGTGAAGAATACCGTAACTTTTTGCCCGGTTGCCGCAGCCCCGTTTGCCAATACAAAAGTAGCTAAAGCTTTATCCAAATCATCACTAAAAAGGATCAATGTTTTTCCCCTACCCGCTACTACAGTTCCGGTGGAAGAAGGGCAGACCATATTCGAATTACCTTTTTCTATAACTACCGTATAGCGTCCTTTATCCTCATGGCTCCCCACCAAACGATTACCCGTCGTATCACACCAGGCAGAAGCATCACGTGCAAATCCGGCATCAGTTGCCACAATCTCCACCTGTTCTCCCGGTTCAAGAGTATCCATTGCCTTCTTCACTTGCATGATAGGTCCCGGACATTGTAAACCACAGGCATTGATTTTCAATGGTTCTTTAGATGAACCTCCAGCTGATAATATAGAATCGGATTGCACAACAGTTCCCGAAGTTTCAGTAGAGCCAAAAGTTACGCGAGCATCAACTGAAGCAGCCGCTATAGAAGGTATCGGTACCGGAACAACCGCAGCAGAATACAGTTTGTATCCTCCCGAAAGATTACGCACATTCTTATATCCATTTCCCATCAGGATACGCTGTGCCAGATATCCACGCAAACCTACAGCACAAAACAATACAATGGGCTTGTCAGTAGGAACTTCGAGCATACGCTCTCTTAAATCATCCAACGGAATATTAATTGCTCCCGGAATAGTTCCAAAAGAGAATTCTTCAGCCGTACGGGTATCTATTAACATTACTTCATTCTTATGCTGTACCAGTTCTCGCCAAGTTACGACAGGCATTGCACCACTGATAATATTAGAAGCAACATATCCGGCAATAGCAATAGGATCTTTTGCAGAAGAAAACGGAGGAGCGTAAGTATGCTCCGTTTCCATCAAGTCATATACCGTTCCACCACGCTTGATCAAGCCGGCAATCTGGTCAATACGTTTGTCCACACCCTCATAACCAATACCCTGCGCGCCATATAATTTTCCCGTAATAGGATGAAATGTTAATTTTAAAGTCAAGGGTAATGCATCCGGATAGTACCCTGCATGAGAAGACGAATGAGTAACAGAACTTTGATATTCCATCTCCCATTGTTTCAGACGCTTAGCAGCAAGTCCCGTAGAAGCAACCGTCATATCAAATACTTTTGCGATGGAAGTACCGATAGCACCTTCGTAAGCAACCTTATTACCAAATACCATATTATCAGCCACAATACGTCCCTGACGATTAGCCGGATTTGCCAGATAATTCAACCACGGTTTCCCGGTCAATGGATGCGGATATTCAATAGCATCCCCTACAGCATAAATATCTTTTGCAGAAGTTTCCAGATATTCATTTACCCAGATACCACCTGCTTCACCTATCTTCAGTCCGGCTTGTTTAGCCAAAGCCGTTGCAGGGCGCACTCCGATAGAAAGCAATACCATATCTGCCGGAATCGTTTTTCCACTTTTCAAAAAGACGGTAATACCTTGTTCTGTACGCTGGAAATGAGTTACTCCTTCTTCCAGATAGAGCGACACACCTTTCTGTATCAAATGTTGATGAACAGGCGCAGCCATCGAAAAATCAATAGGCGCCATTACTTGATTACCCATTTCCACAACAGATACAGCAACTCCGGCATGATGCAAATTTTCTGCCATCTCCAGTCCAATAAAGCCTGCACCTACTACAACCGCTCGCTTTACGGAGTTTTCCGTAAGATAAGACTTTATATGATCGGTATCTTCAACATTACGGAGAGTGAAAATTCCTTCAGAATCGATACCTTCCAGTGGTGGTCGAACAGGTGTAGCACCCGGAGACAACAAAAGTTTATCATAGGTTTCTTCATATTCGCGACCGTCTGCAGTGCGAACAGTAATCGTTTTATCTTTAGGATGAATAGCGATAACTTCATTCTCCACACGTACATCTACACGAAAGCGTTGGCCGAAAGAAGTCGGCGTTTGCACCAGCAATTTCTCACGCTCTGCGATGACACCACCTATATAATAAGGCAAGCCGCAATTTGCATACGAAATGTATTTCCCTTTCTCAAATAAAAGAATATCAGATTTCTCATCAACTCTTCTTAAACGTGCCGCCGCCGTAGCTCCCCCGGCAACACCTCCAATAATTATATACTTCATACTTCTTTATTTTAGTTTTGATAGTGCAAAGAAAAGAATATTTTCCTAAAGAAAATAATTTCCCATGGAAAATAATGTTAAATCACAACATAACAACACAATAGCGCGCATTAAACCCATCAAGATGGGCAACAAATTCAAAGAGAGAAAGTTCATAAGCACTTAATTTAAGTGCATAAGAAGAGACACAGATATCCGGTTTGAGGCTAATTCACAGACTCAAACACTACACTATCATATCTTAAAAAGAGAATGTTACCAGCCTAATGCAGCAAAGCCGGCGGATGTATACCACTCAGTAGAACGATATGCTTTATCAGTAACGGTATTAGATACTGAAGGGATATAACAGGACACCCCATTAGTGCCTTCCATAGAAAACATATCAGCAAAAGCGGAATAATTCATAGAAGTAGTCGCCCAATATGTTACAGCTACATCAAAAGCTTGCCTCCATATTACATAAGCACTATCATCAGTGATTTTTTTCATCATATTTGCCATATCATAGTAACCTACAGCCCCATCCAAACTAGAACGTTTATCATAATTAAAAATCAAACTACGCAAGTGTGCATTATCAACTACTCCAGATAACACCTGTTTTGTAACTCTTGCCAAATCAACCAATTTATCTGTTCTCAGCGCACACACAGAGGCACCTGCTGTCCAATTGCTATTTGATAAGCCTTTACCTTCATTATATTTAGCCGCATAAGGTTCATAATAGGCCTTAGCAACATTCACTGCCGCATCCTCAGCAGAGAACATAGCAGGAACAACTACATCATACGAGGCACCAGGACCTGGAATTTCAGTCGGAGAACCTATACAATAATCCGTATAATCACGTAACTCATAGGCAACCTCTACTGCTTGCATGAAACAAGCATCGAACAATATAAAATCAAAATGGGGAGCAGACTTTAATATTTCAACGAATTCAGAGATATTCATTCTGTTATCACCATTGCCTTCATCCTGACCTACCCAACGAGTGCCGGCGCGCAACGGATAAGGCAACCATCCATCACCATGTGACCAATAAACCAATCCATAACTGTCAGCCTGATATTTGGAATTCGAAAAGACTTTTGCAAAAACCTCCTGCGTTTCAGATACACCTACAGAGTTACGACTTCCATAAGTTTCCACTACCGTTTCCACTACTGCCCCCTTTTCATTCTTCAGCTCAAGCAGACGAGGAGATCTACCATCATCTATATAAACCAGAAAATGCACATTGGAATCTTGAACTTTCGCCATACCCACTTTCATCTCCGCTAAATCCAAAGAAGCAAATGGAGCAAGACTATTATCCGCCGCAATATATGCAAGAATCGTACGAGTTCCTTTGAGGAGCGCAGCCGGCTCAACAGTCACTTTACAGGAAGCGGTCATCGCGCCATCTTCCGTAATCACCACTACAACTACAGTTCCGATTGCCAAGGCTGTTACTTTACCATTTGCATTCACCGTAGCCACACTAGTATCGCTAGATTTCCAGGTAACCTTTTTATTTGTAGCATTATCCGGAGTAACAATAGCTATCAAACTCTCACTTCCTCCTATTTCTAACACAAGGGCAGTCTTATTCAATGACACACCTGTCACAGGAACAACATCCGGCTCTATATCATCGTCAACACATGCAATTAGCAATGCAGAAAGACAAATCCACAAAAAGAAGTAAAGTTTCGTTTTCATGACTACAGTCTATTATTTTAAGTAAATTCCTTAACCTCTTAAGGAAATAAAGCAAATTACTCTTCCGGCTTCTTGAAACGGAAAGCTTCAGGAGCAATAGGCATCAATACTATCGTTTTATTCTTCTTATACTTGCTCTTCACTTTTGCTGCCTCCTTTTCTAACTTCTTCTTGTTTTCAGAGAAATAGATCATGCAAGTATAGTCAAGAGATTTCAAATCATATTCCAAATAATTCTTCAACTGATACGTATAAAGATCACGTTTAGGCAAGAATCCACCCTTATCCAACTTCACACTATCCAATACCTGAATATCGGTAAAATACACCACTGTGTCATTGAAAGAGGCAGCAACACCAAATGCATACACAGCTTTTTCTCCTTTACCCTTCTTGAATGAGAATGCCGAGCACACCATAAAAACTAAAGCTACAGCCAAAAGTATACGAACGTATTTCATAATCTGTTTTTTATTAATATTGTTGGCGACAAAGATAATGCAAACCGAGAGCAAAATAAAAAGAATTCATTCATTTTTTATGCTGAGATACAGCTTATCTTCACTTTTATAATAAGGATAACAAAAAACCGGTGATCAGATCATGACCTACCGGTTTTTAATTCCTTCTATTTGTCGGAAATTGATATTTCTTACTTATCCTAAATAAGACTTGAGCAATTTACTACGATTACTTTGTCTTAATCTTCTAATTGCTTTTTCCTTAATCTGGCGTACACGTTCACGGGTCAAACCGAATTTGTCGCCGATTTCTTCTAATGTCATTTCCTGTTGTCCGATACCGAAAAACATCTGTATGATTTCTTTTTCCCTATCGGTTAACGTAGAAAGTGCTCTATCAATTTCCCTCGCAAGAGACTCGTTCACCAAAGAGCGATCCGCCATAGGAGAGTCGTCGTTTACCAACACATCCAGCAAGCTGTTGTCTTCTCCTTCTACAAAAGGTGCGTCCACCGAAATGTGGCGTCCGGATACCTTCAGCGTATCGGAGATTTTATCAACAGGGATTTCCAGTTCATCTGCCAACTCCTCGGGAGACGGGCGACGTTCATTTTCCTGTTCGAACTTGGAGAATGCTTTGCTGATTTTATTCAGCGAGCCTACCTGATTCAACGGAAGACGCACGATACGCGACTGCTCTGCCAAAGCCTGCAAAATGGACTGACGTATCCACCATACTGCATAACTGATGAATTTGAAACCACGTGTTTCATCGAACTTTTCGGCGGCCTTGATCAGTCCTAAATTACCCTCGTTAATCAAGTCGGGCAAACTCAAACCTTGGTTCTGGTACTGCTTGGCCACAGATACAACGAAACGCAGATTGGCACGTGTCAACTTCTCCAGTGCGATACGGTCACCCTTGCGGATGCGTTGAGCGAGCTCTACCTCCTCCTCGACAGTTATGAGGTCTTCGCGACCGATTTCCTGCAAATACTTGTCAAGAGAAGCGCTCTCTCTGTTAGTGATACTTTTTGTAATCTTAAGTTGTCTCATTCTTCTAAAACAGATTTGGGTTGCAAAGTTACGACAAATTATTTTGTTACAAGCAAACTTGCCCTAACTTTTTTATCTTATTCACTATACAATATAAACAAAAAGAATGCCGACAAGTTAGTTGTCGACATCCTTTTTCTTCTTTGTTAGCTAATATTACAATCTTCTTACCTATTCACATGTACAATCTACAATTTAGCGATGCCAGCCATTAATCCTGAGCGACACTTACTGCATAGCTGCCACGTTTTCCAGAGGGGAACATACCTGTAATAAACAAAACCTGTTCCTGAGTCTTAGCAGCTTCTTTCATCACTTTCTCCAAGTCTTCCACAGTCTTCATCGGTATATTATTCACTTTTAGGATAATGAAACCTTTACGGACGCCACCTTCTGCCATCTTACCATTGCTAACCCCTGTTACTTCAAGACCATAACCCAGATTCAATTGTTTTTTCAATTCATCGGGTACAGGGCGGAATGCGGCACCAAGAATATCCATATCGGCATTCTTCACAATCTTCGTAGTACCTTGTTCATTCTTCAACGTAACTTCTATATTCTTTTCTTTCTTATCACGCATCACCTTCACTTGTACCTTATCTCCCGGACGATGTTTTGCCAAGATTTCCTGCAAGTCAGCAAATTTATGAATAGCCTTACCATCCATGCCAATGATTACATCGTCAACTTTAATATCAGAACCTGAAGCAGAACTTCCTTCTACGATTTCACGTACCCAAAGACCATCAATAACACCATATTTTTCTCTAGCTTCTTTCTTTATATCACTCAACTTCTTACCAGCTTTATCAGCAACCTGTGTGTCGCCCGGCTCTTCAGTAAGTGCTGTTACACTCACACCCAATTTCACACGTTGTACCGTACCGAACTGCTTCAAATCAGCAACTACTTTCTTCATAATACTGGTAGGAATGGCAAAACCATAACCTGTATTTGATCCAGTCGGAGAGAAAAGAGCAGCGTTGATACCAATCAATTCACCTTGAGCATTTACCAATGCACCACCACTATTACCTTGATTAATTGCAGCATCAGTCTGAATATACGACTCGATACTCTGTTTACCAGTTTGCTGACTCATGCCTAAAGAGCGTGCTTTAGCACTGACAATACCCGCAGTCACCGTAGAAGTCAGATTAAACGGGTTACCTACTGCAAGCACCCATTCACCAACTTTCAGTGCATCAGAATCACCTACCGGAATAGTTGGAAAATCATCACCTTCTATCTTGATTAGAGCCAAGTCTGTCTCTTCATCCGTACCAATAATACGTCCTTTAAACTGACGATTGTCATTCAACGTCACACTGATTTCATCTGCACCTGCAATTACGTGATTGTTCGTTACGATATATCCATCTTTAGAGATGATAACGCCGGAACCAAAGCCTGTACGTTCAGGGGTCTGTACCTGACGTCTTTGCGTACCGCCCCGACCACCGAAAAATTCACCGAAGAAATCAGAGAACGGATCTCTAACTTCTACTTCCTGAACTTTGGAAGTCTGAGTAGAACGAATATGCACCACAGCGTGAACTGAATTTTCTGCTGCTTGCGTCAAATCTACTGGTTGCGCATCAACGGCATTATAAGAGGCCAAACGTACGTTCGGATTTTGCTGGAACATTTCATTGAATGCACTGGTACTATCAGCAGGCATATTTTTTTGCAGCATCTTATAGGTGGTTAAACCTGCTACTCCTGAGCTGAGAAGTACGATAGCTGCAACCCCGAGAATGTTTTTTGTTGTCTGTTTCATACTAATTTTCTATTCTTTTAATTGTTAATATTCAAGTTTTGTTTAACATTTCGACGTTAAAATAACGACAAAAATCGTTCACTTATTCCGCTTGTCACTCTTTTTTGTTCTCTTTTAACAGTGAACTTTTGGGGCTTAACAGCGGTTAACGACAGAACCTGACAATTTTACATTTATGCACGTTTACTGACGTGAAAATAAGGCAGATAGGCGTTAAAATCAAACAAACCATCTATCCGTTTAAAATAGATGGTCTGTTTTCAGGGAAAAGTACCTCTTTAATTATCGAGATATTCTATATCCATGTGATAATCCCACTTCGGAAAATAAAGGTTACCTCCCTCCCATTCCACTTCACCACGCTGGAAATCCACCGTTTCACTACGAGGATATTTTTTCTCGGGTATCAGCGGCATACCGTAATCACTGTTGACTATCATACGCCAGGAGTCAATGCCACCCAAGAAGAAATATTCTTCATCCGCATTACGGGCAAAAGTAGGGATGCCAAATGATTGGTCTACAGGAACCCAGCCAATGCCTTCAAAATAGATTTCCGCCCAGTCGTGCAGGTTCCATGCTTTAGGATGCATCATAAAACCACTCTGGAAATGGGCAGGAATACCACTGATACGACAAAGCGTAATAAACAGCAAACTAACCTGCCCACAATCACCTTTATGATTATCTAACACGTATTCGGGAATATTTTCTATAGTAGAATATTCCCGGGCAGAAGCCCAAGGAAAGTTATCATTCACCCAACGGAAGATGCGTTTAGCTTTCAACAAAGGATTGGTTTCCCCAGCTGTCAATTTGGCAGCAAGTTCGCGCATACGTGGTGAGAAAATGACATGCTTCTCGCGTTCAGCCGTATATTCCTTATATATAGAAGAAGTTGTATCATAGGGCTGAATATCTTTCGGTTTCAAATTATGCCATTCAGCATTAGCTGTATATTCAAAACTTTCAGAGAATACGGTTGGTTGATCTTGCACTGCACGTTTTTCCATATAGAGAGTGCTATGAAGGCAATCCTGTGGGGATAAAGTATACTTGGATTCGCTGGCAGAGATGAATTTTACATCTTGCTGACGTGACTGGTCGGTACGTGGGTAAGGAAGCCAGCAACGGACGAGCTCTCCGGCAGGAACGGCATTACTGTCTACCGTGAGCGTATAGGTGACCCGCATTCGTTTGGGAGCAGTGATAGGATTACCACTCTTTTTCACACTCGCAATGATTTCGGGCAGGTTCTCCATATTTACTTTTTCACTGCCACTGAAGGAGACTCCATCTTTGGCAGCCTTTATCTGATAGCAGACAGAGTCTACACGGAATAAATTAGGTGCGGCATTACGGAAATAACGCTTCTCACCATTCAGAGTCATACACTCCAATGCTTTGGAGGCTTCCCATTGGCACATCTGCTCATCGGAAACATCAGGGATATACTTACGAATATACTCTTTCACTTCATCTTCCGTACGAAAGAAATCAGTGAGGAGGCGTTGGTGCAGATCATCTTCCCAAGTATAGGGCTTGCTTTCCGGTTTTGGAGTACAGGCAGTTACAAGGAAAAGCAAGGCAGCAGCATACAATACTTTTTTCATAATAAGCTAATTTATAGATGATAATTGAGAACGGAAATTGAATTACGATTCAGGATCCTTACAGTTTCACAACTCCGATGCCAGGCAAATCTGGTAACGTGATCTTGCCCTTTACGACCTCCATTCCCTTGAAACGGTCGTTGGCAATAAGCAGATTGCCATCCAGATCAGCAAAGTCAACCGCAGGAGAAAACTGGGCAGCAGCAGAGCAAGCACAGGATGTTTCCGTCATACAGCCCACCATCACTTTCATACCCAAAGCACGTGCTAATGTCACCATCTTCCAGCCTTCACGCATACCGGTACATTTCATCAACTTGATATTGATGCCATGAAATGCACCTTTCAGACCGGCCACATCACTCAAACGCTGCAAAGATTCATCAGCAAAGATAGGCAACGGACTCTGTTGTGTCACCCAGGCAATATCATCCAACTGGGTTTTAGGCATCGGCTGCTCAATCATGACAATCCCTTTTTCTTTCAGCCATTGTATCATATCAATGGCATAATGCTTATCCGTCCAACCTTGATTGGCATCGACGGCAATAGGCAGGTCGGTCACCGAACGGATTGTTTCAATCATCTCTTTATCATTCTCACGCCCCAGTTTTACTTTGAGAATATTGAATTGCTCGGCACATTCCTTCGTTTTTTCTCGTACCACATCCGGCGTATCGATACCAATGGTAAAAGTGGTCGAAGGAGCTTTTTCCTTATCCAATCCCCATATCTTATACCACGGAGCTCTCAGCAATTTGCCCACAAGGTCGTGCAAAGCAATATCTACAGCAGCTTTAGCGGCAGCATCTCCCGGTGAAAGCTTATCTACATAAGCGAGAATATCCTCCAATTGGAAAGGATCGGAAAACTGTCCGATGATATCCTGAACTTTTTTCAGGAAAGCCAGTACACTTTCCATCGTACCCAGTTCTTTCTGTAAATAAGGCGGCATGGAAGCTTCACCATAACCGATAACACCATCGTATTCAATCTCTACCTGTACATCAGGAGTGGTAGTGCGTGAGTAAGTAGCCACTGTAAAAACATGACGCAACTTCAACTCATATGGAAAGAAGCGCAATTTCATCCTGGCATTCACACCACTTTTATTGATATTGAACAGTTTTGGAGCGCTTTCTCCTCCAAATACATCATTGATAACCACACCGGAGCCCAATGCGGCAAAAGCAGCTGTTTTCAGGAAATCTCTTCTGTTTTGCATAATATTTGTTTTTAAGTTAGGAGCTACTAGCTACGGAGCCACAAGCTACAAGAGCTTTGCAGAATGAGAGCATTGCTACTTGTAGCTTGTAGTTCGTAACTTTATTATTTATAATAAGGATTCGTTTCCGTAGTATTCAAGGATGCTTCCTTATTTATATAAGGTAGCACGCGCGTAGCAAACAGAAGGCGTCCGAGGTTATATTCGTCAAAAAGCTCATCGGCAGAATCAAAACTACTGACGTGTACATCACCTTGCGAATGAATGAAACGTTTATTGCCAATATACATTCCCACATGCACCACACGTTCTTTTCGATCTGCCGTAGCTTTACGTCCGAAGAAGATCAAGTCGCCCGGTTGCAGGTTGCTGAAATCAGGAGCGATATCAATATGCTCGCCTACATACGCTTGCTGTGAAGCATCTCGGGGAATGATGATATCATGAATGAAAAGAATGGTACGCATGAAGCCACTGCAATCTATTCCTTTGGAAGAAGTGCCTGCCCAAAGATACGGAACTCCCATCAGCGTATGTGCCGTGCGAATAATGCTGGCAGCATCCTGTTTCAAAGCGGCACGCCATTTCTTTTCCGGCATGGAGATAGATTTGGAAATATAACCGGTCCGCCCGTCAGGATATGCAACCTTATAGAATGCACCTTTCGTTCCCTCCCACTTCAAGCGATTGCCTGCAACTACATCCGAAACAGTCTGCGAAGACTGATTGGGCTCAGAATACACAAACCCATAATGAGAAGTCACCACAATCTTCTCTGCTCTGTTCCAGACATGAAGTTCTTCTTTCGTTACCGGATGAATACCTACACGATGTACCCAAGCGATATAATTATCCGGTGTCTGAATGCGATACCAACCGTCGCGCTGTAATACGCGGACAGGCATTCCCATCAATCCCTGGGTCATCATTTCGGATGAAAAGTCAGGATCAACCCTAAGATTGGACACCGATACATTTATGATACCATAAGTTTTTCCTTCCAGTGCAGCCTCATCCGGCAATACCTGTAAGCAGTCCATTACTTGATAGTCAGCTTTCGACAGCCCGTTCAGTAATGCAGCTTTCGCCTCGGCCGAAGTAGTCACACCACGTAACATCACATTTTTACCGGAAAAGGAATAATCTACATCAAAGAGTGCTACCCGTTTATCAGGAGCATACTGACGCTTCAAGCTGTCGGACAACTGTGCTACATCCGCAGGAATAGTCCTGTCCCCGATTTCCGAAGCTACCGAATACAACGAAGCAAAAAGGAACAGGGATACGATAGGAATAAGTTTCTTCATTAGCTAAAATGATTTGGGGGTTATTAAGTGTTAGCAAAGTTAGAAATAATTTCTACTTTGGTTATATATTTTCAGGAATATTAAGAAAGTGTTTAGAAAAGGAAGCTATCCGGAGGTTATCTACCCCGCATCCGGTCCGTATCAGGTCCGTATCTATAATTATGGAGAAGATACGGAAAAAGCCCTCCCTTACACAAAAACTCTACAAGTTTCTGTGTCCGCTGGCATAAAAATCGTATCTTTGCCGGACAAAAGCAGCCGGTCGGTCTGTCGCTTACGCTTCGGCGTATGAGGAAAGTCCGGGCAACATAGAGCATCCTACTTCCTAACAGAAAGCTGTCCGCGAGGGTAGAGTAACGTAGAAGAAAATAACCGCCGGTGTCCTTGGGCATGGGTAAGGGTGAGAAGGTAGGGTAAGAGCCTACCAGTCTTGTGGTGACACAAGGGCTGTGCGTCTTGGGAGTTGTAAGGTCATGTAAACCGACGCTATGAGAGTTGCTCGCTCCATGTCGGAGGGTAGACCGCTAAAGCCTGTATGGTGACATGCGGCTCAGATAAATGACAGACACTTTGCTGAATGAAGAATGATGAATGAATAATGAAGATTTCTTCCTGAAAACAGAGAACAGAACCCGGCTTACAGACCGACTGCTTTTTTTTTAATTTAAGAACAGAGAATGAGGAATGAAGAATTTCTGCATGATACAACAATTTGATAGAGTTCTCCGTTCTATATTCATAATTCTTCATTCCTAATTCTTCATTGATTATGAATAAACGTATTACTGCTCTTTGGAAATTTCTTACATACGACATCTGGCGTATTACAGAGGATGAAGTCACCAAAACGACTTTTTCCCTCTACAATATAATCAAAACCATTTATTTATGTATCAACCGCTTCACCAAGGACAGACTAGTAAACAATGCCTCTGCACTGACTTATAGCACTTTGCTTGCCATTGTCCCTATACTTGCCATATTATTTGCCATAGCACGTGGATTCGGCTTCTCCAATCTGATGGAGAATCAGGTGCGAATGGGATTCGGAGGGCATAACCAGACCACAGAAGTCATCCTCCAATTCGTAGACTCTTATCTTTCTGAAACTAAAAGCGGCATATTTATCGGAGTAGGTTTAATTATGTTGCTATGGACGGTTATCAACCTGATCACCAATATTGAAATAACCTTCAACCGCATCTGGCAAATAAAAAAGGCACGAAGTATGTACCGTAAAATTACGGACTATTTCTCTATGTTCCTGCTGATGCCTATCTTGATTGTAATTTCGGGTGGTCTCTCCATCTTCATGAGTACAACGCTGAAGTACATTGAAGATTTTGTACTGCTTGCTCCTATTCTGAAATTCCTGATCCGCCTCATACCTTTTGCCTTGACCTGGTTCATGTTTACAGGACTATACATCTATATGCCTAATACTAAAGTAAAGTTCAAGCATGCGCTCATTGCGGGGGTTCTTGCAGGAACGGCACACCAGGCATTCCAGTTTTTATACATCAGTGGTCAGTTGTGGGTATCGCGTTACAATGCTATTTATGGTAGTTTCGCCGCCCTTCCCCTATTCCTGCTATGGTTACAAATATCGTGGACAATCTGCCTGTTTGGTGCAGAACTGACGTATGCGGGACAAAACATACGGAACTTCAGTTTTGACAAAGACACCAAAAATATCAGCCGGAGGTATCGGGACTTCGTGGCTATCCTTATCATGTCCCTCATTGCCAAAAGATTTGAGGAGAATGCAAAACCATATACAGCAGAAGAAATATCCGAAGAGTGTCAGATACCAATCCGGTTGACACACCAGATTCTATATGAGTTACAAGAAATAAATCTATTGCATGAAGTAGTAGACGAAAACAATGAAGATATCGGCTATCAACCCTCCATGGATATCAATAAGATGAACGTCGCACTGTTGTTAGACAGACTGGACACACATGGTTCGGAGGATTTCAAAATAGATAAGGACAAGGAGTTCAGCGAACAATGGGAAGTATTAATGAATGCACGGGAAGAATATTATAAGAGCGCAAGCCATGTGCTACTGAAAGATCTTTAATTTTAGAGGGTTAGTGATAAGTGATTAGTACCATGCGGTGTCATAGCGCAATCTGTTAATCACTTATCACTAACCCTTTATCACTGAATCAGTATTTATTGTAAGAAACCACCTTTTCCTTCGGTTTCCTCGCCTTCTTTCTCTTCTCTTTTACAGAGTAGCCGATGGTGATAACCAATAGCAAGCGCTTAGAAGATGGAATACCGGTCAGCTTCTTAATCTCTTTCTCATCAAACCAGCCAAGAATACAAGAACCTAATCCCTCACTCTCGGCAGCTAAAGTAATATGAGCAGTGGCAATACCTATATCTATCAAGGGGAAATACTTATCCTTAATCTTTGCACCCAGAAATGAAGTGACATTCATCGATTCTTCCACAACCAGAATATGAACGGGGGCATCCTTGGCAAATTTATTCATCCCCAGTCCGGCAGTAGCTTTGCCTACCTTAACGGAAAGTTCCGGATCATTGATTACGACAAACTTCCACGGTTGCGCATTACAAGCCGATGGGGCCAGACGGGCAGCTTCCAGTATCCGTTCCAGTTTCTCGGGCTCTACAGGACGTGTCATATCATAAGCGCGGTCACTCTGACGGGAGGCTACTAATTGTAAAAAGTCCATTTGATATATGTTTTTATTGCACCACAGATTACACGGATAAACACTGATTATAAAAGGATAATATTTCTGTGCTATTTGTGCAATCTGTGGTGAACTATTATTTAAACTGGAGCATCCGGCTGATATATTTGCCGATAATGTCAAATTCAATGTTCACTACGCTATCAACTTTGATATCGTGAAAATTAGTATATTCGAACGTATAGGGAATAATAGCTACCTGGAAAGTATCGTCCGTTGGATTACACACCGTCAGACTGACACCATTCACCGTTACAGAGCCTTTGTCCACAGTAATGTATCCCCGCTTTGCCATCTCCTTATCGAAAACATACCGGAAAGTGAAGTAATAACTTCCTTCGGCATCTTCTACACTGATGCAGGTGGCAGTCTGATCTACATGCCCCTGCACGATATGTCCATCGAGGCGACCGTTCATCATCATGCTGCGCTCTACATTCACCTTGTCTCCTACGTTCAACAACCCGAGATTGGAGCGCTCCAATGTTTCCTTCATGGCTGTAACCGTATAGGTATCCTCTGTCATGCTGACTACCGTGAGGCATACACCGTTATGAGATACACTCTGGTCTATCTTCAATTCATTTACAAATGAGCACTTGAACGTGAAGTGTACGTTCTCTTGTTCTTTTACCAATGCCACAAGAGTGGCACATTCTTCTACTATTCCGGAAAACATAATTCAGTTTACGATTTAATGATTTATAATTCCTTATTTGGAGAACACAAAGATAATGCAAATTGATCGCAGAATTTTCATGCTTGCATGAAAAAGTTCTGCCGAGATGCAGCTTATCTTCTCCAAAGATACGAAATAAGGGGAATATAAGTACAAAAAAAATGGAGCTTTTCTAAACCCGTCTGATTACCAAATAAATACGTAAAATGTTCTTTATACTTGTACTTCAATTAGCCCGTAAGAACATCACAAAGATAATTCATTTATAGGAAAAATCAAGTAGTAAATTACATGATTACTTCCTTTCTTAATAAAAAATCCAACTACCACTTCTGATAGTTGGATTCTCTGTTCTGGCTATGTTATTCACTTAAACCATATTCTTGCATTTTTCTTTATTTCTACCTTTGCGAACTTTCCCAGTGCTGCTACAAGTGCTTTCACTTCGTCTGCTGTTGGCTCTGGTATTTTTATCTTTCTATTGGTTTCATCATTGCTTTTTTGTTTGCAATGATAATAAAAAAAACAGCAAATGAATTGCTTCAAATGCTGTCTTTATTATGATGTCATACAAATATTACTTAACGCGCTTCAATGTCATTTTATAGCCTGCTTCGCTGGCATAACTCCATTGCATTAAAGCATTATCAGTAATACTCATGCTTATCTCTTCATAGCCATCTCCGTCTTCATAATCAATAGAAATAATGGTATAATCAGAATTAACTTTATATTTGAATGTTCCTGAATCATTTCCATTGCTATCTTCCCATTCAAGTAAACCTGTCCCATTTGAATAGAATGTATATGTATCACCAACCTCCTCAGTGTATGTGCTTGAAGTAACTTGCCATGTACCAATAACAGTATTAGACTGCTTATCATCTTCATCATCATCGTCACTGCAAGCCATAAAATTCACACTCATAATTACGGCAATTACTGCCATTCCAATAAATCTTAATGTTTTCATCTTTATAAATAGTTTATGCTTCCATGTTCCCTATAGATGCTGTTAATAAGTAAGTTCTGAATAAGTGTGAGGAACACAGCGATAGCTGCACACTGTTTTAATAGTTTGCTACATTAGAGAATAGAATATCTGTTTCTTGACTTGTATGTATTATAGTCAGTGTTCCCTACTGACTGTTATACAAAAAAAGAAGCGTGGGAACTACTGATGTTATCTAATCTGAGGCTCTCGACTGCCCTTCTCCAAATAACAAACAATAGCCCACGCCCTATGAAATTATATAGTCTTCCCATAAGCATGAGAAGCATATAACAACATACAAGCGTGAGCGTTCTTGCCTATTATTCTTGGAGAATGAAATTGTCGAGATTTCAGATTAAGAATAATATATCAAACGCTCTTCGTTAACTAATAAGTCCTTTCAGTGCTAACTCATTAGACCTCTGAAATTGCTGCAAAGTTACGAAAAGTGTTTATAATGGCAAGAACTATTGTTTATTAAAAGTTCATATTCTGATAAATTGATTCTTAATTCTCTGAACTGTAGAAATACCAATACCCTGTAGTTTGGCTATGTTTCTGATTGAATAGCCTTTCTTTAGTAAAGCTATGGTATCTCTGTATTCTTCCAGTTTCTTTTCTTCTGTCTTCACACTGCCTTTCTTTCTTCCCAGCTTTCCACCTTTGGCGATATAGTTAGCCCTTCCACTATTTAAGCGGTATTGTATGTTTGACCGTTCTATGTTTCCCATCTCTGCCAACATAGTAGTCAATACTGAAACAATGGGATTGACCTTACCATCAGCTTGTAATGTGTAAAGCCCCAAGTTCTGTATATAAACAGATACCTTTGCCTCATGCAGCACTTCTAAAGAGCGAAGAACCTGTAATGTACTTCTTCCAAGTCTCGAAAGCTCTGATAATAACAGATAGTTGACTGAATGAGTAGTGCAATAATTCAAGCAATCTGTAAGAACTTGCCTTTCCTCATTCTTCTTTGCACCGCTTATATGTTCCTGGAATACGTTCACGATTTCTATATTCTGAGAAACGGCATACTTCCTTAAATCCTCTATTTGCCTTGTTGTATCCTGTCTGTCATTTGACGAACTGACACGGGCATATATCACTGCTTTTGTTTTCATATTATTCAAAGATTAAATTGATAACAGAAAGAAGCGTGTTCAAACCACCTATGCAGACTTATTTGAACACATTCATTTTTTGATTTCATTCTCATATCGTTCATATCTCCTTTTCACTGGTCTACTGTTATTCATCCACTTTACAGGTGGCTTTTCTGCTTCTTGCTTTATAAAGCTTGGAATACATAGGATTATCAAAATAAGCGGTAGGCAACCAGTGAACAATGAGATTATCAACCAAAATAACCAAATGAATAGTTTCTTATAAAACATGATTTTCAATTTTAAGTAGTTAATAAAAAGGGGAATACCCGTATTTCAGAATATTCCCCGTTTCAATCAATCAATAAACCATCTATATTTATCGTCTCCATGCAGAGCGGCATTTATACCTATTGCCATCTCAGTAGCATTATAAGCTCTATCCAAGAAACTGTCTATATAGCTGTTCTTATTTGCACCTGTCAGTAAATTGTAGAATTTCCACATTGATAAGTCACTTCCCAAGCTGCCAAAGTTCTCATCTTGAATATAAGACTTTGCCACATTATTAATCTGACTGTCAGTTAGTAACATTCTTGGTATGGCTTTCTGTTGGCTCTGTGGTAATGATTGATAAAGTCTCATTCTTCCAAGTAATTGGCAAAACTGGTGTTCCGTTAAGTAAGTATTGCTTAAAGTCTGCATCAAATGTATGTGCTTGGCTGGATCATAACGATTGAACATTTCCAAAACGGCACGATATAACTCATTTGTATTAGTGACTTCCAAACATGAAAGATACCCGTCAGTTGATACGCACAAGTTCGTACACACCTTACAGGTAAAGCCTATGAATACTTTAAATCGTTCTGCTGTCTTCTTACTGTATAAGTTCGTATGATTGTACGCACGAACTCCACCAATGGTAAGAGTCAACCTGTTACCGTTTACTGTCTCATAGATAGTAGGTATTTCAATCACAAAAGCACACCTTTCGTAATAGATAGTCTTATCACTTTCCAGTAATTGATTGGCAGGCTTATGAATTGCTTCGGGTATTCTGCCTTTAATAACATGAGAGACACGAATATCAGGCAATTCTATTTGTTCACCTTGAAAGAATGTCCTTGCAGCGTCTTGCACAGTTTCAATGAAAGCCACATGTGATAAGGTAGCCTCATTATCCTTTGCGAATACAGGGATAATGCAGTCACTCTTTAGATGATCCAAAGTAGCTTCCATAGTATTGGCTTCAATGAATAACGGTCTCTTTTCCTTTGTGGGTTGTTCTTCCATTACTAAAGTAGCGTCTTCTGCATACTCACCCCAATTTAAACTTCTTCTGTTCTGTGGCAAATTGCCAATAACTAAATTTCTCATAATGAATTAATTTTAAATGGTTTATAAATTGATAGGATGAAGCAATGAATATTTTCATTTTTCTTCAAATACCCTAGGGCGGTGTTAGAGGTTACTGTGAATTCGTGCTTATAACTAACTCTACACACTCTTTCTTGTAACTTTTCAGTTCATAAACCTATGAGAAATAGCTCTATATATATTTCAGCTTTAGCAATGATGGGGAGGGGTATCTTTATATAAGTACCCGTACTTTATCGTGCGCATAAATGTATAATTTCATAGAGGTGGAAGTAGTCACGACCACTACAGAAAGTGGTATCAACATAGTGGCAATGTTTCAAGAATATGCACCGTTCGTTTTTTTACCTGATTTCTTATTTGTAAATTTGTAGTACACAAGAAAGAAAAATATACATGTTCCTGAATAGCTCATATCTCCTAATTATGCTCATTCTCAGGAATTATAATCTTTCACCTTTCAATCTTCCATAGATAAAATTCAGCTAAATAGATTTAATGGTAGTCCTCTATAAGCATTGTATTTAGAGCGACTTTTTCATTTTGTAGGATAGTGGCAAAAAAACGGGGTATTCGGCGTCTACTCCGTCGCTTGCCACTTTTCATTTTTTATATTTATCCCATCTATGCCAACAATATACACTTATCAGGATTTACGTGAATTAGCCTTGAAGAATAACATCAGAGATAATAAAGTCCATATTGGCGTATGGATACAGACACAGGGTTATCGCAAGCAAAGAAGACAGATTAATCATATTAGAAAGACATTTTATTTAAAAACACAATGACCACTATCAGAATACCAATCGTACCCAATGCCATTACTACCTTTACGGATGAAACAGAAGAGCACTGCATCCGTTATAAGACAACAATTCAGATAGATAAAGCACCATTGAAGATTTCACCTGAATTGCTTGCACGATTGATAAAAGCCGCCTCAGAACTTGACCTTACTCCCAAAGGACGGCTTGCAAAAAGGCATAAATACAACCATACATCAAAGTGATTCATCCCTATACAGAAAAAGCCGCAAGCGGGTACATATACAAATGTGTCCACTGGCGGCTTATTTATATCCACTTGATAAAGTACTACTTCACACCTATTAAAGTCTCTACAGTCGTCTCATTTTATCTTATTGGGCATCTCTTATTACCGTATTCCTAAAATGGAGGTTTACCATAAGTAACTCTTAATCTTAAAAAATGAAAATGGTTAATTCTAATTTATAAAGTACTGCACCATTGCTTTGAGGGTGATTGTTTTGGCTTTATGTTCAGAATAGCTTTTTTGAAATATTCCCAGTGTGGTTCTTCTGGAAGTGTAGGAAACCTATTAGGCAGTAAAACATCTCTAATATATTCATTAAATTTCAATAAAGGTTCTTTTTTCTTCTTAGCTTCCTCTATGTGCATACTCCATTTACTAAAGATGGCAGGTGTAAGCATAGTAAGCCCTTCACATTCTATAGACTGTCCTTTCCTGTTAAATTCATACCTATTAGGTGGTACTGCTCCTTTGTCTAGGCAGTGTTTATATATGGTATTATATACTATATCTTCACAGGTCTTTTCTGTATTCAGTAAAAATGAATCCTCTAGAATTATGTAGCCCCGTGGTATTGGATTTATCAATCCCATCTTTTCGCATTTATTCAATAAGCTTATAGCTTTCTCTCTGCTTATTTTCAAATCGCTAGCTATAGATGATATGTTGGCTTTACCTTTTCGACTATTTGCTGTATAAATCTTAGTAGTGCCAAGGTCACACAAACAAGCCAAACGAATTAGGAAGCCTTTAATTTCATTGTCAATATCTGTTCTGTAGATTATACTAGGCTTTAGATAGTAAAATGTTTCTGGATCATGGAAGTAATATACATTCTTCTTTCTTCCATCCCCATCATAATGTAAACCAAGAATCTTTTCAATTTCTGCCCTGTCATTCTTATTACTAGGGATTAAAGTCTTTATGGATAGTATATCTGTATATTCTTTCAGCTTTTTAATATAGCCTTCAACTGTGCTTTCTGGTAATTCCAATTCATCTTGTATTCTCTTTTCACCAATGGCAGAAGCATTATCTTTATTACATTTAGTTCGTATGTAGTATAATAGCAACGCTTCCATATTGGCACTCTTACTTTGAGGTATAAGAAGTAGATTCTTGTTTACCGTTATATAATTCATCAGTAGCTATGAAGTTATGGTTGTCAATCAAAACAATCTCTTTCTTTTCTTTTTCAATCTTCCTGTATCGTGAAGTGCCAAAATATATTTTGGCTTCCTTCCTGTTTACAAACAATTTTCCAGTTGGTATGTGCAATATCATATATAAAGGCGATATAGAAGGGTTATACCCTATGGGTATTCGTATATTAATATTATTATATTATCCTTGAGAATCTGACACTTGAAAAACGAGAATCTGACACTTCATATAAATCTTAGTTGGGTTGAGCCTGTGGTGCATAATACATAGTGTACACCTTCTTCTTTATCTGTTTTCTTGTTTTAATATAACCTTTCAGACTAGCCCACATACCAATGCTGACCTTATTGTCTGAAATGCCCTGTAATAATGCTTTTTCTCTGATTTCTTCATACGTAAGTAGCTGCATGATGAAGTTGAGGATTAAAGAGTTGATATATGATGAATCTTGGGGCTGTGCGTGTCTAGTAGTATTCTTGTAATCTATTGATACAAAGATACTAAACTATAGACAGCCCACCAAATGATAGTACCACAAACTGAAAAAAACGACTAGAAGTGAAGCTAAAGTTATAATACTGCCTTTCTCGTATTATGAACTATGGAAAGGTAAATGATTCCCATCACAAGCTTAGTTCATACAGAAAATCATTCAGACTCATCTATTTCTTCAAACTTAATTTTTTTCTTCTTCGTATCCTTTCTAAGAATAAAATTTCTACTAGTAGCACTATCACTCAAAGATACTTCTAAACCAGTCCTCTCTATAGCTTTAGCAATCGAATGAGCGTCTATATCATCTTCTGCCAAACTTATTAAAATACTACTCGCATCTTCCATTTTTTGTTCCGCTTTTTGTTTCTTTATATCCTCATTATAAGTCTGCTTTACTGTGTCAATGATAGCTACAAAGTTATTAACATCTTGAGCTGTCACTTTCTGCTCAGTTGATTCCTTCTTAGTTTCAGATAGTACTTTTCCACTTTCTTTTTTAAGAATAACATTTGCAGCATCATCAGACGTTATCTTAACATATTTCTGAAAGGACTCAATATCATTATGCCCTGTAATCCTCATTATAATACTAGCATCATATCCACGTTGTAGCATATTACTAACAAATGAGCGTCTTGCCGTGTGAGTACCAATAAGTTCATAAGCTGGCACTTGCTTCGTGGTTACTTCTCCTCCTCTATCTTCTGTAACATTATGTAATCTTGTTATACCCGCCTTCTCTCCAATCTTCTTTAAATAATTTAAAGCCGTTTGGTTGGAATAAAGAGGAAAACCTGTCTCATATTTATCAAGAATCTCTATAGCAACAGGCAGAAGAGGAATTGACACTCTATGAGTTTTTTTCTCTTGCACAATTTCTATCACCTTTCCTGTCCCATTAGGAGCGTCTTTTATAATACCATCATTAATTGACTGAGTATCAGCAAATCGTTGTCCTATCCAACATTGAAGTACAAATAAATCCCTTACCTTTTCTTCTACACCAGTTAATTGCAGAGCATAGATTTTATCTATTTCATCTTCTGATAAATAGATTTCGTTATCATTACCTTGCCTACTTTGAGGCTTCTTATACTTATCGAGCTTGGCTTCATGAATATCAATCATACCTTGCTGCTCTGCTCTTCCAAGAATACAGATTATTTTCTCTACTTTATTACCAACTGTCGTAGTTTTAGTTGTTTTACCTTTACCTACCTTCTTATTAAAGAGATACTGTTCATAATCTTTTATTAATGGCAGATTTATATCAATGAAGCTAATAGGGGATTTACCTGTGTCATTTATAAACTCCTCAAAAGATTTAATCTGCTTCACATAATCACTTCTTGTACTGTCTTTTATAGTCTTATCTAGAGCCAGTGTATTACGTAACCAATGTATTGCATTTACAGCTTGCTTTTTTTTCTCCATAATAGTATCTTTATATATGAACCTCTTTAGAATTTCAATACTATCCTCAATTTCGCTAGGATTATCACAAAGATAATGTTTATACTGTAAAAATCTATTCTTAATTTCTATAATTTTCTGGTTTACAATAGTATTATTAAGATTATCAAGTTCACTTATCCTACAACTAATATAAGCTTCTTGTTTCTTTTCATTCCAATGGTCAGGATATATCTTAACACCTGTAGCCAGTTTTACCTGTTTTCCACTTATTCGGCACACCAAATAAATGTTCGTAGGCTTATTAGCTTTCGGTTCTCTCAGATTAAACCTAGCCTGTAGCTCATTGAAAAAAAACTGCCCTGCCATAACCTTGTTCTTCAAATCCGTTCTTCAAATCCGTTCTTTAAACTCGTTCTTCAAATCCGTTCTTTCAAGGTTAAAAGCACATTGCGTAAAAGATAGTATCGCGTCCCAGAGTACTGGACAAGTAGGTTAACCAGCATGAGTATAGAGCAAAAAAAATGGAGCTTTTCACAAAGCCCCATTTTTCAGTTTTCAATAGGTATTAGTTTTTTTTTAAGGTAAAAAGATTGTTTTCAGGATAACGCTGCAAATATAGCGGCTTTTCAGGTTACTTACCAAATTAAAAAACATGTCTTATAACATCTTTTTGAAATTTCTTTGGTTTTATTACCACTTCTATAGCCTTTCCACATCCGCAATCGTTTTCAATGGACAAATATATAGCATTTTTCTAACAAACGCTAAATTTTACCTAAAAAAGAACTCATTTCTTGCTTAAAGGATAATGTTCGTCCGTTTTTCCGCTATGTTTTAACACTTTCGCATCGATAAAGAAGACTATTTCTTCGGCAATATTGGTAATATGGTCGCCGGAACGCTCCAACTTACGGAAGACACTTACCAGGTTCAGGCAAGGAAGAATACTGTCCGGATGTTTAGCAATATAACCTGCCAGAATCGTAGTAGCTTCAGCATTAATTTCATCCAACAAATTGTCTTTAGCAAAGACTGAAGTTGCCAGATCCTGACTCTCTTCCTGAAGAGCCTTTTTGGCAAGTTCCAGCATGGCAAGTACTTGCGCCTGCATTTCTTCCAGACGTAATTGCTTCAAAAGGTCCGGATCGAGGACAGGCTCTTTACAGTTCAGCACGAAACGGGCTATACCTTCGGCAAAGTCCCCCAACCGTTCCAAGTTTGTATTGATCTTCAGCATGGCAAGCACAAAACGCAGATCAATGGCTACGGGATTGTACAGGGCAATAATATCTTCTACGTCACTGTCTATTTTCAATTCCAAGGCATTCACGCGACGTTCGCGCACCAACACTTGCTGCGCCAGTTCGCGGTCGAAGGTCAAGACTGCCTCCCCTGCCCGGTCGAGCTGGTTGTATACTAAGGTCCACATTTCGTCTATTTCCTTTTTAAGTAAGACGAGTTCCGATTCGATAAACTTTACCATAAATTTCTATTTTAAGATTACTTATATGATTAATTAGAGGAAACCTGTCACTCTTTTGAGTCTTGCAGCGAGCCACCTTTAGTTTCTCTGTGTGAAACTCCCGGTTTCATGCCGTGAAACTCAGAGTTTCAAGCAATGAAACAAATGCCTATCCAAAACGGCCCGTAATATAGTTCTGAGTCTCCACCTTCTCGGGGTTCGTAAATATCTTCTTGGTATCGTCAAATTCCACCATTTGCCCCAAATAGAAGAATGCTGTTTTATCACTAACGCGCGCAGCCTGCTGCATATTGTGTGTAACGATAACAATTGTATACTGTTCTTTCAACTCGTGAATAAGCTCCTCTACTTTAGCCGTAGAAATAGGATCGAGCGCAGAAGCCGGCTCGTCCATCAGCAATACGGAGGGAGACACAGCCATGGCGCGGGCTATGCAAAGGCGTTGCTGTTGTCCGCCGGAAAGTGCATAAGCGGAAACTTTCAGCTTATCCTTTACTTCTTCCCACAAGGCGGCACCCCTCAAGGACTCTTCCACACGCTGGCGGATAAAACTATTGTCCGTCACCCCGTTCACCCGAAGGCCATAGGCCACATTCTCGAAAATACTTTTAGGAAAAGGATTAGGACGCTGGAACACCATACCTACTTTCTTACGGAGCTCATCCACCTGGACATCTTTTCCGTAGATATCCTTTCCGTCAATATGGATTTCACCTGTCAGGCGAGTATTGGGAATCAGATCGTTCATACGGTTGAATAACCGCAGGAAAGTGGACTTACCGCATCCCGAAGGACCGATAAAGGCTACCACCGAACGTTCTTCTATCGACATACTGATACCTTTCAGAGCATGAAAGTCACCATACCAGAAGTTTACATCATTTGCTTCTATTTTACCAATCATTTCATTTACTGTTTATTATTCCCGTTAGTTCATCTTTACTTTCTTCTCAAAATACTTCCGTAAGGCATTTGCCAGAAGATTTACAAAGAGAATGATTATTATTAAAACCAAAGCAGTGCCATAAGCCAGCGGAAGCTGAGCTTCCATATCCGTACCACTGGTAGAAATAACATATAGATGATAAGGCAATGCCATGCACTGATCGAGGATACTTGTGGGCAACTGAGGAAGAAAATAAGCGGCACAAGTAAACAGGATGGGTGCGGTCTCACCGGAAACACGTCCCAAAGCAAGAATAAGCCCTGTTATCACATTCGGCATGGCCATTGGCAGAATCACATGCCAGATGGTTTGCAATTTGGTAGCTCCCAAAGCCCGGCTTCCTTCACGCAGGGTATCGGGAATAGCTTTCAGCGCTTCTTCGGTAGTACGGATCACCAAAGGCACGCAGAGCAATCCCAATGTAAGAGAGCCGGCAAGGATACTATCGCCAAACCCCATATAGTTAACGAACAGGGCCATACCGAAAAGACCAAAGACAATGGAGGGTATCCCACTCAGATTATTCGTCATCATGCGGATAAAACGGACGATCCAGCCCTTCGGAGCGTATTCATTCATATAGATACCACTCATTACTCCCACCGGAAAGGCAAACAGGGCACTGCCTATCATCAGATAGAATGTGCCGACGATGGCAGGCCAAATACCACCTGCCGTCATGCCGTCCTTCGGCGCGGTAGTCAGAAACTCCCAACTGATAACTCCTATACCTTTATATATAATAAAGCCGAGAATGGCAAAGAGTATCCCTACCACCGTCAGGCTCAGCAAACGGAATGTACCGAATGCAATGCGTTGCGAAAGATGTTTCCTATCTATCATACTCATTTTACTTTTCTCTGTAAAACACTATCTTTTCCGGGCCGATACAGCTTCCACCGTGAAGTTGATCAGCAAACTGATAAAGAACAATACTACTCCCAGAAGGAATAAAGCTTCATAATGAGCTCCTCCGGCAGGTGCCTCTCCCAGTTCCGCTGCAATCGTAGCGGGAATGGTGCGCAAAGGCTCCAGAATGGTATGCGGTATAACGGCCGCATTGCCTGTCACCATCAATACCGCCATCGTTTCTCCGATGGCGCGTCCGATGCCCAGCACTACTCCGGAAGTGATGCCCGATACAGAATAGGGTATCACCACCTTATATATAGTTTGCCATTGCGAAGCTCCCAATGCCAGACTGGCTTCACGCATGGCACGGGGACAGTTGCGCATGGCATCTTCTGTCACAGTGATAATCGTGGGCAATGCCATTATTGCCAATACGATACTTCCCGCCAGACCGCTTTCGCCAACCGGCAAGTCGAACACTTTCTGTATGAGCGGCACAATCACTATCAATCCGAAGAAGCCATAAACCACTGACGGAATACCACTCAGTAACTCAATTATCGGCTTCAACAGATTACGCACCTTAGGATTTGCCACTTCGGACATATAGATAGCTACCGAAAGTCCGAACGGAAGAGCAATCAGAATGGCAAAAAGACTCACCCATAATGTACCCGTTATCAGCGGCAAAAAGCCAAATTGCGCGGCAGGGGTAGCCGTAGGAAACCATTCGGCACCGGCAAAAACGTCTTTCACTGAAATCGTATTATCGCGCAACAAGTGGACGGAATCCTGACGTACAATAAACTGTTGCGGCACAAAAGCAATGATGCCCGGTGTACGCTCCACCAACTCGGTAATTCTTGCTCCGGCATGTTCATAAGAAGGGCCCAGTTCTTCTTCAGTATAATACTGGGTGATATCCTCCAAACGGAAAAGCCGGATAGGCATATCCTGCCCTCCGACCTCATTCCAATTTGTTATTTCCTCGTCGAAGACATCTTTTATCTGAGCCGGTGTCAGCTCAGCAACCTTATTATCTTTATTCAATGCCAATACATATCCCTCTTCAATCACCCGGCTGTTGAACAATCCCAACGCCTCGGAAAAGAGAAACAGGATGATAAGCACAATGGTAATACTTGTTACGAAACCACTGCAAGCCAATATACCTTCTACTATTTTTTCAAAAAGTTTCTTCATAAATACCTGTTGATATTCTGCATGCAAAGAAACGGGGCTGATATTAAGAGAGTGTGACTAACGTTTGAAAGAAATGTTTCAAACCTGTTACAAAAGCGTTACAACCCGCAAAAACACAAGCTTTGTAATAGCATCGTAATACACGATTGCTTTATTTGCAGACAATAAACAAAAAGAGTAGTATGAAGGTTGTTATACCATCATTAGTTTACTACATAAAGTAATTATAAACAATACCTGTTATGAAAAGAATAAGTATGATCCTACTCCTGACATTAGCTGCAAGCAGCATGCAAGCACAGCGTATTAAAGGCAGCGACACCGTACTCCCCGTAGCACAACAGACCGCTGAAAGGTTTATGGCGCTCAATCCCGATGCCCGGGTTACCGTCACGGGTGGCGGCACCGGCGTGGGCATTTCCGCTTTAATGGACGGAACGACGGATATTGCCATGGCATCCCGCCCCATCAAGTTCAGCGAGAAAATGAAAGTAAAGTCCGCAGGCAAGGAAGTAGAAGAAGTAATCGTTGCCTACGATGCCCTTGCCGTCGTGGTACACCCTTCTAACCCGGTGAAACAACTGACACGCCAACAACTGGAAGATATCTTCCGGGGAAAAATAACAAACTGGAAACAAGTGGGTGGAGACGATCGCAAAATCGTAGTATATTCCCGTGAAACATCTTCGGGCACCTATGAGTTTTTCAAGGAAAGCGTTCTCAAAAATAAAAATTATATGAGCAGTAGCCTTTCCATGCCCGCCACCGGAGCCATTATCCAATCCGTCAGTCAGACGAAGGGAGCGATAGGGTATGTAGGACTGGCTTATCTCTCCCCTCGCGTCAAGTCACTTTCCGTATCTTATGACGGCAAACACTTTGCACCGCCCACCATGGAAAGTGCCACAGACAAGAGTTACCCCATCGTACGACCTCTATATTATTACTATAATACGGAAAACGCCGGACAAGTAAACCCACTCATCAGTTTCATCCTGTCACCTGCCGGTCAGGAAATCATTAAAAAGAGTGGATATATTCCGGTAAATGAAGAATGAAGAACGAAGCATGAAGAATTTAACCGCGCTATGTAAGTATGCCGCAAGGTGAATTCTTCATTCTTCATTCTTCATTCTTCATTTTTTTCTCCTATCTTTGCACGGAATACGAAAACAGACAGCATTATGGCAGATATTAAGAGCGAAGAAGTAGGCGAAAAAAAGAGCCTCAACTTCATTGAACAAATTGTTGAGAAAGATTTAAAAGAGGGTAAAAACGGTGGCAAGGTGCAAACGCGTTTCCCGCCCGAACCCAACGGATACCTCCACATCGGTCACGCCAAGGCTATTTGCCTTGATTTTGGTATTGCAGCCGACCACAATGGCATCTGCAATCTGCGTTTCGATGATACCAATCCTACCAAGGAAGATGTGGAATATGTAGAAGCCATCAAGGAAGATATTCAATGGCTGGGTTACCAATGGGGTAATGAATACTATGCGTCCGATTACTTCCAACAATTGTGGGACTTTGCCATCCGCCTCATTGAAGAAGGTAAAGCATATATTGACGAACAGACATCCGAGCAAATAGCACAGCAGAAAGGTACTCCTACCCAACCGGGTGTGGAAAGTCCCTACCGCAACCGCCCGATAGAAGAAAGTCTCTCCTTGTTCAAGAAGATGAATACAGGTGAAATAGCAGAAGGCGCTATGGTGCTCCGTGCCAAAATTGACATGGCGAATCCGAACATGCACTTCCGCGATCCTATCATTTATCGTGTAGTGAACCATCCACACCATCGCACGGGCACCACTTGGAAAGCTTATCCGATGTATGACTTCGCACATGGACAAAGCGACTACTTCGAAGGCGTAACCCATTCTCTCTGTACGTTGGAATTCGTTCCTCACCGGCCGCTCTACGATCTTTTTGTAGACTGGGTGAAAGAAGGACAGGATTTGAATGATAACCGTCCTCACCAGTATGAGTTCAATAAACTGAACCTCAGCTATACGCTGATGAGCAAACGTAATCTGTTGACTCTGGTAAAAGAGAAACTGGTGAACGGATGGGATGATCCCCGTATGCCGACCATCTGTGGTTTCCGCCGTCGCGGATATTCTCCTGAAGCTATCCACAAGTTCATCGATAAAATCGGATATACCACTTATGATGCGCTCAATGAATTTGCCTTGCTGGAAAGTGCCCTGCGCGAAGACCTGAATACCCGGGCAATCCGCGTATCTGCCGTTGTGAATCCGGTGAAGCTGGTAATTACCAACTACCCCGAAGGACAAGTGGAAGAACTGGAAGCTATCAATAATCCTGAAAAACCGGAAGAAGGCAGTCACTTCATCGAATTCAGCCGTGAACTGTGGATGGAACGTGAAGACTTCATGGAGGATGCTCCTAAGAAATATTTCCGCATGACTCCGGGACAAGAAGTGCGCCTGAAAAGTGCTTATATCGTGAAATGTACCGGTTGCAAGAAAAATGAAGCCGGAGAAATAGTCGAAGTATATTGCGAATACGACCCGAACACCAAGAGCGGCATGCCCGAAGCAAACCGTAAGGTGAAAGGTACCCTGCATTGGGTTAGCTGCGACCATTGTCTCGAAGCCGAAGTACGCCTCTACGACCGCCTGTGGAAAGTGGAGAACCCACGCGACGAGCTTGCCGCTATTCGTGAAGCTAAAAACTGCAATGCCCTGGAAGCGATAAAAGAAATCATCAACCCGGATTCATTGCATATACTGCCCCATTGCTACATTGAGAAATATGCCGCAGGCATGAAACCGCTAACTTACTTGCAGTTCCAGCGCATCGGTTATTTTAATGTAGATCCGGACTCCACACCGGAGAAGATGGTATTCAACCGTACTGTAGGGTTGAAAGATACCTGGGGCAAGATTAACAAATAAAGTAAGGATTATAGGAGTAAACTATTAATGAGCAATAAAAACCTGCTGTCCGGCAGAGATAAAGAACTTCAGGAACTTGCCGAACAATATGAATCGGCAATGTCCGCGAAACAACCATTTTATCTGGACGCAGACGATTTGGCTGACCTTGCCGACTGGTATGGCACCAGAAAGAATTATGATAAGGCTTTAGAAATTGCAGAATATGGCCTGAAGCTACATCCCGACAGTACGGCATTAATGATAGAATATGCTTACCTGCATCTGGATAGCGGAAAAAGAGCAAAGGCACGTGAAATCATCGAAAACCTTCCCGATACCTATTCGCCGGAAGCCAAGGTGGTACGCGCCCACTTGCTGTTGAGTGAAGGTAAGCTGGATGATGCCGAACAGCTACTCGATACGATTGAAGATAAAGAGGACCTGGCAAATGTAATCGATGTATCTTATATGTACCTCGATATGGGCTATCCGGACAAGGCTCTGGCATGGCTCAACCCGGTAAAGGAAGAATATGCCGATGAAGAAGCTTACATTGCCGTAGTTGCAGACTGTTACTATGGGAAAGGTATGATAGAAGAAGCAATTCCTCTATATAACCAGCTGATAGATCAGAATCCATATTCGGCTCCCTATTGGTTCGGACTGGCAAGATGCCATTTTGAAGATCTGAACTTCGACCAGGCAATTGATGCCTGCGACTATGCATTGGTAGGTGATGACGAATTTACAGACGCCTATGTAATGAAAGGGCATTGTTTTTACCAGTTGGGCAATGAGGATGCAGCGCTGGAATGTTATCTGAAAGCTGAGCGGATGCATGGGTTGGCTCCTGAGTTTGTCTATACCTACATCGGCTTATGCAAGGTATCCAAAGGCGAATGGGAAGAAGGATACGAAAATCTGGAAAAAGCAATCCAGGCTAACGAAGCGGAAGAAACTCCCGCACCTACTCTACCCAGCCTATATGCCAATGCAGGACTTTGCCTTTCCAAAATGAAAAAGAAGCGCAAAGCGCACCAGTATTGCAAAAAAGCCCAAAAGCTGGAACCGAAAGATCCTGAAGCCTACCTGATTGAAGGCCGCATGTACGTCGAAGAAGGTGACTACGAAAAGGGAATAAAGCAATGGGCAAAGGCCTTGAATTGTGCTCCTAGCGCTGATACCTGGAATGAAATAGGTATGCACAGCATGGAAATCGGGTATCTGGATTATGCGAAAATAGCTTTTGAACGTGTTTGTGAGTTAGAACCGGAATTTGAAGGTATCAATGAAAAGTTGACCGTTCTCTACATGACACTGCATGATAAGGAAAACTTCATAAAGTACAATCAGAAGTGCACCCGCCCCTTTGATCTGAAAGAACTGGAGAAGATGCAGGCTATGATGGAAAATGAAGACCGAGAAGATCTGGCTGTTTATATGCAAAATATCATAAAAGCATTGCAATAAAAAAACAGAGAGTAAAGCTGATTGCTTTACTCTCTGTTTTTTTATATATTGTAGGGGTATCCTTATTTAGCGCTACGTGTAGAAAGCTTCTCCAAAAAATATACCAGGAAGAAACCAACAATCATCAATACTACAGCTTCAACAATATATTGATTAGGAAGGATATTCGCTTCAACCAGTGGCTTCACTACTCCATGACTGTCTGTGAACGTTTCAATCGTTTCTTTCCATGGCCATACTTTATTAAGAGACCCCAGCATAAAGCCGGTCAATACCGCCAACGTTATATTACGAAAATTCTTTAACGCATATGAAAGAACTCGTGAAAAAGTAGTTATACCTATACAGGCGCCTGCCAAGAATACTAATAAAGTCGCTATATCAAGTGTCTTGACCGCTTCCATTATATAAAAGTATTTGCCTAACAGCACCAAAATAAAACTGCCCGATATACCCGGCAAGATCATCGCACAAATAGCAATCGCACCGCAAAGGAAAATGAAAAACAGATTGGATGGCGTTTCAGCAGGAGTTGCCACCGTAATATAATAAGCAACTGCCACTCCTATGATAAAAGCCGGAATTGTTTTCTTATTCCACTCCTTTATATCTTTCCCCACAAACCAGGTGGAAGCCAGCACCAGTCCGAAAAAGAAAGCCCAAACCATTACCGGATGATCCGTAAGCAACCATGTAATAATCTTAGCCAGTGAAAATACACTGACAGCGATTCCAGCTACAATGGAAATTAAAAAATTGCCATTAATGGCTTTCCAGAACGGTCCCCATTTTCCTGTAAAAAACAACTTTAAACTTTTTCCGTTGATGCTTTTTATCGAATCTATCAGTTCATCATAAATTCCCACAATAAAAGCAATTGTTCCTCCCGATACTCCGGGAACCACATCGGCTGCTCCCATTCCCACACCTTTCAGCATGAGTAAGGCGTAGTCTTTTAAACCTCGTTCCATTTTTCTTTGTTATCTATTAATACTTGATTTCATGGTACAAAGTAAAACAAAAAAAGTCAGTTACTCACCATAAAGCAAATAAAATACACAAAAGATAATCCACAATCAATCCATACACCAACTCACTATATAAAAAACAAATGGTGCACAATAGCCTCACGACCCTTGTGCACCTTATTTTTCTTATTGCTATTTAAAAATCTGAGATTACTATTTCTTCACAGCCTCTATTGCTTTGTCATAATCCGGTTCTTGAGTGATTTCGGGTACCAGTTCGGTATACATCACTTTTCCATCTTTACCAATGATAACCACTGCACGTGCCAACAAACCGCCCAATGGACCGTCTGCCATACGCACACCATAGCTTTCATCGAAATCTGAAAAACGGAAATCAGACAAAGGAATTACATTTTCAATACCTTCCGTCGTACAGAAACGAGCGTGAGCAAAAGGCAAGTCTTTGGAAATCGCCAATACCACGGTGTCAGGCAGACTTGCTGCCAACTTATTGAACTTGCGCACAGATGTTGCACAAACACTAGTGTCCAAACTCGGGAAGATATTCAATATCACATTCTTTCCTTTCATATCTTTCAAAGAAAAAGAAGAAAGATCAGTCTTTACTAACTCGAAATCAGGAGCAACTGTTCCTGTTTTTATAAACTCACCGATAATCTTAACCGGTTGTCCCTTAAATTTTGTTGTAGCCATAGTTTTCTTTTTTTATATGCTTATATAACAAAAGAACTGTTAGAAAAGTTCGCTCAAAACTTTTCCAACTGTAAATTGTTACTCTCACAAACATGATTACAATAACCATTTAAAATTCGATTTGTATGAAAACTTTATTTGACGAACTTCAATGCGAAGTAAAAAACTGGTGGCTCTCTCTCTTGCTTGGCATACTCTACGTAGTAGTTGCTGTCAGCCTGATGTTTGCACCGTTGAACGGCTACGCTGTTTTGAGTATCCTGTTCAGTATATCCATGTTATTCAGCGGTTTGCTGGAGATTTCTTTTGCTGTAAGCAACCGGAAAAATGTATCCAGTTGGGGCTGGTATCTGGCCGGAGGTATCATCGACATGATATTCGGTTTCTACCTGATAGCTTATCCATTACTAAGTATGGAAGTTATTCCTTTCATTATTGCATTCTGGCTGATGTTCCGAGGCTTCTCATCTGTCGGCTATGCCATGGATCTGAAAAGATATGGAACAAGAGACTGGGGCTGGTATATTGCTTTCGGCATATTAGCCGTAATTTGTTCGCTCATCATCTTATGGCAACCGGCAATAGGCGCTCTCTATGCAGTTTACATGATTTCATTCGCATTCCTGATTATCGGCTTCTTCCGCATCATGTTGTCATTTGAACTGAAGAGTTTGCATAAACGTGGAAAAAGCATGAAAGAGAAAAACGAAGATAAAGAAATTCCCGTAGGATAGTCAAGAATTCCACTGCCCGGAGAAACGAGTTGACTAAAGTGCCTGGAAACAGAAACTTGTCAACTCGTTTTCTCATTAGTTACACTTCAGGAAACGATGCATAGTAGTTCGGGATACTCTCATCTGGCGAGCCAGCTCCGAACAGGAAACACCTCGTTGAGCATCTCTTATCAAACGCCTTTTGTTCTCACGAAGTATCCTCATAGCAGGACAAGTTCCCTTCTTTCGTCCCAGTTTTACCCCCTCTTGCCTGCGCCTTGCCAATGCTTCTTTTGTTCGCATGGAAATCAGATTACGTTCTATCTCTGCCATTAATCCGAATGCGAACCCCAATACCTTGCTGTTCATGTCATTTTGAAATACATACCCCTCTTTTGTGCTGTACAGAACAATTTCTTTCTTGATACAAGAATTAAGAATTGTCATGATTTCCAACATTGTACGACTTAATCTTGAAATTTCCGTCACAATCAGCGAGTCACCTCTTTGCATTCGGTTCAACACCCCCGATAACTTCCGGTCTTTGCTTCTCACACTGCCACTCACCGTTTCGGTGTACCACTTGTCAATCTGCAATCCATTCTTCTCTGCAAAACGCAGAAGTTCTTCACGCTGATTAGCCAGAAATTGTTTTTCTGTACTTACTCTTAAATAAGCTACTACCATAATTTTGTTGTTTTTATAGGTTTAACGCGCCAAAGAACAGCAATAACAGCGAGAAATCACACTCCCTCCAATCAATGATATACAGGCGATTGCCTCTATTTAGGCTCTTTTATTTGACAACAGATATTTCTGATACTATGAGACAAATTATGTAGAAGTACATTTTCAAGGATGAAGCACCAGTCATAAAAAGAAACAATAAAAAATCTCAGCATAACTTTTTCATGCGAGCATGAAAGTTATGCACTCAAATTGCATTATCTTTGTAGTCAGTTTTATAACAAGAATATAAATTCATAATTAAAAAACAAAGGAATTATGGCAATGCATACATGGTTTGAGTGCAAGATCCGTTACGAAAAAGTGATGGAAAACGGTATGAACAAGAAAGTTACAGAACCTTATTTGGTGGACGCACTCAGCTTTACGGAAGCGGAAGCACGCATCATTGAAGAAATGACGCCGTTTATTTCAGGCGAATTTACAGTATCAGACATCAAACGTGCCAACTATAGCGAATTATTCCCCAGCGAAGAAGAGGCTGCCGACCGTTGGTTCAAGTGTAAACTGATCTTTATTACTCTGGACGAAAAGAGTGGAGCTGAAAAGAAAACATCCACTCAGGTATTGGTACAAGCTGCCGACCTGCGCGATGCTGTTAAGAAACTGGATGAAGGCATGAAGGGTACGATGGCGGATTACCAGATCGCTTTAGTATCCGAAACACCCCTTATGGATGTATATCCGTATAGCGCGGAACCCAATGACAAACCGGAAGTTTAATCTTTTGAGAATTGAAAGTTGAAGTGATTAGCGTAAACACAGAATGCTTTGATCTTCAACTTTTGAATTTCATATTTTAATTTTCTAATCATGAATATTGCAGAGAATCTTCAACAAGTGCTAAGCGAACTGCCTGATGGGGTGCGACTGGTAGCTGTCTCCAAATTTCACCCCAATGAAGCGATAGAAGAAGCCTATCGCACCGGACAACGAATATTCGGAGAAAGCAAAGTACAGGAAATGACTGCCAAGTACGAAAGTCTTCCCAAAGACATTGAATGGCACTTTATCGGGCATCTGCAAACCAATAAAATCAAGTTTATCGTGCCCTACGTGGCTCTGATACACGGAATTGACTCATACAAACTCCTTGTAGAAGTCAATAAGCAAGCTGCAAAAGCCGGAAAAGTAGTCAACTGCCTGTTGCAACTGCACATTGCAGAAGAAGAAACCAAATTTGGTTTTAGTTTTGGCGAATGTCGGGAAATGTTAGCAGCCGGTGAATGGAAAACTCTCAGTAACATACAATTATGCGGTCTGATGGGTATGGCAACAAATACAGACGACAATGAACAAATAGAGAAGGAATTTTGTTCATTAAGTAGCTTCTTCAAAGAAGTGAAAGACTCATGGTTTGCCGACACGGAGGCTTTTCGGGAGTTGTCCATGGGAATGTCCCACGATTATCACCAAGCTATTGCTGCTGGAAGTACTCTGATACGCGTAGGAAGCAAAATCTTTGGAGACAGAACGTATTAATCATTATTCATTAAACATTATTACCATGGCAACATTAAAAACTACTTTTGCCGGGTTAGAATTAAGAAACCCGATTATCGTCAGCAGCTCAGGTTTAACTGATAGTGCTGAAAAAAATCAGAAATTCTATGAAGCCGGTGTCGGTGCCATTGTTCTGAAATCTCTTTTTGAAGAGCAGATCATGTTGGAAGCTGACTGGCTGGGAGATCCGAATATGTATCCTGAAGGCAGTGATTACTTGGTAGAATACGTCCGCCAACATAAACTGTCAGAGTATCTGGAACTGATTAAGGATACTAAAAAAGTATGCCCCATTCCTGTTATTGCCAGCATAAACTGCTATCAGGATGCTGAATGGGTAGGATTTGCACAACAAATGGAAGCAGCAGGAGCTGATGCTATAGAAATCAATATTCTGGCTCTCCAAACAGATATGCAATACAATTACGGTTCATTCGAACAACGCCATATTGATATTCTCAGCCACATCAAAAAGACGGTACGTATTCCGATCATCATGAAGCTGGGTGATAACCTGACTAATCCGATAGCTCTGATAGATCAGCTATATGCCAACGGAGCAGCTGCCGTGGTATTATTCAACCGCTTCTATCAGCCGGATATTGATATCGAAAAGATGAAGCAAATCTCAGGAAATGTATTCAGCACAGGAGCTGACCTGGTTAAAGCCTTACGCTGGATCGGTATCGCTTCCGCAGCTGTGAATAAGCTGGATTATGCAGCATCAGGTGGTATTCACTCTCCCGAAGGCATTGTAAAATCAATTTTGGCAGGAGCTTCAGCTGTAGAGATTTGTAGCGCATTCTATCAGAACAGTTATGCCCTTGTAGGAGAATATATCCACTTCCTGAACTTATGGATGGATCGCAAAGGCATGGAAAACATCCCTCAATTCAAGGGAATGCTGAATGTCAGCGACTTGAATGGAGTAAATACCTTCGAACGTACTCAGTTCATGAAATATTTCTCCAGTAAAAAATAAACAGGAACCGCACAACATATCATTATAAGTAATGCCCCGTAACATATATTGTTAGCATATCTAACATATATTGTTACGGGGCATTACTTATATTGGCGTTTCCTTTACAGAGGAACTTTTTCTTTATTCGGGTTTCTTATCCAAGGCTTCAAAGCATGAATTCTTGCTGATAAACTCAGGAACAATATCCTTCATAGCAGCTACAATCTGCATCTGATCATACGTGTAACTAACCTCTATCAACTTCTGAATGCGTTGCTTCACCTCATCATAATCATATTCGCGAACTGTAGCAATCATAATCTTCTCATGATAAGTCGGCTTTGTCAGTTCTTTCACATTCAGCAACTCTTCATACAGTTTTTCACCATGACGCAATCCAGTGAACTCAATCTTCACATCCGTACGTCCGGAAAGGCTGATCATACGCTTGGCAAGATCCACAATCTTCACCGGTTTACCCATATCAAAGATATAAATCTCACCGCCATTCCCCATGCTACCGGCTTCAAGTACCAGACGGCAAGCTTCGGGAATAGTCATGAAATAACGGATAATCTCAGGATGTGTCACTGTTACAGGACCACCACGTTGAATCTGATCACGAAAACGTGGAATTACCGAGCCATTAGAACCTAACACATTACCGAAACGTGTTGTAATGAATTGCGTCACATGCCCACCTTTCTCCTGAAGTTTCTTAGCTAAAGACTGCACATAAATCTCACAGATACGCTTGGAGCATCCCATTACATTGGTCGGATTTACAGCCTTATCCGTAGAGATCATTACAAACTTCTCAGCACCGTATTTTACAGCCAGATCAGCCAGTGTACGCGTACCGAACACATTGATCTGAATGGACTCGGAAACATTATCTTCCATCATCGGCACATGCTTATAAGCCGCTGCATGGAAAATGTATTGCGGTTGGTATTCCTTGAAGATATCTTCCATACGCGTAGCATTGGAAATATCCGCAATAATAGTCTCTGCATCAATGTCACGCCAACGATCCTGCAATTCCAGACGAATATCATGCAACGGAGTCTCCGCCTGATCTACCAGAATTAGCTTATAAGGATTGAAGGAAGCTACCTGACGCATTATTTCGCTACCGATAGAACCAGCGGCACCGGTAATCATTACGCGCTTTCCTTCGAGATGGGAAGCTACCTTATGAATATCTATTTCAATAGGATCGCGTTGCAGAAGATCTTCAATCTGAATTTCTTTCAACTGAGTACGGTTCAAAGTCTGTCCGCTCCACTCGCTCAAAGGAGGTGCAGTCATAAGCTTGATGTTGTGTGCCAGAAGACGATCGGCCATATCAGACTTCTTCAGTTCTTCCATTTTAGCCGGCGAAATAATAATTGTATGCACATCGCGGTCATTCAATACATCAATCAGAGACTCGTCATTCGGGAATACCTTTACGCCCATCATCACCTTATTAATCAGTTCCGGCTCATCCGCTATGAAACCACGCAGACGATAGTGATTACGCAGATTGACGCGCAACGCTTTCGCAATGTTCACTCCCGCTTCCTTAGCACCATATATAAAGACATTGGCACTATGACTTCCATCAAAATTCAGAAGTTCATAGAACATCTTCACAACTATACGTGAGCAAGACATAATGGCAAAGCTAATGATATACGCCATAAACAGCACACTCACAGGTGCCAGACGAATATCCAGATAACTTGCCAAAAGCACACTCGAAATCATTAACAGTGCATAAGACACCGTCAATGAAACAAAAATGCGCATAATGTCTATAAACGAAGAAAAGCGCAATACGTTGGAATAGGTGCGGAACACCCTAAAGAAGACTAAGTTGACAATGACCGTCCATACAATCGTTTTGTCAATGGTAGAGGATTCCAGGAAAATACTCCGGAAATCATATCGAAGCGCATAAGCCAATAAGCTGGATACGACGATTATCAATACATCGATCAACAGAATAGTCCAAATCGGCAATACCTTTGCTGAAAGGTACCGATGAAAAATTTTATGTTTCATTTCGTTTGACAGTTTTGTTTTAGGCGAGGCAAAGATACATTATTTTTTATCAAATAGGACAAGAAAAAGATAAAAATGTGTGATAAAATTAAATGGTGGCAAAGTTACAGGTATAACTTTGCCACCATATTTACGACCTATAAAGCTCTGTTACATCAAATTACTGGCTAATTCACTTAATTGGCTACGTTCTCCTTTTAACAAATTTACGTGAGCAAAAAGGTTCTGATCTTTCATACGATCAATCATGTAAACCAAGCCATTGGACTGACTGTCGAGATAAGGTTGGTCTATCTGTTGGATATCACCGGTAAACACCATTTTCGTACCCTCACCCGCACGGGTTATGATGGTTTTGATCTCATGCGGAGTCAAGTTTTGTGCTTCATCAATAATGCAATAAGTTTCACTCAAACTACGTCCACGGATGAAAGCTAATGCTTCAATAACCAGTTGCTCACTTTTCTGCATATCTTCCAAACGTTTTACCTCTGTTGAGTTAGAAGCAAACTGACGTTTGATCACATTCAGATTATCAAACAAGGGTTGCATGTAAGGAGCTACCTTTTCTTTGGCATCACCCGGCAGGAAACCGATGTCTTTATTGGATAAAGCAACAATCGGACGCGCCAGCAAAATCTGTTTATAGTCATTCATTTGACTAAGGGCAGCTGCCAGAGCCAACAATGTTTTTCCTGTACCGGCTTTACCTGTCAAAGCAACCAATTTGATGTTTGGATCGGTCAACACTTCAAAAGCAAAACTTTGTTCGGCATTCCGGGGTTCAATGCCATAGTTCTTTGTTTTATTCACCCGACAAATGGAATGTGTAAAAGGATTGTAACGGGCAAGTACACTATTCCTGTCACTTTTCAAGATAAAACATTCATTCGGATGGATGATATCTTTGAAATCAAACTCACTGATATCCAGTCCTTCTCTGGAAGAATAAATCCGGTCTATCAAAGCAGGATCAATTCCCTCAAACACCTCATTTGACTTTTCAAATATATCCACATTTATCACCTTGTCGTTGATATAATCTTCGCAAAGTAAGCCTATGGAACGTGCTTTCATCCGGAGGTTCACGTCTTTTGTCACCAGGATGGTTTTCATATCCTTCTTTTGGCGCGTCAACCAGTCCACTACAGCCAGAATCTTATGATCGGGAATACGCTCGGGGAATGAATCGAACACATCCGGAGCATCCACCGAACCGGCAATTACAAACAAACTTCCCAGTCCTTCGCCCAGAGAAGCACCCTTATTAAAAAGATTGTCATCGGTAACTAAATCGAGCTCGCGGAGAAATTCACGGGCATTGAAGTTTATCTGTTCATTCCCTTTCTTGAATTTGTCCAATTCTTCAAGAACTACGATGGGAAGATAAATGTCGTTCTCTTGGAAATTCTTAAGACAGTTATAGTCGTGAAGGATTACGTTCGTATCAATCACAAAATTTTTCTTTGCTCCCATACTCTTTTAGATTTAAATTGTTGATATTGCCTCCAAAGCGAAGATAAGCTGTACTTCGGCATAAAAAATGAACAAGTTCATTTTATTCTGCTCTCAGTTTGCATTATCTTTGCAGCTTCTAAGATAGGAATTAAAAAGAGAGAATAGTTTGCTTTCTCGTTAAATATTTTAAAAGATGGATTATCAGAACACTTTATTATACTTATATAACAGTGTCCCTATGTTTCAACAGGTGGGAAGTTCGGCATACAAGGAAGGTTTGGAGAATACATTGGCACTGGATGAACACTTCGGACACCCGCACCGGAACTTCCACAGTATCCATGTAGGAGGTACGAATGGCAAAGGTTCATGCTCGCACACTCTTGCTGCTATCTTGCAGGAAGCGGGGTACCGGGTAGGCCTCTACACATCTCCGCACCTCGTAGATTTCCGCGAACGTATCCGAATAAACGGACAACCTATCCCGGAAGAATATGTAGTCCGGTTTGTAGAAAAAGAACGTGATTTTTTTGAGCCTCTGCATCCTTCTTTCTTTGAATTGACTACCGCTATGGCATTCCGGTATTTCGCTGATGAACATGTAGATGTAGCGGTTATCGAAGTAGGACTTGGCGGAAGACTGGATTGCACCAATATTGTACACCCGGATCTATGTATCATCACCAATATTAGTTTTGACCATACCCAATTCCTGGGTAATACATTAGAAAAGATAGCGGGAGAAAAAGCCGGGATCATTAAAAGTGGAATACCTGTCATAATCGGAGAAACGACTCCTGAAACAAAACCTGTATTTGCAAAAAAGGCTCGCGAAGTAGGTGCTCCCATTCTCTTTGCAGAAGAAGATGAAAAGGATGATTACCCCGGATTAGAATGTGAGCTGAAAGGATTATATCAAACTAAAAATACCCGCACGTTACTCACAGCCATCCCAGAACTACGGAAAGCCGGATACAATCTGAGTGAGCAGGCTGTTCGAAGTGGCTTCGCCCATGTCTGTGAACTGACCGGCCTGATGGGACGCTGGCAAAAATTGCAGGATGCCCCTACCCTGATATGCGATACCGGACACAATGTAGGTGGCATCACCTATATCACAGAGCAGTTGAAACAGCAATCTTACCGGAAACTACATATGATTATAGGTATGGTAAACGACAAAGACATACACGGTGTATTAGCATTATTACCCCAAGAAGCCGAATATTACTTCACAAAAGCCAGCGTAAGGCGTGCATTGCCTGAAAGCGAACTTGCCCAACTTGCCTCTGAGGCCGGATTGCAAGGAAATTGCTATCCAGATGTTCCCTCTGCCGTGCAGGCTGCACAAGAAAAAAGCCTCCCGGAAGACTTTATCTTCGTAGGAGGCAGTAGTTTTATTGTTGCCGATTTGTTAGCGAACCGCGATGCACTCAATCTCCACTAAAGCATCTTTCGGCAGGGCTTTCACTGCAACAGCCGAACGGGCAGGGAAATCACCATCAAAATAGGTAGCATATACTTTATTCATATCTGCAAACAATGACATATCCTGTAGGAAAACAGTAGTCTTGACGATATTTGCCATCGTCAAACCTGCTTCTCCAAGGATATGCTTGATGTTCTCCAATGACTGACGTGCCTGTGCTTCAGCACCTTCTGCCATCTGTCCGGTAGTCGCATCAATAGGTAATTGACCAGATACAAATATCATTCCATTTGCTTCGATAGCCTGGCTGTAAGGACCAATAGCTCCCGGAGCTTTCTGACTGCAAATTACTTTTTTCATTCTAATATTATTTTAGTATTCAACAATTTATGATTCATTCAAGAAAAAAAATTGGTATCTTATGCAGTATTCTGCAACTTCATGCATTTACTTAATAGGATTATACACAAAAGAAAAATTCACTTATACCTGTTTTAAAACCTAGACTTAGCTAATTCTTTTTTGACACGGGAGTTTCCCGATAAAGGCTCAGCTTGTGAAAGCAGAGCCTTTTTTATAAAGATATCATCTGCAATACTATCACTTACAGTGTTTTTCTATTAAAGCATCAACATTCGGATCACCCAGTTCCTTAGCTTTTGCGAAACTGGCACAAGCCTCTTTGTTTTGCTTTAACTGTAGCTGGGCAACTCCTATCAAACGATAAGCTTCAGCATATTTAGAATCAATTTCCAAAGCATCTTTCAGCACCTTGATCGCTTCTTCATTTCTCCCCACACGAATGTTCACCACCGCAAGTTCCGAAAAATAAGTCAGCTCTTTCGGATTAAGTTCAATAGCTTTTGCCAAATCATCCAACGCACGCTGAAACTGCTTTGCCTGAACGGCCGCCTGTTCGCGATAATAATAGAACACATCATTCACATTGCCACGAACCGCTTTATAGTATTCATCATAATCAAGCATCGCACCGCGTCCTTGTCCGGCATTCAGGCGCATCTGGGCACGTTCCAGCAGATAAGGAGCAGCTTCTTCACTATACGGTTGCACGAAACGCGCCATACAACTATCCATCAAAGCCAACACTTCTTCCGGAGCTGCTTCCATCAATTCTTTCGTCTTAGCGGCACTAAAGAATGTAGCCGGAGAGGCAATATTGGAATCATTCACCTTCTCATAACTGGCAAGAGCAGCCGCATAGTCCTTCTTGGCAAACTGGATATCACCTTCCAACTGAACATAAACCGGAAGAGCTTCGATTGCAATCGCTTTACGAACCTCATCCAAAGCCCTGTCATATGTCCAATCTTTATAGGTTTTTTCAGGTTTATCCAACTGATAACCATAAATCAGTTTGGCACGATTGAAGTATGCATCATCTTTCTTTTGTGCCACTTCAAGTGCCTTATCCATATCAGCAGCAACCTTATCCATTGAACTTGCCTCCTTCGACTGGAAGATTTGATTGTTTGCACGACGAAGATAACCGTCAGCACTGTTGGGATACTGAGATATAAACTCATTCAGCAACTCGGTGTATTTCTCCGGTGCAAGCTGTGAAGAAGCCATATAGAGATAAACCAATGCTTGTTCTTCCGTCTCAGGCAATGCTTTCTTAATGCCGATACTCAATAAAGTATGATCATTGAAAGAAAGAGGACTTATCTTTTGAGCCATAGCATAATCGGCACCTACTGCATAGCAAATGGTAGCTGTATCTTTTCCAGAAGATTTCTGTGCCAGACCGAATACTTGTCCCTCAGCAGTCATTACCGGACAACTTACCATTTTGTCCTTCAGCTGCATATCAAGTGTATAATAATGATATTGTCCCTCTACCTTAGACTCTTCTTTCACCTGTCCGGTAGTATAGGAACGATCTTTCTGTGTAGAATAAGGTAACAGATAAATGCTTGCACCTACAGTCGGGGCCACAGGAGCTACCACTAATGCAGGTACTTTTTTTCCTGAAATCGCTACACGGAACTTCACAACATCATACATGTCATTTGCTCCCATAATAACTTCCACAGGCATTTGTGTACCCTCCGAATTAATGACAACGGCACGCTGCGCACCTTTAAACAAGCTATAATCAGACAGAGCAATTCCATCTTCGGTAACAAAAAATCCATTTCCCGTATTAAGTATCTTATCACTCTCGTCATAAGTGACCACCGAGAAAACAGCACGCTTGGCTTTTTCCACCCATTTGGGTGCCTGGGCTACACTCCACTGTGCCAGCAAACAGAGGGCGAGCGTCAACAACAAGTTCTTCTTCATATCTTAGTTGGTTCTTTGTTTCACAGCTTCATAAATCAAAATACCTGCCGCAACAGAAACATTGAGCGACTCGATAGTACCCAGCATTGGGATTTTCACCCACTCATCGCAAAGAGCCAGGTTCTCATAAGAAACACCTTTATCTTCAGCTCCCATTATGATACACATCGGTCCTGTATAATCAGCTTTGGTATAATCATAGTCACCCTTCTCTGTAGCTGCCACAATGCGGAAACCACTATCTTTGAGATATTGCAATGTAACCTTCAGATTCTGCTCACGGCAAACCGGCAGAACATGCAATGCTCCGGCAGATGTTTTCATTGCATCAGCATTCACCGTCACACTTCCTTTAGCAGGAATGATAACAGCATCTACAGCTGCACACTCACAGGTACGAGCTATGGCACCAAAGTTACGAACATCAGTCACACCATCCAACATGACGAACAGCGGGTTCTTGCCTTCTTCGAAAAGGAAAGGTACCAAGTCTTCTGTCTTCTGATACGTAACGGATGAAATAAAAGCAATCACCCCTTGATGATTCTTACGGGTAATACGGTTAATGCGTTCCACCGGAACACGTTGCACCGGAATCAAAGTTCCTTTTAGCGCAGCAAAAAGTTCTTTGGATAAATCGCTCTGAATGTCTTTCTTCACCAGAATCTTATCGATTTCCTTTCCTGCCTGTATTGCTTCTATCACAGCGCGAACGCCGAAAATCATTTCACTCTTATCAACCATCTTTGAGAAATTAAAATTAGAAATTTAAAATTAAAGGCTATCTTTTGATACCAAGAAGCGCCTTTGCATTATTCAAAGCAGCTTCTGTCAAAGTAGCCCCACTGAGCATATGGGCTATTTCCTCTACCCTCTCCTCATCTGCCAGACGGCGTATGTGGCTATTGGTTTCGGTTTCGTTATCTTGCTTATATACTTTATAATGTGCACATCCGCGCGCAGCAATTTGCGGCAAATGGGTAATACTGATTACCTGACGATCCTGTTCTCCCATTTCCTGCATAATGTCCGCCATACGGTCGGCAATCTCACCGGATACTCCTGTATCTATTTCATCAAATACAATAGTGGGCAATTTCACCGCACCGGCTATCATCGCCTTAATGGACAACATGACACGTGCAATCTCACCACCGGAAGCTACCGATGAAATATTTTGCAATGAGCCGTTTTTATTGGCAGAAAAGAGAAAGTTGACGGTATCTTCACCGTGTACACCAGGTTCTTTTCTTATTCCCATCTCCACCTGAAAACGCACATTAGGCATACCCAACGGCACCAAGCGGGAAGCCATCTGCTTTTCAACTTCACGAGCGGCGCCGGTACGGGCCTTGGTAAGAACAGCAGCCTGCTTTCTCACCTTATTATATAAAGTATCGCAAAGAGTTGTCAACTCACCAATACGTTCATCATAAGAAGTAATGGCCGCCAACTTTGCTGCATATTCTTCAGCAAGTGTCAGTAACTCCTCCACAGTGGTTGCCCTATGTTTTTGCTGTAAGGTATAAATCAGATTCAACCGATCGTTTACCTCTTCCAGACGATCAGGATTAAACTCAACATCCTCTTCCTGAGAAGAAACTTCCTGGGAAACATCTTTCAATTCAATATATGTACTTTCCAGGCGTTCAGCAAGTTCAGTAGCCGGAGAATAAACTTTTTGCAGACCAAGCATTGTATTCAGACTTTCCTTCAACCCGGCCAGCAGACCACCTTCATCAGAGGTCAACAATTGTCCGACACGGAACAAACCGGCCTTTATTTCTTCAGCATGACTCAACATATCCGTCTCCTGTTCCAGTTCCTCCTGTTCACCTGCAGACAAATTTGCTTCTTCCAACTGCTCCAACTGGAAACGGATATAGTCTTCATCTGCCTTATTCTGCTCAGCACGGGCTATGAGGTCCGCCAGTTCCTGTTGTGCCTGCTTCCATTCTCTATACAAAGATTGATAAGCTGAAAGTTGTTCATCATTATGAGACAATATATCGAGTACATTCAACTGGAATCCTTCTTTATTCAACAAAAGATTCTGGTGCTGAGAATGCACGTCAATTAACTGTTCACCCAACTCCTTCATTTGTACAAGCGAAGCCGGAGTATCATTGATAAATGCACGACTCTTACCAGATGCATAAACCTCACGACGCAAGATACACTCTTCTTCATATTCCAGTTCATTATCTTCAAAGAAAGGCTCCATACCATAAGCTGAAATATCAAAACGGGCCTCAATCACACACTTCGATGCACCCTGGCGAATGGCTTTTACTTCGGCACGCTGACCAAGCAACAAGCCGATAGCACCCAGTATAATAGACTTACCGGCACCCGTCTCACCCGTGATAACGGAGAAACCTGCACCAAAGCTAATATCAAGCTTTTCTATAAGCGCGTAATTCTGTATGTAAAGCGAACGTAACATGACTTATTTACAATTTTAATCTTACTCACTTCCTAATTATTGCTTTATCTTTTCCCACTCGGTAGTCAGTGAAGGATTGATAGATGATAGTAGTTCACATATTTCTTCCTTTTCCTTCATTGCAGCACGGGAATAAAGATTAATCAATTCATCTTTCTTTATTTCAGTAAACAAACCGGGCAATGCCGACATTGGCTTATTCTGTTGCGCCTCTTTCAAACCGCTAAGCATAGATGTTATTACAGCGCGGGCACGGGTAACATTCACAGAGAGTTCATCCATACCTGTACGATGATATCCATACATCAGTTTGCGCAAAGGCGTCATGCCATCTTCCAGATAATCAGAAACTAATGCATAACGATTCCGACTGCTATCGAACGCTTTCCAACCGGTTTCACCAAGGTTCTGTGCGGCCGTTACAATGTCTTCAGCTGCCCGAAAAACCTCCGTACCACCCTGTGGAGCCATCGTGTCCATGTCCAGTCCGATAATCATATAAGCATAATAAGCAATTACTGCCGTCAGATTACTGTCAATAACATTATCCCTCAGTTGCAGCGGATCGAACTCACGATAGTTGAAAGCAACATCCGTATCTTTAAAGCTAAAAACTACCGTCTGATACCCGGATTGCCAGACGGGGCGTGTAGACTGTACAATCAGCTCACACTTCCAACGTCCATCCGCCTCATTATATTCTTTCACGGTCAGGTTCATAGAACAACGAATCCGTTCATTCACTTCATACTGCGCCTGCGTCCACCGACGGGTATTAATAAACTCCATCAAGGCGTTTTCAAGCGTAGTAAAAACCTGTGTGCTCGTACCTTGTATCTGAGAATAATTCACCGTAAATTTACAATTCAATTCCTGGGCAGTGGACTTTAGCGCCACAGCAACCAGAAGCAGAATCATATAAAGTGTCTTATTTCTCACTATCTATATTTACTTATTCTCCAATACTTCCACCAGACAATCTACAATATCCGCAGCTACTTCCGCCTTTGATTTCAACGGAAAGTCCGTCTTGCTTTCACGGTCAATGATACTGATTTTATTCGTGTCGTACCGGAAACCGGCTCCCTTATCATTCAGAGAATTCAGAACGATAAAATCCAGATTCTTCCGTCGCAGCTTATCCTCAGCGTTATGCTGTTCGTCATTCGTTTCCAGAGCAAAACCTACCAATACCTGACGTTCTTTCTTCATCTGTCCCAGACAGGCGGCAATGTCTTTCGTAGGTTTCAAACGCAACATCATTTCTCCTTCCTTTTCCCGCTTTATCTTAGCATCAGCAACCTGTTCCGGTGTAAAATCGGCAACAGCAGCCGAAAGAATAGCAGCATCAGCCTCTGCAAAAAAGCTACACGCAGCATTATACATCTGATCTGCCGATTCCACAGGAAACCAACGTACCGGATATTTCAATTGCTGTTGTACAGGACCTGATATCATAATGACCTTAGCTCCGCGGGCAGCACATTCATCTGCAATAGCAAACCCCATCTTACCGGAAGAATAGTTCCCGATAAAACGTACCGGATCGATCTTCTCATAGGTAGGTCCGGCAGTGATCATAATGGTCTTACCTCGCAAATCACCTTCTTTCCCGGCAAAATAATTCGCCAGATGTTGAATAATGACTTCCGGTTCTTCCATACGTCCCTTGCCTACCAGATGGCTGGCAAGTTCTCCCGTACCCGGTTCTATAATATGATTTCCATAAGAACGGAGCGTATCCAGATTCTTTTGTGTAGAAGGATGGGCATACATATCAAGGTCCATGGCAGGTGCCACAAATACCGGAGCCTTAGCCGACAAATAAGTCGTAATCAACATATTATCAGCCACTCCATTTGCCATCTTGCCAATAGTTGAAGCAGTTGCCGGAGCTATAAGCATAGCATCCGCCCATAAACCCAGATCCACATGGCTATTCCATGTGCCGTCACGTTGGGCAAAAAACTCACTGATAACCGGCTTACTCGTCAATGCCGAAAGCGTAATAGGAGTTATAAATTCTTTTCCGGCAGGAGTTATGACTACCTGTACCTCAGCACCTTGCTTTATAAGTCCCCGGATAATATAACAAGCTTTATAAGCAGCAATACTTCCGGTTATTCCTAATACAATTTTCTTCCCTTTCAGTGTATTCGCCATGATACTACTTATTGGTTAATTCACGTAGACGGATCTTTGTCAACATAGCCTTGGTATTCAGTGTAAAGTCACTGTTTAATATCCAGCTATAATAGCCCGGATCGCGCTTCAACACATCTGTCACCGACATTCCCTTGTATTTTCCAAAGTTAAATACTTCTACACCATTATCATCATAAATCATACGTCCTGCGAAATCCACGTTTTTGTTAAAGCTGGAATAATCTGCCAGAAAAGCAATATCATTCTGCAATTCCGAATAACGGTCCAACTGTGCCATTAGCACCTCATAAGTTGCTTGCGTATCAGCTGCCGCCGTATGTGCATCCTCCAGATTCTTTCCACAATAGAATTTATAAGCAGCAGAAAGTGTACGCTGCTCCAATTTATGGAAAATGACCTGTACATCCACAAACTTGCGGCGGCTCAGGTCAATATCTACACCGGCGCGAAGAAATTCTTCCGCCAGCACGGGAATATCAAAACGGTTGGAATTAAATCCTGCCAAATCACATCCTTCTATATCATTGGCAATAGTACGGGCCACTTCTTTGAAGGTAGGACAATCTGCCACATCCTTGTCATAGATGCCATGAACAGCAGACGCACCTTCGGGAATATGCATTTCCGGATTGATACGAAGTGTTTTTGCTTCCTCATTACCATTGGGGTGTACTTTGAGATAACAGATTTCAACGATACGGTCTACATTGATACTCGTTCCGGTCGTCTCCAAATCAAAAAAAACAATCGGGTTTTTGAGGTTTAATTTCATTATTCTTCTATTTTACAGTTGACAAGGGAACGAGTTGACAAGGGAACAAGGCATTCCCGGCATAACAGCACAGCCCTTGTCTCCTTGTCAACTCGTTCCTCGTTAACTCTATTATTTTTTAATCATTTAGCATCATCGGCATCAGTAGCATCAACAACTCCTCATTTTCTTCTTGTTCAACGGGAATGATGACGCCTGCACGTGACGGATCTGCCAGTTCAATTATCACTTCATCAGCGGCGATATTATTCAAAATATCGATCAGAAAAGTCGATTTAAAACCGATGCTCATCGGGTTACCATCATACTGGCAAGCCAGTGTTTCTTCGGCAGAAGTAGAGAAATCAATATCCTGAGCCGAAATAACAATCTGATTGGGCTGCATACGCAGCTTAATAAGGCTGCTTGCCTGTGATGAGAAAATAGATACACGACGCAATGCACCTACCAACTGCATACGGTCCACAGTCACTTTATAAGGATTATTCTGCGGTATCACCGAATTATAATTAGGATAACGTCCTTCAATCAGACGACACACCATGCGGTATTTTTCCAATGTAAACACAGCATTACGTTCATCAAATTCAATAACAACTTGTCCCTGTTCTTTAGGCAACAAATTCTTAATCAACGAAGCCGGCTTTTTGGGCAGAATAAATGCTGCGCGTTCATTACCTTTGGCAGCCAGTGTTTTGCAACGCACCAATTTGTGACCATCAGATGCCACCATTGTAATATCTTCTGTGGTAATATCAAAATAGATACCATTCATCACCGGACGAAGTTCATCATCAGCTGTAGCAAATACAGCGCGATTAATTCCGCCCAACAATACGGATGCATCCATTTCTACGCGTACGGCATTGTCACCCAGCATAGCCGATTGAGGAAATTCATCTGCATTCTGTCCCATCAGGCTATACTTACCGTTTTGATACTGTACTGTGATTTCCAAGGAATTGGTATTTACTTCAAATGACAGCGGTTGTTCGGGGATTTCCTTCAATGCGTCCAGAATTGTTTTGGCAGCTACGGCAAAGCGTCCGTCAGCATCACTTTCATTCACTTCAACTGATGTCACCATCGTTGTTTCACTATCAGAAACAGTAATCGACAATGTTCCGTCTTTCAGTTCAAAGAGGAAACAATCCAAAATGGGCAACGCATTCTTCGAATTAATCACACGGCTGATAGCCTGTAAATGGCTGGAGAGCGCAGTACTCGAAACGATAAATTTCATATGTTCTGTGTATTTAAGTTTTATATTATTCCCTATTCGTACTATAACTTCATAGTATCGGACAAAGTTACAAAAAAAGATCTTCCCACAGCAAAGAAAATTAAGAAAAAACACCTGGAACTTCTCCGGATTTCCCTAAAAAATTGTAACTTCGCCGCATCATTAAAAAAGAACGCAATGGAATTTACAGGAAAAATTATCGCTATACTCCAACCAAGAGGCGGAGTGGCAAAGTCGGGCAATGAGTGGAAAGCACAAGAATACGTGATTGAAGACCACGGCCAATATCCCCGCAAAATGTGTTTCGATGTTTTCGGAGCAGACAAAATAGAACAGTTTAACATCCAGATGGGCGAAGAACTGACCGTATCATTTGATGTGGACGCACGCCAATGGCAGGACCGTTGGTTCAACAGTATCCGCGCATGGAAAGTAGAACGTGTTAGTGCAACAGCCCCTGCAGGCGCACCGGGCGCACCTGTTCCGCCACCGGCACCGACTGCCGCACCGGAATTCCTCACAGGTGACGCAAAAGATGATCTGCCATTCTAAACTAAAAAGAATTTAACACAAAAAAAGGGAGAAATTTTCTCCCTTTTTTTGTGTTAAATCTTATATTTTATCTCCTTTGTATAAAAACACCAGATTCGGATATACCACCTCCTCCACACAAGTGAATTGTATTGAAAGCACGAAATGCCGGAAGAACTTTGCCTGGCGAAAGAAAAAGTTCGGTATCAGACGCACATAAGTTTCCGGTTGCTCCACCATCTTTTCCATATCCACCATCATTACAAAACTATATGTGGGTGAAAGACTCCCAATCCCCTCTTCATACAACGGAATACCATCCAATACTTCCTCATTCTCCATGGCATCTATATAAGCCGTAAGACTGACAACATCCGGTGCCATCAGCAGATGCCCGCGATAAAAACACACATACGTATAAAGAGCAGACTCTGTGATACCTGTCAATTGAGTCAGCAAGGTATTACGAGGCAATATATAATAACGATATCCTTTCGCCTTTGGATAAAGATGATAATCAGGGTATGCCTGCGGAACAGGAGGCGCATCCACTTCCTTCGGAGAAGTATAAAGCAATGACTGCAAGCGGCGTTCAGCCTGTAACACATTCTTCACCGGAACACTCATCACCGCACAAGGAATCTCATTTACTGTATCTTTCGACTGAAAAAGACAGGATATCACCTGATCTCCTGCATACATTTTCAAGAAATCCATCCATTCTTCATCTCTTTCTTTAATATAATCGGAATAAGTCGCCTTGGCATATTCCTGTTCCGCCGTAAAGCTGCACATGGCATCCATGTCCGAAATGGCCCAACAATCATAAAAGAAAGTAGAAAGTGGAAGCCGTTCTCCCGGAAACCCCTCTACCGGCTGCTGGCGACGCAAAGCATTTATAAAAGTATGTGTAGTGTCCGATCCGTGACTAATCCCCGAACAATAAATAGCATTCTCATTCAGCTTCAAATCAAATTCCGCCCAACTTCCCAAATAGGTCTGCGAACGAATACCATCTGTATTTTTACCCATCTCCACCGATTTAATGCGCACATACACCGTAGCTTCCACGTTCGCATTCTTCCCGGCATGCATCAGTTTGAATGAAGACATATCTATCAACGATTTTTTGGAGAGCCGCGCGTCAATCACCTGTTCTATCAATCGCTTCTGAAAGCTGATCGCCAGGAAGTCCGATGTGAAATACGCTGAAAGGAAACGTCCGTCAGGCATAGGATAAATGCTGATTTCCTCACCTCTGTAATCAAAGAATTTAGAAGGGAATGAACTGGAACAATATTTCCTGATGAACGACTCCACCAACTCATAATCACCTGATCCCAGACTGCAATACAACACTTGGTTCAATGGTGTATCCGGCTCATGAAAACTGATAAGCATTTTGTTCATCTGCTTACTAAGTCCGTGCGGAGTATCCTCAAGCAAGGTATGCAGATAGTTTTTCAGATAAACAAAAAGTTCGGAAGCATAAAGGAAGTGGTTATCTTTGCTGCAACTCAACTGGTTGATGTCATCCACCAATTCTGCCATACGGTCTGTTTCCAGCACAGCTATTGCGCTTTGAGGCACTAGAGTATATAGATTAAAATCTTTCTGACTCTCCACCTCATTCAGCCTAAAGAATGAATACACCCCGAACCCCGTACATAGCAACACTATGGACACAATCATGGCAATTCTTATGATAAGGCGTAACTTCATGGTTTTTCAGGCATCAAGTTTCGGCAAAAATAAGTATTTCTACTAATAAAACAAAACAAATGTTTCAAAAACTTTAGTAGATATAAAAAAGTTTTAGAATGCCCGCCTTTAAAACTCTATTTCCATTCCATCAAAAGTCAGATGCACATCAGGAGGAAGCTGCTTTTCGAGTTCGACATGCAATCCGGCATGATGACTCATGTGAATAAAATAAGTTTCGAGCGCACCAATGCGCTTTGCTGTCTCCAATGCCTCGGAAATACTCTGATGCGTAGGATGCGGCTTGACACGCAAGGCATTCACAACCAGAACATCCAAGTCTTGCAATTGTTCATAGGACTCTTCAGGCATGGTCAGCATATCTGTAATATAAGCCAAACGTTTACCTATACGATATCCCAGAATAGGCAGACGCCCGTGCATCACCTGAAAAGGAATAATCTCCGTATGATTGATAAAGAAGTTCTTTCCCGGCTCCACTTCCTGCAAGAAAATCTGAGGTACACCGGGATATTTATGTTCCAAAAAGCAATAGGGCATTCGCGCACGCAAGTGAGTTGCCGTATAGTCATCGGAATATATGGGAATCTCGCCGAAACGGCAAAAAGGACGAAGATCATCCAGTCCTCCTACATGGTCATAGTGCTCATGAGTAATCAGCACTCCATCTATTTTTTCAAATGAGGCTACCCTCAACATCTGTTCCCGGAAATCCGGTCCACAATCAATCAGTATCACCGCGTCATCCGTATGCAACAAAGAAGACGCACGCAAGCGGTTATCACGCGGATCGGCAGAAGTGCAAACTTCGCACTTACAACCTATTTCAGGCACTCCTGTCGATGTTCCGCTTCCTAATATTCTTAGTTTCACTTTAATTACATATTAATTATCAATCATCAGTTCATTCAAAAGCAACCTCTGATAATCATGATTACTTCAAATAAAATTCACTTCGGGATGTATGTCAATGCCAAACTTATCGCGAACTGACGCCCTTACAGCATCCGAAAGAGCTACGATATCGGCCCCCGTTGCCCCACCCCGGTTTACCAACACCAATGCCTGCTTATCATGCACGGCGGCAGGTCCCAGCGATTTCCCCTTCCAACCACACTGGTCTATCATCCAACCGGCAGGAATTTTTATCCGGTCAGCACTTATTTCATAAAAAGGCATCTGAGGATATTGTTCCCGTAAGGCTTCAAAAACTTCACGCGCAACGACAGGATTCATAAAGAAGCTACCGGCATTACCCAATACTTTCGGATCAGGCAATTTACTTTCACGAATATCGATAATAACCTGTCGTAATGTCTTCAAGTCAACTTTCGGGTATTTCTCAAGTTCCTGACGAATAGTACCATAGTCCAATGTATAAGACTCTTTCTTACTCAAAGAGAAACCAACATATGTGACAAACACCTGCTTCATTTCCGGCCGTTTAAAAACACTGCTCCGGTATGAATAATCACATTCATCCGTTTGGTAAACATGCTTCACGCCCTGTATGTTCACCGTTTCTACGAAAGAAATCAGATCTTTCACTTCCACGCCATAAGCACCAATATTTTGTACAGCCGAAGCCCCCACCTCCCCAGGAATAAGAGACAGGTTTTCAACTCCATACCAACCCCGATCCGCACAATAGCCCACGAAATCATCCCACACCACACCGGCACCTACACGCACCGAAACCTTTTCTTCATCTTCAGCCGTTACTTCAATGCCGCCTATACGCGAATGCAATATCACCCCCTCATAATTTCCGGTAAACAACAGATTGCTCCCTCCGCCAATATGTAGATAAGGAGAAGTGATGCGTCCGGCGGCAATCAACTTCTCCAATTCTTCTACTGAACTGTATTCCAAAAACACGGCAGCTTCTACATCAAGTCCGAATGTATTGGGTATTTTTCTCATCTCATGCTCTATCATTCGTCATTTGTAATTCGTAATTTCCTAAATACTCGTATCCTCATATTTATATAACTCCCACTCTCCACGATGTCTGCGAAAATAGAAAATATTGGTATATCCGTTTCCAATCCCATTTACTTTCAGAATTTTCGTATTAGAGTAATCGCTATTCTTTTGTCCGTAATTGATATTGGACAGTTTGTCTACAGGCAATACCGGACGGAAAGCATACCACTGATTCAAGTCGAGTGTAGTCTCCAAGATAGAAAATTCATCATCCGGATCTATCGTAATATATTCTAAAGGTTCGCGAATATGCCGGCTCTGATAAACACTATCAGTCACAAAACGCAAATAAAACGCAACGAAGTCTTCATTCTCCCCCTGCTCTATCTGCCGAAGATTAATAGCTTCCAGCATCCAGACACCCTTGGTACGTTCGAAATAGTATTTCTTCACCATACGGTTTTTCAGCAAAATCCATTCCACCTGTACGGATGTCAAGGCAGTATCTCCCACCAACTCCAAGTCATCTTCATCATCGAAGAGCAATGTGTAATAGCTCTGCTGGGTAAACAGATAATCATGTTCCCACTCCCCCCTCTCTATTTTAGAAGGTTTATCAACGTCGTAAAAAGGCAATGGAAACTTAGTCCGCTGCCGTTGCAAAGCGTCATCCGAAGCGTAACTATAGACGAAATCATCAAACGATTCATCCGCTTCTATTGGCTTAGGGTCATTATCAACTTCAGCCTGTGGTACAGTATCAGCTTTGTGTGCAGCTGAATCCACCAAATTGGTGATTGTCGCAAAAGGATCCATCTTCGTCTTCTTGTTGCCGCACGACACCAAGAAAACGAGAAGAAAGAACCCCAATCCTATTTTTCTCATTCTTTACCGGCCCCTGAAGGTCACTTATTTAGTTTAGCTCTTAACTTCTCAAGCATGTCCACCGTCATGGACTCTAAATCATATTGCGGTTTCCAATCCCACTCTTCACGAGCACAACTGTCATCCAAGCTGTCGGGCCAACTGTCGGCAATGGATTGCTTCAATGGATCAATCTCATATACCATTTCAAAATCGGGCACATGCTTTTTTATCTCCCGGCAGATTTCCTCCGGATCAAAACTCATGGCAGCGATATTGAAAGCATTCCGATGCTTCAGACGTGTTGGAATTGCTTCCATCAACGAAATGGCTGCATTCAGCGCATCAGGCATATACATCATATCCATATAAGTACCGGGTTTCAAAGGACATACAAACTTTTCACCTTTCACTGCGGAGTAAAAAATATCGACCGCATAGTCTGTAGTCCCCCCTCCCGGAGGAGTTACATTGGAAATGATGCCCGGAAAACGAACCGCACGAGTATCTACTCCATATTTAGTATAATAATAATCGCTCAACAATTCAGTAGTTACTTTGGTTACCCCATACATCGTACGAGGGCGCTGAATCGTATCTTGCGGCGTCTTTACATGAGGTGTAGCTTCTCCAAACGAACCGATAGAACTCGGAGTAAACACTGCACAACCATATTCACGCGCCACTTCCAGCACATTCCATAATCCGTCTATACCAATTTTCCAAGCCATGGCCGGACGGCTTTCGGCAACCACCGAGAGCAAAGCCGCCAGATTATAAATCGTATCAATCTTGAATTGGCGCGCCACCACTTCAATAGACTGACGGTCGGTTACGTCGGCAATAGCAGAAGGCCCCGATGCTTTCAATTCTCCTTTAGGCATAGCACTCGGAATGTATCCGGCTATAACATGGTCATCTCCATAACGTTTACGCAATTCCAATGTGAGTTCCGAACCTATCTGTCCAGTTGCTCCAATTACCAAAATATTCTTCATACGACTTATTTATAAGGTGCTCCATCCTTAGAGACGTGCAAATATACATACTTTTTTTTCATTATTCTATCATTTTGCTATTGTTTATTTGAAGAAAAATCGTGTCCTTTGTATCGTTTAGTAATAAGATGACAAACTTTTAATTTATAAAGCTATGTACGGGAAAATGAAAGAACACCTCAGCAATACGCTTGCTGAAATTAAAGAGGCCGGACTCTACAAAGAAGAGCGCCTGATCGAGAGTGCGCAACAAGCCGCCATCACCGTAAAAGGGAAGGAAGTGCTGAATTTCTGCGCCAACAATTACTTGGGTTTGTCCAACCATCCGCGACTGATTGCCGCTGCCCAAAAGATGATGGATCACCGTGGCTACGGCATGTCTTCCGTACGTTTCATCTGCGGAACACAAGACATCCACAAAGAACTGGAAGCTGCTATTTCCGACTATTTCAAAACCGAAGACACCATCCTCTATGCTGCTTGTTTCGATGCCAACGGCGGAGTGTTCGAACCTCTATTCAGCGAGGAAGATGCTATCATCTCCGATTCCCTGAACCACGCCTCCATCATTGACGGTGTACGCCTGTGTAAGGCCAAACGTTACCGCTATGCCAATGCCGACATGGCCGAACTGGAGAAGTGTCTGCAAGAAGCACAGGCCCAGCGTTTCCGCATTGTTGTAACAGACGGTGTATTCTCCATGGATGGCAATGTAGCTCCGATGGATCAAATCTGTGATCTGGCAGAAAAGTATGATGCTTTAGTCATGGTAGACGAGTCTCACTCTGCCGGCGTAGTAGGTCCAACAGGCCACGGTGTAAGCGAGCTATTCAAAACTTACGGACGTGTGGATATTTACACCGGTACACTGGGTAAGGCTTTTGGCGGAGCCATGGGCGGATTCACCACCGGACGCAAAGAGATTATCGACCTGCTGCGCCAACGCAGTCGCCCATATCTGTTCTCCAATTCTGTTGCTCCTGCCGTGATCGGTGCAAGTATCGAAGTCTTCAATATGCTGAGAGAAAGCAATGCCCTGCATGACAAATTAGTAGAAAACGTTAATTACTTCCGCGAGAAAATGACTGCCGCCGGATTTGACATCAAGCCTACACAAAGTGCTATCTGCGCCGTGATGCTGTATGATGCCAAACTTTCGCAGATTTACGCCGCCCGTATGCAAGAAGAAGGCATTTACGTCACCGGATTCTATTATCCCGTGGTTCCGAAAGACCAGGCACGCATCCGTGTACAGATCTCTGCCGGACACGAAAGAGAACATCTTGACAAGTGTATAGATGCATTCATCAAGGTAGGAAAAGAACTTGGAGTATTATCGCGCTAAAGCGCGATAAGCTACGGGCTACAAATGACGAGTTACAAGTTGCTGCGCTGTATTCGTAAGCGAATAATTGTTCGCCAGACTACCACACCGAAAGGAACTTACAACTCGTCACTTGTAGCTTGTAGCTTTTACCACCGGCAGCACCACCGTAAACCTGCTTCCTTTCCCCGGTTCCGACCACAGTTCGATTTTACCCCGCAATTTTTCTACAATCACCTGACAGATAGAAAGTCCCAAGCCGGCTCCTTGCGAAAACTCATCCTGTTTATAGAAACGGCTAAAGATCATTTTCTGTTCTGAGAGTTCAATGCCTCTTCCGGTATCTTCCACATAGATAGCCACTCGGTCCGATTCAGAAAGATAACGGTATCCCAACTTGATATATCCGGTTTTAGTAAACTTAGAAGCATTATTCAGGAAATTAGTGATCACCTGTGTCAAGCGCCCCTTATCAACCATCACTTCCACCTGCACCGCATCCAACTCTTTGATGAATTCCAATTGTTCGGAAATCAGCATCTGATGAGTCATATATATACTGTCAACCAATTCTGAAACGAAACACTTCTCGTATTCAAATGACATGTATCCGGATTCGATGCGCGAAAGTTCCAGAATATCATTGATTAGTTTCAACAATAAATCACTGTTTTTATTAATACTGCCGATATATTCCAGACGCTCCTCCGGACTCACACCATCATCAAGCGCCAATATATTGGAGAAGCCCACAATTGCATTCAGCGGCGTACGAATCTCATGGCTCATATTTGCCAGGAAAGACTGCTTTAATTCAGCCTTTTCAGCCAGTAGTCTTGCTTCTTCCAATTCCTGTTCACGGTCTTTAATCGCCTGTATATTCAGCAACAGACCGGCAGCTTTATATCCTCCACCGGGAAGCAGTATCGTTTTATAGCGAAACTCCCACCACTGATAGCCTTTTTCATTAAAGTCACAACGCACCTGAGAAACCACTTTGCCTGCCTTAGAAATGTTTTTCCAGTACCCTCTCACCTCATCCCAATGATCGGGATGCATAAACGACAATAGTTCCTCAAAGCCAAGTGACTTAGCACTCATTTTCTGTGATATCCAGAATTCCTTTTCAAATACAAAATGGTCATTTTCCAGCTTCCAGGCAAAAGTGTCGCTACCTTCAATAGCCAACGCCAATGTTTCCTTTTCACTTTCTAGTTCATAAAGGGCACGTCTCTTCCGCCCTTGTTCGCGGCGATAAAGGAAGAAGAGCCAGACAAACAACGTGGAAAGCAGAATGATAATCAACACAACACCGATTCCCCATACTACCGGATATTCTTCCTGGAAAGGAATATTTATAATCGTACATTCCGCCGGAATACTCTCTTTGGAAATACCCCGTTGCTGCATCACGTTCCAGTCTACCACATATTTCTTACGGCTCTCTCTGACGGGTATATCCGAAGGCTTCTCACCATGCAAAATACGTATGGCAGCACTCACTTCCTCTTCGGCCAGAATCGGGAATGTCGTAATATATCCACCAAGCAATTTTTCGTTATAGCCGAATGCCTCATTAATTGCAGTGAGACTGGGGCTTGCACATATATTTCCAATATTGACCGATGTATAATCGCGTTTCATCTGGAGGTAGCACATTCCTGTGGAATACTTACTCAAAGTCCAGATAAAGTTAGCAGTTTCCTGTTTCTGTCCAATTCGTACCGACAGGCTGGAAAAACGGGTATATCCCTCTTTATGGGGATAATGCAACCTCTTTTCACGGGGAGTTCCCGAGTAGCCGACCATACAGGTCACTTTTTCATCTTTCAGTTGATTTTCTATATCCGCCCGTATCTGCCGGTCAATATACGTAGAATCAAGTACCGTAAACAGCTCCACATCTTCACCAAATAACTTTGCTCCCAGGCGTATATTCTTCATCAGATCCATCCGGTCATGGAACCCCGTCACATTAGGATACTCTTTCAATAATTCCCAATTAGGATAGTTCACTCCACCAAAAACCACCGGAATTTCTTTTACTAAAGGATGACAACACTTGAACAGTGAATAGGCAGCCTGATCATCATTCACCAGAATTACTTCAGGTTCCCAGCCGTCGGAAACCGAATCGAGCAGATGATACATATACTTCAATTCCGGTTCTTCCTGAAAAGACTCACAATCCAGATATACGATACGAATATCTGCATTCACCCCGTTTCTTCTGAATTCTTTATCTATCAAGCGATTGAAATCAGGATAGCCGACATAGCTTTCCTCATAAGAATGCACGATTAAAATTCGCCGTTCTTCCCGATCCGAACAGCTGTTCAAAACGAAAAAAAACAGAAAAATCCATGCATATATAGGCAGAAATGTGTTTTTCATGATTCGACTGTCTGATCCATAAGTGGAACAAAGGTAGAATAAAATATGTATAATCCCAAGAAAACAAAAAAGAAGCTGTCTGAAAAAAAATCAGACAGCTTCCCTACTTAGCAATTCTATATCAAAAGATTATTAACGTTCGCCCAATTTCACATCTACAAAGAAGATACCCGTTGCACCGGCTTTCTTAATCATATCAACAATGCCCGCAGCAGTTGCCTCTTCTTCCACCTGTTCGCGTACAAATCCCCACAGGAAGTCCTGTGTTGCTTTATCTTTTTCGGCAGCAGCCACATCCACCAACTTATCGATCATTTTGGATACACGGCACTCGTGTTTGTAAACCTGTTCAAATACTTCCAGCGGAGTACCGAAATCGTTGGGAACTACATCCAGCTTATCAACTTTGGCTTTACCACCACGCTTGATTACGTAATCGGCCATTGCACAGGCATGCTCGTTTTCTTCTGCCCACTGTTTCTTCAACCAGTGTGCCATACCGCTAAAACCTTCTTTCTCCATATAAAAAGACATAGCCAAATACATGTTAGCCGACCACATTTCAGCCGTGATCTGCTCGTTAATTGCATTCTGTAATTTTTCAGTAATCATAATCGTATTTTTTTAATTAATTTGAAATCATTACAAAAGTAACAATGATACACAGACATTGTTCATTTAATAACATTTTTTATATAAAACAACCCGGATTGGCAGGCTTTTCCCGCAGAATTACAGCAGCATCGAAACACGAACACTGTCTGATCCATTCTTCCGGTTCTATTTCACATAACCATTCAAGTCAGCGCTGAGGTCACGATGCCCCACCAGCCGGAAATCCGGATAATCTTTTAGCAGCAACTTGGCAAGCAGCAGAGGGAATGTTTCTGAAAGTCGGTTCCCGTATCGGCAAAGTATCCGCTCACATCCAGTCCACCTTCATAGCACACGCCGATTGAGCGAGCGTTGTGGCTCCGGGCATGCGCACCGTTTTTTAAAACCGGACGAAGACCTTTGATATCTCCGTTCTTCCTTAATATAATAATGATAACCTACACCATATATAACGCAAGGTCCATACCGCCTTCATCTTTCTCAAATCTTTCTGTATTCATAACTTAGTTGCACACTACAAAATAACTCCTGAAAACAGAAATCAAAGGCGTAATGTCTATGAACACAAAGTAAAGAAAGTGAGGATAGGAAATAAAAATGAAAGCGTACAATCATCAAAAGGATGATGTGCACGCTCATACATATAGTTTATACTTTTAGGAGTTCTTACATATTGTTTTACAATGTCCGTAAAATCGGACCACCCATATCAAAACTTATAACAAACAAGTTTATTCTTTTAATGTTATGACAATAAAGATAGCTTTTTCCTCTAATCTTCAACCTAATGGGCTGAGTCATGAAAAGATTAAATCTTTATACCAACTCGTCCGAAGTATACCCCTGTGGCAACTCACGACAGTTATAACTCGAAGCCATTATCTCACCATAGGCGCCTGCAGAACGCAATGCTATCAAATCTCCGCGCTTCACCTTATTCAAGTCTATCGCTTTTCCGAAAACATCCGACGATTCACAGATAGGCCCTACCACATCATACGCCTCAACCGCATCCTCGGAAGTAATATTCTCTATCTTATGGTAAGCCTGATACAACGCAGGACGAATCAAATCCGTCATACCGGCATCAAGGATGGCAAATTTCTTATTGGCTCCCTGTTTTACATAAAGCACCTGCGAGATAAGTGAACCGCACTGCCCCGTTATGGCACGCCCCAGTTCAAAATGGAGTGTTTGATAAGAGCGTAGTTTCAGATGTTCGGCATAAGTAGAGAAATAATCTTTGAAATCAGGTATTGCCTGACGGTTGGGATGCTTATAATCAATCCCCAGTCCACCACCTACATTGATATGCTCGATACGGATGCGATGTGCTTCCAGTTTGTCTTGCAACTCATTCACACGATTGCACAGGGCAACAAAATCACCCATATCCAATATCTGCGAACCAATGTGGAAGTGCAATCCGATGAACTTCACATTCTTCATCTCCAAAGCCACTTCTATCACATGACCCATGTCTTGCATACTAATGCCAAACTTGTTTTCCGCCAGCCCGGTAGTGATGTTGGCATGCGTATGTGCACCTACATTAGGATTGATACGGAAAGCAATATTAGCGATCTTACCTTTAGCAGCCGCCAATTCATTAATTACTTCCAACTCAGGAATAGACTCCACATTGAAACAGAAGATATTGTAGTCCAAGCTCATGTTGATCTCCCAATCGGACTTACCTACTCCTGCAAAAACAACCTTATTCGCAGGAAAACCAGCCTTGATGGCAGCACGCACTTCTCCCCCACTCACACAATCGGCACCCAGTCCATTCTCACGGATAATGGTAAGTACCTTCGGATTAGCATTTGCTTTCACAGCATAATGTACCTCAAAATTGCCATACTTAGCGGCTTCTGCACGCATGCAGGAAAGAGTGTCGCGCAACACCTTCGTATCATAATAATAAAAAGGGGTACGCAGCTCACGGAATTTATCTATGGGAAATGTTCCTTTCATACTTCAAAACTTTGTTTATAAAGAAAAGAACGCAAATTACGCGAATTACACAAGAGCCTTTATCAGCGAGTTGTGTAATTTGTGTAGTTTGCGTTCCATATCATATTATATCTGTACTTTCTTATTTCTCTTATTCTTCGTTGAACAGTGCATCACTAAGCGACTGCAATGCCTTATTCTTGTCGCATTCACGGATGAGGAAAGAAATATTGTAGTTACTACCACCGAATGAGATCATTCGTACCGGTATGTCGCGCATGGCATCCAGTGCCTTCGCTTCGAAACCGACATTCTCCCATTCCAAATCACCTACCACGCAGACAATACACATATCCTTATCCACCGTAACGGTTCCATACTTCTTCAGGTCGTCCAGAATCTCGTTGAGATGCTTCGTATTATCAACAGATACAGATACTCCTACCTCAGAAGTACAAATCATATCGATAGAAGTCTGATAGCTTTCAAAGATTTCGAATACCTTGCGCAAGAAACCATGAGCAAGCAACATGCGGCTGGATTTAATCTTGATAGCCGTAATATTATCTTTTGCTGCAACTGCCTTAATTTTGCCCTTCTCAGTATCATTGGAAATCATAGTACCGGGAGCAGTCGGGTCCATCGTATTCAGCAGACGCACCGGTATATTGGCATACTTGGCGGGTTGTATACAAGTGGGGTGAAGAATCTTCGCACCAAAATAAGCCAGCTCGGCAGCTTCTTCAAAATGAAGATGACGTACAGGAGCAGTCTTATCAACGATACGCGGGTCATTATTGTGCATACCGTCGATATCGGTCCATATCTGGATTTCGGAAGCATTGATAGCTGCACCGATCAGAGAAGCGGTATAGTCGCTTCCACCACGTTGCAGATTGTCTATTTCTCCGTAAGCGTTGCGGCAAATGTATCCTTGTGTGATGTAAATCTCAGCACCGGGATGCAATTCCAACTGCATCTGAAGTTTCTCCTTAATATATACAGGATCGGGCTCCGCATTCTTATCGGTACGCATATATTCCAAAGCCGGAAGCAAAATGGACTTCACACCACACTCTTGCAGGTAATAGTTCATCATGGCAGTAGAGATCAGTTCTCCCTGTGCCAGAACCACTTTCTCCTCAAACAGCGTGAAAAGGTCTTTGGTATAAGAACGGATGTAGTCAAAATGAGATTTAATCAGTTCCTGACCTTTCTGTTTATACTCGGGAGTGGAATACAACTCATTCACATGCTGTTTATATTTAGCCTCCAGCTTGTTAATGATTTCGTTGGCACCCTCCGGATTTTTCTTGTACAGATAGTCCGAAATTTCCACCAATGTATTAGTTGTGCCCGACATAGCCGAGAGTACAACTATCTTCTGTTCACCATCAGTGATCAATTTGGCTACTTCCTTTATCCGCGATGCAGAACCTACGGAAGTACCTCCAAACTTTAAAACTTTCATTTTCGTTCCTGTATTAAATGATTATATATTATTATTTGTTTCTTCTACAGTCGGCATCATACCCGAATACTCGGACGTTACATCTGTTATCTGATGACCTGCACAGCGATATACCTGTCCCGGAAACTCGTGAAGCAGATGGAGGTTGTGCGTAGTCATCAATACCAGCGAGCCACCCGTGCGGCTGATGTTATGTAACAGTCCTACAATAGCACGTCCCGTTTCCGCATCCAGATTACCGGTCGGTTCATCCGCCAGGATAATCTCCGGAGAGTTGAGCATAGCACGGGCAATAACAATGCGTTGCTGTTCACCTCCCGAAAGTTCGTTAGGGAACTTATATCCTTTATTACCCATTCCTACCTGCATCAGCACTTCAGCGATACGATCTTTTATTTCCGATTTGTTTTTCCAGCCCGTAGCCTTCAATACAAAAGCAAGATTATCGTTCACCGTGCGGTCAGTCAACAGTTGGAAATCCTGAAACACAATGCCCAGCTTACGACGCAACTGCGGAATATGCTTGCGCTTAATGCGGCTCATATCATACCCCAGTACCATTGCTTCGCCGGCAGTGATATCCAGTTCTCCGTAGAGTGTCTTTAGCAAACTGGTCTTACCCGAACCTACCTTACCGATCAGGTACACAAACTCTCCCTTCTGCAGCTCGAGGTTTACCTCATTCAGCACGCACAAGTCCTGTTGGTGTACTTCCACATCTTTATATCGTATCAGCGGTTCAGCCATTCCCGTTTAATTATTAATTTTTAATTATTAATTAATTAGTGTTTCTTCCACGAAGCGCTATGACGTTCCTGCAATTCTCGTGCCAAATCTTCCAGACTGTATCCTTTGGATGTTAACAGTACTATGAGGTGGTATATCAAATCGGCTCCTTCATAGATCAACCGTTCATCAGTTCCATTGCAAGCTTCGATCACTGTTTCCACAGCTTCTTCACCCACTTTCTGCGCCATTTTATTCACACCAGACTCAAACAGACTGGTTGTGTAAGAACCTTCCGGCATCTCTTCATGGCGCTTAGTAATAAAATCCTGAAGATGCTTCAGGAACATTACAGGCTGTTCATTCTTCTCACCCCAGCATGTATCCGTGCCTGTATGGCAAACAGGTCCCACAGGGTGTACCTGAATCAGCAATGTATCCTGATCACAGTCTTCCTTGATAGAAACGACATTCAGGAAATTACCACTCTCCTCACCTTTCGTCCAAAGACGGTTCTTGGTGCGGCTGAAAAAAGTCACTTTACCGGTTTCTACCGTTTTGTCGTAAGCCTCTTTATTCATGAAGCCCAACATCAACACCTTAGCGGTGTCTGCGTCTTGTATGATTGCCGGAATAAGTCCGTTCATTTTATCAAAATCCATTTTTATATAATTACGAATTACAATTTACGAATTATAATGCGGTATAAGCATCCTATCATCTTACTATTTTATCATCCCCTTACACCGTTCGCATCGAGATTCCCTGGGCGCAAAGATACGATTTTAAATCGGGAATTTTAATTTCTCCGAAATGAAAAACGCTGGCTGCCAACGCCGCATCTGCTTTTCCTTGCAAAAACACATCACGAAAATGCTCTTTTGCTCCTGCTCCGCCCGATGCAATCACCGGAATAGAGAGGTTATCAGACATTTCAGCAAGCGCTTCATTAGCGTATCCGGTCTTTACGCCATCATGATTCATGCTGGTGAAAAGTATTTCTCCGGCACCACGTTCCTGAGCTTCTTTGGTCCAGGTAAACAGTTCCTTATCTGTTTCTACACGGCCTCCATTCAAATAGCACCACCAGCCTTTTTCAGTTTGTTTGGCATCTACCGCCAACACACATACCTGCGAACCGAAGTTCTTAGCTATTTCATCAATCAGTTCAGGACGGCGAATCGCAGAAGAATTGATAGAAATTTTATCTGCACCGGCATTCAGTAGACGGTCTACATCACTCAATTCGTTGATACCGCCACCTACCGTAAACGGAATACTAATATTGGCAGCAATACGCTTCACCAACTCTGCAAATGTCTTGCGACCTTCAAAACTGGCTGTTATATCCAGAAAAACCAATTCATCAGCACCTTGCTCACTATACGCGCGTGCCAGTTCCACCGGATCGCCCGCTTGACGCAAATTGACGAAATTGGTTCCTTTCACTGTTTGTCCGTCTTTGATATCGAGACAGGGGATAATTCTTTTCGCTAACACTTTTGTTTTGTTTTAACGATTTATATTCATGAGGATATATAATCTAAATCTAACTCAATTGAGAATGATTCGTCAATAATCCTGCATCATTCTTTCAATTTCCTTCAAAGTAATACGCCCTTCATACAGAGCCTTACCAAAAATAACAGCCGGTACCCCAGCCGTCTCCAATGCACGTATATCTTCCATACTGCTGACACCGCCACTTGCTATCAGGTAAAGGTCGGGATGTTTTTCCAGCATTGCCTTATACAGTTCAATAGAAGGCCCCTGCAACATACCGTCACAACTAATATCCGTGCAGATTACTTTCTGAATCCCTTTCTCTACATATTCTTTCAGGAAAGGGAACAATTCACAAGCGCTTTCATCCTTCCAGCCATTCACAGCTATCTTCCGGTCTTTCACGTCCGCACCAAGAATTATCTTCTCACTGCCGTAAACTTCCAACCAATGGCAGAACAACTCAGGATTTTTCACCGCAATACTGCCGCCTGTAACCATCTGTGCCCCATTCTCGAAAGCGATCTTCAAGTCTTCATCACTTTTCACACCACCACCGAAATCAACTATCAGGGAAGTCTGTGAGGTGATTCTATTCAAAACATTATAATTGACTACATGATGAGAAGCCGCTCCGTCCAAGTCTACCACATGAAGCCGGCGAATACCGTGCGCCTCCATCTCTTTGGCCACTTCTACCGGATTTTCGTTATACACCTTCTTACTGTCATAGTCACCTTGCGAAAGGCGTACACACTTTCCGTCGATAATATCTATTGCAGGAATAAGCTCTATCATAATATTCATCTACTTAATTATAATTCTAAAAAATTGCGCAGGATACGTTCTCCCACACCTCCACTTTTCTCCGGATGGAATTGGGTAGCGTAATAATTATCCTTATGCAAGGCAGCGCTAAACGGTTGTATATAGTCCGTCACAGCAGCTGTATATTCATTGACCGGAACGTAGAAGCTATGCACAAAATAGACAAACTCTTCTTTTGTAAAGCCTTTGAATAAGCCACTGTTCGTCTCTGTGAGCGTATTCCAACCCATGTGAGGCACTTTATCCTCATGCTTCTGTGGAACGAAACGCTTCACTTCCGTATCAAAAATACCCAGACAGTCCACATCTCCTCCTTCTTCAGAATGGCGGCACATCACTTGCATACCCAGACATATCCCTAAAAGAGGCTGTCTAAGTTCCTTAATCAATGCATCCATACCACTGGCACGCAGAAACTTCATGGTTGTTTCCGCCTCGCCCACACCTGGAAAGATCACTTTGTCCGCCGCACGCAATTCATCTTTATCCGCCGTTACCACAGCCTCCACGCCCAAACGCTTCAACGCATAATCCACCGAATAGATATTGCCCGCATTATATTTGATAATCGCTACTTTCATGAATATACCTTAACTAAATATCACTGTTTTATTCTTATATGCCAGTACCTTGCGCTCAATATGCTTCTGCACGGCACGTGAGAGAACAATCTTTTCCAGGTCTTTCCCCTTATTTACAAGATCTTCTACAGTATCTTTATGAGTGATACGAACCACATCTTGTTCAATGATCGGTCCTGCATCCAATTCTGTTGTTACATAATGACTGGTAGCGCCAATGATCTTCACACCACGCTCAAATGCTGCATGATAAGGTTTTGCTCCCACAAATGCAGGAAGGAAAGAGTGATGAATATTGATAATCCGATTGGGATATGCATCAATCATCCGCTCTGAAATCACCTGCATATAACGCGCCAGTACAATAAAGTTCACCTTATGTTTTGCCAGCAATTCCATTTCTTTTTTCTCCTGTTCTTCTTTTGTCTCCTTTGTAATAGGGAACAAATAGAAAGGTATTCCGAAACGTTCAGCAACATGTTGCAAGTCGGGATGGTTGCTTATAATAAGAGGAATCTCGACATTCCACTCTCCTGCCGTATAGCGTGCCAGTAAATCGAACAGGCAATGTGACATCTTAGACACAAATATTGCCATACGTGGTTTCGTATCCGAGAAATAGAGACGGAAAAACATTTCATATTTCTGTGCGTACAGCGTAGCAAAATAATCTTCAATTTTCTCTTGCGGTATCAGGAAGTTCTTCAATTCCCACTCGATACGCATGAAAAAGATATTCTCCACATGATCGACATATTGGTCCAGATAGATAATATTTCCCTTGTTTACCGTTATAAAGTCTGTCACTTCTGCCAGAATTCCCGGTTTGTCGGGACAGTGAAGTAACAGTTTAGCCGTTTTCATCATCCTAAATTATCGTTTTTATCGTTTTCAAATTACAATTTTCTCGATTTGAGTTTGCAAAAATAACGATTTATTGTAAAATAACGAAGTTTTCGAGCAAGAAGTTTAAATCAAGCAACAGAAAGCTTCGTTTTCATTACAAAACCATCCCAATCCCCTTTCACAAAAAGCTCTGCAAGAACTTATTTTTTTTCATATTCCAATGTTCTCAAAATGAGGATATAAAAGGAAAAGTGATAAAATCAAGCAAAAAAATTTCATCGTAGCTATTGCAGGTTTCAAAGAAATGCCTACCTTTGCAACCGCAATCGAGAGAGAAAGCAATTAAGGAAATGAAATTATGGTGCGTTAGTTCAGTTGGTTAGAATACATGCCTGTCACGCATGGGGTCACGGGTTCGAGTCCCGTACGCACCGCAAAGGAGAATGGCGAAAGTCGTTCTCTTTTTTATTGATAATGAACGAATTATGTGTGGTTAATGGTGGAAAATTGAGGCTTTTTATATAACAAATACTTCATTTTTCCTCATTCTATTTCACGATGTTTCACTAAAAATGTAACTGATATGATACCACACATGATACCAAATTTGATACCTCAACATGATACTGTAAAACAACACAGTATTATGAAATATCCATCATTGCGCTTTGTGTTCGATAGAAAACACGTAGCAACTAAGAAAAAACGCGGGCTTGTTCAGCTTGAAGTTTTATCCGAAGGAAAAAGAAAGTGGATTGGAACCGGAGTAAAGTTATACTCCGATCAATGGAGTGACCGAAAGAAAGTAATAAACTCTTCCGAGATGCTACAACTTAATCAGCGTCTTGATGAAATGATGCGCGTTATTCAAGATTGGGTAAATGACTTAATAAGAAAGAAGGAAGCGTTTGAATTTGAAAAAATGGATGCTTTCTTGAAATACCTCAATCATTCCGAAAACTACATCGAATTTTTGGAAAGACGTATAAACGAGCGTAATGATATAACCGAAAGTACGCGAAAGTCTCACCGGGTACTGATTTCTTCTCTCAAAGAGTTTGGTGGCATAACCTACATTAGCGACTTGACGGTACAGAATATTAAACTGTATGACAACTGGCTTCATGGCAAGTATAAGTCTCAACCAACTATCCACAACTACCATAAGAGAAACAAAGTTTATATCCACGAAGCAATGTCACTCGGCTTATTGAAGGATTATCCATATACCGGAGTTATTGTCAAAAGGGGAAAATATAAAAGAAGAAGGTTTTTATATCAGGAAGAACTTGATAAAATCCGTAATGCTGAAATACCCAATGAGTCGATTCGCCGGGTACGTGACTTGTTTGTTTTCCAGTCGTTCACTGGGCTTGCTTATGCGGATTTGGCAAAATTCAACTTCAAAAGAGATGTCGTGCAGCATGAAGGCAAGTATATTATCTATGATATGCGCATAAAAACAGAAGAGGATTACTACATTGTGTTGCTTTCTCCGGCACTTGAAGTTTTGAAAAAGTACAATTATGAGCTACCGATAATTAGCAATACACAGTATAATCTTCGGTTGAAATTGGTTGCTGATTATGCCGGGCTTGATAAAAATTTGACTACACACATGGCGCGTCATACATTTGCTACTCTTGCTTTGACTAAAGGCGTACAGTTTAAGGCTGTTTCAAAGATGCTTGGGCACAGTAGCCTGAAAACGACCGAAGAATATGCAGCGATTTTGAACAAAGATGTGGATAAAGGCTACGAAGTATTTGAGAAGCAAATAAGCGGGTAAAATTCCCGCTTTTATGCGAAAAAGAATTTTTTTCTTCATAAAAAGATATAAGTACATGGATAAATAAAGAGGGAAAATTATTCAGGTAGGAGACGAAAGAACCGCATAATCATGCCTAAAGAGAGATTGACTTCTCTTCGATGATCTGCGGTACAAAAAATCATTCAGTATAGTGTGACGTTTTTTGTCCGGTCAGGCATTAACAAGTTACCCAACTTTTCCGACTTTTCTCTTACTTGTAGATGTTCAGGCACCCGGATTTATTCTGCCTACTGTTATAGAACTACCCTTTGTAACAGCTTTTCCACCACCGACCAACGGACTTCTCAAACGGATAAATTCGGCGTGGGGATTAAAAAATAATCCGCACCAAGTGAAGGTTGGCACGGATTATTAATATATAGATGCTTCGCGTATGAAGCAGTATATTCAGTATGTACGGTATCACCTTCACTTGATACGGATGCAAATATATGGAGCTTCGTTTTATTATCCAAATACCTGAAAATGTGACACTTTCATTCTTTTTCATGTTGTTTCATTCTTTCTCATTTTCACTCCTTTCTTTTAACTATTTTTATACTGCAATAGATTCTATGATGCACTTATAAAAGCGTATCTCCCGTACATGCTCTAAACATTCATCGTTTGGCAGTTCCGCTTCGCATTTCTCGTTCAGATCAAGAAGAAGACCTGAAAGTTCGTCCATATCACGCAAAGTATTGCGCACTGCCTCGTTATCGTTCATTTGCAAATCCTTCAAAAAAGCGATAAGTCTATCGGAAATCTTAACTCCTTCAACTTCAATGTAATTTCTGTTTGCCATAGTCGTATGTTTTAAATTATAAATCAAAGTATTTTCTCAACATTGGAATATCGGTCATTTCAAACCTTGCAGCCGAAACTCTCTCTTGGGTGAATCCTAATTTCAGAATCCCATTACAGCATACTTGACCGTATTTGTAGATAATTTCCTTTTGTTTTTCGGTCATTGGGACAGCCTTATATCCGGGGATTTGCGCTCTATTCCATCCGTCATATAAAATCCAGTCACCGTGAATTTTCACCCATCCGTGGGATTCTAACCATTCGTCCGGGTTCTTACGATTATCAATAGCCTTTCCGTCTTCAGGTCTACCAATAGGTATAATTCCTGCAACTACTAAGGCATCAGCTATTTGATTGTGTAGCATATTAGCAATACTTCCGTTCAAAGCATAGTACTCTCCATCGGGAGATAACCATCCGGCAGACCATCCTTGTAAAATATCAACAGGTTTAATCCCTTCAGAAATCACGTCACGTATATCTTGCTCGCTATCTAAATAGGAAGTGAGCATTTTATCGGCTATACAATTTTTCCGAATAATACCTTCAATCTCTGAATTACCCATAATCAACTCAAATATTTCATTGGATAGGCTCTTTACTTCACGAGGGAGCATTGCATATCCATCTGGAATTTCACCGGGAAAATTCTTATATATCCAGTCTATTATATTCAGAGTTTTAAAACATTCCTCAATAAAATTTCTCACTCCTTTTACACAACCACACATAAGGCTAATCGTGTCATCTTCATCAGGATCAATTAGATTATCGGCGGTTCCATCGTAGAAGTATTTCAATAGAGCATCATATTTTACGGTAAACTCAAACTTACCATCGCTTTTTATGATTGATTTCTCTAATTCTTTTATTGCTTTACTCCATTCCCTTGAAACTTTTTTCATTTCTAACAGCTTTCGTTCAGCCCAGCCCTCGGCATCTAACCTTTCAAAAATTCCTTTATGTATTTCAGGATCGAAAGTAACGCAGTTGAAAGTAACTCTATCCTTGTCTACAAGTAGAATCAGTTTACCAATGATTATATCAAGGGCAATATCTTTGGGACACCCAGTAAGAGAGTTTGTTATCGCTTCAAGTGCTTTTTGGGGATTGTATGAGTATAACAAATGCTCTCTTGCTATATCTACCAACAATCTTCCGGCATTTTCTCCAAGTGTAAAATGTAAGGATTCTGTTTTCATATTTGTTCTTTCTATCTTGTTATTAAGCTGTTTACTTGAACGTGTATAAACGACATACTCGTTGGCAAATCAAGTAAGATGGTGCAATCTCCTATTTCTGATAATGCGTATCCCCGGTTATCCGGAAATGCTAAGATTACTCCGAGGAATGATAGATGGTCATTACCCGGCACAGGTTCCATGTATCCTACTACAATTCCTGTTTCTTTATACATTCCGAACTTCACTTCCTGACCGAGCATTGATACTGTGAATTGTTTTAAGTTCATATCTTATTTGTTATTAGTTAAACTCCGGTATCGGCATCCAATGAGTAACACCGCTATCAAAAGTACCAAGTGTTATATTTGAATAAAATAGTCCTGCACAATATAATAAAGCACGATACGGATTGCGACCGCCTGCCACAAATACCCATCCGCTTTCTTCGGGCAATCTATCCTTAACACTTATCCACGGAGACTCTTCTTTTCGGCAGTTATAACCACATTGAAAGTCTTCCATACAGTCGGCGTGACGAGAGACATAATTGTCCGCATCAACTTCTTTTAGAACGTCTTTCCTAAATTTCATTTTTTCTTTGGCGTAATCATACGCTTTTTCTTCTAATGTCTGTTCCATATTATTTATTATTACTCTTATTTGAATGTTTTGAAATAGTCTAAAATATTATCCGAAAGGTCTCGCAATCCGCATGATATATACCCTTCTGTCATTGTTACCGAGGAATGTCCCATCATTTTGCTGATAGCATATAAATCGGCACCACGTAGATACAAGTTTGTTGCAAAACTTCGCCGGGCGGTATGGCTTGAAATAAACTCGTATTTTGCTCCTTCTACAAATTCACCAGCGCGATATAGTTTCAGTCGTTCGTTCATTCCTAACTTCCGGCATATTTCCCGGATAGTTTTATTGAAAGTTGGGTCTGAAACTTCTTTTCCAGCGATATAGAACATTTCGTTTTCTGCTATAAGTCGTTCAACCACTTTAGACAAAGGAACCTCCGCTTGTATGTGAGTTTTGATCGAAACGTAAACAAGTCGTTCGCCCACCACATTCTCGCGGGTAAAGTTCATGTAGTCGCTATGCCGGGCACCCGTTACGCATCCCATAATGAACTGATTCTTCACAAGTCGTTCGGTATCGTTCGCCGGGATATACGCAATTATCCGTTCTATTTCCGAATCGTTCAACCATGTGTTTTGAGATACGTCTTTTTTCACACTTAATATATCCTCATATCCTTTTGGGAGCTTCACTTCTTCATTGTAGATATTGAAGACGCTTTTCAACATAGCACAATACGTTTTCACACTACTTTTTGCCAATTTCTCATTCAGGAATGAAACGAACTTTGCCAATCGTATTTTAGAGATGTTTTCCCATGTTGCCGGGCAGTCGTTTGCCTGTTCGTACATGTTCAGTACATTTCCATATTTAGGATATTTTTCTGTAAATGCAGTCCGTAAATCGTTCATTTTACACTGTCAGTTCTTTAGCTCGTTTAATAATTGCCAGTCGTTCGGCTTCATTCACTAATTCAATCATCCGCGTACCAACTTCTGTTGCATTTACACCTTGCATGTTAATCGTTCGGCTTATTTTACGCATTTTTGCGCCGGAGTTATCCAGTTCTGATATGTCTATTTTTACAGAACGACTCTTTCCTATTTCGCGTGCTCCGGTTATAACTGGAAGAAGATTGTTTTTAAATGACTTCTCTATTAGTTTACATACTTCTTCGCAATTACTTTCGGCAATGGAAAACTTAACGGTGTTCTCTATTATTGTACCTGTGTTTTGGTCTTCAATGGTTACTCTTACTACTTTATTTAGCGGGCTATATATTTTCATATTTCTTGTTTATTTATTTGTCCTGTTTTTATTGTCTCTATTTATTGTTATCACCATCAATACTATTGCTATAAGAGCAATGATACAACCTGAAATAGGAAGCGTTTTCGATTTTATATTAGGCTGCAATAAATAGTAAAGGTTCCATAAAAAGCTAAGCGCATTTAAAATAAAGACAACTATATTTCTCTTCGCTCTGTTAAAATTGATATGTTTCATAATGAATGTTTTTTTATAACTTATTGAATAGGGAGTTTAAAAAGTTGTTCGGTTGATATAGTCGTTCGGCATGTATCACCGCGTATATGAATAAGACCACGCCGGGAGCATCCGGTATATTTCGCGGGAGCCATAAGTGTATAATGAGACATAGAGATAGCCAACAACCGAAAGACAAGACGCAAAACAACCGGGAAAAAGAATACGGAAGGAACCGGAGCCGGACGGATGGAAGAAACCGCCGGGACATTCGCCGGAACCGGAAGAGTAACACCCGGCGAAATATCTGTAATCGGGTGATTTTCTTTTATCTCTTCTATTTCATCCGGTTTAAGGTCTATTATTAGAACTTCATTTGCAAAATCTTCGATATTCACCACCGGAGAAGAAAGCAGTATTTTAAACCGTTTTAAAGCCTCTTTTGCTTCATTGTATATAATTGCCTTGCAAAGCTTGCAAACCAAAGACAGAAGGCAATACAAGCAAAAGATATTGCATTTGTACTCTGATGCAACAACGGGTAAATTTATAGACTCACTTTGTACGGGTGCAATATGGTTTTCTTTTGGTGTTGTTGGCTCTGCATCCGCTTTTTCTCCATATTCAAGCAAAGAAACCATATTAGAACGGTCAAAATCAAAATCCATTTTGAAAAATCCCTCTTTCCCGGTTCCGGCTGGCATTGTAAAACACAAACTTTTGTTCTTATCAGTTAAAACCACCGCTTTATAATTCGCGTTTAAGAAAATACCTCCGTCCCATTTTTGCGCAACTGTTTGAAAACTTTTTGAATCAAACATAACGGAGAAAGCAAAGGGAATTTCATTTTTTGTAAATACTTCGATTTTTGAAAATGCGCCGGAACTGCTATCTGTATAATCAATGGTTACTTTGTACCCTTTTTCCGCGTACATGAAAAAATTTCCTTCCTTCTTTTTCAGAAAAGAAAGCACCTCTTTTGATTCGTTTATTTTGATGTAGTTCTTTTTACTTACTTTGGGCACTACGGAAGTCCAGCGCGGATATATAAACACGGAACACTCCAAGCAATAAGCGCACCCGTTTTCGTCTGATATGGTTACTTTGCCACCGCTAACAGTTACAGAGCAAACGCCGGAAAGCTGTTTTAAATCTTTAGGATTGATTAAAACGCTCGTTTCTGTTTGTCCTTCGACGTTTGAAATATTTGCCTTACATGCTTGCAAATGTTTTCCGTTCGATGCAATCAAATAGCCTTTTTTATAGTCGATGAACACATAAGACATAACCGGACGCGATTTATCATTATCGACACATTTACAAAGTGATTGCATCTCTTTTGTTATTTCCACGGAAAAAGATAAATCCGCTTTTCCGGTTTCGATCCTCACAAAACGCGTTTTGTCTTTTTGTTTCACACCTGTAAGCTGTTCAAACTTCCAAATCAAGTTGAAAATGTTTCTCCGTTCAAACTCACATTTAAACGAGCCGACACACACGGAGCGCGTTAATATACTTTCGTTATTTGTCGGAATGTATTTTATTTCTAAAACATCTCCTTTTGCGCTCTTTTCCTTTGCAAGTTCAGCCGCCGTATATGTGCCCGGAACTATATTTATTTCATTTGTGAAAATCTCGTTTGCAATATCCTTTAATTCCTGAAGAATAGCAATATTTATTTCTTTGTCAGACATAACAGTATTATTTTGAAAATTCATATTTCAAACCAAAAAACAAACTCAATGCACCGCCCACGATCCACGCGGCAGCATAAAACCAGCCACCACACACGCAAAAGCATATTATCAGGATGAAGACGAGCCAAACAATTAGCCCAAACATGACATTTATTTTTAAAATGTTGGATTCTCTAATTCTCGCAAAAGTTCTTCCTCTGTTAGAACTGTATCATCTACCCAACCATCAACAAAGACACGGTAGCAATTTTCTGTTCTCACAATTTCAAGTTTATGAGTTTCACCGGATGGGGACTCTATTATATAAGTAGTCATAGCTTCAAAATTTAATGTTATACTTAGCTTTTATTTGTTTCTCGTAAGCCCAAATAAGGTTAGCGCGTAGCCAAAAACGAATACAGGAACAAAAACGGTAACACATATTTTCTGCCTTCTGCAAACAAAAATGTTTTAGGTCTCCGTAGAAGGTAGAAGCCGCACCGCCTGAATCATACCGGGAAATAGAAAGGCAAATATATTTGCCTGTTTCTTTAGATTTCGCTATCAAAACAAACCAGTTACTTATATTTCCTTCTTCGATTCCTATGTATGTATAATAAGCAGCCATTTCTTTTATAAAATTTTGCCCGTTTTTATTGGCTAATGAAATAGCCTTTTTATATACTGTTTTCATTGCATGAAAGTTTAAAGGGTGCCGGGAGCCGCCCGGCGCGGGTAAATTATAAATCTACAATTTTGAAGTATAACAGGAAGATGTAAACCATATACCAACAGAGGACACACAACCAAATGACCGGGTTAATATAATAACCGATACAGCCAACAGGGAGCAAGGCAATAAACAACCAAAACAGCCCGGAAGATATAACGCGTTTCATCCTACTACGTTTATTTCTCGCGTTATATAATACTCAAATGATCCGTTATCAGATAACACCCAGTAAACAGGAGTAGAGCCGCGAAAACAACATAGATTTAATTTTAGGTTACTTCCTTGAAGTACATTCTTTTCACGCCAACCAAAAGAAGAATATTTTTTGCGGGCTTCTTTTCTTAATTTATTGAGTTCTATTTCTTTTATCTCTTCGTCTGCAAATACGGTGTTCTCTTTGAAACATGCGCTTTTTGCGTCTTTGTCTCCACCGTTGGCGCGTCTGATAATAGTATATAATTGGGAACGGGTGATAATTCCAGATATTTCTATCTGATTTATTAAATCTTTTGTATTCATAATAAAGGGGTATTAATCCCCGGCGAACCGGGGAAAGGTGGGTATTTACTTTATTTCAAACTTTATACCTTTGGGCAGTTGGGAATAATCAACGCTATTAATAAAGTCGCAAAATTCTTCTTGAGATACTTTTTTATCGTAATCTTTCCAATTAAAACGGGCTGTATTGGTATGATCGTAGTATATTACATTTTCGGTAGAAATACCCGAATCAAATATATAAAGCATTACTTTCTTTTCTCTTTCGGCTTTGGCAATATCTTTATCATAACGAGCACAAATATCGGCGCGTTTCTTTATTAAAGCAGCTTTCCGGGCTTCTTCTTTGCGCTTTTCTATGTTTTCCTTTGTGTAAAAACCGTCTTTTATAAGTTTCTCAATGTTGGCGCGTTCTTCGTCTGATAAAGTTAATGTAAAACGTTCCTCTTCCGGCTTGTACGGGTTTTCCCATTTAAGACCGGATAATGTTTCAAGTTCTGAAATAAGGGTATCAGCTTCTTTTTTCCAGCGTTCAACAATACCCAAAGAGAAAAGCAAGTATTTAAAATGTTTTTGATCTTCTGCCAATGAAAGCGCGTTATATTCGTCTTCTGTGATGCGTAAGTAATTAACAGTAGTTTCTTTGCTACTATTTTGTAGGTGGTAAAGTCCGTTTGCTTCCGGGTACATTGGCGCGCCGTAATGATTACAGAGGTGCAAGGGAATGAACTTTGCAAGCTCCGGGAAACGTTTCTCTATTTCCTCATGACAACAGCCACCAGCGCACCAATTAAAAGAGCCGTTTCTTTTCTTTTCGTAAATGTCCGCCGTAATGCTAAAATCATACATTCCGTTTTTGCAATCATCATTTAAAGATACTTTAGCTATGATTTTATACTGTGTTCCGTTCTCTACAAAAAGACGTGTTTTTGAATAAGATAATTTGTTTGAAGTTTCCATAACTGCAAAATTTAAAGGGTTATTATTGTTTTATCTTTGTTTTTCCCTTAACTTTGCATTTAACACCGTGAGAAAGTGTACCTTTTTACGCAAAGTTTAAAGGGTGCCGGGAAGAGTCGCCAAACTCGACCCGGTTTTTTTGATTATACGGCTTTCAGATCATTTATATAAAGCTCTGTTTCTCCGATCAAGGCACGGGAACCGTCTTTTTTGACTGGGTAACATTTAATAAATACACGCGCCCCATCAATGCAGCGCAACATGATCCGACAATCAGAAGGACGTTTAAAAACAACCTCGTATAATTTCCCATTGCAAAAACTATCCGGATTATCGTAAATGTACCGCTTTCCATCTTCAAAACCTTGTTCTTTGCAATACTCGAAAACAGAGTTTTCTTTTAGTTCTTTGGCTTTCTTAATTGCTGTTTCGCAATCAACAACCAAGTTAGTTAAATTTGATAAATCCATATTTGAAACGATTAAAATTAAACATCATATCAAACAGGAAGGGAGAGCAAAAAAGTAGAAACACCGTGAGAAAATGTACCGCTTGTTTTGTCTTCATTTCTGTATATGCAAATGTACGAATAATATTTTGAATAACAATGAAATAAGTAATATTTTTACTCTAATAGATGAAATAATAAATTACTATATAGATAAAAATACAAACAGCCTCACAAATACACGTGATACACATATATAGCCTGAATGTTAGATTATTTGTAAGCATATTGCGACCCAGCCACCAACGCAGCAAATTACGGCAAAGAGCCGCAAAAAGCCGGATTCTCTTTACTATAATAGTATGTTTAAAAACAGTGTTATGTAGCACATATACAAAGAAAGCCGGAAACAAAGAACACGCCGCAATCTTTTATTTATCAGACCTTTTACTTATCTTTGCGCCTATAATAACAGAGCGCAAGAAGCCGGAACACTCATTTTAAATCATACTAATTATGACTTACAGCAAGAGAGTAACGGAACTACAACGTATTTACAGCCTCACGCCTGAAGATGTTTTTTTCTGTATGCTTGTAGCATCCGGCACCACAAGACAAGAAGCATACGCCGCCATTTACCGACCAACAACCAACGGAACCGGAACAATAGCCAGTAAAGCCGCAACACTGCAAAAGAATAAGCCCGGTATTTCTCAACTAATAGAAGCTATTCAATACCAGCGATCAGGAGCAACAGCGACAAAGACCGGAAGCCCAAAGGAAGACGCCGCCAATATTGCAGAGTCTAATAAGGTGGATAAAAAAACTTTAGATACATTTCGGAGCAAAGACGGTATTTTAGAGAATCTTATAAAGGTGCTTCCTTCTTTGACTGGAAAAGATAAAGCCGCCGTACTTATGCAGATTGCAGACCTCCAACGAATGAAGCAAGAAGAAAACAAGGAAGAAGCGGAACAAGTAGTATATTATCATCCTGTTTCCTGTTATCGGTGTGCCTTGTATGCAGAAGCACGGAAGAAACAGAAGGAAGAAGCCCGAAAAGATGCAGATATTTAATATTATAGGTATAATATAAAGATGTGCCTTCCTTCCTGTCTGTCTGCCATCGAAGACAACCGCGACCGGGTGCCACCCCCCCGACCGGGTGCCCGGAGCCAATGCACTCATTACCATTCGAGATTTTTATTATTTTTTTTTGGTTTGTCATTGCTACAACATAAATTAACAGTAAAAACATGTGTTGAGGCATTATAGAGCATCTTTTATCATTGCAAGAATGACTATGTATGGTTTCTGTATAGTTTCTGTATGGTTTTTAATGTAAACTATACATGTGTAAGGTGCTGATTCATATATGTTTATAAAATTAATGTATAGTATGTATAGTTTGTATATAAATTGCATAGGAAAAACGTGTATTATATATAAAGCTGTTTCATAGGAAACTATACATACCCTACATGTTTTTTCAGTACGTTTTGATATTCAATAACTTGCACATGTATAGTACGATTTTGAACTATACATTGGAATATATGCAAGATATTGATGTTCAACTGATTATAGCATGTATAGTTTTTATGGAAAACCATACATAAATGATATTACAAATGTGAATGACTATTGCTTATTTTATTGATTATCCGCTATTTAGTATTCCCTGATAACCTTCTTGCTTTTTATCGAAAAAGACACTTTTTTGAGTCGAAATTTGGTGGAAAATATATGTATTTTCGCTTCAAAAATAGAAAATATAACGATTTAAGTTTGATTATAATAGAAAATACTCTATTTTTGTGCGGTAAACAATGCGAAGAACGGGTAAAAACCATTGAAATGGACAAAATAAAGTATAAGAAACTACTGACAGAGGTTTTTGGACTGATGGATGAACAGGATTTAAGTTCTGCGTTATCTCTTTCCAAAAGTGCTATGCGTGTAGATGCTGTGCAAGATTTACTTCGTAATGCAATTATCCGTTCTTCAATCAGCATGTTCAACGGTCTTCCACATTATTTTTCCGGTAAGGTTTATGAGCCAATGTCACCTGACGACTTCGGTAGCCTTATTTATGACCTGATGCGTAAGTGTGCTTTGCCAAATGGCGACTATTCCCGCGTAGAAGGAGTGATAAAGGTCTGCAAGCGTGTTGTTTCAGGAAAGGCTTTGCGTCCAGATAGTGCTATTGTAGTGTTCAATAACTGTGTGTTGAATATGAATGATCGAACTACACATAAGTTCGGAAGACAATGGGTACAGGTTACAAGTGTTCCTTACGACTACAATCCTGAAGAACATATTTTTCTATGGAAACAGTTCATTGATGAAGTGTTGCCGGACGAGGGCTGGCAGCATGTGTTTCAGGAGTTCTTAGGCAGTATCTTCATTGATAGGCGTACTGCAAAGATAGAAACCATGCTTGTGCTCCGTGGTTCCGGCTCAAACGGGAAGAGTGTTGTCTTTGAAACTATTATGGGAATACTGGGTAGAGACAATGTAAGCAACTTCGGCATTGGTGCGCTGATAACCGGGACAGAGCGTAAGAAGAACATTGCCTATATCAACGGCAAACGTCTCAACTATTGTTCGGAGATACAGGCTTTGGAAATTGGGCGGGATAGTGACGTTCTTAAAAGCCTTATATCCGGTGAACCTACTGAAGCGCGTCCTATGTATGGAGATAATTTCACCGCTTATGATATTCCCTTGCTTATGGCAAATGCCAATCAAATGCCGTATTTGAAAGATTGGAGTTATGGAATGAAGCGGCGTATCTGTATTCTTCCTTTTGAAATCGAGATACCGATAGCGAGACAACGTAAAAGTCTTGCCCGTGATCTCGAACGCGAATATAGCGCGATATTCAACTGGATACTGGAAGGTCGAGATAGGTTTATTGCCAATGGATACAAGCTATCAGAGAATAAGAAGCTGGATAAGGTCATGGACGAATATCAGGCTGAAAGTAGCACTGTTATGAAGTTCATGTTTCAAATGAACTATCTTCGGACGTATGAAGATGTTTCTGACGTTGAACCTAAATGGATGCCTTCTACAATTCTATATAAAAGATACCGGAAGTGGTGTAAAGAGAATAGCATTACCGAAGAGAATGTTACCCGGTTTGGAAGGATATTGTCTGAAGCCGGATACCGGAAGAAACGCACGCCAGACGGTCAGGTATATGGGCTATATGGCAAAGCTCTTACAGAGAAGTTCCGGTATGAGCGTGAGGCAGAGCAAAGTAAGAAACTGAAGCAAGATTACTCGAAGCCTATTTATGTGGATGGTAAACGCTATGCTTATACGTTTGAAGGTCTTGGTTCATGTTTGGGTGTCGGTTACAGGGCGGTCGCAGCATGGATGCGGCAAGAGCTGTTGGAGGGATGCTATACAAAGAATGGACGGAGAGCGGAGTTTGATCTTGATTTGGTTGAGGCGAGATTACATGAACTTAAAATATTTGGAAAGGAAAAATGACAATGGAAGAAAAGAAGGTAAAAGTGTCTATGGAATTAGACAAAGATGTGTTTCAGGCTTTTTGCTTTATGATGGGAGAGAAATTGACCGATGAACTATGGAGTAAGCTAATAGCCGGAGAAATTGCTATCAATGTAGATGAAATGGGTGAAGAGGCACAGCAAATTAAATTGGCTTTTTCTGCGTTTGCTATTGCAATGGTAGCGGATAAGAAGTAATAATATGGCTGTAAAATTCAGACATAAAGAAACTGGATTATTCTTCTGCCGGGCAAAAGGCTTATCTCCTTCGAGAAGAGATTATGATAAGCTGGGAGAAGATGGCATTTTCAAGAAAAGACATTTGTCTAAGCGAGGAAGAATTTATGAAACCGCTACTGAAAATCAGAAACGGGATTGGATCGGTAAGAAACATGCTGATGAATTTGAAATTGTAACTGTATAACCAAATAACAAAATGGCAAAGAACACTAAGTATATGCTTTGTATCACAAGGCTATTTGAATCTACTTCCAACCGGAAGATTGAACTGTATGACGTGTTATGTAAGAAACATTGGTGGCAAAGATTCACTTCTATTCACCCTACGTTTCTATCTCTTAAAGATGCACATGAAGCTATTGTAGATAATTCCAAAACTTCATCCATTACTGTAACTGTAATGCTGAATGGAAAGCCACAATCTATCGGTACATATAAGAGGATTAACGATGGAGCTTACGAACGAGTAATGACGAAAAATTTATAAATCACAAACAATTTTAGGTATGGGTAAAAAGGTACCATTGCAATTTGGCAATTTCACTATTACAAGAGATAGTAGTAACGAACATGATTGGATCAGCATTAAGGCTATATCCGGCTTTTGGACAATGCGGTTCCGGGATGATAACGAAATGTTTGAGCGGATTCGCCTACTGGCAAACAACAAAGATTTCGGTGAGTATATGGAAACATGGATTAAGGTAAACTTTCTTATGGCGAACTGTACTCCTGATGCTGAATTTATGAAAGACTTCTTCGAGGCTTATACCAAGATGAATGAAAGATTACTTTCTCGCCGAAAACATATTTCGGAAGAAGAAGATAAAGCCATTTTGGAACAAGAGAAAGCTGCCTACGAACTTAAAGAACAAGCAAAACAACAAAATGAAGGTTCCCATTAGCAATATGACTTTTGGCGAAAGCGAATACCATAGAGGAAATGAGGTATGGAAAGCCTCTACCCTCTATCTATTCGCTAAAGCTAAAGAATATCCAGTGCTTGATTTGCCTCTTTGGTGCATCGACTTGACAGCACAGCCTTTTGAAGCAACAACGCTATCCCAGTTCATTTTTCAATGTAAACGGGTGAAGGATTGTTCCCTTGATTACCCAGTTATTCTTGATGATTGTGGGCAGATTGCAGACGGGTACCACCGGGTATGCAAAGCAATTATTGAAGGACGTGAGACTATAAAGGCTATTCGACTGGAAGAGATGCCTGCTTGCGATAGATATAAAGATTAATTTTATGAATAGTATGATAGACGTTAGAGAAATAAAGGTAGGCAATTACTTACAGAGGAAGTCTAATGGAAATCTATTTCCCGTAACTCCTTGTATAATTCTTGATATAGAAAATGGGAAGGGAGGTGATTATATCCCAGTTCCGCTAAATGGTAAAGTTCTGCTATCTTTCGGGTTTGAAGAATATAATGAAGATATTCCATTCATCAGATATGGATATAGGAGTGACCGATTCCGAATTATTGTTGATTTCTACGGGGATAGTTTAATTCTTAGGGTCAGTGATATTAATACGCGCGAGTACATCATATCGAAAAGCGTTTGCTATCTACACCAACTTCAGAATATCGTTTTTGATTTGTGTGAAGGGGATTTACTGAAAGGTACAATATAGAAAAACGCAGAGCGCGAAAGTAATCTTGTACTTCGCGCTCTGAATCTAATGTACTTATACATTAGAAAATTTCGCCTTCACCCAATTTTATCAGATGGAGACTTAACTTTTTCAACACTTGGTTGATAAGCAAACTTCTACATTGCAAATGTAGTCAATAGATTCATGGGGACTTATCTTTTCAGCCTTTTATTTGTAGGCTTCTTGGGATATTTTTGATTTATTCTCTTTTGTAAATCATCGTTTATACTTTCTTCCAAAAGGATTTTAGAATTGAGCACCCGGACTTCTCCGGTAAGTTCCATGATTGTTTTAGCCTGAAGAGCATTTTGTTTTGAAAGCTCGACGTTGGTAATTGCCAACTTGCTACATTCAGATGCAAGCTGATTCCATTTTTTTGTAGTGATAATTTTGATTCCAAACATAATGTTGAGGTTTTAAATATCTATTTCGTATATCGGTACTATATAACAGCAGCAATGTGCATGGTATGGCGGTACCGGGTCGCCGTTACTAAAGACATGGAAATAAGTAGTTTCATCATCACATTGCTGGCATGGATAACTACTGCCCCTAAATGACATGAAACCTATTGCTCCATTCTTTTGCGCTATCATGGCAAAGTAATCCATCCATCCCTCGGCTATGGCGAAGTTTGTTAGATTATTGAGTGCAGTAAAAGAACTGTTTGTGCGCCCAACACCGTATGTTTCCGGGACTTTCAATCTTGATATTACCGGGAATCCTTTTGATGTAGCTTGTATTATGTGCTGATTGAACAAAGGACTCTTCCGACTTTCTTTAATGGAAGACAACAATTCGCCTTCCGCAACATTGAGTAATATGCCGGATGCTATGACTACTTCCAGTTCTTTCTTGAATTGGGTAGTGTATGCGTTAATACGATCAACAAGAGTTTTCCCATGACTGTCTCGGTTGATAAAAGCTATGATATGCTCTTCTTCATCCGTATGGTTTGCCACGGCAAGCGTTTCTGTATAATCCTCAATAAGCTCACGAAGATTAGTTATAATAGCTTCCACTTCTTGCTGCAACTCTTTGTTATAAGAGAAGCTAAATAGACTTGGGGGAATATTGTATTTGTAGGATACAGCGACTATTTCCTTTGCAGCTTGATACATAATTGCAAGTAGATTATTCTCCATAGAAAGCTCTGCATTAAGCCTTTGCCGGATATAATCTTTAGCTTCCTCTATTTCCTTACTCGTTGGTTGTTTCATCTTTGTTTTCTTCGCTTATTTTAGCTGTTTGTTGCTGTGATTTCAACTGATAAAGCAGGTCTGCCGAATGTTCTTCCTTCTTTTCCCGCATGATTCTATCCCATTCATTATTTCTGCCGTACCCACTAAGTTCGGATGCGCTTTCTTTGGACAAGAAACCACCGCCAACCGCTTGTACAAGATTGCTGATAAGTTCTGCGGCGTTCTGATGCACATACGGCTCTGCCCATGATAAAACTTTCATATTGGCAAATGGTGTGCTCATTTTTCTTTCAATACCATAACCGAAAATAAACAATCGCTTCATCGTATCAATAGAAGAATCAAACTCTTTGCAGTCTATCATAGCTTTCTCCAAAGAAGGTGAATATATCAACTTGATTGCTACACCCGGTAAATCACCTGATTTGACTTCGGGAGGCATTACTGTAAAACTTCCCATGAAGATCATCTTCAGAAGAGTATTGAACTGTAACTCGAATGATTGTGAGGATTCCGGTCTGTTCATAAATCCAGCATCATCTTCTTTTCCCATTGTTATAGCTTTTACCGCACCGTACATGTCACCTTTGATTTCAACATCTTCACCTTTAAGTAACATAATGGGAAAAGCATAAGCCATATTGTTTTGACAAAGGTGTGATACTGCAAGCTCGAAATCATCTATATTGCTTTGTGAGAAAGACCAGCACGGACCATGCTTATCACGAAGATATACTACCGGACATTCTTCAAACTGATGAAGTTCTTTGCTTTCTAATTCATATCCATCTATTCCGAATATCTCTTTTAGCTTGTTTACTGCCCCTTTTAATCCAGCTTTCGTCTGCCGATAGCGGTAGAGGTATTTGTTATCCCATGATTCTACCCATGAAACAAGTTCTTTGCCTTCGGAATCATAGTCGCTGTATTTCCGGGCAAAATATTCCATTTTCCCGGTAATGGAGTTTGTATGTGGATATAATATATCTCCATCGAAGAATGAAAGAACTTTGGTTCCCACTTCTCCTTTATCCATATAGAATACAACCGCTCCGTCTCCGGTGATCTTCACGCTCTTTGCAAATTCGTAGAACGTAATCTCCATGTTTTTATCCAGCCACCCTTTTTGAAATTCAAGGAATGATTCTTTCAATTTATCATTAACCTGTGCGGCTGTGAGTTCATGGTGAATATCATTTCCGCAGAGGTGAACAAGTTGCTGAATGGTAATAATCATCTGGAAAGGGAAAGCGACACGCATAACCTTCTCTTCAAAGAAACGTTTGTTCCCTTTTTCGTCTTCCTCAAATTTGATGCGATTAGGATAAAATGCCGGGGAATTTATTTTGTGACCGGACGGATAAAACTCTCTGATAAAATCCGCTTGGGATAAAATCTGATATTCTAACTTGTTATTATAATACGAAGCGATTGATAAATCACTTGTAGTTTTGCCATTAAGATAGCCTGTTGGCGTAACTCTTGTAAACGGCTTCTTGGTAAGAACTTCATTTTTAATCATAACAATCCTATTCCTTTAAAGTGTTTGCGTTTCTTTTTTATCTCGAATATTTCTCTTGTCATCATGCTTTCCCAAAAGTCAGGAGAGTGACCGACTATTTTTTTCATTTCAGACTTGGCTATAAGTTTCCAATATTTGTCAGCCGCATTTTCATCTTGCCGCATTGCTTGTCTTTCATTGATAAGAACCTGTGAAAGAGGAACATCTTTGAACCCTTTACCGGAGTATTTACGTTTCAGTAAGTCAGGTAATATACTAACTCCACCACGGGTAAATCTGTCGATAAATTTATATGCTACTTCTGACTTTAGATAGTCAAACATTGTATGCGAACCATCGGAAGGACATTCTATATTATTGAACTTCAATGCTTTAGGAAAGAAACCGACAAATATTTGTCCAAGACCATTAAGGTCGTAGGCGAAGTTTTCTTCTAAAACTTTGTATTGTTCGAGCAGGAATTTCGCGGTTTCAATAGTCTTTTTGCTATCTTTCTTGCAAACGTGAATACCTATAATGTTCCAGCCTTCCCATATCCAAAACACACAGTTGTCTCCACCTGTAAATGCCGGGTCACATGTTATGTATCGAGTTCCTGATTCTACTTGGAGAGCATTTTCAAAGAAACTTCTCATGTGTTCGAGAGTGACAAGCCCGGTTCCGGCTGTACGAAATTTCCAGTTACCTTCGAGGTCACGAGCACGCTGTTCTTCGGACTGATTGGCAAGGTTGGCAAGATAGTTCGGGTCAGAACGGAGAAGCTGCATGTTTTCTTCCAATTTACCTTCTATGAAGGTCACTGATTTAATGAATAGCTCTTGTGGACTGCCCAATGCTTCATATTCAGGCTTCCAAAGACGGTCAATGATATGTTTACATTGCTGATATACTTCTTCACGGGTATCTCCCCAATAGATACCTTCAATACTATCTCCGTCCATGAAGCAATAACGTACAACGCCATCACGTTCCGGGATAGGGAAACCATCTGAATCTATCCACCAATTAATGAATGTGGCTACCCAGCTATCCGGGTCAGGATTACATGTGCCGAAAAAACGATTACGGATAAAGTGAGCATTACGGTTACAAGTAATAAGATACTTGAACTTCGGATAATCCATGTGTGTAATTTCGTCCACTCCTATATAAGAGAACTGTCTTCCCTGAAAACGTTTCTTGAAATCCTCAATGCTATCAGAGTAATAATTAAATTCCAACCATCCTCCCCAGTTGAAGTTCCATGTCATATCTCCTTTAGACTTGTTATACTTGCCGAAATCATCATAAATTTGATAGGAAGTAGTGATAAGGTCGGTAAGGTCGTTAATCTCGTTACGGAAGATTATGGAGTTGAAATATTTGCTTTGTATGTCATGTTGAGCTTCAAGCAACAAGGAGAATGATTTGGCACCACCACGTTTTCCACCATATATAACAATGTCCGCCATCGTGGAAAGGAATTTTTCTTGTCCTCCACGTTGGGCAATGATCTTTTGCGGGTTGGGCATTTTCTTATCTGCCTCCCTTAACGTTTCGATAAATTCATAAGTAAGAATCTTCTTTCCGTCCGTTGTCGTGACACCACTATATTCAGCTATTTCTTCCATAAATAAAAAGCCCACATGATAAATTTCTCTATCATGTAGGCTTTGAAAGCTCACTATTTAATTAATAATGAGGCAAAAGTATATATAAAAATATGAATTTTCTAATTTTAAGATGAAAATAATCTATTATTTGCATTGAAATATAGAAAATATATATTATGTTTGCAGCGAATAAGGATAACAGATGATTAAAATTGATACAAAAGAAGACCCTCGACAAGTGGTTGAACACCACAAGTTAGTGATTTGCCCGACATGCGGACAAAAGCTCACTGATGTTAAGTATGTTGATGGTATTGTTATGCTACGGATTAAATGCCGTAGATGCAGGAAATACATTAGTGTTGATTTGATAGGTAAAGAAGATATTCAGGATACATTGCGGGATGGAGCAGTCAGGTAGCTCGTTGGGGTCATATCCCAAAGGTCGTTGGTTCAAATCCAACTCCCGCTACAATCAAACGGAGGTGCGGTTACTCTACCGCCGGGGGATGAAAAAAAGGAGACGTTTCCCGTTCGGAAAAAACGGGGCACGGAAAGATGGCAGACGCGGTGTATGCGCCGGACTGAAAATCCGGTTAAGGTGATTCGATTTCATCTCTTTCCACAATGTCCGGTTAGCTCAATAGGTAGAGCAATACACTGTTAATGTAAAGGTCGGTAGTTCGATTCTATCACCGGGCGCAATGAAGCGGAGATAGTTCAGTTGGAAGAACGTCAGATTCCAAACCTGATTGTCGGGGGTTCGAGTCCTT
>SKEY01000059.1_pt1 | contig 175668 bp, 268 predicted proteins | sample 4843871 | NCBI WGS metagenome assembly SKEY01 (sample SAMN11008797, study PRJNA524170) | human gut metagenome | biome: Human fecal sample; material: Feces; isolation source: fecal sample from pouch patient p36 | host: Homo sapiens | place: Israel: Tel-Aviv | collected 2016-12-04
GTTTTTAACCAGACCTATCGCGGCACCGAAGAGGCAGTTGATATTTCTGATAAGACCGTTGACCTTAATGGTCTTGTCATTAAAAGAACCGACCCAGGTACTCGTCAGTTATATAAATGTGCATCTTCTGGCGGTGGTTCTAATATAGCTAATAAACCTACATCTGGCGGTAACTTTGTTCTAGAAGTTCTGTCTTTACGCAAGGTTTCTGATACCGATTGGTCATGTAAGCAGACCTTTACTACAAAGAACGGCGGCGTTGAAGGTATGTATGTTCGCTACGGACAAAACGACTCATGGTCTGCATGGAAAGAAGTTGTTGCTGGCGTCCAACCAATTAATTTGGGTGGTACTGGAGCAACTTCGGTAGCTGCTGCTCGTAATAACCTCGGTGTTGGTGAATGGCAATCTGTGGCATTTGGTTTATTGAATGTCAACGGCGTTAGTAATGCAGACCCGGTCATCACATTTAAAAATGGGGCTATGGTTCGTGAAGCACAAGGTGGTAGTCTCGGTGCGTTAATCCTGTCAGCTTCTGCTTCTGCTAAAGATTCGGGTAAATATATTGCTTTTCGACCCTTCGGTGATTCGTCTGGTACTGAGATTAGAGTAAAAGCCAACGTGTACAACGAGCCTTCGCTTGAATGGTCTTATGGCGCTGGCGTTCGTTCATCCGCTGTAGGTGCTTTTGTGATTTATGCAAAAACAGGTCAGGCACTCCATTTAAGACCGAACGGTGATAATCCCGGCCAATCTACAGTTATTGATCAAAACGGTAAAATGACAGTCGGTGGTGAGTTCGAGGCCCAGAACTCGAAAATCACAGGCAACTTGAACGTTTACGGAAATGCCCAGATTAACAGACAGCTAACAGTTTCTAGTGCAGCGACTGTTAATGGTGTTATTAATGCTAATGGCGGTATCATTGTTCCTACTACCAAGTATGTACAAATTGCCGATGCTCCTACGCAGAATAACCAAGCCACCAACAAGAAATATGTTGATGATAAGGTTGCTTCTGCTATTAGTAATGCTGGCGACACGTATCTTCCGTTAGCAGGTGGTACTGTAACTGGGCGGTTAACAATTACAGGCGATCAGTTAAAGAGTACATCGCTTTGGGTTACTGGAGATGCTGCTGTTAACGGTGTTTTAACTGTTGATGGAAGGGCTAGATTTAATCAAGAGTTCATTGTATCAACTTCGGTTAACGTCCAGAACACTGGTAACAGTCATTTGGTCTTCCGTAAAGCTGATGGTACAGAAAAGGGACTTATTTGGGCTGATGAGCCTGGTAGCGTTAGTATAAGAGCAGGTGGTGTCTCTGGGCCAACGTGGAATTTCTGGAACAGTGGTTCTTGTCAATTCCCAGGTGCTATTAGTAACTTTAATGGTGTTAATAGTACTACTAATTATCCTGGCGGCGGTATTGGCGCGTATTTAAATACCGCTGGCCTAACAAGTAGATTTAGTAATGGTGCTTATGTTTCCTTATACTTCCAAGAATATGTAGGAAGCTATCACCAAGCTATTCTTAATGTTAACGGCTATGGGCAAGATAACAGCTTTTATTTCCGGGCTGGTGGTGATTTCATATGTACCCGTAATGGTTCATTCGATAACGTCGAGATTCGTTCTGACCGTAGAGCCAAATCGGATATCAAAGTTATTGAAAATGCTTTGGAAAAAGTAGAAAAACTAACCGGTAATACTTATGAGCTTCACAACACATCCGGTGGTACTACTCGTTCTGCGGGTTTAATCGCGCAGGAAGTTCAAGAAGTTCTTCCGGAAGCAGTTACTCAGGATATTGAAGCAGACGGGGGTTTATTGCGTCTGAATTACAACTCAGTAATTGCACTTCTCGTTGAATCTGTTAAAGAGCTTTCTGCTGAGGTTAAAGAGCTTAAATCTCAACTGAAATAATGTAAGGGGCTTCGGCCCCTTTTAGGAGAAATAACTATGGCAGTAACAGGGCCGTGGGTCGGAAGTTCGGCAAAGGCTGAAACTGGCGAAGCATGGATGGTGCAAGCTGGGGCCAAATTAAGAATAGGGACACCGTTTTGGATGTCTAATATGATTGGACAAAGCGTATTCCATTTAATTTTCAGAATTAACTATGCACAAGGTTCTTCTGGCGATCCATCTAGATATAGAGGATTCTTTAAAAGAGGGTTATCAGTAAATATAGGAGACTCAGCAAACCAGCCAACATTAAATGCATTTCCTGGTGGTGAAGTAGGGTCTTTAGTAGCCATTACAAATATTAAAGGGGATCCTTATTGTTTGTCTATTTTAAATGGGGCTGATCGACGAGTTAAAGTGTCTATATTTAATGCATCTGGCGGAGACCAGTATGATGTTTATTTCAGTGGAACTACTATGATTGACGGTTGGAGAAGATATAGATGCGAAAACGCTGATGGCCTCAATGGATATTTTGAAGCTAGAATGAATAATCAGTTTGGTGCTTTATTAGAATACGTTTGATAGATAAACCAACAAACTCACACTATTAAATAGATTAAAAGGCTACCATATAGGTAGCCTTTTTGTTGCATCCTAAATATACCTATAGTAAACTAAGAAGAGTCTTATAAAATGGCTGAGAGAAATCCCGTAGATAAACTAGCCTTATTTGATAGGGTAATATCGTTTGTGATGGGTGTGAAAACATGGAAACAATTGCTGATAAAAATAATTCTAATAATGGTTATGTTTCTTATGGTAGTAACTTGGTACAAATGGACTGATATATTCCCGATGATAAAAGGTGCCCTTGTAGTCGATACAAGGGCTATCGAAATGGAAAGAACAGAAAAGTTTAATCAATCCGCGTTGGAACAGTTGAGCATAGTTCATCTTACTTCCAACGCGGATTTTTCGGCGGTACTGGCATTCAGACCAAAGAACATAAACTATTTTGTTGACATTGTAGAATATCAGGGAAAATTACCATCCCAGATCGATCCTAAAAACCTCGGCGGTTATCCGATCGATAAAACATCCGAAGAATACACGAATCATATAAATGGCTTGTATTATTCATCCACTAAAGCAAGTTCCTACCTACCGACACGTGATTTTGTGCCAGTAGCTTATACTTTTAGTTGCCCTTATTTCAATCTTGATAACTACTATTCTGGATCGGTTTTGATGGAATGGTATGCAAAGCGGCCTGATATACCAGATATGAAGATAAACATCATATGTGGACAGGCCGCGCGCATTTTAGGTCGAGCGAGGTGATTAACGTAATGCTGGTGTTAAATTGTGTGATCTTCCAATAGCCCGTTTGATTGCTTTAAAGAAGTTCATCACCGGGCTATTTTTCTCGTAAATATCCCAAACTTTCAATTTGTCCCACGGATCCGGAACATAATCTTCATTCCTTGCCGAAACCCCCAACGTAACCCGCCTGTATCCAGCGCTGTCGTGATAATACACGAAGAATGGCCTACCTATTGGCGCAACCTTACAACCTCTCTTAGCGGCTCTCATAGCCTCATCGAACGTCATGGATTCCCCCAAAAATTTCTATGCATGAATGGTCGAATTCCGATAGTTTCACTCAAAATGAATATCGGATGATCTAGCTCATCGTGGTTTTCTTCGTCAATGACGATATCCCAATCAGTAGCCTTTTGTTCTTCTACCGTGGCGATGAATACCTGGTTTACTTCACACTTGCGGTGTGTACGTCTGATGATTGTATCCCCTTCACGAAACACAATCATATCAGGGTTGGTAGTGCGGTGCGCGGTTTTACCCGCGCACACTTCATTAAGCATATCTTCGTATGTCATTATAAAACCTTTACACGTTGAACGATGGTTTGTTTAACGTCTTTGTATTCTCCGTGCTCTTTAACGGTTGCTTTGAAGGTGATTTCATCACCTTCGTTTGCAATGTTATTACCGAAGTAAACAACAACATTACCATCAACATTAATTTTGGTCATGAATCTTTCTACAGAAGTGTAGTAAGAAACTTGAGTATATCCCAGTGAAATCACTTTCTCAACGGTTCCGGTCATTTCCAGACGTTGTTTGATTTCACCGATGTGGTTAGCTTTAGAAATGCGTTCCTGGCGCTCTTGTTCCCACTGTTCGCGGATTTCTTCGCGTTTGGCGATATAATCCTTCTCCAGTGCAACACCCATGCAGTAAGCGCACACGGCGTCAAATACAGGGCTGTTTTTGTTGTCTTCTTTAGACTGGTCAGCCCACCAAAGAACAGTAAACATTGGCATTTCTGCAATTACTTCGCCTTTACGCTTGCCAATCGGCATGATCCCTTTTTCCAGCAGTTCCAGTTTTTCAGTATCGAACACTGACAGTTTACCGCGACGTTCGAACAGATCGAAATCTGCAAAGCCCTGGAATATCATTTTGAAAGTATCAGTTTCAGTTAAACGGGCTGAAACACGGTCGAAATACTCACGCGCTTTCGCTTCCGCTTTCTCCGGATCGGTAGATAAGTTGCAGATATAGTTATCAGAAGTATAACCGCCGCCTCTACGCTCAACACGCAAGGTATACATTGCATTTTACGACCAGAAGAAATGAAGTAAGTTGTAGTAACTACGGTTGCGTTAGTCATGGTATTTCTCCTTAAAAGGTATCTCGTTTCGATATGGCTAATATAGCAAAAGCCCCTGACCGAAGTCAAGGGCTTTTTAATCATTCATTAGAATCTTTCATTGCTTTATGAAGATGAATATCAAAAATTTTCCAGTACGCCTTTCCGCGAGGATAAATTTTTGCTTTGTCAATATCGTTGTTGCTTCCCCATGTATTGTTTGGGCCACGACAGCGATTTTTTATATAATCCGTATGCCAGAATAAGCGTTGAACCGATGATTCCGTACCTAATGGATCTTCTTTACTGAACAGAATTTGTGTACTCATAAGAAGAACCCAGTGCGAACAATCAGATCGATTTTCTTTTCTGGTTCAAACGGTGATTTGCTATCGATGTTACACTGATAGAACATACCAACATACTTTTCAGGAATGTTAGATTCAAGCGCCCATTTCAGGTTGTCATCGGTATTCGGCCCCAACATAAGGTTAACAACATCAACAGCATAATCCTGCTCTTTGGTGTTACCGGAACCGTTTACATAATGCCCGTGGGCGGTTTTGAGGATCTCAATTACTTCGCTATCGTCGGTTTCGACTTTGTAAAGCGTTGTATTTTCAGGAATTTCTTCAAGAATGATCAAAGCGGTTTTCATCACACTTACCTTTGTGTTTCTGTTTACGTTTTGCTTCTTTAAATGCTCGCTTGCGATCGCGGTGAGTAGAAGCGCGGTTAATCCATGCATGTTTCGCTACCAAATTATTCATATAAGCCCCTTAAAGAAAAATATTTAGGGGCTTTCGCCCCTGTATCAATCCAGCAGTTTGCGGATCTTGTCTGCGATACGTCCGGCACGGGTTGCGCTTGCAGTATGATCGCTTTCTTTTGAAGCCAGTTCCGCCAGCTTACGCTGATGTTCTTCTTCTGCTGCTTGGCGATCTGCTGCAACCTGTGCAACCTGCTCGTTATCGTGAGCAATACGCGCTTCCAGTTCAGACAGGGTTTTGTCGAAAGTTGCTACGATTTCATCTACAGAACGAATTTTATTAAACAGTTTCATAATTTATCTCAATTGGTTAGTTTTAATCAGTATACATCAATATGGTTGAAATTCAAAATCATAAATGTCATTCAGTGCGCGATTCCACTCGGTGTAGTTTTCACCAGCACCATAACGCATTTGAATAGCACTTTCGAACGATGATCCGTTGAGGTTCGGGAAACCGAACAGGTTTTTGATTTTGTCATGTGCTACATAGTACAGAGAAGCACTTTCCAGCATCGCAACCATCGCAGACGGTTCGTGTTCGCGGCGCTTGATACGTAACAGAGTACGACTAGCGCCAGTTTTACGGCGTTGATTTGGTGCTACGTAGAAACGGAATACTACGCGCCCTGTTTTATCATCAACTACCAGGTAAAACCCGTTTTCTTTCAGATCCACGCCTTCGAATTTCTTGAAGGTTCCGCGTTTCATGTCACCAATTTTAATTGCATATTTGTGAATGTCAAGTCTTGTCAGAATTCTTTTCATATTTTTTAGATACCAGTTTGCCTAATTTTGTAATTTCGCCTGTTTTTACGTTAACAAACAAGGCGATGCTCAGAAATGGGATGCTAATCACTACGCTGATCAATGTAAACAGAAAACGTATCACAAAAAGAACAGCACGTTCAAGATATCGTTGCATCCACGCGATTCCTAAACAACTATACCCTACTATAAAGGTGGTTGCAACATAAAATGCACCAAATCCTTTACGAAATACGTAACCTTTCCCGGATTCTATCCGGTCGTCGGCCCACATTTCACGGGCAGTTTTCAGAATAGATTCACCACTCGCGCGGGTTTCGTTAGCCGAAGGCATGTTTTTAAATTTCATGATAGTCTCCTATGCGCCCAGAACTCTCCGGGCGCTGTTGTTTAGTTAGTAATGGCTAAAAACCATAGGTAACATCAATCATGACTTTATAACGGCATACACGCATTTTTGCGTTATTGTAATCCACTGGGATCGCTACCACGTCAGCAGGATCCACCTTTACCTGAATGACTCTACCAATACCGCCCCCGTAATGTGGAAGGTATGATTTAGCCGCAACGTGTAGGCCAGTAGAACAGGTGCGCGTTTTATCTTCGTCTACCATGTTTCGAGGCATGGAGACAGTCACACCAGGACTATTATCAAATTTGCCAGTTGCGAGATCTTTATAGTTATCGCGTACACGTTTCCAGGCAAGAAAACAACCATCATCGGTCAGTTCAATGTCATTATGTACAAGGAACCCATAAAGCTGGTATACAGCATCGCGTGAAGGGTTTCGCATCAACCGTTCAAAGAAGTTCACCAGATGTTCATACGGACGATCGTTATACATTTCGCGAATGATTCGTTGAGTGATATCAGAATCAAACACTACATCTTTATATAGAAGCTGATGACCAATGATTTTAATGTTGCCTTTGCTATAGGTTCGGATCGCTTCTTGAGTATCCAAACAAGTTACAGCACCTTTGACATCACCAGCTTTCAGCATTTCATGCGCTTTCTTAAAGTTCGGATGTGTTTCACCCGCCATGAAAACGCGCCCTTCGTATACAACCGTAATGAACGATTCAGATCCGATCATACGCGGTACAGTGTCTGATACTTTAGGCTTTTGTTTTACATCCCTTTTCTTAGGGAATTCCGCTAACTTGCGGTTGATAACGCGCCCAATGGTTCGGGCGCTTACGTTGAACTGTTGGGCCAGTGCTGTTTTACTTGCCCCCGTCAACCATCCATTATAGATAGCTTTCTGTTGTACTTCGTCAAGAATTTTGACCATTATTTCCACCGTATTAATTTCTTAAACTCACTGAGATTCTTTTCGTTGTTGTAAATCGGACGAATTGAATAAGAATCGCTATGTTCAACAAGTGAAGCCAGTAACGGGTTTAGTGATTTAAAGATTTCCCATGCCTGATCAACACGTTTTTTCATATTGCTGCGTTTAACGCGCATTGATGCTACAGATTCACGCAGAATCGGACAACGCGCCCTGGAAAGATTTTTACCATCTTTCTCATACCCTTCCAGACACACTATAAGTTCGATGGTATCAACAATCTTATACAGTTTTTCATTATATCGGTTTTTCACAATCCGATCAAGCGATACACCAAAACGGCTATGCAATGCGTTTGTTTCTGTTGAGTGTTCCTTGCCAATCCATCCAGGCAAGCAATTATCTTTCAATGCCTTTTCGGATTTAACATACTGCTTGCACAGCATATCATCAAAGCATACCAGATTTGAATCCGGGATCCACTTCCAGAGGCTGTTACGTATAGCAAACACAACAGGGATCCCAGTATGGCGCATGATACGCGATAAAGTAGATTCTTTCATTGCTGAATCCATAGACAACCCGGAATTTTCACCATCTAAGCGGCTATATTCATCAATACCATACAACCGAACACCTGGGGCTTTATCCAGTGATAAAAACTCTGATTTTGTCATAAACAGAGAAGTTTTTGCCAGATTGCCGTTACTATCCAACTCATAACGATATACGGTCGGGGTTTTTGGGCGCGGTTCTGAATTTTTCGGTGCATATAGCGCTTTTGATTTTTCGCGATCTGCATCATAGATCTCTTTTTCTTTTGTCATTTCACTGGTACGGAGATACACAATTTCCGATTCATCAAAATGACCTTTCCGAACGATATCATTAACAATCTCACGCTTTGAATCACTATCGTAATATGCAACAAAGCTAACACGGCTTAGGTTATGCATTTTAGCATACCCGACGATATACGGTTTAACCGTGTTGGTATCCACTTTTAACAGAATGAGTTTCTTCTGTTTCCACGGATAATAAATGCGTGTGATGTCCTGGCGTTTGGTTGTTTCTGGCTTATACTTGCTCCAGCGGCCTCCGCTACCCGTTACCTGATACCATGCATCTTTACCGTCGTATTCGTTCGCCCAATACCCAGCAATATAATCATCATTATATTTGTTGGGTTTGACTAGTTCGCTATGGATCCAGCCAATAGAATCACCGTTGATGCGAAAATTAGCATCTTTACCAACAAAGTTTTGTACCATTGAAGGCAGAGAATGGAACCACGTCAGTTTATCACGAACGGTTTGTAACTTATCGAATTCTGATTTAACTCGATTGAAATACACCCGGCTGATTTGTTTCAGACGTTCTTTAACAATCCCTACTGTCATTTTATCCATACTCAACTCTTCGCGAGAAGGCATGAAATCAAGTTCACCGATCGGGAAGTCAATAATATACGTATACTGGCTTTCTGTATAGCAATAGAACATCGAGGTATCATACAAATCTTTATCCAGAGGATAAATGATGTTACCCATGCGAGCATATACACCGCTAGTGTATGCTGATTTATGACGGATCACCCCGCTATCGTTGGTTGCTTCTTTCGGCTGATAGTTGATTTTGAGAATAGAAGCACCAACAAAGTTAGGACGAATATCAGTAAATGATTCGTATACCCTTGCTGCTTCGTTTTCCCATTCTTTGATATCTTCAACCTTAACCGGAACGGTGATAGTAACCCCGTTAGGTTCATCGCTTTCAATCTCATACAGAGGATCGCAGAACGGTTCCCCATCATCCATATAGATTGTGTAGCCGCATTTGATACCGTCTTTTACAGATTCAACTGTGAACGCATCGGCATAGCAAAGCGGAGATTTGCAACCCAGACCCATAGAACCGATCAGGTCGTTTGAATCATTTTTAGTTGATTCGAAGTAAACGGTAAACGCATCACTAACGAAATCAGGAGACATACCGATCCCGTAGTCACGAATAACAAAACGAGGATCAACAGCAGTTGGCAACTGGACATCAAACGGGTTCTGATTTCCCGCTTCTTTGTGTCCATCGATCGCATTACAAGACAGTTCGCGAATGATTGCGCGGATCTTGTATTTGTATACTGTCGAAGAAAGGATCTTATACGCTTTCTTGTTTGCGCGTAGAGATAGTTTGTTTCGTCCCTTGCTGGTATCTGTACCAACACGGTAGATGGTTTGCGGTGTATCTTCGCGTAATTTCATTGTTTATTTCTCACTTAACATTAAAAATAACTTGGTCACAAGAGTACTTCGTTGGCTTTTTGTTCAGACCATATTCTACTACTTCACAATAGGTGTCAAGGAATTTTACCAATTTTTCTTCCTCGACCTGCTGTTTCTTCATATCAAGGATACCCCACACGATAGCCCCGATAATGACAGAAAAGAACGCACAAAATCCGAATATGGTCAGATATTTTCCCAACTTAGGCGCATTATAACGTGTCATACGTTACCCCTCTTTGCGAATGTATGCAAGTTCTTCATGGGTTACTGGACGGATATACAGACGGCCTTTTGTATATGCCTTGCGCCCGCTGATCCAAATGTTTTTCATATCCTTAACACCGTTCATCACATCGTTGTAAAACTTCTTATCAGCTTTAGCCTGATAGACTTCACGGCCTTGATAATCTTTCATGAACAAACAATAAAGGATCTCGTTCTTATCAACTAGATTAGCATCCTTTGTAGTTGTTTTACTTGGTGAAGGTTTAGCACCCAGGCGCAAGGCCATAGCTTGCCACACTTTACCATGTTCATAACCGCGCCCGACAAGAGCATGAGCGATTTCGTGTAAAAGAGTGTCTAAAATATCCTCGTAGATATCTTCCGCAACATGACGACCAGATAGTTCGATCAGTTTTTTGGCATAACTGCAACGGCCCAGAGTTTTTGTAATGCGTCCATTGATCCGGAATGTCCAACCATTACTGATCAAACCGTGTTTTTCCATCATGGTACGCGCCCAGTGGGTTACTTCCATTGCACTACGAGTTTTCAACATTTTAGAATCTCCTTTGCTTGGTACAAAACCAATATAGCAAAAAGCCCCCTGCATTGCAAGAGGCTTTGTAATTATTTCAATTTCTTAGAAAGTTCTTTTAAATCATTGAGATACTCAATTTTAGGGGTTGTTTCTTCCCAGTATTTCAACTGTTTACGCAATTCTTCGGCTTCGTCTTCCAGCTTTTTGCTTTCGTCCGTGGTTAGATGGTAGATGTTCATAGCCACTAACATTTCGGCATGATTCTCGCAACCTATCCACGTAGACACAAATTTAACCGCTTCGCTGCGACTAAGACCACGTAGAGAATCAGGAGATTCTACCATTTGAGCAATAAACGCAACCTTTGCCAGTGCTTTATCTAACGCTTCCTTAGTTTCCTGGATACGCTTATTGATACGCTGTTGATATACATTCATACGAATATCAACGAAATCCTTTAGAAGCGTTTCAGGACGTTCATATGAGTATAATTTACCCTCAAAGATAACGTTAATGTTTGGGTTTGAGTTTTCAATTAACCCGAAATCTTTCAGGATCTTTTCGCGGGTTAACCCGTTGGCATACTCTCGCTTGAGCGTTACTTCATACCGAAAATCTTCTTTCGATAGATCCTTGTAGCTAACGATAACTCCTTTTTCTTCCAGCTTGTCAAGGATTGCAATGTATTTCACACGGTCATACTTCACTGGGATCTCGGTGATCACCAATTTGGTTTTACCTTGCAATTCATACGTGCCGTAAATTGTCCCGTCTGTGATTTCACCTTTAAAGTAAGGGTATTTCAGATCCAGTGTGAAATCTTTATCATTCAGATATGCAATGCACCCGTTAACAACCGATTTAGGATCATGAGGCGGAATGTTTGTTGCATATGCTTTTGCAATCCCGCTAAACCCGTTAACCAGTACCATCGGGATGATCGGGAGATAGTAAGCTGGCGGTACATGTTCCGGATCTTCATGAACTGGCGTTAAATCACCATCCATATAAATTGCTTTGAATATTGGCGATAGTTTGCACTTGATGTAACGAGGTGCGCCAGGTTTCTTAACCAAACGGGAACCAAAGAACCCATCACGGTCGAATAACGGAATGTTATTGCACCAGTGCGCCGCCATAAGGGATAACGCTTCTTCTACAGAGGTTTCCCCGTGGTGATATCCATACATAGCAACACCGCCAGCGATAGAAGCTACTTTCTGAAATCCCGTTCCGCCCTGCATAGCAGAGTGAATAAAGAAACGGTGAACGGGTTTAAACCCGTCTACCAGGTGCGGGATCGCACGTGAATAAATCGTGTAAAGGGCAAACGTTAGTCCTTCCACCTGTACAACATCTTTAATACTTCTTTCCATTAGTCAACCTTAGAAAATTTGTGTTTTCCATTAACCCAATCTTTACGCGGATCAGATTCGTCGCCGAAGCATAGTTCTAACACTTCTTTGTATTCGTCGTCAAGTACGATGACATCATACTTCAACTGATCACCCAGAACACGATCGTAATCTTCTTTGCGTAAAGAACCCAGCCCCTTGATATATCGTACATCTTTTGCTTTATCGCGGAACGGTGCAAACTCATCAAGAGAATAGAACCATTTTTCCTCGCGCCCAACTTTAGCGATAACGATCGGGGTTCGAATATATCGGATCCGTTTCTCAGTGAACAAAGAAGGCCAACGGCTAAAGAATGCAAGCAACAGGGTTAAAATGTCACCACCGTCAACGTCAGCATCGACCATGATACCGATATTATCATAAGTCATTCCGGAAGTATCACCAGGATGAATATTGAGGATAGCCATTAGCTCAAACAGTTCTTTGTTTTTGATAATGTCTGTAAAACTCATACCCCATGTATTCAGAGGCTTACCACGTAGCGGGAAAGCGCCTTGTGTTTCTTCGTTACGGCATTCGATGAACTGACCAACAGCGGAATCACCTTCTGTCAGAAACAATGTTGTTTCTATCCCTGGAGTATCGATACCGGAAGCCGGAACGTGTTTAGCAATCTTTGCCTTTTTCGCTTTCTTTTTCGCTTTGGTGATTGCGGCGGCTTCTGCTGCTTGTTTACGAATCAGTGCGGATTCAATGATCGGAGTAATGATTTCTGGGGTATCCATAATCATTTTTGCGATCTTTTTGTAATTCAAATTCGCATGATTGTTAAACTCACCTGCTGTATTTGCCAATCGCTCTTTTGTTTGGCTATCGAATGCAGGTGCATTAAAGTTATGCAGGAATACCACAAGAGTTAAGCATTCTTTTACACGTGCTTTCGGGATCTCGATACTATGCTTTTTCTTGATCATCGGTTCAAGTTCAGAATAGATACCATCGATCATACACTCAACATGAACACCGCCATTTTTCGTATCCAGACCGTTAACAAAGGATTTCTGTTTAAACCCGTCCTCAGTGCTCGCCAGAATGAAGCTGAGGCGATTATTTGTCTGGACAATGGTTTTATCCCCATACATGGAAGCGTACAGCGGGAAGCGATTAGAGAGCGTTTCGCCGTTATATGTGAATTTCACAGACGGGAAAGCAACGGCAAGGGCCATTAAGCGATCCTTAATCACTTCTTTGGTTTCTTCATCGATACCAGTTACACCAAACATAGAGAAGTCTGGAGTAAACTTAACAGTAGTACCCTGTTCTTTACTGGGGCTGGTTCGGTAATCGATGTTCTGTGCGCCGTCCGTACAGTTAATGGTTACTTTGCGTTTCCCGTTTGCAGTCTCGCCAATAAAAATCGAGCTATAACAGTTTGTCAGGAAAGAACCAACACCATTCATACCCATCGTTACGCGGTTTTTATCATCGAAGTTAGAACCCGATTTTGCCATAGTCCATGCCGCAACTGGTTTAGGAACTATTTTCCCATCTGGGGTTTTTACATCATCCTGGGGAATACCGCGCCCGTTATCAGAGATTTTAACCAGATTATGATCAATGGTTACATCAATCTTATTAGCATGTTTGAATTCAGTTCGGATCGCTTCATCAATCGAGTTATCAAGGATTTCGTTGATGATTTTAACCAACCCTTCCACGTACTCAACCTTGCGATATTGGCCCATTATGAAACGTTCATGCGCTTCTTTGTTAACCGATCCGACGTACATATTTGGACGCAACCGAATATGATCGCGATCGCTCATACAAAATGATTCGTCAACCTTTGCGCCCTTTTTGGCTGGTTGTGGTTTCTGTTCTGGTTCATCATCTGCCAGAAGAAAATCTAAACTCATATTCACCTCTTTGTTTAATCACTGACATTATATAGGGTTCTATGAAAAAGAAAACCCCTTTCGGGGTTTACTTGTTATAAGGGAAACCATCACGAACCATTTGAGGTTTATCAACCGTTCGTTTTGCTTCGCCTCCGCAATCACAATCTTTCGGTGCATCACGGGTAGCAATGCTTGCCATTTTTGGAAATTCTTTATTACACTTGGTGCATTTATAGGTATAGGTAGGCATTAATAAATCTCTTTTAAACTTAACATCTTAACTAAACGGGCTTTGTCTATGTCAAAAACACATTGACGTGCGCCCGGATACAACTTTTCAACTTCGTATACCATGCAGACGAAACCAACATTGTGCATGTACTCGCGTTCATATGCATTGAACCAACGAGAAAGGCGCTGTATTGACTGAAAACCAAAGTATAACCCAGCCGCTTGAAAGTCTATGTTATCTTTTTCAAGGTTGCGCATCAATCGATTATCGTCATCCGGCGCTGGATGTCGGTGATCATCCATATCAATATAGATATCAGGATTCATACAGAATTGATCAAGCCATTCAGCGGTATCCATTGACACATAACGATTGACATATGGGCCGCTTTTTGTTTGCCATTTTTCTGTACAATCATTCCAGAAAGAACAAGAAAATTCCACACGATATACGAACATGATATAATCCTCACAAGTAAACTCAAGGTTTACAAGTACGATACCACTTATCTAATTTTTCTGCAAGCATTTCGTTGATAATTTTTGCAATTTCGTGCCGTCCGTGAGTAGTACCCAGTTCCAGGTAAATCACATCAAGTGCGCACACAATCGCATCAACACTTTCTTCAACGATATTACCGCCGCGTTGAGGCTGAATGAGGCATTCGCTGATCTCGCCAACTTCCGCTGATAGGTGATGAACCACATCACTCTTCGTGCGTTTCTTCACTTTATGAGCGATTTCGAAAAACTTATCAAGTACGATCGCCGTTTCTTCTCGCGTTGCGGTATTCTCGGATGTTGTTTCCATCGCATTTCGCAAAACAGTTTCCAAAGATGTAAAATAGTTTTCAAACACGTTGAAAGGGATCACATGAGGAACACCATTCAAAAACACCCCTTCTTTACAAACATAATGGATTTTGCGCGGAATAGACAAACCGCCGCTGCATTCCAAATGTCGTTTAATGCTTGCTACAAAATCGAAATCTTTCCCGTATCCAGCCAACATACTGTGATAAGTGAGTTGACCAATTTCAGGAACATAGAGATCATTTTCTTTATACAGATTCATTTACAATACCTTTATGGTAGCCAAAAATATAACAATCAATTGAAGGACGTTCACCAGGGAAGTGAATGCATTGCATGATGCGTTCAGCCATTAGATCTTCTCCCATGTATACCGAAGTAGTTTCTTCGTTGTAATGGGTATCATACGACGTTTTAAGCGTCATGCCCGGAAGCCCTGCAATGTGCATGAATTTAGAATTGGTGCAAGGTTTTCCTACTTCACCGTTAACCATCAACACTGCATTAGTTTTACGTGCTTTTCTCATTTGAATTTCACCCCGATTTGAGATACGTTCCATTCTTTTACGTCATCAACAATATCATAATGGTTGATGTATGGTAAAGCAATTTTTAAATTACTCGCGTCTTGAATGTTGCGTAAGAAACGAGTAGGAGAAAGAAGACACAACCTCTCGGATCCGTTGTTTCCTTTAGCGGCAAATGATAGGGTTTCTCCCCCGTCAATCTTCATATCAACAGAAATCGTTTTGAATTCTGGTGCGTATGACGTGATTTTGCCGTTGTCTCTCGGCGTACTATAGAAACATACACTTTGTGGGACATTATAACGATCTGTTTCAATGTACATGTAATCGCCGTCAGTCATTCCCCACGCGGTATAAAGGGATCCGGTATAGTCACCAAAGGAATTTTTAAAATCTTCCTTCGTGGTATATCCCAGCGAGCGCAATTGCATAAGCTGGTTATGCTGTTCGATTGCGTCGGCTTTTTGTTGTTCCTGTACTTGCGCATCAATCGTTTCTTGCCAGGAATTATACGCATAGTAACCCACAACAGCGATTACAGCCATAACCCCTACAGCTTTCCAGATTTTAGCGTCTTCGTTTTTGTTACTCATGCTATATTCCTTTTAAGAAAAAGGGCCGAAGCCCCTTTGTTAACGAAGATAAACCACATAACCGCTTTGGTCAATCGCGCGGTCTGCGTCATTGAAGATATTACCACGAATGCCTTTTGCTGGTGCTTTCCAGCTTGCAGGTTTCAGGATATTACCATCATTATCGATGAAGGCGGCAACAGAACGCTGATTGAACATTTCACCAGTTTCTTTGTTGCGAGTATCCTGAACAACGCGATGATATTTGCGGCCTTTCTCCAGAAAGAAAACAGTTTCGAAAGGAGAATCTTGGAAACGAGCGTTACGCGCTTTGTACATTGCTTCCATGAAAGGGGCTGCTTTTTCTGCGAGGATTTCGAAAGTGTTCATGGTATATCTCCTAAAGTGTGTTTCGTTTCGATGTAAGTACTATATCAAAGATGGTTATTCTATGCAAGGCTTTTTTCGTTATCCATCAAATATTTTAAGTGTTCTTTTAATGCAGGGAGTTCGTTCAAATGGCGTTGCTTAACTTTCTCGTACTCTTTGCGTTCCCAGTTTTCAAGATTGCTTGCCAACGCTTCATCACAATAAGCGATCCCGCGTTCTGCATCCTGAACTTTCTGTTTCCATTGTGCAACTGCTTGTTGATAAAGAGAACCGTTAACCATCATAATAATTTCCTCCCTTGTTTCGATGGGGTAACTATACCAAAGCTACCCCAGAATGTTTTAACAAAAAGTGCTATTAGTAGGTATCCAGTTTATACATTTTGCACCAGTTCATGAATTCTTCGAAAGTCTGAGTATTAACACGTTTTTCCTTCTTCACTTTCTTAGTGATTACAGGACGGTTAGTAAAACGTTTTTGCATTTTCACAGTGATTGCTACTTTATCGCCCAGGTCTTCAACCTTTTCAACCAGCGCCCACTGAGAACCAATTTCAGCGCCGAAAGTCAAACCAACAATCTCACCTGCTTTAACGTGTGCTGCATATTTTACTTTAACCATTTTCGTATTCCTTTCTCTGTTTCGTTTCGATGAATACAAGATACCAAAAAGCCTCCCGCAATGCAAGAGGCTTCTTTAACAAAAAATGCTATTTTATTTCTTTGAGTAATTTACGGATCCCGCCGCCCTGTGTCTTATCAAAGATTTTCTTTGCATCAATAACAGAAGTGATTATGTGGTAGTTGTTCCCTTTTCCGTCAAACTCAAACTCGACCTTGTAGTCACTACGAAATTTCACAAAAACAAATTCACCTGCAAAGTGCTTACGAAACTGTTTTTCGTTAATGTCCAACCATTCCTGTGTATCATCTAACTGATACATGCGACAAAACAGGATCGAACCCATTACAGCAATCACGACAAGGATAGCTAACGCGAATTCTGACATCATTTACCCCTGTTTACTGATTGACGGTGCAATGATTTAGGCACAACCGGATTTCGGTATGGTTTGACTTTATGGATCGTGGGTTCTTCCTCAACCAAATTAGGAAATTGGTTGTTCCATTCCATCGAAAATGGATAGGGTGATGACTTTAACTCTTCGATCATACAGTTTACTAAACGGTCGCCGATTACACCCAAAGCCGCCCCAATAATCGCTATACGCATAAATCACCCCTTAATTGTGTCAAGTACAGTAAACCAGTCATGAAGCCATATCGTTGTTCTTACAGCGATATACGTTAACAAACTAATCAATGATACCGCTCCGCAAATAGCCAGCGTAATCAACAGCCGGATTTCAAATTTAGTAAAATTCATATCAATCTCCTTTCTGAGAACCCAATATAACAAAAGCCCTCAACCGAAGTCAAGGGCTTTGTTTTAAATTTTTACCAGTTTTGGCAATCGAAGAACTATACCAGGATGGATCAGACGTGCATCCGGAATAGAATCACGGTTGATTTTAGCGATATCAGGCCAAAGTTCACCAACACCATACAGTTTCTTTGCTATAGAATATAGGCTATCACCTGGTTGCACGACATAGCGATCAGATTCAATCTTAACCAGATCCTGGTTAATGATATCATCAAAGGCTTTTGCTTTTGCTTCGTTAATCGTGTTCCCGTAGTAATGGCAATCCATAATAGTTAATGTGATCATCGTTTCTTTCCTATGCTGTTTTCGTCTGTCTCTTCTAAGGATGGAGGTTCTTCCAGCCCCAGAGCATAACGTTTAGCATAGATTAGCATCAATGCATCTTTAGCGCAATCATGAATCGAATCATGCTGAATGAATCCATCTAACATGCCTTTACGTAGTGGACACGTGGTCACTCCGCGAGTCAGTAAACGGTTTTCAATAGCTGTACGCACATCACGGCTATTCCAGAACACGGTCGGCATATCTTCAAACGTATCAAGTTTCCCTGTCATAGTTCGTACAACATCGGTTAGCATAGAACGATCGAATTCAGGGCCGCGCGTATAATCGTATGACTGCCAACGACTCACACCGTCAGCCGCTAAATCAGCAAAGAATTGTCGATGACCTTCGTACAAATCCATGTCAATATCGGAAGGGAACAAAACCCTTTGCGCTTCTTTAGATTGCTGTTTCCACCATTCGATCGTTTTTTCATCTTTGATGCGTTCTGGTTGTTTCCGGATGTCAAATTTGTACTTTCTTCCTTTAGCAATCAGTTCCTGAAAGGTAGGCGGATCATAAGGATCATCAACAAACGGAACATAGCTAAGTTCAGCTAGTTTTCCTTTTGGAAACGGGCCAATACTTTCATAATCAAATACGAAATCTACGGGTAAATGACTCATTCGCGACCCCGCTTATACGATTCCATGAAATAGGCCAATGATAGCGCGACTTCCGGAGTAACATCAACGGATTCGATCATGCCTGGAGTTACCGCCATCATACCGAACTGACGAAGCCCACAACGAGCAATCGATTTTTCCAGTCGGATCATGTTTTCTACAGCCTCTGCGAAATTGTCCAGATGTTCCCAATCGTGGTAATCTTCCATTGTAGAACGATCACTTTTCAAAATCAGATCGGCAACCAATTCAGCATAAAGGCGCGGAAGGTGAATATTCATTTAAAACCCCTCAAGCATGTTTTTGTTTTCACGAATGTTACGACCCATTTTCAAAGTATCAATGATCACTGCATACTCTTCAAAAGTGAATTCGATATCTTGTGAAATGTTTCCCCACGTGTAGGTCGGCCCGTTAGGACAGTATAACCCAACTTCTTTGTTTGCGTTGACAACGCAGCGCAATTTTGCAAACAACAAATTGATATCGATAGAATTGAACCCTTCGAGATAATCAAGCCCCTCTCTACCAATACGGTCAACTTCTCGCAAAATCTTTTCTACATCTTTGACTTTAACAATAATTTTCATAATAACCTCAAAGGGCCGAAGCCCTTAGACATAATCAACAGTGAATCGTGCGCGGGTAGTTCCTACATAAAGCAACTGCTTACACAATTCATAATCGGCGTATGCGTATGCATCGCGCGTATACATGTATGAATGATCATACGTGCTTCCCTGACCTTTGTGATACGTACAAACCGGAAGCGCCTTAACCGTCTGGAACTTGTTTTTGATTTGCCAGAACGAATACCAGGGGGCTTTGTATCCGGTTTCCTGTTTCATCTTTTTATACTGAAACGCGACGTAGTTCAAATAATCGCCTAAACGTTCCTGCATAACCGGATCCGCGATAACCTGAATATCCGCTTTCGTATCCTCGAACATCGATTCTGTTTTCATCAAGAAATAATCGATTTGCACCGGATCGCATCGGTCAGCTTTGATAGTATCAGAACGCGGTATGATTTCAAGGATTTTAATTTGCTCGTTGTTGTTATAGATAACTTCAACAAACGAAACCCCATTCACACGGCCTTCTGTCACTAACGGTTCTTGCATCACAACCACTTCACCAACAATGAACGGCTGATCAGTTTTGTACAAGTGTTTGCGGATCACTGCGTTTAACTTGTCTACGTTTGCGTTAGTGTAAGCAAACATACGGTTATTATTCAGGTCATCCGGAGTCTTAACACGGCTAAAATAACGTCTCAGGAAGTCACTAGCGTTTTCGTGCTTCATTACCCCTAGTTCACCATTCATGAGGGGCATTAACGGCTTACCGTCGCGTATAGCGCGTGATACCTGGATGATTGGGTTTCCTTCTGCCTGACGCATAATCTTATCCATGCGAATGACATCAAAAATTTCCTCATCAAAGAACGGTGAAAGCTCGGTGATCCCTTCTGTATTAACCGGACGGATCTGATCCTTATCACCCAATCCCAGGATCACCGCACAACTCGGAATAGTACGCTTGATGATACGGAATAGTTCTTTGTCAACCATCGATACTTCTTCAACCACAAACACACGACATTCAGACAGATCAGCGGCTTTTTTGCCTTTTTGCTGTTCAAATACTCGTAACTCTTCGTTGGTTACGGGGCTGATTTTCAGTGCTGAGTGAATGGTCGTTGCATCCATACCCACCGCCTCAGAGAGAACGTTTTTAGCCTGGTGTGTCGGCGCTGTCAACCAGATCCCACTAATACCCAGTTTTTTCAATGTTTCAAACACAAATTTTACCAGAGTAGTTTTACCAACACCCGGCCCACCTGTGATAGTAGTATGGATTTTGTTTCTGATATTTTTAATCACTCGATCATGTGCATTTTTCTGGTCTTCGCTCAGATCGTCAAAAGTTAATTCGCTCATACTTTAATCAATACCCCTTGAATACTTGCGTGTTCAATAAACCAACGCATATCTTTCTTTTTCTTTTCGGTTACGGTTTCAACTTCTTCCTTTCGAAAGAATCGGCTAAGACCACTTTGTTTAACTGGATTCATCTTATCATGATATTCTTTGATAATCGAATTTTTATACTCGTTAGCATCGTCCGGAGATAGAAACAACAAAGGTGTTAACTCTCCTTCCTTAATGAAGGGAATTTTAAACCCGTCTTTATCCTTACTAACGACGATATAATATTTTGTAATCATTCTCGCCCCTCATAACAAACGTAGAATATTCCAACAAACCAAAACACTGATAGTATAATCAGTAAAAGTTTTCTTTCAACGCCATTTACGTGAAACACACACCAACCGAAAAGATATGTGATCATCGCGCAAACACCATAAGAAAGAACCCCAACAGCTACTAGCGCGATGATCGGATCCATTAGTAGTTGTTAGCCCAACGGCGGAGGTTTTCGGCTTGTTTCAGTGCATACAGTTTGTAGATAGTTTCCGCATCCATACCTAATGCAATAAACTTACATAGTACAAAGTGGAATTGGTCGATCATTTCAAACAGAACTTCTAAACGATCCTCTTCACTCAGATCCGCAAATTTAGTATTGCGCAATTCCTGGTGATTTGCTTTCCACGGTTTCCAAACACCGGATGCAGGTTTAACACCGCGAGACATTCCACCCAGAGCGGTATACAATTCGCGGGTTTCGTCGGCGATCGCGTCATCTTGCAGTTTCAGCCAATCAAGGATTTCTCCGCAAGTTTCCAGATTATCTGGACGCGGAACCCAATGCAGCGTATCAGACAGGCTTTGTTGCGCATGGTTTTGTAAATCCAGCATGGATTGTAAAGGATCGCCATTACGGGCCAGCACCTTTTGATATTCGGAATCTACAAATTCCAGATCTTCCGGGTTAACCAGGTGCGCACATGAATTAAATACAGGAGTTTTATCAGTAGTCATATCAATCTCATTTTTTCGGTGATTTGTCCCACGACCTAAATCGAAGTTTTGCCGTGAGTCCAGAAACAGTATTATCTTTCAAATACTGCATAATTTCAAGTTTAGTTGCGCCGTCCGTTTTTATCATTTCGTTGATATCTTTGGAAGGCCACGGGCATTTATCCCACATTACAACCTTTTCTCCAGCCTCAATCAATTTAAAGAGGCGGTGAGTAGTATCCGGATGACGTGCTTCATTGTCAAGAACCCAGACACGCATATTTTTGTACGGAACCTCAGAAAGCGCAAGCTGTCCACCAGTGATAGCGCCAGCATTATCAACAAATAGGCTATCTAATGGCCCCTCAAGAAGATAAACTGTTTTTAACGGATCTATCGTATCCTGTCCGTAAATCTTGGTTGATTCCTCACAGGCTTTGATTGTGATATATTTCGACTTTGCACCGTCACGTAAAGCACGGCCCTGGAAAGATTCTATTTTACCTTTCTTATCGAAGATAGGGATCACTAATCTCGGTTCTGGTTTTGCGATCGGATAGGTATCCGGATTCACCGTATTAACCAGTTGTTGCCATTCGCGAGTAAACCACAACCGTTCCCACTTGTCACGGGGAATACAACGATTCTGCACATATTTTATGATCGGATGTTCATCCGGCAAGGTATCTAACCTTTCGCAGAATTGAAGAGTAGGAATAAATTTCTTCTCTTCCTTCGGTTGTTCTGTATGCGTTGGCTTTAACGAATTGCGATCCTTAAACGATTCCATGAGATAATCACGGTAATCGTCTGGATAATATTCTTTCAGGAATACGCTAAACGGTACACCATAACCACAGTTAAAACAACCACAATTCATATGATCACCCTTTTTAGAAGGGTAGATCCAAAATCGTTTTTTGTACTTGTCTTTCATTGAGTCGCCGCAAATAGGACAACGCGCATTGATGCTTAATGCCCCCGATTTACGAACGATTTCGCTTTGAGGCAGTGATCCCATGATTCGGGTTGCAAATTCTATATCAAGATACATTTCTTACCTCAGTTGACTATCTTTAGATCCTCGTCGATTATACCCCGCGCTGATCATTTCGTCATGTTCTTTTTGGCATTCAATACAATAACGGCAACCCTTCACGATAGCCCTACGTTTTTCGGGTATCGGATCCCCACAATCAAAACAATGCGTTAATGATTCTCCGTTTCTGATTTGAGAACGTGCAAAATCTATCGCATTGTCTATTGTTGCCTGAATGGTATCTTGAACACCGTCAGCAGGGCCAAATCCAACCGCCATTGTAAATCCTCCTAATCAAATGATTTCAATATCATAGACTAAGAGGATTTTTCTGTCAAGAACTTACTTGCTTTTCTGTTCCGTCAAGCATTAACTTCCAACCACGAAATGCCTGTTTAAACGAATAATTTATTGCAATATCAATTTTATCAGAACCTTTTCGACGATTCTGATAAACGGTCGCGTTGTCACTCATATACATGATACAAATTGGAAACCATGTATAATCGTTAGCAGTAGCCCAGATAGTGATATTCAGCGGAGGAATTATCATTTCTTTTTCCTTTTCCCTGCACGGGTAACGCCTAATACTTTCGGCCCGATGTTGGTTACTGCTCCAGTAGTTACACCAGAAGCAATCTTTTCTGGATCGCCGCCAGAATCACCAGCGACCATATCCTCTAACATGCGCCCCTTATCATAATATTCTTTGAGGCGTGGAACGTTCAACATGATTTCTTCATGCTCTTGTTCTGTCAGATTGTAGCGATTGCGTAGGGTATCATATGAACTGGTTAAGTTCATAAACCCAGTCATATATGGAACAGAATTCATTCTACGCTTGATATGGCGTACTGAACGATGAAAAGGAGAATACGCTTCTAACTCTTCTTTTGTTTTGGGGTTACGAATTACTTCGCCTTGTCCATCAAGGATCCCCAGTTTATAAGCAGTCCATTCAGTCCAGGGCTTTTTGAGTAGCCGGATCATCCGGACGCTATATGTTAAATCCATATTTTTAACTAATTGATCACTCATGATTATTACTCTATTGTGAAAGTGAATAAATCAGATTTGGTTTCAGGTTCAAACTCCATACAAACAACCTCGCATAGTGGTTTAACCCCTTTCCAATCCTCCAGGTAATACCCAGTATCTATACCGCATCCAGGATTCATAACGAGGCCAGTTTCATCAAGAAACTTTTTGCATTTACTTGATGTGGTGCTGTCATCTTGTCGGAAACAGTGTGTTTTCGAATACCGGAAATTTGCAGACATTTGAGGGATTATGAAAGTTCCCTGACGCGCGATCTGTGATGCACGTTCGATTACTTTATACTCAAATTCTGCTCCTGTATACTTACCCTTAAAATCAGAGGTTTTGATTTTACCAAAAGGCGGGTTACTGATCGCCATATCAAACACCTGATTAAATTCAGTTGTTAAGGCGTCTCCATGCACCCAGGAGGCTTCTGGTACGATACGCTTACCTAACTCATAGTATGTGTGATTTAACTCAACACAGACGATTTCACGCGGCGTATTGTACATCATGTAATGAACCATAGCGAAAGATAATCCACCGATACCAGCACACAGGTCAATAACGCTTCCACCTGTGCAAGCATCGATTGTGAAATCGCGAGCAAGTCCAATAGGGGTAAAGAACGCCCCTAATTCAGAGTTGTTTGTAAACGCGCCTTCATGAAAGTTTTCGATAATGAACAACTTCTCTTCGTAAGTTAGCGCTTTGTCAGAGTGAACCAGATCCATTATCTGATTGTGTTTCTTGGTTTCCGCTTTCGTTAACTTTGCCATTGTCCCAGCTATACAATAATGTTGATTCATTCGGATAGAATTCCCATCCGTCCACGTATCCGGTTTCCCAGTCAGTAGTTTGTTCAAAACCACAGATCCATTCATACACGCCAGGAGGCATTTCGACGGAATCAGGAAGCCCGATATCTTCCGCGCTGCGTCCACATTCAAAGAATGCATCATGAATGAATGGTCGAGATAATACCGTAACATAACCTTCATCGTCAACAGCTACGATCCAGCGCGAACTATGAGGACTATCTAACTTCGGTTCTTCTTCGTCCATATCCGCTTTTATTTCAGCCTTACAAAAATCAATATTCATTTCAAACCCTCTTTAACACCCTCTTTCATAGCTTTCCAGGTAGAACCCGCTTCACCATTCAGGGCGGCGAATACAAATAGTAAGATAGCAAGGACAAGATTCACGCCAGCAATCACCATGATTTTGCTATACACGAAAATGTAAGGCATTGCCACCACCCACCAACTAAAAGAATTACCAGTTACGATGTTGAGTGCTGCAAGTAAGAAAGTGATAACGAATGCGATTTTCATAATGTCCTCCTTTGTTATGATTAAGGTATCATCTTTTGCGAAAGAATGCAATACCTACAGATACAAAAAAGCCCCTTTCGGGGCTTAATTTTTATGCGTTATTGATGAGATACCGAAGAACGTTTTTTGCTTGTTCCTCATTACAACCAACTTTGAAACCAGGTTCGATAGGGAGGAAGTTCCAGAGGAAATCAACACTTCCTTCAACGTCATCTTTGCCTTTTTCCAGCATCGCTAACAGTAAACCTTTGTTTTTGATGCTGTTTACGATTGCGTCAAAATAACCATCGCCGAAATCAACATTCGGGTTCAGCATTTCGTTGTAAGGGTTGTTGAATACGTTCATTTTGAATCTCCTTTGTTTAACTCAGTATCTTGTCTACGTGAGTTATATTACCACAATGGAGATTCAGGTCAATACCTTTTTACGATTTTTTGAAAAGTTTTTCGTATTTGGCTTTTACCCAGCGATACATATCTTCGGCATTGTCACTGGCAATCAGTGAGAACAGCAGATAGATCGCAACACCCACCAACACAACGCCTACTACAATGTAGACGGGTAATAGAACTGGGAAGAGAACCCAGAACCATGACATATGCGAGAAGCCAAATACTTTAGCCGCTGCAAAAATCAGTGTCAGTCCAGTCAGAAGTTTGATAGCCGGAATCGGAATCGTTATAGTCTTAGTCATTTCATTACCTTACATTCTTTATGGGGCTATTCGCCCCAGTCAATTAAAATTGAATGTCAGATTTTGCAATCTGTGCCATTTTTTCACGTCGGGTAGATTCAGCCTGTTTAATCATCGGGCCTTGTGTCTGTTCTACTGTTTTAGGCATAGTGTTGCCGTGGTAGTCAGATTTAAACCCGTATTCGCTGTTGTCGGTATCCATCCAGCGCTGATTACCTTTTCGAACTTCCAACTTGAACTTGTTGAAAGTGTTCTTATCGCCATAACGGGATTTGATTTGCTTGAACAGTTGCATACCCTGATCAGCTAACTCTTCCGTCTCGATTACAGCTAACATAAAATCAGCCGTAGCAGGTAAACCAGCGGATTCCGCAACATCACCCATACTCACATCCGAACTATCCCATGCAGAACGCCCAACCTGTGCGCCTGTCCACATTACGGTATTAGTTTCAACAGCAAGACCGCGTAGTTCTTCGGCAATTGCTTTAACCAGAATATAGGTATTTTCAGCACCTTTAACACGGGTTGAAGTACAGATCCCCAGGTAATCGACAATGATCACATCCGGCACAAACTGTTTCTTCAATTTAAGCTCTTTCACAAGCGCTCTAAAGTGGTTTGCACCTGCACCCGATGTAGGGTACTGCTTGACCACCAAACGCCCAACCTTACCCGCTTTAAGGCGCTCCATTTTGTTCTTATAGTCTGCGTATGTAATGTTCCCTTCGTCGATGTCATCCATAGTCACATCAAGAAGGTTAGCATCGATACGCTTAGAGCAAACATGCTCTGCCATTTCCATAGAAATGTAAAGAACGTTTTTACCCTGTTGCAGATAATCAGCCGCAAGAGAACATAAGCCCAGTGATTTACCAACGTTAACACCAGCCATGATGATATTCAGTGTACCACGTTCCGCGCCGCCTTTGGTGATTGCGTTCAGGATCGGGATACCAAACGGAATTTTCATCGCCTTCGATTGGTAAAGCATCCACCGTTTTTCATAATCTTCGAAATAGTCATGACCTACTGAACTATCGAATGAAATTGCTAATGCTTCCTCCATGATTTCAGGGATAGCCCCAACACCAGGAAGTTTCTTGTTCTGTTCTGCCAGTGGTTTTTCTGCGTTTGCCTGGATTTCGATTGCACGAGAAAGAGCACGATACATTGCTTTATCTTTGCAATATGTTTCCGTTTCCTTCATTAACCAATCTAAATCTTCTGGCGCATTTTTCAGCGACTGAATCGCCTTTTTCGTGTCTTCGTAGACTACATCACTTAGATTTCGTTTGTCAAGCGCAACCTCTAAAGCAGTTTTTGACGGAATGCCGTTGAATTCCTGTACATGTTTATCAATGAGGTCAAACAAAACTTGTGCATTGCCTTCGAAATATTCCTTTTTCAGATGGGGCCATGCTTGGACAAAATATGTCCCGTTATAAATCAGGTTAGAAAATATTGTATCAACGATCATTGTATTGCCTTATACCAGGTTACTGAACATCATGAAAAAGTTGTAAACCTTTTGTTTGAATACATCCCATAATGTCAGTTTAGGCTTTGGGACAACTGAACCCTTTTCAAGCTCTTTAATCTGTGCATAAATTGCATCATGCACCAGCGGGATCAACGCTTCTTTGTCTTCGTCTGGGGTACTGAATTCTACTTTCAGCCCATGATCCCAAAACACCTTATGAATATAAACCAGATGCGCAACACCTTTTTCATCGTTAATCAGAAGTTCCTGAATAACATCTTTCATCGCTTCATCAATATAATTCTTTGCTTTGCTCTCGATATCCATACATTGCCTCGGTTATGGGGCCGAAGCCCCATAGTTTTTATAAAATTTCGTTGTCTTCTTCGATATCATCAAATGATTCTGGGATATCGTCATCATCCAGATCAGGATCTGGGATGCTATCAGTGCTGTATAAATCTTCCAGCGCGGAACCATCACTGATTTCACGATCAGGGATCTTATACTTTTCTTCGATAGCTTTCAAGAATGGTTGATGAGTAAACAGAGGACGCCAGAATTCAACGCTATTTGTTTCTGACTCACGCCATTTCTTTTCTTCAACTTCGAGTTCGCCAGTCTCGGTATTCAGGAAAGCGCGGTTGCGCCAGCCTTTGGTTACGGTCTGTACAAAGTTCATTTCCATTGCCAGATCCAAAAGGCCAGAATACATACTAATACCGCCTTCATAGGTAACATGCAGCGGGAATTTTGATTTCTCTTTCACGAATCGAGATTTTTCGATATTCATGATGAAATCATAACCCACCACCTCAGTACCTTCTTTCACCTGTTGTTTACCCAGGATGATCGCAGTATCAGCGGAATACATTAAACCAGTACCACCGGAAATAACTTTCTTGCTGTACATTTCTTGTGTGTCATAGGTATGACAGATACAAACCATCGGGATATCCAGATCAGCCAGATAAGGCGTAACCATACGGAACATACCTTTTAATGCTTTTGCTCTCGTCATATCCTGTTTATCGTTATCAGACAGCGCGTCAGCAAGTTCTTTTTTACTTGCCGTGTTGCCTACTGAGTCAACGAATACAATCACCTTATCACCGCGTTCAAGCGCGTTAAGCTGGCTTACAACGTCATTACGCAACTGCTCGACCGTCGTGATACGAGTATACACAACACGATCCGGATCAACACCCATTGATTTCAGATAGGATTTAGTAACACCTTTTTCTGAATCGTAGAACAGACACACAGCATCTTCATACGTTTTGAGATAAGCCGCTACAGTCAGCAAACCTAAGTTGGATTTGAAGTGTTTGGACGGGCCAGCGAAAAGGGTAAGACCAGAAGTTAGGCCACCGTTAAACGCACCGGACAACGCCAGATTCAGAATCGGCACACGGGTTCGCGTGATGGTAATATTGTTGAATACGTCGCTTTCAGAAAGTACAGATGCAGTTTGGCTATTCGAGTTTTTGATCAGTTTTTTTAGTAGTGCTTTGTTTGACATTTAATTTTTCCGATTTATTCATTCTCATTCTATATATCTCACTAGTTAATGAAAGGGGCCGAAGCCCCTAGAGTTTACCAGTCACCGAACAGGTCGTTTAAACTGGCACGTTTTTCATAATCAATTTTACATACTTCCGTGATATTAGTCAATGGACTAATAACATGTTTTTCAAACATACCCGGATAATCTACCCATGCCAGAATATCACTTTCGATCTCTGACGGTAGTTTATTTCCGGATTGCCACGCGATGCAATCGGCTTGCCACGGGTTTTTATCCCTTAGTGGTAGAACCATTACCTTTTCACCTTCCATGATTGGCGTAACACCATCAATACCAGCAGTGAAACGGTTAAAGAACAGCACCCCTTTAATATGGTTTGGTGTTCCCTTGATTGGATAGCCAGCCCCATCACGATATTTCGAAATGTTGTTAGCAGATGATACACCAGCAATTTCCCTGTAGTCAAGTTCCTTATATTCTTCTTCGAACTTTTTATAATGTTCGTGCAAAGATAATTCACCTTCTTGCAGGATACGGCGGATCGCTTCTTTCAGGAATACTTTCACAGAGGTCGGAGTACTCGATCGCTGTGTTTCCATACCCATGATTTTCAGTTTCGGTTTTTCATAGCGGGTTCCTTCGGAGTCCCACACGTTAGCCGCATATCGTTTTTTAGCAGTCCAGAAACTTCCCAACCCTTCGGAACCCAACGGAGGCCCAGAAATGATTTCACGATCCATAAACATCAGGTGTTCCACGTTGTTCATGTATTCGCAAAGTTCACGATACCCTTTATCGATCATCGGTTCCATTCTTTCTTTAGCAAAGCGATCCAGGAAGTCAACCCAATGGTTATTATCCTTAAATTTAGCCTCACCACCAACTTTTGCAATCACGTTATCCATGCAAACATAAATGGAGTCAGTGTCACAGTACCGAACATATGCATGATCCGTAGTACCGCACAGGTCGTTAAGGTATTCGTTTACCTTACGTTCAATCCACTGGATAGCCAACTGCCCGAACATGGTGATCGCGCTGGCGTTTCGTAGATCGAAGTATCGGAAGTGTTCATTACCCAACGCACCATAAAGGGAGTTGATAGAAATCTTACGGTTAAGCTGTGCGGTGTTAGCTTGTGCGATCTTCTTCTCACACACGCGTTTAACTGCTTTAAGCATTTGTTTTGTAAGAGTTTTCAGAACTGCTTTCGATTCATCACTGAAATCTGTATAGAAATCAAAGTCAGGATCAACCATTTGGTTATGCGCGTCTGTTAAGTGTTCGAGTTCGTGCTTGATGAGTTCAAGATTTCGCTCACCCGCCATCATTCGTTTTTTCCACATCTTACGCTGATCAAATACTTTCTTGATCTCTACTGGGATCACGCCTTTGATATCACGGCGGAACATCCACCCGTTAGGAGAACAGCTAAATTCATCGCTAGGGCGCGGCGCGGTCTTATTAATATACTCTTCAAGAGCACGTACCGCAAAACTTCCCATAATCGTTTCAGGGCTTATATTCACCTGTCGGATGATGGAAGGGTACAGGCTTGTTAAGTCAAACGATACCATGTATTTGTAAGGCCCAGGAACTGGATCCTTCACAAATGCCCCAGGGTAAGGGGTTTTAGTATGGCGTCTGTTTTCCGGAATAACAACCTTATCTTCACGCAGAGAGTTATAAATGATCGCGTCCCACGTTTTCAGCGGAGACATAACCCCTGGGAAGTTAATTTTTGCATAGTACGCTACAGACAGAACCAGTTCAATAAAGTTTCGTTTACCGTCGATATCAAGTACGCGGATAACGTCAACAATGTTGTACGTGATGTACAGTTGGTGATCGCGCTGGCGTAGTTCAGACAGGGAACCTTCATACTCAACTTTATTTTTACCAGTTTCGTATTCCGCGATCGCGTCCAGACGGTAAGACGGTTGCGGGGTAAAGCTGAATTTCTTATACAGCGCCATACCATCCATTTGAGCAACGCCGAAAATATCATATCCTAATTGTTCGTTGCCGTAAGCGTCAGTAGTGGTTCTGGCGGTTACTTTACCAAACGGGCTAAAATGCCTTACCACGTTTTGACCGAAAATGTTCAGGTATCGCGTGATGATATATGCAATATCGAATTTGTCAGAGTTCCATCCGGTTACAATAACAGGGGTTCGCTCTTTCCAATCTTTGATATACGCAGACAATAACGACTTCTCGGTCTGGAAAGACCGATAAACAATTTTGTTTAAATCTTCTTCGCTAATGTCTTTGCGATCAACGTTTTCCGCGCACCATTCCGCAAGGCCACCCTCAACCAGATCGTATACATAGAATTTATCTTCAATGCTATCGTAATGGGTGATCGCATCGATTGGATATTTTGCTTCACGCGGATCCGGAAATTCTGGAGCGGTCACCTCGATATCGATAGAAGCAATGCGAATGTGTTCGCGGTTGTATTCGATTTCATTCCGGTACATGTCAGAAATGTAAGCCAGTCGGTAATCGTCCATACCTAGCGCTTCCATCCCAACATCGCGCATACGCTGCATCCAGTTTTTAGCTTCTTTGATGCTGTCAAACTGTTTTTTGAGGCAAGGCTTGCCGTAAATGTCTTTGTATGGGGTTTCTACGCCATTCATAGCGTGTTGATACATTACGGGCGCATATTTCGTCTTACGTACCTGTTCGGTGCCGTTAGAGTCAACGAAGCGCTCATAAATGGTATCTCCCATTTGTTCAACTGATAGGTAAAATTCATTCATTGGATCTTGTCTTCTCCATTAATATAATGTTCCATTGTAACACCACCTACAGCAAATTCAAGTTTACTCGATGTTCTAAAACCAACAAACCTTCTGCTAACAAGTCACGGATCTTTCTCAGTTGAACAAGCTGGCGTTCAAGTTTAAACCCGTCGAATAACATGCTGAAAATACTGGAATTGACACTATGATATTTTGCTTCTGCAATTCCCTGGTTAACCATCATGATAGCTTTGTTAACCATTAGTTTCCTTTCCGTTACTGTATGTTCATCCAGTTGACAGGTTGCAAGGGAAACCAAATCATCATAAGCACGTTGGTCAATAACGTTATCCATACGGGCCGCGAAAATCTTATTCATGTAAGTGCGGATCATTGCGCGTCCTCCATTCTTTTCATAAAGACTTCTTTTGCTTGTTGGATCAAGCCCAGAGATTTTTTAATACGCTCATAGAAATGAGTGGTTTCAACTTGATTGCATAACAATGTGTACTCTGAAATGTTACGATCGTAAAATCCAGGAAAGTAGTGTTGTGCATAGCTGTAAGTGCGGGTATCTGACAGATTGCAAGTTAACGATAACAAGATGTCATCTTTTACAATCGGGATGATCAAAGTTTCGTTGGATTTGATTGAATCCATGATTTCGTTAATAGTCATAATATATCCCTCTCAATGGTGTACACCCAATATAACAAAGCCCCTGCACGAATGCAAGGGCTTTTTGATTAGTGACCGATCCGGTACTTGTACTTGAGGATCCAATCTGCTTTTTGCGAGTGAGTCAGTACGCGGAAGTTGTTTTCTTCTGCAAACTTCAACCCAGGGGTTACGATCTTAACCATGCCCCACTCTTCGAGAAGTCGCGCAATGTTGTTCCGGCGTAGTTCGTCTTCTTCCGTCATATCGACTTGACGACCATCGAGTTTCAACAGTTCTTTAAAATGCACGATAAAATACTTACCTTGCTTTTTCAGAATGTGGCACGATTGCCAGAGCATTTTCTTTTTGTTGTTTGCAATACCAATACGGGTTAGCGTTTCACGGATCTTTAAAAAAGAATCGTCGCTGATTAGTTGAATTTCTAACATACATCACCATTGTTTAATCAATTTTTCCAATTTCTTTTGTTCAGCTTTGTTTTTCACAATACCCAACAAAGACAGAGCGACCTTTGCGTGTTTTCTTTTCCAATCCTCGAACATTCCGAGGTCTTTAAGTTCCTGCAAATATTCCATCGCTGTACGTGTATTTACACTGTATTTTTCGCGAAGGATTTCGATAATAATTTTCTCTTCAAAATCTTCCGATAGTTTAGCCCATGCACCGAAGCGTTTAGCCTTCCTAACAGAGTTGAGATAATAGTTATAGTGCATTTGGTCAGAGATACTACCGCCTACCAGATTCATCACATAAGCGTTATATATCGTGTCTATGTGCTGGCTCATTGCGTTGTCTACAAAGTACTTATCATACACATCATCGATAACCAACGGAGTTTTACCGTTGTTGATTTCGTCTATGATGTTAAACAAGGTGTTTTCTTTATCCTTGCCGTACTCTTTGACCAGTTCTTCAACCTTATCCCAATCTTTAGAAAGCCAAGCGGATTCATGCGGGGATAACTCTTCTTCATCCAGAAATTCCGCCAGGCTCATGATTACGCCTCCCAGACCATAGAAAGCATCAGGTTCATCAACAGATATTGCAGATGAATTTCTTTATTCATCGCCAGCCCGTATTGCGCGTTGTTTTCGCCTACAATCTGGATCAGTGCGATTTTCGAATCCTGATTCACGATAGGGTAAATCGTATCAGTCAATTTTCCGATAAAGGTATCGTATTCTGACGCATATTTAATAACCTCAGAGCGCAACCCTTTATAGTTCTTTTCTTTCAACAGGGTAATGATATGAGACACATCAGAACCAACTATCTCATTTAGGATCCCCGCATCAATTTCACCACGTTTCGAGTAGAACCCGATCGCTTTGATAATAGAACGCGCATCCGGATAATGCTCTTTAACAAACGCTGCAATGACTTTAGGATCATACTTGATATTCTCGATTTCAAGGATACCGAAACAACGCTTGATTAACTGTTTCATCAGTTCGATACGTTCAGCATCAGACGGAACACCGAATTTAACAGGAGGACAACGAGAAAGCAGAGCACTATGCACACCGTTAATGTTGTTCGCTGTTACAATAACAGAAACATTTTTACTGTATGCTTCGATAAAGCTACGCAAGTGTTTCTGTGCTTCCGCCATACCAGAACGATCGAATTCATCAATGATGATAATCTTTCCGCCTGGTTTCTGCGTCATCGATGAAGCAAAACGATCCAGTTCATTACGAATGAAGTTTACACCACAGTTCGAACCGTTGACAAAGAACACCTCAGCATCAACCTCACGGGCCAACACAAGCGCGAGGGTCGTTTTACCAGTGCCAGGGGAATCAGATACAAGGGTCATGTTCTCAACACGCCCAGATTTGATTATGCCCCGCATAGCGGCTTTGTCACCAGAAGGTAAAATACACTCTTCAATCGTTGTTGGGCGATAGCGCTGATCCCATGCAAATTCATCAGGAGATCGGGAGATTTTACCGTATTTGGTTTCGATGATTTCAATATTTTCACTAAGTTCCATAATATACCTTCAAAATAAATGGTGTAAAAGAAAGGGGCCGTAGCCCCTTAAAACTATCTTACTTGAATGTGCTACTTGCTTCAAGTACGACGACGTAAGCAACGCCGTTATCAGAAGAGAATTTTGCGGCCCCTTTGGAGGAAATCTCTACTTTGTAATCGCTGTTGATGAACTGCATGTTATCAATCTTCATATCGAAATTGAAAACATTGTCGCCTTCATACTCACCGACTTCAACGGAGAAAGTTGATTGACTTTCTTTGCTTTTCGCGGTGATGACCAGTTTACCATCAATCGGTTCAACGGACAGGTCGGTCAGTTTCATCATGCGAGACGCTTTGATCAGTTTTTCGAAATCGTTAGCGGTAATCTGGAAAATCAGATCTGCTACTGGCATCACCAAACGTTTTTTCGGTTTCGGGATCGTTGTTGCGTCTGCTGAACGTTCGATGATCTTCATCTTGTCGCCGCGAATCACGATTTCACCAGTGGAAATATCATGAGTGATTTCCGCGTCAGTGCCGACGATGTTCAGCATGTTCAGGAATGAGTTGAGATCGTAGATACCAACATCTTCATCAATCACATCAGCAATTTCAGCTTCTGCGTATACAACGCTGTTGATTGATTTCGTCATGATGAATGAACCTTTGGTCAGCATGATCGAAGAGTTGATTTGAGAAAAGTTTTTCAGGATATCAATAGTTTGTTTAGAGAATTTCATATTCAGCCTTTAGTTTTCAATAAGTGTTACTTAATAAGTGATTTTACAACGGTTTCCGCTGCTGTGTCAAGCATATCAGCCATTTCTTTAACGGTTGTACGCTTCGGATCTTCGCGGCGTTCGCTGGTAAGTTTACGATGTTCCACAACCACTTTTTCATCAATGTCACGATAATGTTTAAAACGTTCCTCTTGAGGCATAGCTTTAAACAGTTCTTTTGTTTCGTCCGAGAGTTTAGCAACCCAGGATTTACGGACGCGGTTCATGTAGTCAACAAAAACATTACTTTCATTCATATATTTCTTCTCTAACTTAGAATTCTTTGAGTGGGGGCCGAAGCCCCCGCTTGTATTACATGTCTAACAGTTTATCCAGGTCATCATCACCGGAGGTATCAGAATCATCCAGGTCGAACGGTACGCCGTCATCTTCGCCTACCGGAACCGATGCAACGCCACCAGATGATTTCACATCAGATGTCTGATTGTCAAACTTAGCCATTTCGTTATCGAAGTTGCTCAGTTCGCTATCGAGGTCAGCGGAAGCGCTGGAACCAGCAGAACCGATCGAACTACCCATAACTTTATTGAAGCGAGTAGTCAGTTCAGCCAGCGGTTTGAATTCGCTTTCGGCAGTAATCGGGCGGAGATCGCTCATACCTTCGAAAATTGCTTTCTGAACTTCTTCATCGTCGATGTTTTTGATCTTAGCCGGAACACCAAACGAACTATCGTCATAGTTAGGCCAATCACCAACTTTTTTCGCTTTCAGGGTGAAGTTAGCACCATCAAACGGACAAGTTACAGCAATACCCGGTTCATCAAGTTCTGGATTACCGTTAATTGCGGCGGTGATCTTGTCCATGATTTTCTTACCGAAGCGGTATTTGAACACCTTACCTTCGTTTTCCGGAGCGCCTGGGTCTTTGACGATCAGGACGTTAGCCCAGAAACTTTGTTTACGACCGATCTGGCTCAGTAGCTTATCTTCTGGCCCGTTTTTGTTGGCTTTAGCCTTCTCATACAGATCGTTTTCGGAAATGTACTTACATGCAGGACAGCCGTCATAATCGCCGTGGGTAGAGGAACAGTTCTCAATGTACCACTGGTTGTTTTTCTTGAAAGAGTGGCTCACGATACGGACGAACGCCAGTTCATCATCGGAACGTGCTGGGAGGAATCGAATAACGGCGGAACCGTTTTTCTGTGCGTCCAGGGTCAGTTTCCATTCTTTCTCATCTTTCTGGAAGCCGGAACCACCTTTCAGATTTGCTACCTGTGCCTGGAGTTTAGCGGGATCTTGACGTTTAAAAATGCTGCTCATATTCTGTTTTCTCGTTTAGTTTAGTTTGATTAACGTTTGTTTCATTAAGTTTCGATATTTTATGATATCTTTTTCAGTAAGGTCAAATATTTTTCTGTATGCCTTTAACTTAATGCTAAAGTCAGACCAAATAATATCATCAGCTACTTGATCGTGTTTATTTATGATACCTAAAAATGAGTCAAAAATCAAAAACGATTCGTAAGATATCACATTTGACAGGACAAGTTTGCTTATGTAGGACGTTGATGATTTTTCGCTGTACTTAAACACCAGAGACACGGGGATCTCTTTCATTTTGGCGAATTCGTACACGTTTTTAACGTCATCCACAAACACGTTATCTAGTCTTTGTAACTTTCCTATGTACTGCCTGTAAAAGACAATACTATCTTCATCAACATCGCCTACCCAGAAATCAGGATTGGCTACGAAGTTGGAGAGGAATATAAAATAGATTTCTTTGAATGTAAAGCGTTGAGCTAATTTTACAAAGAAATATCTATCCTTTCGCTTGTTAAAGGCGTTTTCACTAACTTTGATCTGCCAGTTGTATTGAAGGACATCAAAACGCCCCTGGAAATGAGTTTTCATCGCCAGATATAACTTGTATACAGACAAAGGCACAAGCCGTGAATTCGCCTCGCTATCAGCAAACGGAGCTTTAAATCTCACATGAAGCCGTCCAGAGTGGTTGATGAACTATGTTCAAGCGCAACCGATGGGCGAAGCATGTTTCCTTTGATCGCTTCGTCGCTAATCTTATCAAGGATCGCGCGAGGAACCGTTTTATTCAGCATCGCATAATCAATGGAATTTTCATCCATCCATTGTAGCGTTGCTTCCATGTATGTTGCCCCCTCAGAGGCAACCAGATTTTCGATATACAAACCGACTTCGGTCTTATTTCCGATCATGCTTTACGCCTTATCGATCATATCATACAGTTCGATCAGTTCGTTGTTTTCTTCTTCGAAAGCGGTACGGGCCTGTTCGTGATACAGTTTGAACAGTTTCCCGAAGGTTTTTCCGTCGATACCGAAATCAGTTTTTGCTTTGGATTTAATATCCTTGAAAGTACCGTTGAAGATCTCAACTTGAGTTTTCACGTTGGATGCTTCTTTGATCAGTTCTTTTACCTGTTTTGCTACATCAGGGTTTGTTTGTAAAAATTCTACACTCATTTTGTTACCTCAAAAATCACTCAGTTTTTCGAACATACGGGAAAGTTTGTTATCCATGAAGTAACGTTCCATTTTGGCTTTACTTCCGGATTTTGGAGTATTATACGCTTCAATAATCGAATTTTCAATATCTTTTGGTATAAATTCGAAATCGCGTAGTTCCTCATTTTCTTTGTAACGAGCGGCCCATTCAGGGGTCATCAACGTTGTCGGGTCGTCTGCCTCCAGCCATGCCTCTAACTCAGAGGATTTTACCGCTGGGGCGCGTTCGCCTTCAACCTTCGTCACAATATAATCATTTCTAATTTTAATACAAGCGATACTATCTTTTTTATCGCCTTTGATATTTTTGTATCGCAGATCGTTACGTGGCGAACCGTACTTAGGCGTTACCCATTTTTTCTGGGGAGGCGACCATTGACGAACACCGTTATATTTCTGTAGTTGTGTAAAGTCGCTATCAGCGGAAACCACTAATACTCGTCTACCTTCACCAACAGCTTTTTTCGTAACAACAGCAATTATATCATCAGCTTCCGCGAATTCAACCTTTAATCCAAGATAAGGCATATTCTGACGGATTTCTTCGAACACTGGGTTCAGGAAGTTGTTCAGACGATCCCAATCCCATTCTGATTCTTCATGTTCGATCTGACGACGTTTTTTGTAGTACCAGGCTTTTTGCCTACGCCAGTAATTTCTGTCATCGAAGGCAATCACGATTTCTGGATACTCACCTTTAAATTTTACAACGTTAAACCGTAAAGTGTCAAGCACCAGATGACGAATCATTTCGATCGTGATGGATGCTTGTTCCTTTGGTTTGAAGTTGTTCATCAGTGTAGCGATGGAAATGTTAGAGATATCGATGACCATAGTATCATCGGGTTCCCCTTCATCTTGCATCAGCTTGTTCAAGTTAAACATGCTTGCAAAACTGCTCATACATACCTCAATTTTTCAAAGAACGGGGTTATTGTAGTAACTTACGAAATGAAGTCAATACAAAAGACCATAAAAATTTTGATCAATAATACTTGATCTGATCAAATTTATGATCTATAATTTATTAATTAATAATTATTTTACTACAATGATCATTGTAGGTCAAGTACTAAAATCAATAAATTTTATATAATTTAGATCTGATCTATAGATCATTAGATCTACTTTAACCTTAAATAATATAGAATGAAATTTGATTTTGTCTACAGTTATTATATAATATTCTTAACTTCAAAGAGGAAATATGAATACTATGACTAAAGAAACAACCAATATCTACGCAGACAATGAAAAATTATACCCTATCCTCTGTGCATGGAAAAAGCAAATCGCCGAAACAGGTGATCGCAAAATGCCTAATGAGTTGGGGGCTGCTATTATGGATATTGCAAACGGGCTATCACGTCGTTACAACTTCAACCGTTATTCCGAAGATTGGAAAATGGATATGATCGATGACGGAATTTCCGCTGCAATCTCAGGACTGCATAACTTCGATGAAACTCGTTATACCAACGTTTACGGTTACATTAACAAAGCATGTTGGCAAGCATTCGTAACACGTATTCTGTACGAGAAAAAAGAGAACGCGAAGAAATATAAATTCTTCCTTGAGCACGTTTACGACTGCGAAGATTCAGATATGGTTAGTATTGCAGACGAAGGTTTCATTCAAGATCTACATGACAAACTATCTCAGTACGAGGCTTCCGCCACCAAAACCAAAGACAAGGAAGCGGAAGTATTCCCAACATTGGAAGATTTTCTATGAAAGCAATAATTGACTTAAACAAAATATTAACTGATATCGATTACGAAATTGACTTGCTACCCTACTTCGTAAAATTAGAGTTGCAAAACGTGGGAATCCCGGTTATCATCGATCCAACTGACGTAAGAAACCCCGATTTCGAAGTAGAAGAAGGGGTTTTGTCTTATATGATAAACGCCGAAACTATGATCATGGAGATCACTTATGATTGATGAAGAGAAAGAAGTACTAACCAGTGTGGAAGAAGTGGATCCAGAAGAGGAAATTCAACAAAAGATCCAGGCACGTGTAGAAGCCGACGCATTGAAGCGAGCACAAAAATTCATTAAGAAGAACCGGACTGAGATCAAACGCCTCCGTAGACACGCAGAGGAAGCCCTATTCAGGGGTAATAAGGTTCAGTATGTGTATGCGGTTAAGAAACTTCGTGATATGCTCAAACAGCCGTATACAGAGGATTTCATTGATACGATGTGGAACACTTCACTAGCATCAATTCGAAATATCGTAGCTTCACAACAGAAGCACTAACAAACAAGTAGCCCCGAAAGGGGCTATGAGGGTCTTATGAGAAAGTACTTAATGATCGGGGATACTCACGCTGGCTTGCGTCAGGACAACCCCTGGAATGAAGAAAACCTATACAATGTATTCGTACAAATCGTAGAACACTGCAAAGCAAACGGCATTACCGAGGCTTTCCATGCTGGTGATTTCTTTGATGTGCGCAAGGCCACCACACAAACCACGATGAAATTCATTCGTGAACGTATTGTGCCACTACTGGAAGAAGCCGGATTACATATCTATGTTCTGGTTGGGAACCACGATTGCCAGTTTAAAGACAAGATCCGCCCTAACTCACCGCGAGAGATTCTTGATCAGTATGATTGCTTCACGGTTGTTGATGAACCGATGACAGTAAATCTTGATACTTCTCCGCTGCAATCAATCGATTTGATCCCGTGGATTTGTCAAGAAAACACACAGCAGATTTTTGATTTCATCAAAAAGTCAAAATCTCAATACTGCTTAGGACACTTTGAACTGTCCGGATACTATTTCTATAAGAACAGTAAAGCGGAACATGGGCTTGAACCTGATTTCTTAAAGAAATATGATATCGTGTATTCAGGCCACTATCATCACGCTAACGAAGGCGCTAACGTTTTCTATATCGGTACACCTCTTACCATGAGCGCGAACGATGAGGACGAAACCAGGGGCTTCTATGAGCTATCTTATGGCGACGGTAAACGTGAATTAACTTTCATTGCTAACCCAGTATGCCACCATCGCCGGATCACCTATCCGGATCAAAAAGATGTTGATGTTGCAGATTACAAAAATTGCTCTGTTCGCTTGATTGTACGCGAAGTTGATAACGATTTGCCTAAGTTTCAAACAAAACTGGAAGAAACAGTTTATGAGTTGAACATTGTCGATCGTGTGATCACTGATTCAGAAGTTGATACTGACTTTGAAATCAAAAGCGTATCTGGATTGATTAGTGAGTACATCAACAACATGCAGATCACTCCAGAAGAAAAGACCGAAGTATCTGCAATAATGAGTGCATTGTATGCAGAGGTTACGAGCAATGGAAATAGTTGATTACGTTAATATTTTAAACGAAGAAGGGCGATATAAAGCCCTTTATAAAATGTTTGGATTTGATGTGATTGTTGCAGTACAGCAGGATTCCTATAACGAGTATGTGTCATTGGGGTTCACTCTGATTAAAGACAACTATCACGAAACAAAGGTTTGGACATTTACTGTCCTGAATAGCATGGATGAAGATTCCGTGATATACTGCTTTGATAGCACGATTACAAACATGATTAGTGATATATCCCAAAGGATAATTGATGAAACTCAAATTTAAAACATTGACTTATCAAAATATCTTGTCGGTTGGTAACGTACCGATCGTCATTGATTTTGATTCAGCAAAGAAAACCCTCATTACGGGTAAAAACGGCGGTGGTAAATCCACCATGATCGAAGCGCTTACATATGCTCTCTTTGGTAAGTCATTTCGCGATCTGAAAGTCGGACAACTGGTGAACAGTATCAACAAGAAAAAATGTCTGGTTGAACTGTTGATCGAATACGGCAATGATGAATATAAAATCATCCGTGGACAAAAGCCGAAAGTATTTGAGATCTGGAAGAATGGCGAAAAACTGCCGGAAGATTCAGCCGCTGGTGATTATCAGTCACAGCTTGAATCAATGTTGAATATTAACCTGGTGGGCTTTAAACAGGTTATCGTTCTGGGTACTGCTGGTTATGTACCTTTCATGGAACTGAAAACACCAGATCGCCGTAAACTGGTTGAAGATTTGTTGTCTTTGTCTATCATCAGTGAAATGGACAAACTGAACAAATCATACATCCGTGGTGTTAACCGTGAACTGGATACGCTTTCAATGCAGATTGGACACGTACAACAGCAGATCGCAACACATCAAAAGTTCATTGACGAACAACGGGCAAAAGCAAATCAGAATACGGCGCGTTACCAGGATATCTACGATTCCCACGTAGAAACAGCAAAACAGATTAAAGCGCAATTAGTTGAACTTCAAACCCAGATCGCAGAATGTGTGATCAATGGTGAAGACCAAACAGCAAATATTCAAAAACTGCGTGATGGCTATACACGCCTCTCAATGAACGTAGAACAGTTGCAGCGTCTTGAGGTGATGTATCGCAAGGGTGGTGAATGTCCGGCCTGTAAACAGCCAATTAGCCCCACTCCTGAACGCATGGAAGAGATTGCCGAGAATATTAAAAACGGTACTCAGAAACTTACGCTGATTAAGAACAAACAAGATCAGCTACAGAAAATCATGGATGATTTACTAACACAACAACGTACACTAAATGGGCTGAAATCCAAATACGAATCACTACGCGGTACACTTCAAAATGAAGTTGCAGCGGCTAAACGTGTTCGGGCTGTCATGGATAAAGCACAGGAAGACGTGGTGATCGACGAATCCCCAGTTGAAAAACTCCGTGAAGATGAAAAGGAACTTGATTCCAAACGTTCTGGATTTGTCAAGGAAAAATATTTCAGAGGTATTGTTACGGATCTGCTGAAAGATTCCGGCGTTAAAGCGAGCATCGTTAAACGTTATATTCCTTACTTCAATAAACAGATTGCGTACTATCTGGATCTGTTGGGTGCTGATTATCAGTTCACTCTGGATGACGAATTTAACGAATCGATTAAATCGCTGGGTCGTAATGATTTTAGTTACGCATCGTTCAGTCAAGGCGAAAGAGCACGTATTAACCTTGCTTTATTGTTCACCTGGCGCGATGTAACCAGTAAAATTTCTGGTGTTGATTTATCCCTTCTGATCCTGGATGAAGTGTACGATGGTGCAATTGATCGTGATGGTAGTTTTGCTGTAAAAGCACTATTGGATGGGATAAATGGTAACGTAATTGTTATCAGTCATCAGGATTTGGATCCGGAAGATTTCGACCGACATATTGTTATGTCAAAAGTCGGTCGATTCTCTAAAATGGAAGTTAAGAAGTCTTAAACTTGCAGTTATCAAAATGCCAGCGATTCATATTGCTGGCATCACCAGATTTATTGCAATATGGACAAATCAACTGCTTCCTTTTTGCTGGCGTCTTTCTATTTGGGTTATTTCTGCAATATGGTATATGTGAACGCAGATAATGTAATGACGATTCTGTTCCGCAATATGGACAATTGCCCCGTTCTTTAGGTACGTTTCCGTTCTTATGGGAACACGGGATACCCTCGAACTTATGTTTCAACCCTTCATTACCTGGTTTCAGTTTGCAGTTGTCGAAGTGCCAACGAGTCATATTTCCAATTATACCCGATTTTCCGCAATGAGGACATACAACCCTTTCTTGTTGCTTTTTGGCTTTACTCATTCGCTGTCTGGTTTCTTCGGTGAACTCTCTGTTCCTATGTGCTTCTGACGCCTTTTTCTTTAACCATTCATAGCGACGGTTAGCTGTTCTTTCCTTTGACCTATTGGAACCAACTGTTAACATATGTGCTGCAAAAACAAGTTTGTTGTTTCCTGGGTGCATCTTGACTAATAACAGATGTGCAATATAATGTTGACGTGCTGTAAGATTAACCAAATTATCATCAGAATCTGTTCCACCTATGCACTTAGGTATGATATGGTGTGATTCTGTATATCCATCATACTGCGTTTGTTTAGCATGTTCTATGATAGAGTTATAAATTTTGTTATAGTTCATAAACATATCTCTTGTTTGATGGGCCGTTAGATACCCCTATTTAAGAGGATGAAATTATGTTATTAGAAAAATCTTTTGAATTAGAAACCGCTCCGGAAATAGAGCGGTTTTATCTCCACAACAATTTTCTTGAAGAAAAACATATAGTTACTATGAAAGATGTTGAGGAAGCATTCAAAGATAACCCTATAGAGTTGACGCGAATCAAGAACAACAAAAGTTCTGTTTGGTTCCTCGAAAAAATCTATTGACCGAAATCCATAAATACAGTAAAGTAGCCCATGTAACGAAACGTGGGCTTTGTTTTTATTTGAGGAACAATAAATGATCACTGAATCCAAAATGACTTATCAGGAAGCACTGAAAGTTTTGGGCGCAACTGGTAGCGAAACCAGCGCTGAAATGTCCAGACTCTTCAAACGTGCATCCTTACGCAATCACCCCGACCGTGGTGGTAGCAATGAATTAATGCAGAAAATTAACCAGGCTTACGACGTAGTTACAAAAACTGGGCCTAGTGGCGCACGTTCTGAGACTGCTGGTGATGTTCGCGCACGTTATGCACGTCAAAAGAAAGAATGGGAAGAAAAAGTTGATGCTTACTTTGTAGTGGCGAAAAACTATTTCAGCACCAAATTTAACGCACAGGAATTTGCGGAATACTTCACCAAATACACTGGATTGCCTACCACTTTCAAACAGGAAGTAACAAAAGGTAGTCACGGTGTTTATGCTTCGTTCCGTTTCACTTCTGGTGATGCTTACTTTGATTTCGGTTTCAACTGCACCCCTCCGAATGGACAAGGGTTAGCCGCTCCGGATTCATCTGCACTGGGTAACGTTTCTGTTAGTACCTTTGTACTGGTTGGAACTAAAAAACATAAAATGGCAAGCCGTGATTATCAATGGGGCAAAAACCCAGATAAGATCACTCCGGAAAGCCTGTTCCCGTCTAAAAAACTGGAAAGCATTTTCAGCCCTGTACAGAAAAATATCAAATACAAACGTGCTGATTACCTTGCATCATTCCGTAAGCTGTTAGGCGCTGACATTAGCGGAAACGATATCTTTGTTGAAGTTGGTACACTGAAAGTTCGTTTCTATCGTCATGTAATGATGCGTAAAGGTGCGTATGTGTTTAGCGCGGTGTATGATCCTGCTGTATCTAAGTATCGTCCGGCTGCACAACTTCGCGGAACTATGTTAGAAGACGAGGACGGCGCTTGCCTGGATATGATCGTTGATACGTTCAAAGAGTTGCAGAAACTGAAACCGAGTGTTCAAGGCGTTGTGAACGCGATCGATAAGATGAACGCAGAGTTTGCAGCGGGGCATCGTTCAGCATCTTTTGTTAAACGTGTAGCTGCTCAGGAAGCCGCGCCGAAGCCAGAAGAGAAGCCAAAACGCACTGTTAATCGTATCGGTAAAGAGGAATACTTCGCAGCACTAAAAGATATTGGTGCTCGTGTAATGCCTACCAGCGGTTATGTTGAATTTGATAACGGCGCTGGTGTTACTATCAACTTCAAGCGTATTGTTGTAAACCGTAAAGCATACTACTCATTCAGTAGCTTTGATTTCACGTACTCTGGTCAGAAACACATTGAGTGGTTGAAAGGAATCGATATCGCAGAAGATACCAAAGGCGCAAGCATTAGCCTACTCACTGATACTCTGAAATCTTTACGTGGGATCTCTGACTGGAACACTGTTAAGAGCGCTTTAGATCAAATGAATTCTAACTTCAAGGCGGGTAAATTCTCCGCACCTCATGTGAAGAAGGAAGCAGAGCAAAAAGCACCGAAACAGAAAGACGAAATCGGCGCACAGCCTACCAAACCACAGGCGGCTAAGAAAGATACACCAGAAGTGGAAAAATCACAGGCTGTTCATGCAGCACGTGAGAAAGCGAATATGAACAACACTATTCGTAAAATGATGACTATGTTAGTCAAAGCACAGCGCAAAGACACTCCGGAAGATATCAAGAAGGAAGTTGATGCAGCAATTCAATTGTGGCGCTTGACTTACTAATCAAATGAACTATAATGGGAACTGTTAACGCAGTTCCCATTTTATTTGAGGAAAATATTATGAGTTGTCCAACATGGTTACGTTTGGAAAATCTGAAAGAAGGTACACAAAAACGGATTTATATTAATCTTGGTTGGGTTCCTCCTACCGATTTTCAAATGGCTGAGATTTTAATCAATGCTGTTAAAGAAGTAAGCGACACTTACGAATGGGAAAGGCTCTATTTTCCTTTGATTGGTTTGTATATGACGCGAAATAAATTTGAAGAAATGAAACTTGCTGTTATTCGCGCCACGATTATTAATTCCCAACAAAGATTTACTTTGAAAAATGCATGGAGTTCTGAATGATTATTCAAGTATCTGTACAGGGTGACACTCTGACTGTCACCGAATCCATCAATACCGCTCTTGCTGTATGTCGTGACCATATCTCACAAAATCCTCCAGTGACTGAGATCCTGGAAATTGATGTTTGGGATCAGATTGGGATGATCGACGCATCATATGGATTTACCCCGCGAGATGAAGAACTATCTCGTATCGAATCATGGCTGAATGAACAGGAAACGGAATGAAACTCCCTAAGAACACAACACTACTAACCCGCGAAAAACTTCACTCTGTTGATTGGTGTCCTCTGGATATCATGATTTTTGATATTGAATCTCGCGTGATCAATGCAAAATATCAGGGGTGTAGTATTTTCTCTGTTGAATTCGAGAAGATTCGCGGATATGATGAGAAGTACAAAGAAAAACTGAAAGTTATGATTGAAGCATTAGGCTATATTGTAACTGTTGAAGACAACAAAATGTGGATCGCAATATGAGCATAGTAAAAGCGGTGTTTGCGCTGGGGCATGATATCTACCACGATGATTTCGCTTTTGGATATCAGCAAGGCTTGCCGTGGGGCCACTGTAAAGAAGATTTACAGAACTTCAAAGAAGAAACCGCCGATAGCGTTTTGATCATGGGTGCAAATACGTTTACCTCTCTTCCGGGTAAACTACCTGGTAGGATCCATTGTGTTCTGTCTGGTTCCGGTAGCTTTTTGAAAACCAAAAAAGGCGAGGTTGCTGATTACGTGATCCACGGTGGCGGGTTGTCTGCTGCTATTGGTACAATGCAAGCAACACACCCAGATAAAAATGTATGTGTCATTGGTGGTAAGGGGTTGCTTTTAGATTCAATCAATAATAAAATGGTTGATGAAGTAGTTTTGACACACATTTACGGACATGATGTATATAATGCCCCCGCATTTAAACGCGATGTTTCGTTTACTGCTTCTGAATTGGGTGATGCATTGTTAAAATATGAATTTTCTGATTTCGAAACTCAGTACATCAAAGAACATGAACGCATTGAAAAAATCATAGTCGATCGATATAAAAAGGTATAAAATGAAACAATATCTGGATATTATTAAACTTGTACTTGATAACGGTGTTGAATCAACTGATCGCACTGGTGTAGGTACTATTCGTATTTTCGGCGCACAAGCCCGATGGGATCTAAACAGAGGTTTCCCCGCAACTACCTGTAAAAAACTATTCTTCAAACCGTGCAAGCATGAATTGCAATGGTTCCTGTCCGGTTCAACCAACGTTGAAGAACTTCGCCGGATGACCTGGGGTGAAAATAGCGATAAGCGCACAATCTGGGATGATAACTATGAAAAACAAGCTATTGATTTAGGATATGATTCTGGTTATCTGGGGCCAATCTACGGTCATCAATGGCGTTCGTTTGGTTCTCTTTATGGGGATGATGATAGTTATTATGGCGGTAGTGGTGTTGACCAGATAGCAAAAGTCATTGAACAACTGAAATCAACCCCAGACGATCGTGGGATCATCGTTTCGGCATGGAACCCCGTTGATCTTGATGATATGGCATTGCGTCCGTGTCACTGTTTCTTTCAGTTCGTTGTAATCAACGGTAAACTGTCTCTACAGTGGTATCAGCGTTCAGTTGATGTCTTCTTAGGGTTGCCGTTCAATATCGCCTCCTATGCTCTCCTGACGCATATTATCGCTGATATTTGCGGGTACGAAGTGGGTGATCTGGTTTGGACTGGTGGTGATGTCCATATCTATAAAAATGCGGTTGAACAGGCAAAAGAACTTTTACAGCCTAACCGTTCACCAATGCCATTACCGATTCTAAAAATGCCGAAGGTAAATAGCTTACTTGATTTAGATCAAGGATTCTTTGACTCGATAACCTTAGAAGGGTATCATAATCACGGCTCTCTAAAAGCTGAAATGGCAGTATGAAAAATGGGGCTTCGGCCCCTTTCTTAACAAGGTAAGAGAATGAATGACATTAAAGTAGTAGTAAAATCCTCTGGTGTACGCCAGCCGTTTGACAAAGAAAAAATATACAAAGTGCTCAAGTGGGCCTGTGATGGTCATAATATCGATGTTCGTGCATTCCTTGAAAATGTATTAGAACTGATCCGCGATGGTATGACTACCAAACAAATTCAACGTATCGCTATCAAGTATGCAGCAGATCATATTTCTGTTAAAGAACCAGATTGGCAATACGTAGCATCGAATCTTGAAATGTTTGCATTGCGTAAAGACGTTTACGGTCAGTTCGACCCTATCCCGTTCTACGATCACATCGTTAAAATGGTTGAAGCGGGGAAATACGATAAAGAGATCCTGGAAAAATACAGCAAGCAAGATATTCAAGTTTTCGAACGTGCAATTGATCATGATAAAGATTTTGAATTTTCGTATGCTGGTTCCCAACAGTTAATCGGGAAATATCTGGTTCAGGATCGCGATACTGGCGAAATCTTTGAAACCCCTCAGTATGCGTTTATGCTTATTGCAATGTGTCTGCATCAGGAAGAAACTGGGTTAGCACAGGTTACGCATATCATTGATTTTTATAACGCGATTTCCGATCGCAAACTGTCTCTACCAACTCCAATTATGGCGGGTGTACGTACTCCTACGCGCCAGTTCTCCAGTTGTGTAGTAATTGAATCGGGTGATTCTCTTGGTTCTCTTAACGCTGTAACCTCTGCGATCGTGAAGTATATTTCACAACGTGCTGGTATTGGGGTTAACGCGGGACATATTCGCGCAATGGGTTCTAAAATCCGTGGTGGTGAAGCTGTTCATACTGGTGTGATTCCTTTCTGGAAACATATCCAAACCGCTGTTAAATCCTGTTCACAGGGTGGCGTTCGTGGTGGTGCTGCAACACTGTATTATCCTTTCTGGCATCTGGAAGTTGAAAACCTTCTGGTGTTGAAGAACAACAAAGGCGTAGAAGAAAACCGCGTTCGTCATCTTGATTACGGTGTACAGCTTAACCAGTTGATGTATAAACGCTTAATGAATCGTGATTACATTACGCTGTTTAGTCCGGATGTTGCTAACGATCGTCTGTATGATCTGTTCTATGAAGCTGATCAGACTGCATTTGAAGAACTGTATGAAAGCCTGGAAAAAGATCCAACTGTTCGTAAGAAACGCATCAAAGCGGTTGACCTGTTCCAACTTTTAGCACAGGAACGCGCACAGACAGGACGCAAATACATTTTCAACACTCATCACGTCAACCAACAGGGTAGTTTTACGGTTCCTGTCCGTATGTCTAACCTCTGCTGTGAGATTGCGATCCCAACATCGCCGCTGGATGACGATGATAAAATGGCTGGTGAAATTGGATTGTGTACGCTAATGGCTATCGTTCTGGATAACGCTGATATCAGCGAATTCCCGAAACTCACGCGTATTGCAGTACGTGCGCTTGATAACCTGCTGGATTACCAGAACTACCCTGTAAAAGCCGCTCTGAAAGCTAAACAGCGTCGTTCTCTGGGTGTTGGTATCGCCAACTATGCATCATGGTTAGCAAGCAACTATTGCGACTACTCAGAAGCGTATACAGACAAAGTTCATGAGTTAATGGAAGCGTTTCAGTTTAACCTTCTCGTTGCTTCTATGGAACTGGCGAAAGAACGTGGTGCGTGTGGATTGTACAACGATACCAAATACGCTCGCGGGTTACTGCCTATCGATTGGTATTGCAAAACTGTTGATGAACTGGTAGCACCTGTTTATAATTGCGATTGGGAATGGCTACGCAGCCAGATTAAAAAATACGGCTTGCGCAACTCTACTCTTTCTGCTTTAATGCCTTGTGAAAGTAGTTCACAGGTTAGTAACTCTACCAACGGTATCGAACCTCCGCGCGGTTTAGTGAGCATCAAATCTTCGAAAGAAGGACACTATAACCAGGTTGTGCCGAACCAAAATAACCAGATTGATTTCTATGATCTGCTCTGGGATATGGCTAAACGCGGTAACAAAGGGTATCTGTCTCACGTAGCAGTTATGCAAAAATTTGTAGACCAGTCTATTTCTGCAAACACCAACTATGACCCGGCAACCTATGAAGACGGGAAAGTTAAAACAGAAGACATCATTGATGATCTGCTGTATGCTAACTACTACGGTGTTAAAACCCTGTACTATCATAATACGCGTGATGGTGCTGGTGATGAAGATGAAGCCGCCGACGATTGCGCGGGTTGCAAGATTTGATTAATGCCCCTTCGGGGGCTTTTTAAAGGTAAAGACATGTTAACAGTAATGAATACAAACCCAGATCATAACCACTTAGATCAACCTATGTTTTTTGGTGAAGATACTGGTGTTGCACGTTATGAATCGCAGAAACACAAAGTTTTCGAAAGCCTGACGCAAAAACAACTTTCTTTCTTCTGGCGTCCGGAAGAAGTCGATCTGTCTACTGACCGTATGCAGTATGCAAAACTTCCTGAACATGAAAAAATCATTTTCGATTCTAACCTACAGTATCAAACCCTGTTAGATACCATTCAGGGACGTGGGCCTACCCTCGCATTTTTGCCAATTGCATCCGATGTGAGCATGGAAACCTGGATCGAAACGTGGGCGTTTAGTGAAACCATCCACAGCCGTAGTTACACGCATATTCAACGTAACTTACACATCGATCCTTCTGTACAGTTCGACCAAATCCTTCGCAATGAAGCTATTATGAAACGTTCCGCATCAATGACACGGTATTATGATACTCTGATTGATGAATGTCATAAGCTGAAAACCATCATGATGCTACAGGAACAGGTTAGCGGTTATAAACCAAATGATCCGGCTGTCGTGTATTATAACGAGCAATACGCTAAACAGGCCACTAAGTGCAAAGAAGCGCTGTACCTGTGTATGCACGCTGTGAACGCTCTGGAAGCGATCCGTTTCTATGTGTCGTTTAGTTTCACCTTTAACTTTGCTGAACAAGGCAAGATGGAAGGCAACGCGAAAATTATGCGCCTGATTGCGCGTGATGAAGCATTGCATCAGAAAGGTACTCAGAGTAAAATCCGTTTGTGGCAAATGGGTAAAGATGATCCAGAAATGGTTGAAATCTCCCGTAGGCTGAAAAAAGAAGCAACGGCTATCTTCCTGGAAGTATATGAACAGGAAAAAGAATGGGCTGAACATTTATTCTCTGTTGGTGATGTAGAAGGTGTATCTCTGAAAAGTACTATCGCTTATATTGAACACCTTACAGATCAGCGTATGCGAGCGGTAGGGCTTGATTCACCATTCACCCCGATCCCTAACCCGTATCCGTGGATGAATAAATGGCTCAAAAGTGATAACGTACAGGTTGCCCCGCAAGAGGTTGAAGTAAGTTCTTACCTCGTCGGAAACTTGAATACTGAAATCAGTGATGAAGCGTATGCAAAATGGGCCAGCAAATACGCGTGATTGTCGGGTAGTAAACAAGTACAAAACTGATTGGGATGTCGATATTCAAAGAGGTACGAAGTTCGGCAACCCTTATCACACAGGAACCAGGGGAGAAAACATTTTAGCGTTTATCCCCTGGTTCCAGAATCAGGTTCGTACTGGGGCGATCACGATTGAAGAATTGAAAGAACTTGATGGAAAGAGGCTTGGTTGTACCTGTGCGCCTCTTCCCTGTCACGGTGATTACATCGCGCATGTGGTTAATGTTTTGTGTGGTAAGAAAAGATCACTTGACTTTTTGGATATATAATGTATGAAATCTGAATTCAACTTAACCCTTGATAAATGTGGTCGCATCGATCGAAGTTTTGTTAAGTGTGGTGAACTTAGGCATTGTGTTTATTTTATTGCAATTAACGATGAAATAGTATATGTTGGTAAGTGTAGGGATATGTGGAAGCGTTTAGACACATATCGCAATGCAAAGTATTGGAGAGAAGCCAACCCCAGCAACATCTTAAAAACGTGTCGATTGGAAATGGCTATCAAAAAACGAAAAACTGTGAAACTTATCGTGACTACTCACGATGAAAATACATATCATGATTATGAAATCAACATGATACGAAAATACAACCCTGAATGGAATAAACAGCACTATGACAAAGGCACAAACTAAAATTATCAATACCCTTTACAAACAACTCATGCAGTTGTGTGGTGAATCCGAAACATTTTTCTTCGTTGATCAAGTAACCGTGATGGGTACACCTGTTCGAATCTTTAACTATCGCATGGCCTCATATACAGACTGGCTAAAGCCTGGTGCTCTGGAATGTCGCGGTATCATGTTTGAAATGGATGGAGATATCCCCGTATCAATCATCAGCCGCCCTATGGAGAAGTTTTTTAACTATGCCGAGGTAAAGGCATGGGAAGCGCTTAACGAGTCTCCTATTGAATTAGGCGAAGTTTTAGACGTGATGATTAAAGAAGATGGTTCCTTGATCTCAACTTTCCTTGACGGTGGATTTCTGGCGGTCAAGTCTAAAGGTTCGGTTAAATCAGAACAAGCTATGGATGCGCACAGCGTGTTAATGGCAAATCGTGAATTGCTGACCCGCTTAACTGAGATCGCTAAAGAAAACTATACGGTGAACATGGAATACGTTTCCCCGAAAAACCGTATTGTCGTTGGTTATGATTCTCCTGATCTGCGTATCCTGAACGTTCGTCACAACATCACTGGTGAATACATCCCTTATGATGAACTCTTTGCTGACGCGCTGTTACGTGCGTATCTGGTTAAGCGTGAGAATATCGAAGTACTGGATCTGGATGCATTCGCAAAAGAAGCATATCAGAATGAAGGATTCGAAGGCTATGTTGTTCTGACAACGAAAGGGTTTGTAAAAATCAAAACAAACTGGTATGTCAACCTGCATCGCACAAAAGATAGCATCACCAACAATAAGGATCTTTTCCTAAATATTGTTGAGAATACGGTCGATGACCTGAAACAGCTATTCAGTTCGGATCTGGTCTCTCTGAAAAAGATTGACGATTTCGAAAAACTTTTCCTTGATAGTCTCAATCGTTTGAGTGCAAAAGCATTCAAAGCTATTGAAGATAATAAAGGGAAATCGCGTAAAGATTTTGCTATCAGTCTAAGCGCGGATTTGTCAAACGACGGTCGGATCATCTTCGGGCCTCTTATGAAGTACTTCGAAGAAACCGATCCGCAAAAACTGGTCGATCGCATCATTGAAATGATGGTTAAAAATTACGATCAGTTCATTCCTGGAGAGTACAAGTGAAATCATTTGGCGCATATGAGGAAACTTTGAATGAATATCAAAAGCATCTTGGGTATGATTAATATAAAATCGTGGATATGGCCTATTATTGTTGCTTGCTCCCTAATAGCCCTTTTTTACATTGCAGTCGATACCAAAATTGAAAACGCATCGTTACGTAAGGATATCAAATCTTTGCAAGATGATGTGAAGAAAGTAAAAGAGACAAATACAAGCAATACTGTTATCTACGTGGAACAAAAATCCAAAGATCAGCAGTTAGTCAAGGATGCAGGGCGCAAACACCTTTTGTTTGAGAAACCTGGATTGATTGAAATCAAAATCAACAAATCCTTCGACGAATACATGCAGGAATTTGAAAAATGAAATTAGCAATGATAGTATTACTTGGTGTTTTTCTCGTTGGTTGTGCTGAACAGCCACCTGTTAAGGTACTTCCTACGCTACCCGCAAAGGTTAACCCAGTGAAGGTAAAATGGAAAGTAATTGCAGACGTTAGAGAAATCGACGGGAAACAATACCTCGTAATGCCATATGATGGTAATCCTTATGTTGCATTGACATATCCAGATTCATTGATTTTACGTAGCTGGATGAATGACGTTAAAAGACAAAAGGATCAAACCGATAATGTTCTGTGTACGTTGGGATACCCTGAGAAATGCAAATCAAAATAACCAAAACGTTTTTTCGTGACATAACAGAAGGAAAAGTTTATACTGCGAAAAAGGATAAAGAAGGTCTATGGATAGAAAACGATTGGAATCGTGATATATGGCTCAATCTTACGAATGAGTATAACAAAGAATTAATTGAATATGAGATAGTGAAATGAATCTGTTTATGACTATTGGCGTTCCGGGTAGTGGAAAAACTACCTGGGCGCATGAGAAAGCCCGTGAATTGGGTAATACTGTTACGATCTCTCGCGATGATCTGCGTAGCTCTTTGTATAATGCGGGTAAAGGTGCTGGCGGATACAAATACACCAAAGCGAAAGAAGACATGATTGCAGAAATGCAGGATCACGTTGTTATCTCCACTCTGAAAGATGGTAAAAACGTGATCATACACAACACACATCTGAAAGAAAGTGATAAAAATCACTGGCGTGAAATTGCATTGGAACACAAGGCAGATTTTCATATTGAATATTTTGATGTGTCCATTGTTGAATTGCTTCGCCGTAACCACAAACGCGGTCGTGATGCATTACCCGTTTCGCGTGTTTGGGAAATGTTTAACCAGTATCGTAAGATCCGTGGGTTCGTACCAGCAATGGAAATCGTCAATACCCACAATCAGAAGTGTGTGATCTTTGATGTTGACGGTACGCTAACAAAAGTAGGGCAACGTAGCCCGTATGACTTTACCAAAGTGATCAATGATCCGCCAAACATCCCGATTCAACAACTGTTTCACCTGTACAAAAATGCAGGGTATAAATGCATCGTTGTATCTGGGCGTGAAGGTAATCCGCAATGCGCACATGATACATGGGTTAGCCTGTTAAGTTATGGTGTTGAACCGGATGAAATTTTTATGCGTCAAGAAGGCGATACCAGGACAGATTTTGAAGTAAAAGAAGAAATTTTGTTTGACAAGATTTTAGATAAGTATTATCCTGTTATTGCAGTGGACGATAGAGACACTCCGGTCGGGATGTGGCGAGCAAACGGGATTCCGTGCTTACAAGTCGATTATGGTGATTTCTGATTGACATCTAATGTGGGTATGTTAAAGTACCCACACAAAAGAGGATTACATTATGAACGTTATTCGTGAAGATAAAGGCATCATGGTTGAACTTGGCGATCGCATTCGCGTAGAAAATCTGGGCGATTTTAACCAAAAAGTTCGTTTGTTGTGCCAAAAAATTGCTAACAAAATTCAGGAACAGGGTAAAGCTCCGGGCGGGTTTGAAGTTAGCGCCACTCCGGTTTCTCAGTACTCCTATATTGTGTATATTCATGACGTGGATACTAACAGCACCCAATCTTTCGGGCTGGTGTTAAATCCTATTACTGGCTACGTTACATGGGCGGCTGTATTATGAACGTAAAAATTATTGATAGAGCGGTAATTACGGACGAATCTGTATACCCGGATCCTCGTTATTATGGCGGTGTTTTCGGATACATCAAAGGAACTGATATTGATGTAGTAACAAGTCCGATTGCAGAATATGATATCAACAAAAATCAGACAGAAGTTCGCGTTACTACAATCAACGGTTCAGAATATATCGTTGAAGCGACTCCTGATTTTATCAAACAGCTACTAAAGGTGATGAAAGATGCTTGATCATCCTGGCTCTATGAGTATGGTGCTCCTGGAAGCATTAAAAGCATATGATATTCCTTGTCATTTCGGTGAAGTAACTGTTAATACTATCATTGACGAAATCGACAACCCAAATACTTTCATTGCTTGTCTTGTTCGAAAATTCACAAGTTGTTTTCGACCGAGTCCAGAAAAAGTAGTAATCAGTTCTGTTTCTGCACATCATCGAGTGTTAGATGATGGAAAGATTCAACTTTACTGGAAAGTTCTTTATCACGTGGTGTATCATGAAGATTGATGATATTATGTTTATGCTTAGAGCAATAAGCGCTTCTAAGTTCTCTCAATGTGTCTCCGTTAATGTTGGTGCTGCATTGAGAAATGGTAACGGGCGTGTGTTTGTAGGCGCAAATAATACGGTTGATCCTAGTCATCGTTGTACAGATCAGTGCAATCACTTATTAGATGATAACGGGAAACTGAGTGAAGAAAAGCGCCCTGAACATTCACAATGGTCAGATCGCAACGAAGTACACGCAGAAATGCGCGTTATTATGCTGGCGGCGTCTCATGAACAAATCAAAGACGCAACTTTGTATACAACTCATTCCCCTTGCTCACAATGTGCGAAAAATATCGAATTTTGTGTTGCAACAGGTATGATTAAGCGTGTAGTATATCTACATAAATACGATCGTGGTGGCATCGAGTGGATATGGCGTCTACAGCAATACGGTGCCGAAGTAGTACAACTTGACCCCGAAGAAATGAATAAACATTTCCGGATCAAATAACCAATGAGTAAATGTATGTCTGAACTGAGTGTAAAAGCATCCTTTGAATATGTTCTGATTGAAACCAACGCTAAAGCGGCTGGAACTGAAATTGTATCACCTTCTGGTATTGTGACTGGTGTTCGTCAACACGGCGAGGAACCGATCTACGGCACAGTGTTATCATGTGGGCCGGATGTACCGGAAGAATATAAAACCCTGCTTATGGGTAAGCGAGTACCGCTTCCTCATGCACAAATGGCAAACGTGCCGGATCCTGAACTGATTGCAGGAAAGGCAACAAAAGAAGAAGCTCGCAAGTATCCGGTTAAATATGTAACCGCACACTATAAAGCGATTCAAGCAATTTACGAATAAGAGATCCAACATGGCTAAACAAATTCAAGCAATCATCGCCGATACCGTCGCAAAATCCAAAAAACTTTTCGACAAAGGCGACATCCTCGAAGCACCGACCCGCATCGATGTAATGACTTCAATGATCATTGATGCTCACCAGGGAAAACTAAATTCCCGTGCTTCGGAAGTAATGGAATACATCGTACAGTTCGAGGATGTATGCAAATACGCCAAAGCTGTTGATCCGGCTGTTCGCGAAATCTACCGCAAACAGTTCTAAAAATATTGGCCCCTTAGCTCAATAGGTAGAGCTAATCACTCATAATGGTTAGGTTCCCGGTTCAAGTCACGGGAGGGGCCACCAAACAAGGCAAGGCACTTAGAGAAGCGGGAGGAACAGAATCTGATTCTGTTGGTTGTAGGTGCAAATCCTACCCTTGCCACCAAATTTGGGTGCGTAGCGCAATGCCGTTAAATGGTTCGGAATATGCAACCTTATCCACAGGAAAGGCTCTGTTGGTATCCGGTAATAGGTTCCCCGGAATGCGGGGTGAAGTAAAGAAACTCCCAGCCCACTAATTTTAATGAGGTTTATATGAAATTTCGTGAAACTGTGAAATACCATAACGCGGTCGAATATACACAGATTTTTGTTGATATGTCTCCCGCAAAATTCAAAGAACGTTATGGCATGACATTTAATGAATGGAAAGATGGATTGCCCGATGGGGACTACCGAAAAAACTTCAAATTCAATGAATGTTATGTGGATGATGATCCTTACGATCTGGATATTTTTGGTAAAACAACGCCTCTCATTGAGAATTCGCCAGAACAGCTTTACGAATCTTGTATTGACTCTGCATACGAAATTTAAAGAGATAACATGAAAAATTTACAAAAACTGTTTAAAATGTCTCCGACAATTAGAAAAATCATCGGAGAAAGCAATCCAACGAATCGCAATAAAAAGTTGATGGAACTTTTTGTAAAAGAGTTCGATGATTTTGATTCTGAACTTCATAAAGCGCTTGAGGCATATTCCAAACAAGGGTTCTTTGCTTCGCCGCAAGTGAATAGTAAGAAAGAGTATAGCGAACGATTCTTTGATTGGGAGATTGTCAACCTCGTTCGTAGAACAAATATATCTCCGAGAAATCACCAATTGATTTCTCTTGATACTTCGGTATTCTTTATCCAGTATCTTATCAGTGGTGGTTTCAAAAATCCTGAAATTCCGTTTACAAATGAAGCGGTTAGCAGTGAATTTGATGAATCATTTGTATACATCAGCACAAACAAATAATCAAATGGCTATCCGAAGATAGCCATATTTTTGGGGTGTCTATGCGCTTTTTAAAGTATGCAAGTTGGATCGTACTCGTCCCTCTTGACATTATTACTGGAGTATTAGCAATTCTGTTTGCCCCGTTTGTTGTACCATTCTACAACGAGAAAACAGGGCATATTCCTAAAGGCTTCCGGTGGATGGAAACCTTCGATAACCCTATTGATGGTGATGGTGGACATATCCGCCGTTGGGCGTCCATACGCTATCATCTGGGGGATTTTGGGGTGTACATGCAACGTGTTGGCTGGTTGTGGAGAAACAAGGCTTATAACTTCGCATATCACGTTTTAGGACGTGAAGCGACAAGCAAATTCAACTGGAAAGGCAACCCAAAAACAGAAGGTGGGCCGAACCCTGTAAATCATGGGTATCTGCTCATGTGGAACGAATCAGCATGGGGTTTGTACGTTTACAAACCGTGGCTACGGATCCACAAAGTGCAATTCTGTTTGCGCGTTTATGCTGGATGGAAACTGAAACAAGAAGTTAGCGACCCAGTTAACCTGGATCGTGCAATGCTGGCGTTTCATTTCAACCCGTTCAGGTATTATGTAATCAAGTAAAGGTAATACAATGAAAGCATTTCAAATTTTAGAAGGTTTGCATACTGGTACGATCTATCTGGAAGAAGGTAACGACGTTCGGATCGTAGTATCAAAAACATTAACTATGGATTCTGTGATCGGCAAAGCTCGCGTTACTCCGTTTGCAAAGCGTGAGATCGAGATCGAATATCAGCCAACTGTTAAGGTGGAAGGTGGACAACATTTAAACGTAAACGTGTTGCGCCGCGAAACTCTCCTGGATGCGGTTGAACATCCTGAAAAATACCCACAGTTAACGATCCGTGTTTCTGGTTATGCAGTGCGTTTTAACTCACTGACCCCTGAACAGCAACGCGACGTTATCGCCCGAACCTTTACAGAGAGTCTATAATGGCAATTGATGATATCAAGGGTTATAAACCCCATACTGATAAAAAAGTAGAAACGGTAAACCGTATCAAAGATGCTGAAAATGCATTAGGTGCAATCCTGGAAGATATCGAACAGCGCCTATCAAATTCAGATATTGATTCGCTGATAGATGAAGAATTAGATGAGGTGCTTGAACGTATTGAACGTATCAATCAAATTCAACTGGCGAAAGACCGACTGAAAGAAGCCTCTATGTGGGCGTGTCGTGCGGTGTTTCAGCCTGACGAAAAGTATTAAAAATCAAGCCGTTGCCGAAAGGTAGCGGCTTTTTCTTTTTTGGTGTAAAAAGTTGTTGACTCCCTTCGCGCATTCCCTTATAGTTAATCCCGTAGACAAGAAAACACTTTTATGAGGATGACATTATGAAACGCTCTTACAACATGAATGAACTGGTTTTCTTCAAAACTCGTCGTGAAGCACGTGCTTACGTTCTGGCGGCTGGTAAAAATACTTCTGCTGCTATCGATATGGGTACTGATAAAGCTGTTGGTGCTCGTTGGGCCGCTGTTATCGTTATCGCTGCTCCGGTTACTCCGGTTAAAACTCTGGTACTTGGTGCGCGTCACGCCGAAACTCTTAACACTGCTGCAAGCGGTAGGGGCCACGAAGTTAAAGTGTTCAAGAAGCGTTCTTATCTTTCATGTGCAAGGGGTTAACTATGGCACGATTCATATATAAAGTGGAATACGAAAATACTGAGTTATCTGATACCTTTTTGAAGATGATTCGTGATCACGGGCAACGTCTAGAAAGAGTAACGATTGATACTGCGTTTGATTGTCCTGTTGGGTTGGTTCTAACATTATCTTGCAGCCCCGCAAAAGAATCAGCCCGTGTCGAAATGTTACATAAACTAAATGCATTTTATGAAGGTGGTAGTGTATGGCGAGTATTGTAAAATTTTTCACCGACTCAGTGAAAGAAATTAAAAGCGCTCTGGAACAATGGAACACTCGTTGTGATGTATCCATTAAATCAGAGTACGAAACAACTTATGATCGTTATGATCCGGCCCGTGGTTTGCACAATAACCCCCATGAGGTGGAAGTGTGAAATACTACGGATTCAAAACGAGTCATTTTGGTAAAGCGTATCGTACAGAAAACATCGATCGCAAACGTCCTTACTATGATTCTTTAGTAAGAGCGGGACGCAAACGCGCTCGCCAGGAAGGGAAGAAGGAAGCAGAAAATGAACTGTGATCAACCCATTGCAATGATAATTGGTGCTGTTCTGGGAATGCTTCTTTTGTTTGTGGGTATTCCTTTAACAGCGTATATTTTAAGGGTGATTGGATAATGGACATAGGATCAGGTAGTCAGTATCCATCATGCGCATTGAGCAACTTCGCCCCGCATCCTTTTACGTTTGACGGGGTAGAATGTGCATCAATGGAGGGCTTTTTACAAAGTCTGAAATTCAGTAATCCAGATATGCAAGCGCATGTGTGTACGCTGGTTGGTAAAGCCGCCAAGTTCAAAGGCAAAAAGAAAAAATGGTGGACTAACCAGACCTTATACTGGAAAGGTATCCCTATTCATCGTTCCTCTGAGGCGTATCAAATCCTGATTGAAAACGCATATAATGCATTATTCCTTAATGAAGGGTTTCGCCGTGCGTTGGCAGCAACCGGAAAAAGTACCTTGACACATTCAATGGGGAAATCTCGTATGAACGAAACTATTCTGACAGAACGAGAATTTATTAGAAATTTGAACAGGTTGAGAAATTTGTTATGAAAAGCGCTGATAACATAAAAAAAGAAATTGAAGGAATCAAGAAATTATTGCATTATATCGATGTTGATATAGAGACTGGAATATGTACTTGGAAAAGACCCAGAAAATCTATAAATGTTGGTGATGTTGCTGGATGTAAGAAAGAAAAATATCATGTTATTTGTTTCGATTATAGGTTGTATAGACGACACAGGATTGTGTTCTATTTTGCTAAAGGTTACTTACCTCAAGTAGTAGACCACATTCATGGTGTTGAACATGGCGACGGTATTGATAATTTACAAGAGGCATCGCAAAGACAAAACGTTATTAAAAAGAAAGGACAGAAAAACAACAAAAGTGGTTATCGAGGGGTGTGTTGGTCGTCTCGTGCTGAAAAGTATCGAGCAACTATAGGTATTGATGGAAAACAAATACATTTAGGATATTTCGATACTCCAGAAGAAGCAAGTAAAGCATATCATCAAAAAGCGAAAGAAACTTTTGGTGATTTTTATAATCCATTGGTTAAATGAGATCTGTTATGAGTGAAAAAGAAAGAGTAGAATGCGTGTTCCTGTTCAAAGGCGCGATTAATCCATTAGCGTTACTGTATGCGCAACATGCATTACGTTCAACGTTGATTCAGAGTGTTATCTATAAAGCAGGTGTGTATTATGTTACCATCGGCGCAAATAACATGGTTGTTATTGAATCCTACGTTAAGGAATGTGCATCAAACGGCGTTGTCTTTGATAAAGTCGATTTTGATGCTGGGGTAGATGCTGTTTATATGTATAAGGGTTGATATGAGTTACGTAGTTTATTTTGATTGTTCGGATCTCGATCCGTTCGTGCTTCAACAGGCAAAGAAATATCATCAAGATGTCGTTGGCATTGGTGTAACAAATGATGATATGTTGTGCATCGAATTTGAATATTATCGGACATTTGAGCGTGAACAATTCCTGGGTGAATTGAATGCATTCAAAAGTACCCTTTTCTTTGATCGTTATGAGGTTATATCTTGAAACCTGTTATTCTTACCGATATTGACGGGATCGCCGTAAAATGGCAAAGCGGCCTCCCGTTCTTTTTGTCTAAGCACAACATGCCTACTGATATTGCATTAGAAATGGTTACAGATGAAAAATTTCGTGATATGACCGAAATCTTCGGATGTGATCAGCAGTTGGCTAAAATCCTTATGGAAGAATACAATAACAGTTCTTTCATTCGTTATCTGAATGCGTATGATGATGCATTGATTGTGATCAACCGTCTGAAAACGCAGTATGATTTCGTTGCCGTTACCGCTCTGGGAACAACACCAACGGCAAGCCTTAACCGAATTGCTAACCTGAATACTCTTTTCCCGTCTGCGTTTAAAGAGGTGATGGTCGTGGGCCACGGTGAAACAAAAACTCATCGTTACCTGGAAGCAAAAGCAAAGTATGGTAATCGTCTGGTTTGCTTTGTTGATGATCTCGCGATAAACTTAAACGAATGTCATAACGTCATTAGTCAATTGCCGTTATTCCATATGTTACGTGGTGAACGTGAAACCCCGTGGTCGCCTCACCAGTCAGTTAAATCATGGTTTGAAATCGAAGAGAAATTACATGATCTTACAGATTCTAAATGAACTCGCTTCGACTCTGAAAATTTCAGAGAAGGAAGCGATCCTGAAACGTAATGCAGGTAATGATCTGCTAAAAGAGATTTTCCGCATTACGTACACGAAACAGATTATGTTTCACATTAAGAAGTTTCCGCAGGTGGACGGTAAGCCAGGCACAACCCCGCTATCGAATGCTATCGCGGATTTGATGTCTGATTTGGCAACGCGAAAATATACGGGCAATGCAGCCCGTGATCGTCTGCTGGATATCGTATCATCGGTGAACGAGAATGATCGCGAAGTGCTTCGTCGTATCATTAACCGCGATCTGGAATGTGGTGCTGGTACAACGTTACCAAACCGCGTATGGAAGAAACTCATTCCAGAACAGCCTCAATGCCTCGCTACGCCGTTTAGTGAGAAAGCCTTAAAACGTATTCGCTTCCCTGCTTACTCGCAGCTTAAAGCCGATGGTGCGCGTTGTATGTCCGATCTGCTGGAAGACAAGATCCGCAAAGCAACCCGCGCGGGAAATGAGTATGAAGGTTTGGTGAATCTGGACAAGGATCTGAAAAAGATTCGTGAATATCTGGGTTATGATGTTGTACTTGATGGAGAACTGATTTATGTCCCTGCTGAAAAAACTGCTGTCGTTCCTTCAAACAGCGTTCCATTTAGTCTTGCTGGGTTTATGGGCGATGACGACGATTCTGTTTCTGACCTTGTGGCAGATGTTAGGCGGGAAGCTACCGAGAACGAGACACAAGCGGAAGCGAAACGCGAAGAGGGCAACGGGATTGTAAACAAATCCCTGAAAGGTACTATCAGCGACGAAGAACAGCGCAATATCGTTTATGTTGTCTGGGATATCGTACCGTATGAAGTATACTATGGCGATGCTCCGAGTGTTCAACCATATTGCGATCGTTTCTCTATCCTGGAAGGTGCGCTGGCTGGCTCTGGTGTAACATCGGTTAAGTTGATCCCTTCTATCCTGGTGCAGAACTACGCGGAAGCGAAAAAGGATTACAACAATTACCGCAATGACGGTAAAGAGGGTTCAATCCTGAAAAACGTTGATTTCAAATGGAAGGATTCACGCGTTGCGGATCAGGTGAAGTTGAAGAACAAAACCCCGATTGAACTGCGAATCATCGACGTGTACGAACACACCAAAGAAGCTCATAAGGTCGGAGGGTTCGTGGTTGAGGACTTATCAGGAGAAGCCAGAACAAACACAGGTTCCGGTCTGACTGATACGGACTACCGATACGATGAAGACGGTATTAACCGCGTGTACATCCCGTTAGAAGAACGTGGTGAACTGGATCGCGAATACATCATGGCGAACAAAGATGACTATATCGGCGCTATCGTCGAAATTGAAGTTGACGGAATCCAGAAGTCTAAAACGCGTAAGAAGGGCGAACCTGAGTTCAGTTTCTTCTTGCCAATCATCAAGAAGATCCGACGCGATAAGACCGAACCGGATGATATTCACGTTATCTTCGCTGATCTGTTTTAAATAGCACTTTTTGCTAAAAAGCCCCTTGCATGAGTAAGGGGCTTTTGTTATATTACAAACATCGAAACGAAAGGAGAAACATCATGAAAATTATGCACACTGCAAATCAACTTCAAAACGGCAACTACGCTATCCACGATGCTATCGGTGCGCTGGTTGGGGTTTATCTTCATGGTATCAAACTCCTTGAAGTAAGTGGGAATACCTTTTATGGTGTTGAAAACATCGAAGCAGCGATGGAAATTATCGGTGACCTGAAATGAGTAAGAAACTCGAAATATTCGAAACTATCAGCGAAGACCCTAATCATCGCTGGTGCTGTGCGAAAACTGGTTTTGATGCTGCATGGGGTGATACTCCAGAACAGGCGCGTAAAAACTGGGAACACCAACAATTGTTTTTTGCCTGTCGGGTTCCTACCAATTATGAGGGGAGTCAATTGTTAGCATGAAAAATAAAGAATATGACCCAATAGAAGTTAAAGAGCGGTTATCGGTAGCAAGAAGATTCCTTGAATCTATCGACCCTGATAAACTTGGAAAATGCCCTGATACGATTTGCCTTAATTGTGGGCGTTCTGTTCTTGTTGGTAAGTGTTGCGATAATCCAAATATAGTTGTGATGGAAAAGGAACAAGTATCCCCCGAAACATGGGATCAGATCCAGGAAATCATTAAAAACCCTCCAGCGCCAACCAAGAAATTACGTGAATTGATGACAAGGAAAATGAAATATGAGCAAATTTAAATTGAGTGCAACCGTTCGCCTTATTCGTTGGAATGGTGAAGAGATCCGTTATGATGACCCTGAATTCGCCCATGAAATTCTTTCACATCGTCTGGGATTGAAAAACGCGTCATTGGTTCAAACTGTTAAAACATCAGCAGAGCCGGAAATTTGGCGTTGTGTTATCCTGGATCTCGATAACAACATTGACTATGATGATCCTAAGAACTATCCTCTTCTGGAAGCACAAGTTGAGAATGCTCCAGAAGACAGACAGTGTTTTTTGGTTGAGTTACCACGCGAACATTACGAAAACATCATAAAGGCCCGTAAAAAGGTCAATAACAATGTTTTCGATCTCCACCTCGGATTGTTTGAGGATTAAGTACTGCTAGTTGTGTTCGTAGTAGCGGCGCTGGTAGGTTCCCCCACCTGTATACATTCAAGTGTTTGCAGGTGGAAATCTTTTGATACGTCTCGAACACATTCAACGATCAGATATTTTCCTGCATACTCTTCCCCAAATACCTCAATGATTGCCCCTACCTTAACATCTAAACGACCCTGCTTTATATCGAATCGGATCCGGCGTTCATAGCTGGATAACAATTGCATTTTAGACGCCTGGAAAGGTTTACCTTCTGAATCTGGGTTCTGAAAGTTGGTATCATAGATTGCATTACGGTTTGTGAAGATCCATGTATTTTCTGTGTCTGTATCAGCCAGTATGTCACCGTACATCTTTTTATCAGTCAATGACAGACTAAAGAAACTGGCATCTTTAAACAGCGTTGTGTTATCCTTATGGGTAATGTACTGGGCTTCTGTGAATACTACATTGTCACCAATGAATATATTATCAACGTTAAATTTGTATGCTGGGATCGGTATCTGGGCCAGAATGTCAGTTGAACTTTTAAGGAAAATACCGGAACCATCTTCCCACAGATAACAGAAGTCAGAAGAAACTACACTTTGCCCGTTGTCCCTGATATAATCAAATATATCCTGATATGTACCATTTAGACATCCAGGAGGGATACGTATGTTACCGCCGTCAACTTCGGGGGTAAGTAGTTTCATTTTGCTATACAGTGCCGTCATACACTCTGTAATCGTCTGTACGGCGTTATTGCTAAATGAACGGGCAAACTTACGTCTGAACGTTTTATGCAGCGGAGAGAGGTTCATACGCAGCACAGAACGGTTTTTGTCGTCGGTATCTACGTTAGAGTAAAGCAATCCGTAATAGTGTTGTTCTTGTGTACCTTTATACTGGAAAGATACCTGTATGATTGGTTGGTTTAGTTTTTGATAGACCAACTGTGCATCATATATCTGCATCAGCGTTTCAGATGTACCGTTAATCATCGTCTTTTCACTAAACGAGACAAGAGCGGGTAGCAATTCAGTGTATGCATTGTCTACGTATTTTTCGTATGATGCATATAATTTAATCGATAGCATTCGATTGACGATTTTTTCAGCCATAAAAATCCCTCCTAATATATCCTATTTACTAAATAGTAAATAATGACCCAGGTTCAATTTGAGGCAATAATGAAAAATAAAACTCTTGATAAATTTATGACTACACGGCTTGAAATCAAGAAGACAAACGTTAAAACCGTTCATCTTCCGGATGGAACAGCCATTGAGATCCCTAAAATGTCGTATCGTCATTTTGTAAAGATTAAGACTCTGAAAGATGACCCAGTTGCGATCATGCGATTCATCATTGATGACATCAAACCGCGCGAACTGACAGCAGCGGAAATTGAATTTGTATTGATCCATATGTATGCACACAATAACGCTGATTATGCCAATACGCTTAAAGAAATTGGGCTAAATCTTGATGACCTCAAAATCTCCGAACCTTGCTATGATTTTACGTTTGACAATGTGCGGTTAGTCTTTGACAAACCCAGCCTGTTAAATGCTCACCTTCCGTTCCTCATCAAAGAGGCATATGTTGACGGTAAGCCAGTAGAATTAACTGAGGATAAACGAGACGAATTAATTAATTGCCTGTACCGATTCGAATATGATCAGGTATCGCGTGGTGTCCTCCAGGAAGTATACATTATTCATGAGGGGAAAACCATCAAAGGGCTTAACATCATTGGTGAATGATAATGGCTAACTCTTATTTCAACGAAGAACAAAAGAAAAAGTTTCTGAACAGAAACAGCAACAAACAACCAGCGGTCACCAAAGTAACAGCCTCCCTTGATGCTGAAAGCGCCCGTGACCTAAAGGAAATCAACGATAACACCCTTGAAAGTGCAATCAATACTCTTGATATCAAAGAAGGGTTGAAATCGTTCGAAGAAAAATTCCGTGACAAATTCGCGGGGTTCAAAGAACAATACGAAGAGGATAAAAAGGAATCATTAGCCGAACAACTACCTGATTTCGTCGGCCCGATCCGTCCTATATCCTTAACCGATGATAACTCAAAAACTGTTGACAATACAGTAAACGTTAACCAAAATGGTCAGTTCGGTAAGCTGGAAGAAAACACCGAATCTATTTTTCATGCTATTAACAAACTTGTTGATTTATATGAAAATACTGATAAGCATAAGCCGCTTCCTGAACCAGTGGAAGAACCAGATCCGTATGTAGACACTAAGAAAAAACGCATCAATGATGATGATGACAAAAGAAGCAAAACTCTGGATCGTATTGCTAAAAGTCTGGTTTCTATTAAAGGCTTTACATCGCAGATCCTTAGCCGTTTCATTGGTTACTCTCTGGAAGCAATGGCAAAGTTTGCTAAATGGACGCTCCTTATTGGTTCGTTAATCTTTACATTCGATGTGTTGCGCGTCACAATACGCAAATGGTTCGAAGATATCCTGAAAGAAGGGGAATCCTCAAAAAAACTATTTGGTACATATCTGGGTAACGTAAAGGCTATCGTAACAAAGATCGAAGAAGGTTTGAACAACTTTAATATGAACAACTTAGGCGAATCACTTCGTGACTTGTTCGTTGAGCCTATGAAGTTATTGGGACAAACTGTACAAACGGCAATCACTGAGGGTATCGGTCGTCTTATTCAATCATTGGGTGAATCAACTGGTATAGACAGCATTACCAATGCCGGACGCGGAATGCAGATCACCGCTTTACGTGATAAACAGAAATTTGGTCTTGAATTGACTAAAGAAGATATTCTTATGATCAAGAAACAGGAACTAGAAGACCAAAAAGCGGCATTAGAAAAAGAAGATAAAGCTATTGCAGCACGTCATGCATTAACAATAACTCCTTCTCAAATTCCTAATGGTTCTATCTATAAAGTTGCTCCTACTGATTATCAAGAAAGAAATCAGAAAACCGTAGATGCTGATAAAGAACGGCTTGATAATATGAAGAAAGCAACGGAAGAAATGCAGAAACAATACGATTTAGCTAAAAGCAGCGAAGAGGAAGCACAAAAATTAGCCGATGAGGAAAACAAACGCAACCGCGCACGTATAGAAGAAGCAAAAAGGTTAGAACAAGCGAGGAAGGAAGGAAAACAGCCGCCAGAAGGTGAAGAGAAAAAGGGTGATGATCTGTTGGGTAAAGCAACCAACTATGCTAACTCTGAAAATCTGGATGCAGCCGATATCAAATACATTAACGATGAACTGTTGGATCAGCTTGAAAAACGTCGTAATGAAGGTAATCTGGACGATGTACAGAAGGATAGAATCTCTGACCTTATCGAGCAATTGCAAAACAAGATTGCAGCCCGTACAGAATCCAGCACCCCGATCGACGCACAGCCACCGTTAGCAGCAAATAAACCGGATGCTGATAAAGCAAGCAACATTCAGGTTAACAACAAAACTGTTAACAACAACGTAACTCATTCAGTACAACGCACAGAGCATAAACCGCTCGTAGCGCTGGCATAAGGAACATATAATGAAGTTTTCTATTATTGATGACAGTATAAACACTCTCAAAAATATTAAAAATCGCGGTATCCCCTCTGGGGGTGCCGCAATCACAGAATCAGTATTAAAGCAAACTATCGTTACCGCCGAATTTCCGGCCCAACGTGCAGCAGGTATCGATAACGCTTATAATGCTTCGAGTCTGTATAATAACGGCCTTCTGTTCACTGCATATGATTTTAATGGTGTTGGTAGTAAAGACAACTATCGTTCATTACGTCAGGCAGCACAGAACCCAAAACAAATACTATCATCTGCGACGGGTAATGTTAAGTACAAACAAGTGTTGAATAGTTCTATTGGTACTATGGAACCTGTTTGCCAGATCCTGCTACCGCGAAGCCTGAACGATAACGAAGTAAACAGCCACCGCTATCAAGATGCAAACGATAGTTTCTTAACCAAAGGGTTGAGCCGTGTTGTTTCAAACATGGTATGGGGCGCTGTAGAATCCATTTCAGGCGGTATTATGGCAGACCGAAGAGAAGCCCTTGATGTTGGTACTAAAGCCGCTTTCCAGGGTTCTGACAAGCGAACAAAGATGTATTACAATACATTCGTGATCGAAAGCCGTAATGATTTGCTGGAACTGATTAAAATCTACTATCTGTTTACTGTTCTGGGATATGGTACAACTTCTGGCGGTACTGCTAAAGAGGTTGCTGCATTGGTTAAACAGTATTACGGTGTTCTGGGTGCTAAAACCGCGAACGCAATTAGCCCTTCCAGTAACCCAGTAACAGCGTCAGATTTTGATAATAGTCTGGGTAATGACGTGGTTGATTTCATTTCAAACGTAGAGGTTATTAAATCGCCTCCTGTCTGGTTTATTCGTGATTTCCAGTCTGGGGATTCCTTGCGTTTACCTCATTCAACCTTTGGGCCAGCAGGTATTACCAGTGTTCGCTTTGGTCGTTCTATTGATAATATTGTAAATACATTAAGAGAATCACCAAATACCCCGATCTCACTTGAGGTCGAAATTCAATTTATGGAACTGATCGATATGCGTCAGGATTCTATTTTTGATAAAAATTACTAAGGAGATATGATGTTTTACAACGTAGATGAGTTTTTATCAGGTATGGCTAATCGCGATTTTCAGCGTAGCAACCTGTTTAGCGTTGTATTTGCAACCAGCCCTGCATCACGTATCCTTGACAACACGATCGGTAGTATTCGAGATACTTTGATTGATGGATCTATTAGTTCTATCAACGCAAACAACCCGAACGAATTCATTAATGCTATCACTGGCGGTGTGAGTAAATTGTTTAGTTACACCGTCGATAAGGCGATTATGTCGCTGAACAAAACAGGATTTAGCAAAATCATCGGGGCAATTAGCCCCCGTTTGATTACTTCCCTGTTTGGTGATAGCATGTATGGACAACTGCTATCTGAATTCCGTGATGAAATGATGTATAATATGGGTTTAAGCATTATGGGAGTTAACCTCCCTGGTAAATCCATTGGGTACGAATACGTTTATAATGGTGGCGTACCTCAAATCAGATTCACTCGCCCTGAGAATGGGGAATTGTCATTGACGTTCCGCACCGATTCAGAAGCCCGTAACCTGAAAATCTTTAACGAATGGATTTCCGCTATTCGCGATGATGTAACAGGACAGTACGCCTTCATTGATGAAGTGACAAGTACTATTCAGGTTAACTTACACGATCGTGATGGTTCACCGCATACAACATACGTATTTCAGAAGTGCTTGCCCGTCAAAATCAGTAACAGTGAATTGAGCTATGAGAACAACAACGAAATCTGGACATTTACTGTTGATTTTGCCTATAAAACATCATGGGTTGTTGAGGCTGATAAAGAAGGCTGGGAAGGGTTCAAACAATCCGTAGAGGAAGGTTTAGCCATTGCAGCACGTACCGCAATTACAGGACAATAAAGGGGCTACGGCCCCTTTTGAGGATCTTATGTTTGATATTATTCGAGTAACATTACCATCAGGGATCAAACGATTCCCTATGTTTACAGTTAAAGACCAGTTTAAATTAATGCTGACCCGTATTGATATGGAAGGTCGGCCCCTTAAAGAGCAACAGGAAATACTGGATGAAGTGCTGGATCTGCTTTATCCTGGGTATTCCAAAACAGAACAGGAATACATTTTCAGCCGGGTGTATTGTGGTTCGTTCGGTAAAAACGTTATCAAGGTTGTGATAGGCGGTAAAGGTGGGGGCCACTCCGAAGCCTTCATGGTGATTAATGATATTCAACTGGAAAACGAATACAAGCTGAATGATGAAATCACATTAGGGTTTAACTTCCCCCGTACACGCAATACAAGCGAAGAGTTGTTTCTTGAATGTATCAGTTATGTAATATACAACGAACAGCGCTATGAATGGACATCACTAACCGAAGAAACGAAAGAGAATATTCTTGATATAGTCGAACTTGATGATGTCGAAAAAATAGTTACTATGCTAACGAAATCGGTTGATGTGTCTATGCGCGGTAAATCATTTAGTGGTATGTTAACCCTGTTCAAGATCCTGTTTAGTCGTGGGGATCTGGATGAATTTGTGAAGACCAACTATCTGCTAAATAAAAACGGCCTGAATCTGGAACCTATCATGAATAGTAGTCCGATGGAAAGGCAAATTTATACTGCATTGCTTGCAGAAGACTTGAAAAAACAAGGTGCTGTTAAATGAGAAAGCATGAATATAAACACGTTGAGAAATATAATGTTGATTATCGTCCTCTGACACATACAGAGTTTACCCCCGACGCAGATTTTATCAAAGGGGATGTTTACCTGTATCAAAGAGAATATCTTTTCATTCTGGCACTTCTGGAAAGTAAAAATATTGATACCCGTCAACTGTTCATCAACTGTGAAGAATGTCAGGAAAGAATTGAATTCCAGCTTAAACGCAATCAAATAATGGTTGAAGATTTCGACGATAAGCTATACGGCAATGACGGGATCGCGTTATCTGTTCACCCTCGTAAGACTGGTGATGAAGAGATCCCCGATCTTATCGATTATGTAATGATAGACGGCGAACAGATCATGTGGAGTGATTGCAGCGACAAAGATAAAGAAATGGTGTTGGATGCAATCGACTATGCAACATATAAATCGATTTCTACCGCCCTGGATAAGCCAGCAGTGGTCGCAAACATTCCGGTAAGGTGTTCGTGTGGACATAGCCATATCGTCTCTCTGAGAGGCTTACAGCAATTTTTAAAGGTGGTCTAAATGGGTGTAAATCTGAGGTTGCTATATAGCGATATAGAACCTAACATGCAACGAGATTGGAATAATGACGTAGCGGCCTCAAAAGGGGCCGCAGCAGTGAGAAATAGTTTGATTGGTATCGTAACCACGATCAAGGGTACACGTCCATTTGATAGTAACTTTGGTTGTGCTATTAGTGATATGCTGTTTGAGAACATGAACCCTCTGACAGCGGAATCAATTAGAACTTCTATCGTATCTGCGATCCGGACATATGAGCCTAGAGTATATAATCTTTCTGTTGAAGTTATTCCACAGTATGATGATAACTCAGTAACAGTAACCATCTATTACAGCATCATTGATGACCCGGATGACGTAGAGCAAATCAAACTACAGCTTTCCGCATCATAACAAAAAGCCCCTTCCTTTCGGTTGGGGCTTTCTCTTAGAATTCAATGAATCCCATTAGTGTTTGATATCGCAATTCAAACGGGGAGATATAACTTTGCATCTGGTTTTGATCGGATACGATGTAATAATACACCTCATCATTATCATCGTATAGTGCTTCTTTGATGATGCAATATCGATCGGTTTCCACGTTCACATAAAGAGTATCCATGTACTTTGTAACTTTGGAACCCTGTGAACTGATCTCGTGAATAGCGTTATCTATGAACAGTGACAATGCTTGCATGAAGTTATCAAACTCACCATATTCACAGCCCATAATAGAAATTGCAGTGTATTGGTGCCAGCCTTTGATTGTATCTCCACGGCGGATCCATCCGATTTGTCTACCCCCGATAGATACACACCACACTTTACCAATAGGGCTATAGAACCGCACAACTTCTTTTAATAACAGGGACATGACCCCGCATTTTGTATAAGGATTCATTTTAACCTCATTTCATATCAAGTAGCCATGAAGGGCTAGTTTCAAGAGAAATCGCAGTATATTCGTATTTTACAGTATAACCTTTGAAACCGAAAGGAATAATTGCATTTTCATTGAGATATTTTACTTTATGCTTTGCTTCTTCTTCATTCAGAGCAGCACAGACTGTTGTTTGTTCAACGTTACCAGCAGGAGAAGTAAATTTTTCAATGATGATATATACGCAGTTCATCCTATTGTCCTCTTTCCATTTTTTCAAGTTTCATCGTATCCACTTGCAGTTGAAGTTTAAGAATACAACCTTTCGATATGTTATACAAGTAGTCACTAACGATTTTTGACTTTACCTGATCGTAATCAGAAGATAACGTAATCCAATCATACATCGTTTGGTATGATGGAAGATACGTACATTGTTCTTCTTTTGATAACGCTTTAAATGATTGGTAATCGGTTGGAGGTTCCGAAGCAATTGCGGTTGTGGTCATAAGACTAAGTGCAAGTAGTAGATATTTCATAATGTATTCCTCATTGTTTTCGATAGAACCAATATAGCAAAAAGCCCCGACCGAAGTCAAGGGCTTTTTCATCAATGCAAGAAAGATTTCACGTACTGTTCGATCTTTTCACGACATGTATCAACTGAGGTGCTTTCCGCAATTACGGCATGACATAACGCCTCGCCTCCGACCCAGAAACTCATCATGTACTGAATATCACGACCTTCCATTTCTTTTTGATGCGCTTTGATTCGATCGAAAGCGTTTTCGATTGTTTCAGTAGCAGTAAGCATTTCGGATTCCCCGTCAACCTCCGCCAGTTCCCCATCGATCATTTCGCTTTCGACTTCTTCCCAGTATACTATCGTTATCATGCATTACCCCAGTGGTTAACCGTCGTAATCCCCGCCACAATTCACATCGCCTTCAATGAACAGTTCGCGGTTATCACGTAATAAATTATACTTTCTTTCGAGTTCAGGCCCGAACGCGTCGGCGTCTTCATACCAGCTATAATTGTATCTTCCGCATTCATCATCATATTCTGGTTCATCACCGCGCTCGTTGAAGTGAACAATTTTAATATCGTCCATCCCCAGTTCTTTCAGCTTATCCCAGATATACGAAATCTCAACGCTATGGGAACCGAACGCTTCCAGTGAGATCGTACCGTCGCTATCGACTTGAGGAACACCCCACTTCGAACGAGTATCATCGGTGATCATATCTATTAATGACTCAATATTATTCTCACCGTAGATATCAGCAACTTCCTTTTCTTTACCAGGGCGAACAAGTCCGATCCCGATAATAAAGCTACTGCTTGAGCTATTGCTCACAAACCCAGAACGAATTTTCATCGCATCACCATATTACCAATCATGAATAGAGGGATTAGCGCGAAGACGATACCCCATAGAATGACCTTATCTTCACGACGGTCACACCCATAATAGATAACACCTCCAGCGAAAATCAATACAACAACTGAAACGAACGCGAATAAATAAATCATTTGCAGGTATCCATTCTCATAGAAACTTCTTTCAGGATCTTATTCAGATCGTGAAGCGCATCTTTTACGTTACCTTCATTATAGGTAAGCATATCCTGGTACAGCCCTTTCAAACAACGATTGATAACATATGCTTTTTCAGAAGGTAACATTGTTCCAGAACGATTATAATCTCTGAAAATGTCCATCATCGTGCCGTTGTTGCCAGGTAATGACGGGTTGAAGTTAACCATACCAGACATCAAACTATCAACATACACAACGGTTGTGTTATCAGAACGATACGCGCCACCAACTTTAAACCAGTTGCTGAACACATACGGAGATTCCCGCACTTCGCTCAAATCGGTTCCGATTTCATCGATGTTTACACGAATGTTGTTAAAATACACCGATTCATCAATAGAACCAGGACGCCATACGATAGCACCGTTGTTATTTTTGAATCCGACTACATCAACCTGCCAGCCGTTATCTGTTAACCGGACATCATCAACGACGATGAAATCAGGTAGCTGTGAATGAAAGCCGATGTTTTCAGGACGGGAATTACGAAACCCATCACGATTGGAGAAATAAAGGATGTCACCTTGATTCAGTTCGCATATATTCATAAGATTTTTAAAGTCCAATTCAAGTAATTCCACAAGTCACCTCAAAGCCCCCTTTCGGGGGCAAATTCATTAGAGTTTAACTTCTTTTTCTTCCAGAACGATTGTGCAATCAAATTTCACATCTTTCCAGAATTCCGCTGCAACGATATCTGTTGCGGTAACGCTTACGCTGGTTTCTTCGAAATCCAGATCCGCAAACCATGCGTGTCCGACGACAATACCGTACATTACACGACTCAGGCGATTATTAAGGGCGCGAACCTCTTTAATAGTTTCCTTTGTCTGCTTATCAAGATACTCGATCAGGTCATTCTTGTCAAGCGCTTCGATCTCTTTAGATACAGTATCATAAGCCCACAGAATGATCAGGTCGCCATTGTTGAGTTTCTTCTTACCTTCGGCGCGTTTTGCAACGGTAGCAGCAACAGCCGGAAGTGATGAAACACCTTTGATTTTCACGTTCAGTTCTTTCGACATGTAAACATCGGTCGATTCTGTACGCTCAACCTTCGGAGAGAAGCCGTAATCACGGATCCCTTGCTCAGACAGCCATTCACCAGCCGCCTCGCCAAAACGCTGTTTAAGCCCTTCTGCGTTGCGTAAACCAATCGCGTTATCACGGAAGAACTTCATTACCTTCTGACGGCCTTTCAGGATTTCCAGACGGACGTTATCAGCAACAAATTCCTTACCAGAAATACCGCGAGTCATCGAACGGTTAACCAGAGGCAGAGAGGTAAAGTCAACCAGTACAGACATACGGTCTTCACCAATTTTCGCCAGCGGTTTGATAGTCAGACCAGAAGCACGTAAGTTTTTCAGAGTCGGGATATCGGTTTCCAGCGGAAGTACCTTAACGTTAACGATACCATCTTTAACAATGGTAAAGTTACGCACTTGTTTGGTTTCTACTTTTTCCGGTAATCCAAACTCTTTTTGTTTGCTTTCCGGAATGGTTACATAACCTTGCAGATCCGTATTGATGGAAATGTTCGGACGGGAACTGTTACCCACCAGGTGTTTCACTGCAACTTTCGTTGTGGTTTGGGTAAATTCCGGTTTCCATACTTCATGCGCTACCAGTTGCGCCGCCAGTGCTTTACGTTCTTCCGGAGTAGAAGCGTTTGCAATCTGTTCTGATAGTTTATCCAGTGTATCATCATCTTTCTGGACAGTCTGACGGCCTGTACGATTGTACGCCCAGTGTTCAGAAGACAGGTCTATCACTGTGTCGGTTTCTGCCAGCAGTTCGAGAGCATCAACCAGAGTAAACGCATTTTCATCAGGAACCATGTTGTAATCAACACCATCCATCAGACGTTTAGCCGGATCAGCAACCGCTTCGGAGATCATATCTTTAGCGTTGGAATAATCCTGTTTGGTAAAGCAGTTATCGTATGCTTTAATCAGACGCACATCACCCAGCTTTTTCAGAACTTTCCATGCCAGATCTGGATTCATGGTATGAAGCGCATGATACAGAACCACATACAGAACCTGTTCACCTTCTGCTGTTGCCGGATCGAAGCCGTCAACGTCATTGATCGCGTTTTCACCCAGCGCCCAAATGTTTTTGATATGTTCAGGAACCAGAACAACACCATTTGCAGCATTCAGGACATACACACGGCCTTCATCCAGGTAGATCGCATGGGTTGCATCGCCAACTTTGACTTCAACACGTGCGGAGGTTTGCGCGGTAATGATTTCATCAAATGCAGGTACATATGCATCAAACCCTTCAACGAATTTGTGTAATGCGTTGGTTGCTTCTGCCATTTTTTCCAGCAGAGGACGGTTTACATAATAACCATATTCCAGGAAAGCAATGTTGTTAAACGTCAACGGCAGAGTAGAACACGCTTTCAGGATATCATCAGTACGCCAGCAGTTATCATAACCATCAGTCAGGAAGATAAGACTGTTCAGATTGCCATTATCCGCTTGCAGATCGGTAGCGACTTCAACCGCCAGTTGCAGAGGTTCAACGAAGCCAGTACATCCGGTCGGACGCAGATAACGATCGATAGCATCATTGATTTTGCTCAGGTCGGATACAGAGCTAACCTTTTCGCCCACGAATACAGAACCGAACCGACCACGGCTGGAGAAATACAGAATAGATACGGTATCATCCTGCTTAACCAGCGTTGCCAGGTTGTTTTTCAGGTGCTGACGAATGCGCGGGAGTTCGTTATACATCGATCCGGATACGTCACAAACAAAAACGTGGTTAGTCGGGGTTGGTTTGGCTACGGCGTTTTTGAATTCAATGTTAGTGATCATAATTTTCTCATTTATAGGTAAATTTTATTAAAATTTCGTTTACTTTTTTGCTAATAGTATCTAATGCATCATCGCATCCAAACTTACTACTCAACAATGAAACAAAATCATCCATCGTTGTTGTTTGAGACTCGCCAACGTCAAAAGACAGAGCGTAGGCAACAGGATTTTTAATCCTTACGATTTGAATAGTATACTCATTCAGATCGAACCGTTCAAGATATTTTCGCAAAGAAAATAAATCAATCGGTACTGGTAGAGTTTGACTAAACGTTATTTCTTCCCCCAGTTGATAGGGGGGCATTTTTACACAGATTTCGTATTCCATCAGTGATGACTCTTCATAGTGTGTTCCAGATTACGGAAAATTTGCCCGTGTTCAAGCTGTGATTGGAATTCTCCGCATTCATCAGAGTAAGTAAATTCATAAATGAATACACCGTTCTGATTGCCAAATTTAGCGTTGTACTCTTCATACAACCACATCTTGATCAGAGCGTCTTTCTCTTCTGTTTCCAGATCATACCAGTCACGCCCATCATAAGCAAGCGCAATTTGAGGATTAGACCGATATCGAGTTTCTGCGCTATCTTCGGTTTCCCATTCATAACGCTTATCATCATAGTATGATTCGAAACCATCACCCATATGACCACCCAGGTCGCGGTGTACTTGCTGTACAACTTCTTCCGCTGTCGGGCAAGTCATCCAGCTATAACCACAGTTAGGAACACAATCACCCATCATTTCGCGGAGATTGTTGATATCAGTCGGATCCTTCGGGAACCGTACAATAAAGCTACTTGATGAACTATTGCTCACAAAACCAGAACGGATTTTCATTTGATTTCCTCAAATTCAAAAGCGGTGAAATGTTTTCTTTCGTCATACCCAACAGTACAACGATGCGTTTGCTTTCCGGTAAACCCGTCAAACACAGTTACACAATAGTAATGCAACGACGGAAGCGGTGTATGTTTAATGTATTTGATCGCGACGTTCAGGTCAACAGTAGAACATACACAATCAGACGTTTGCTCAAAACGGTCATCAAAAATCAACTCAATGCTATAGATGTTCATCTTTCACTTCCTTCATGTTTTTCATAACCTCTTCAAAAGTTACGGGGATTTCGTTGTACTGTAGTGATTCATCATCCCATACATCGCGATGCCCGAATGTTGAACTTTTTGCAATGATTTTTTCATTTTCCCATACATCAATAGTAACATGATCACCAAGATAAGGGAAATTAGGAACTTTGTTCAGCGCATCAACGCAGTTTTGCAATGATTCAGAAACATGGGCAATTTCAGTGAATTCATAATCAGCACTATAAGAAGCTACGTAAATCATCACCACCCCCTAACGATGCTAACCAGCAGTAAACCCAGGATCCAGAACACAGCAACCGCACAAATACGGGCCATTACTACATTTCCGCGACTAGTCCACTCCGCACTAAGAAACAAGAGGACAAAAGTTAACGCGTATAAAACCATTTCAATAACTTCGGTAATCATATAAACCTCACGAAAAAGCCCCTTTCGGGGCTTGTTTAATTAATGCCCGAACACACCACGAATAGACTCTGCGAATGCATACAGTTCAGGATTTTTAGCTTTCACTGTTTCGATTTGCTCCAGAATGTAATCTGGTTTATATTTCGCACCGAACCAGCAGTAAGAGAAAGAGCGATCCCACATGAACACGTTATAGTATTCACCGTTGCGAACTTCAACCATCACATAACCAGGATTAGAACCCAGCGGGTAATCTTTCAGAAGATTGAATTTCGCGCCAGCACCAGTACATCCGTTAAACAGGTCATTAAAAGTCATGGTATGTTCCTTTTGTCAGTTTCGTTTCAACAAGGTCACTATACTATTCTTTGTTATCCTATGCAAGCGCTTTTTTGATTTGTTTTGCAATTGCTTCGATCACCGGAACAGATACAGAGTTACCCGCTTGTTTGTACGCCTGTGTTTTGCTCTTATGCATCTTGAATGAATCCGGAAATCCTTGCAACCGGAAACACTCGCGAGGTGATAACATTCGAGGGTTCTTACCTTCCTGCAATACCAGACATTGAACACCATCCTTATAGTATTGGGCTGTTATCGTCCCAGTACACACAGAATCAACTGTAACGTCCTGATAGCCAAACCCCTTACCGTTTGCCTTGTTTCGTTCTTTACGCTCTCTAAAGCCCTTCCAGGCACGATCTGATATGGTGTATTGATCATTATCCGGTTCGAGAATGTCACCGACCCTTGTTGGGGTACGTGGAGGAACAGGAAAACTAAAGAACACCGGATCGCGAAAGCAGACAATAAACACGCGCTCTCTTCGTTGAGGCAATCCAAAATCTTTTGTATTCATTACCTGATAATGGATATCGTACCCTTCGTCCTGTAACAGCCTGTAGATGGTTTTAAACGTGTTTCCCTTGTCATGTGTTAATAGCTGGGGAACATTCTCAAAGAACAGCACAGAGGGCTTTTTAGCCCGTATAATGCGGAGTATTTCAAAGATGATAGTACCGCGAGGATCTAACATGCCCTGTTTTAACCCTGCTTTACTGAACGCCTGACAAGGAAACCCCGCCAACAGGATATCGTGATCAGGTACGTCGTTTTCATCAATGGCGAATATATCACCCTGAATATTTTCATCACCCCAGTTATCAGCATATGTTTGTTGTGCATGTTTATCGATTTCAGACGTTAAAAGGCATTCGACCCCGCCGAATGCCTTATCGAAACCGAGCCTCACGCCACCAACACCAGCGCAAAGGTCAATTATTTTCATACGTCGAAATCAACCTCATCGATTTTGTATGATTCTTCGCCAATATCAGCCCATAGCTGAATATTCACACTTTTTGCATCACGATAAAGAGATTGACCACAAAGCCCACCTGTATAACAAGTTTCTGTAATCTCGTTAACTTCCAGGCGGAGGCTATTGCGCATAATTTTAACAACAGCCTTTTCCATTGCCGAATCTAGGGTTTTAGTATCACCCAATACTACATCTTTAACGTTCAAAATAACATCACTCATTATCGCCACTCCGTTTCAATTCCGTGTTTGTATGCGTCAACGCCCAGAGGGGTGATCACTAAACACATATCAGTATTTTTCGTTGGTGAACTAAACGCCATAGATGCATAACCTTTTTGAATCAGGGCATCACGCCCCGATTTACTGGGAACATCGTTGAAATCTAAATCCAACATTTTTGACGAGTATTTGTAAAGTTTACACAGAACATCAATTTCAGCGCCGGATAATTTCGGGTATGTCATTTGTAGTACCTCACAACATGTTCAGAATACACACGTTCAATGAAATCATTCCAGAAATCGCGATCAACTTCTTTCGGATAACCAGATACAGCCGCCAGCTTTTCAACTTCACACATCGTTGATTCTAGCGCCTCTTGTACGGTTGCGAAAGGAACACCGCCAGCTTTAACCATTTTCAAAAATGCGCTATCCGGAAGAGGATACACAATATCACCTTCTTTGAAAATCTGGATCAATTGCATACCACCGCGCAATGCATGAGAAAGAGCTTTCCAGTCGATCCCGTTGTTGGCTTCTGCTTGCCGTGCGCGTTCCCCGTATTCATCCCAGAGTTTATACACGGATTTCTTCATTTCCGCTACGGTGATTGTAGACTGGAATTTACGCCCCAGAACTTCATAAAATTCCTGACAACCTGATTTCAGTGTTTTGTCTGTAACGAATCGACAAAACTCGTTGGTCGGGAATCGGTTAGAAACCTCACCAACTTTGATGCGCTTGCCGTAGTTAGATTCATCTACGTTACCCAGCAATGATGTGCCATACCAGTAATCAGGAATCATCTGCAACACATCGACAACTTCACGTAATGCAGCCAGGCGAGAACCTTTAACGCCATACTTCGCCGCTTGCTTACGAACATAACCAAACAGGCCAGTTAGTTCCGTAGTGTAGAAGCGTGAACGGTTAGCGCGGAGATATTGCCAGATATCAGAGTTAGCGATCAGTTTGCTATCATCTGCATGAAGCATATCAATCGCCACGGTGTCACCATCACATGCGAGGCTGATAAACTTTTGCAGACTGTAAATCTGACGGTCTACGTCATTAACACCGTTCTTTGAGTTTTTATCGCCAGTTGATGTATCAATAGACTTCTTCGCAGTACCTAACAGGATTTCGCGAGGATGAGGGAGATAAATCCCTTTGTAGTCTTTATCGCTTGTTGGTGTTTCCAGTCCGTACAGGTGAGAACCAAATACGGTTTCCATAATCATTTTCATCAGAATTCAACCTTTAATGTTTTTGCGATCCCGCGCAATTCAGCGGTAGTAATATCAGGGATGTTTGTTCCGTAGCTGTTCCCAAATACTTTTTTAATCTTATCACACAAATCGCGGCGGTACACCATTTCTTTATATTCTTCTTCGCTGCGATATAGTTGATAACCCATCCAACCATCAGCCCACCCGTTATTGCGCTTGATTTTAATATTGGAACAGCAATCAGGCCCATCTTCCGGTCGAAAAGATGCATACAGGTACTGACGCGCAACTTTTTGTACATAAAGGGTTTTGGGGTTGCGATTTTGTCGATGATCACTACGGATCCCAGCATCATACAACGTATCGCCAACTTTCACATCACTTAAATCAATCATTTACGTCTCCAACAATTAGTTTTTTCACAGTAGTGAACTGGAACAGACACGCCCAACGTTTCTTTACTGCTTCTGTTGTATGTTATCACAATGAATCGATTTTCGCCACCCCTAACACACTCCAGATCCAAAATCTCGCGGGTTCCTTTCGTGTTCATGTCTGCAACATAGTATTCTTCGTTGTTGACAATCACTATATCCGACATAATCAAGCGAGGTTTCATGCAGCATACACCTCTGATTCATCAATCCATTCCAGATCCTGATTGAGTGATTCAATCAGCTTTTTATCGCGTCTGGAAATAACAACGGTAGAACCTTTTTCTGCCTTCGCGATGATATCACCAGAAGAAGTGATGTATTCAACCTCATAATCACGGCGAGGGCTTCCGAGTTTATCACCAGGGACTACATTCCGTTTAACAGATTCATGGGATTTTTCGGTGAATACCAATTCATTCTCTACATGGGTAACAATACCATCAACAGCAGAACGAGAATTAATATAAATTTTGCTAATTTCCGCCATGAAAACACTGAGAAGACACTTTATCTCCGCCAGGATATACCGAGATAATCATTACATGACCCTGAACACGGGCGGTTCCTACTTTATGCAGAATGTAAACCGTTGAACCATCAGAATCTTTAGATATCAAGATCACACTGAATGATTCTTTCTTTTCCTTCCGAGTTTCACCACAGGTAAAACTCACATCCAGAAAATCACCAACTTTAACGGCACGGGGTTTTGCTACTTGTTCACGAACACTAATAACAGGGATCATAATCATTTCCTCACAGTTTCAAATTCTTCATCAGATTTCCAATACACGTTAAAATTACGACAATCATGATCGGATGTCAACGTGTATTTTTCATTTGTTTTTTCGTCAGTGATAACCATAGTTTCATTCTCGATCGAGTTAACACCGTAAACGAAAACATTCTCACCACGTTTGTTTAAAAACGCATCACCCTTTTCAATCAACTGCCAACAGGTAACAGGCAAACCACCCGGACTAACCGGGCGGGTAACAAGACAATAGGGATGTTTAATCATTTAAATTCTTCCATTGCATAGGAAGTAAGATCTTTGAAATACCTTGCGGTGTTGCCTTCTGGGTTGTTTGTAATCTCCATCAGGATAACAGCACTATCAACTCCTGCTTTCTTAGCCATGAATGAAAGGGCTTCGGTAGCAATAATCGTTGCTTTCATAACATCAGCTTTAGAAACGTTGATTGTATTCATTTTTTCTTCCTTTTCATTAATCACTTGGTATGTGTGTATAATACAAAAGCCCTCACGAGAACGCAAGGGCTTTTTATTAAATTTCGTATAAATCTGGATTCACAATAACCGCACATAAAAGATCATCTATATGTGCGGCTTCTTGTTCTAAGGTTTGCTTAGATGAATGTGCTTTCAAGCAACCCCCGTAAAGGCGTTTACTATCTGGAAATGATCATCAAAGAATTCCCCTTGTCGTTGCACGACCTCATGCATAGGTAGCCAGAACGCGTCTGCTGCATCATCAGCACCGCCCATGATACGAGGCAATGAACCATCGTTATTAGGTTCGAGCTTGATATACTGTGCTACAGTCGGTTTTGAGAAGTACACCGAACGTTTCGGATGATCGAACAGCATCGAATTACGGATAGAACCACGAATAACCTTTTCAGGTACTTTAATTCGTACTTCTTCCAGCAATTCACGGATCGCGCAATCAAGGAACGTTTCATTACCGTTTTTGTGTCCACCCGGAAGCGCCAACGCATCTTTACCAGGCGCAAACTTACGACGAATTACTAACACGTTGTTATTACATACGACCACTGAATCAGCCGTGCAACAGTTCAGAGAATCCGGATACGGATATTTTTTGAACTTGTCAATCTCTCGTTGCCAGTGTGTATCTTCATGGGACAAACGTTGGAATTCTTTTGTTTGTGTCCATTCATCGATAAAGGAAACCGTAGTGCTAGGCGCATATTTTAACAAATCTTCGTCCCAGCCTTCATGGTGTTCCCAGATAATTTTGCGTAAATTGGTCGAGGACAGATCCTGATCTCCAACCTTCACAGGTTCAACCGGAATATGATTCCATCCGAATGCTTTAAGCCAGTAAGAATCTTTGTCTTTTTCGTACCCGACGATCGCAATTCGATCATTTCGAGTTTCATCGATTGCCATACGAACACGGGATTTCCATTTTTCCTCGTTATAGAGGTAATCCGGAATGTGCGCGAATTTGATTCTGGCTGCATCTTCAACATCAAGTTTGCAGATAGACCAACGAGTGATCATTGCTTGACGCTGTTTAGCGGTCAATGGGTTTAATGTGTTCGGATATGCATAAGCAGAACCGATCAGAATGTAAACCGTATCAGCAACAGCAAGGGCTTCCCTTACCATTTTCTCATGACCATAGTGAAAAGGTTGAAAACGTCCAATTACTACAGCTTTATCATATTTGTGTTTCATAACGTGCTCCACGTTTAAAGGTTAATCATAAAACAGACGCAATTATCAACACACCAAACAATCCACCAACGAAACCAAAGAATAGTGAAATGAGTATAGTCAGTACGATCTGTTTTATGTTCATTATAGTATTCTCGTTTTAGATGTCAAGCCCCCAAAGAGGGGGCTTTAAAACATTATTTACGAGAATCGAAAATCACTTTACCAGCATAATCCGAACCCATTACAGTTTGAGGTACGCCACCTTTATAGCGGGTAGAGTAGTTCATCTGTACATCCAGTTCTTTCCAGCGGATCATTTCCGGTGTAATGGTGCGTTGCAGGGCGGCGTTGGCTTCTGCTTCTTTCTTCGCTGCATACAGACGGGCATCAGCATCACGTTCGTTAGCGATTGCAGCGTTTTCACGCGCCTGACGATCTGCTTCCGCTTGTTTTACTGCTTGTAGTGAAGTCTGTTCTACTTTTTGCAGTTCAGCTTTAGCAGCGTTAACCTGTTCTTCGCGGATCTTCGTGTTAGTTACCTGTTCCATGATAACTTCCGGCAGGGTGATATCCTGCAAGAATACCTGTTTCACAGTGTAACCGTAAGGCCGTGCATAATCTTCTACTTCCTGCTGAATCGCAATTTGCAGTTGGTTTTGGATCTTCGCATCAAACAGGTCTTGCGCTTTTGGTACGGATTTACCAAATTCGCGAACAGTGGAAAGCAGTTTTTCGGTTACATACTTATCCAGTGCCTGATCCTGATTACCCGCGTTGATACGGTTGATCGGTGCTTTGCTACCGTCGAATTGCAGCATTACGGTCATATCCACAGTGGATTTAAATTTATCCTGGGACGGAACCTGTAATTTGTCGAACTTCATCGCGATGTCTTTGGTGCTGAACGTATCAAACGTTGCCAGTGGGTTTACAATGTGGAAACCAGGCAGTACGGGTTTCGGTGATACTTTACCCATGAAGGTTTCAGTTTTAACCGTACCGTCTTGCACAATGGTATACATGTTAGGCACTAACCACAGTGCTGCGACTACGCCCAGAGCGATCAGAGAGGTTTTCTTCGGGTTGTTCACGATAGTGTTTAAGTTCATCATAATTTCCATAAGTTGTTGTTCAATTCGATAGTTATTCTATCATCACATTTCACGCTGTCAAACTATTTTTAAGAAAGTTTTGTCAGCTTGTAGATTGTTTGATAGCACAAGCCCTTAATCTCGTCCAGGATGTTCTTCAAAGAACTATCTACTGATTCGTAGATCTCGTTTGCTTCATTGGCTATTTTACGGAGATACGCCACCGTGTCAAGCACATTTTCGGTTTTTAGCACAGGTTTGTATCTTCCCGTGATTCCTATGTGGATTTCGGTGAATTTATCAACCAAATCCTGCATATCTTCGTAAAAACCCTCATATGCTTTATGTTGTGAGTAGGAACCTGTTGCAAAATGTGCGCTATGCATATACGTAACGGACATAAGGCACATGCCAATAAAGGCATCTATCTTGCTTGAGTTCTCGGATTCTGTAATTTGTTTAAATGATTGCATGATGATCCCTTTATGAACGATGGATACTTGCAAACTCATACGCGACCCTGATTCCTAGCTTTGCGCATTCGGATTCAGATCGGCATTGTTTTTGGTGCCATTTTCGTTCCATGTAGTTGTAGAATAGTTCGCTTGTATTTACGCTGGGAGGGATCGTTGTGATGTATACTTGAAGGGCCGCATTAATATAATCGTCAAATTCTTTCTGAACCGGACGGTCGGCGGCGTGTGTTGTGGGTGTCATCATCAACAATCCGAACAGCACAGCCATTGATATGCGTTTAATGTTCATAACAATTACTCTTTTACTCATAGACCCACTATAGGTCTACTCCTGTATATATTTATAGCAAAAACGAGGCCGAAGCCTCGTTATAATATTTTTGCTGTAAAGTCAATCAAGTAATGTCATACCAACACAAACTTCTTTCGAAAGCGCGTATTTTGTTCACGTTTTCTACGTTTTCATCCCAACCGATCACACCAGCTTTCATACGTTTCAGTTCCTGACGTAAACGGGTACGTACTTTTGAATCAATTTTCTTTACTGCAATAGAAAGCATTGCATTCAGATCGCCATGAGCTTTGTTACCGTCGCGACACAGATTATTATCAAATCGAATGTATGCACATCCTGATTTGTGTTTCCAGTTGGTTGAGTACCAACGCAACCCATCCGGATCAATGCCATGTTGAGCATAATAACGAGAATACTCTTTTACTTCTTCGATCTTTTCGGTAGATGAAAGGTCACGAAGAGGATTGTATTTCTTACGGTAAGTGCGACTCATAATGATCTCCTTTTGTTTATGCTTCCACTGTATCAGGGTTGTTCTTTAGTTGCAAGTAATGTTTTCGACAAAGTGAAACATATTTGTCTTCGGCCCCGATCTCAATCTGGTCGCCATTAGCAACAAATTTTCCATTTGCATCAATACGGGCAACGGTAGTTGCTTTCTTTCCACAATGACAAACTCCCCGCAACTCCCTGATCTCATCAGCGAGGCCAGCACCGATTAAAGGTGTGATGATAGGCTTTCCAGTCTTAACAGCGTCAGCAAGCCCTACCGCCTGTTTAAAAGCATTGCCGATTGCGTCATAATCGACACGCGGCCCAGGTGTCCAGAAATCATATTGAGTATATGCATTGAAAACAATGTTGCCTTTTTCGCCAATGTAAACAGAACAAGTTCCTAGCTTATCACGGGAACCTTTTAACGTATTGGCATCAACTTGAAATGCACCAGGAATACGATCGCGGATTTCGCGAGCAATACCAGCGCCCATATTGCAATAGCAGTTGCATCCGTGGATCAAATGGCCTTCACCATTCAGATACATATTGACAGCATTACCTTTCACTTCTTTAATGATCATCTTTATTATTCCTATATAATTCGCGTTCGATTAGCATATCGATGAAATCAGTAATATCATCAAACCAATCCTTAGTTTCTTGAGCATGAGCCAAATCACCATCATCTAAAAACTTTTCGCGAGCATCAGCAAAATTATCTAGTTTGTTATAGAGTTTTGCTTTGTCTATATCATTCATAAATTAACCTTAATTATTAAAAGAACGTAAGAAAAATACGTAATGTCACACCTGTTTACCTTTCCGTTCACGGCGGCGATCTTCTTGATGACACATATATAAAACACCACCAAAAATTATAAAACCGATAACAACGCCTATAAAGTATCCAGCACTAAACATAGTCATCATCCCCGCAATAGTAACAAGGCCCAGTACTCTCATGTTTACCAGCATTGTACGCCAAGAACACCACAACCGCCGCCATAATAATAAAAATCCAGATAGCCATTAGTAAAGCCCTATACCAGCATTGAATTCATCAACCAAATAAGTACGGAACTTTTCACACCGTTCCTTATTTGGCGCTTGTTTGCATAGATTCATCATTGGTTCAGACTGCAAAAACTCTTTTTGTTTCAGCAACTTACCGCGTTTATACAGGTGAGCATTTTCCTCTCCCCACATATAAGCAACATCTAACTGTTCTGCGATCACTTGCTTACATACTGCGACATCTTTGATATCACGATTGTTGCATAACTCATCCAGGCGAGCATCACCCGCGTGAGCAAATCCAGCAACCAGAGTTAAAAGCAGTGCTAACTTTTTCATGATGATTCCTTATTCATCCTCTTCGATAGGGGTATAATAATGCGCGTTGCAGATATACGCAAGAACTTTTTTCAGAGACATATCAGAGAATGTCGGATCCTGATTTCGTCTCATCCCACTACCAGTTTCAACAGCCCAACGTTTGTTAGCTGGGTTGTATGTCAGCCAGTAGCAATCCCATTCAGACAGAGTATGTTCGAACAGATCGAAACGCTTACGCCCGTTTGCTTGCGGCCTGACAAAAGGTTCAACCATTTCTAAAGCGGTTAAAACTCGATTGATGTTTGAACCGTCTTCATCCATCGCGATCCGCAAACAGTATTGGTTAATGTCCGGATCCATACCATCGATACCCAGACCGATAGATTCGAAAAATTTTGTTGCCGCGTGATAAGACACACTGGAAGAACGATATTCCAACATCACGGGGATCTTTTCCCCGTCCTTGACGTTGTTAATGATATCCTGATCGATGAGTTCAATCAGGTCTCTTTTCTCTTTAATCAACGTGGAAATTTCTTCTTGCAGTGGGGCTATCTGTGCATGAAGTTCTTTTATCCGTTGATCAATTACGGTCACTTCGAACGCTAAGTTTCTCATTGTACCCATTCCCCGTTTTTGTCAATGTACATGATCCAATCAGCAACCGCCCAATGGGAAGTATTGCCTTTCGGAGTCGCCACGATGTAGGAACCAGCTTTAAACAGTACGCGTTTAGTTTCGTTCAGGATCAGGTCGCTCATAATGTATTCCTCATTTAACCAAAGTGAATCGTGATTCATAAGCATCGTTCGGGCGCTCATACACAGTATCCGAACTTGTAATGACAGTGTACACGGTTTCTTTCACAAGATCCATGATTTTCTGTGATTCTCCCCAGACATTGATACTAAAATACATCCCATTTTTAGGAATAGGATTGTATTCCATATCATAATACATATCCATGAGTTCACAAATGAACAAGCGGCGCTGTTCGTTATCATATGTAAAATAAATGTTAAAACAATCGAGAGATTTACTCAAAGTAATCTCTTTGATAACGATGTTATCTTGTTTGCTAAAATGATCGCGGATTGTTTGTACACAACGCAACAGATTAGGGTAATCATATTTTTGTGAAACAATGACTTGATGTGAAACGCTCATAATGTACTCCTCTCAATTAGATGCATCCATAATAAAAAAGCCCCCGACCGAAGTCAAGGGCTTTTTGTCAAATGATTTGTTTTTCTTCTAACAGCTTCGCGGTTGTATTAACCATACGAGCATAATCACGGGCTTCTTTCTTCGTATACTTGAAACCAGCATTATAGCTCGCCAGCGCCTTTTTCAAGTCGCCTTTGTGGTAATCAAGCCAGTACTCTAGTTCATAGATCGCATACTTTGATCCACCTTGAAGAGTTTCGAGCTTTTTGATTACTACGCGTTTAGGATATGACTTATCCATTCGTGCGCTGGCGCTCCTTGCGGTAACTTGCCAGCATCCATAAGCGTGATGGCCCTTTTTACCTTTACCGACATTCTCACATGCGCGAGACTCGATCCAGGCAATAGCCGCTAAATGATAACCTAAACGTTTAGCCTTATCTTTTTCTACAGGTTTTGCAGTCTTCAAATCGTAGTTGTGTCCAACTCGATAAGCATACTCCAGAACCTCTTTCTGCTTCGGTGTGATGTTCTCCAGTTCCTTGATATAGGATGGAGAATTTTTGTTTGCCGGAGGCTTTACAGTAGCCTTTTGTAAAGGCAATTGATGAGTAGGCAAATCCGCAATGAAATCCCCTAGCGGATCCGTCGCAGCGTTGCCAGAAAAAGAGCACAAGAAAATGCTGGCAGCAATAATAATTTTCTTCATTTTAATACCTATGTTGCAAAAAGAGGGGCAATAATACACCCCACTTTATATTTATGCAACTATTTTAGATAGTTTTCGCGTCACGTAGTTTATCAGCGATAAACTCAGCAATGTTATAATTTGAAATAGCCTTGTTAGGATCGTATAGTGCAATTATTTCATCTACCGATACCATAACGGCATGTTTAAAGTAGACGCTCCAGCTAGTAGTAAGGATCTCACTGTTGTCAAATCCACAATCAGGGCTGAACAATGCGCGGTATTTGTACCCACTGTATTTCGTCAGACGATTTGTGCTGTGCGCATCACTGGTGATCAGAAAAGTCCCCTGGTGAGTTTCAACAACGAAAAAGTATCCGAGGCGTTCTTTGTTGTCCAGCATCTTTTCAAACTTGCGATCGGTTTCTTCGCGAACAATACGAGAAGTCAGCATTTCCAACACTTTATCGTATTCGGGCCAATCATTCTCGATCACGATTGCATCAAACGGTTTCTTACCATTAATCCCGCGCCCGATTTCGATTTTCGTGCAAATTTCGTTGAACGTTTTCAAATCTTCTGGCGTCAGTTCTTTAAGATCGCTCAACTTTGCTACATAATAACGTTTTTCTAGTTTCATTTATGGAAACCTCAATTCAAAAATAATTTCACAGAGTTACCACATTTGGGACATGTGATAAATTTTTTCACGACATAATCAGCAGCAGAGAAAAATCCATTGTAAATCGCTTCTCTCTTTTGCTGTATATCAGATAGTTCATATTCTAACCCACTTTTACAGCAACTGCAAACAGTAATTAGTTTTGGGCTATAGATGACAGTAATCATATACACCTCACAAAAAAGGGGGCTTTCGCCCCCATCATTAGAAATTGTCTTCGACAAACGCCGCGAGACGGGAACGATACACTGTATCAAGAATGATATGGCTTGAGTGTTCGTATTCTTTCAGCTTTTCAACAGCCCATACAAACCCGTTGTTAACGGCAGTGTTTCGAGGGTTGTCGATCTGCTTAATGTTCCCGCATAGTATCAGAAGTGTGTTCTCTCCGCAACGAGAAATGATAGATTTAATTTCGTGGTTGCTAAGGTTTTGACATTCATCAACAATCAGCACAGAACCTTTGCCCGGATCCGGATGTCCGATACTGCGACCACGGAAGTAATACAGGCTAGGGAATTGAACCACCCCTTTTTCAATCAAACCTTCAATGTATTTTTCCGATTCCGGATTATCCTTAAACAGAATATTCAGGCTAGTAATACAAGGTTCGATAGAAGGCCGGAGTTTTTCGCCCAATGTACCAGGAAGGAAGCCAATTTCACTTGATAACGGGCTATCTGACTTCACATACATCAAGTTAGCGTAATGTCCACTATTAACCAGGTGCATAGCACCGGAAACAGCAAGCATTGTTTTACCAGAACCAGCGCCGCCCATAATGGTAGCAACATCGATTTCATTGCTCATAATTGATTCAACGAAAGCCGCTTGCAGAGAATCACGGGGTTGGATAGCTTTCATGAGTTTGCGTTTCATAGCCTGTTCATGCTTAACAGGTAAGACATTCAAGCAAATCTCATCAGCAGTCACCACACGCCCGACTAACTCACCGTTTGAGGTAATGTACTGGTTAGGATAAAAATCTTCGTCAGGAAGCGAACTGTAAGTGATTTGGGCTACATTATCCGTATATCCCAACACTTCTACGGTATCCCAGAAATCAGGGATCTCTACATAACCGGAATACAACACATCGCTATCTTTTAACGTATCGTCGCCAGTATACTGTTCTACCTTACACCCACGGGACATTGCGATCAGCAACATCATAATATCGCGAGTAACTAAGGTTGCATCCTGTTGCATACAAGTTTCAATGATTCGTTCGTCTTGCTTGTCAAGAGCAAACGTTTTGTTTCCGACATAATCAACCACTTTAAGGGTGATAGTGTCAGACAGTGCTGGGTTTGTCAGGTTTAAAGGAATACCTGATTTCGTAATCGCATCATATGACTGACCGAAAATAACTTTTGACAGAAGCCGGATCGCCAATCGTGCTTCGTGCGCTGTTCGTTCTTTCGTTTTCAGGTGATCTAATTCACCCATAGTAGCAGAGGTAATAATGATTTCTGTACCAGGTTGAGTGAATGAATAGATTGAATAGGGGTTACTAATCAAAACATTGGTGTCTAATACGTATTTTGACATACATTAACCTTATGTGGTTTCGTTAAAAAATGCACCGAAAACCTCTTTTGCTTTCCGGTTATAAACGGATTTTGCTTCTTCTGGAGTGTTATAGTACCCCAAAAATTTTCTTTTTCCATCTATGTTTATCTGCGCTTTGTACTTCCCATTGGCTTTATGATAAGAAACACCTTTCAACCCTGTACTACTGTTTGAGTTACATTTCTTTTTCATCGCATTTTGCTGGTTCGTCGCTTTCTGTAAATTTCTTGCTGTATCTCCATTCTCAACACCATATACATGATCTACGATAGGAGGAAGATAACCATTCTCAACGTAAAACACTATTCGGTGTCGCAAATACATAGAACCTTTAAAATGAATTTGGGAATACTCGTTTTTGCTTCCGGCTTCACTTCCAGGAGACATAGGGCCGCGCTGAACTTTCCAATACACTTTACCTGTAGATGTATCAACATCTACAAAATTCAGAAGAGATTCGATCCCTTGAATCTCTTCATGTATGGTTCTTGATGAATAGCCATGACTTTTCATTACATACCCAGCGAAATTACGTGAATATATGCTAATGGATGTTTCTTTTGTACACAATGCATGAGTGTATTATACACAATGTCCATGCGTTCATTGCGCGTAAGATCACACTCATCAAAAATAAGGTTTATTGCCTGGTGCTCTATTCGACGTCCACGGAAATGATTAAGAATTGCCCCTTTACTGGTCAATACATCACATCCGGTAGCACCATTTAGCTGTTTGGCGTCTTGTGCTGCATTTAACGTATGCGCTACGTAAATGTTAAGGGAACTATGGGAACGTTTCATAAAATCAAACGCGCCTTTAGTCTTTTGCGTTTCTCTGCCCAGATCCAGCCTGGTTTCGAATACCATAAAATCGTTAGGGCCGTAATTATGCGTTGGTTCTTCCAACTCTCGCATAAGATGCATCTTACGACATTCTTCAATTGTCTTTACATAAAATTCACTATTCATGTTTTACCTTTAAGGGGCCAAAGCCCCTTTGTTACGCTAATTCCACATGCGGGGCATCAATGAATTTTGTTTCGATCGGAAGGTTCGGATCATTTTTCCAGTTGATACCAAAACGCAGTTTAACACCCAGTTCATCACCTGCTTGTTTAACAGCATTCAGGACAGGCAACCACACTTTAGGGTTTGTTTGCCAGCCTTGAGGCAACACGCTAGGATACAGATCCACCGCATCACCCGTGATGTGTTTTGAGTTCATTGTTTGAGATACACCCTTACGGACATTCTCGCGCTGTTGTTCTACAGTACGCAGACCTTCACGTACACCAAAATCAACAGGAGACAGTTGCAGAGCACGTTCTACGACTTTCACCAGTTGAGGTTTAACGCCTTTAAGGTTATTGATACTCTTTTGACTAAATTTAAACATATGTACCTCTATTATGAAAATACCCTATGGGCTACACAGGGTATTTACGGTTTAAGAGGCGCAACGTTTTACATGTAACCCCAAATTGCATCTTCCGCGCGATCGCGTTTCCAGCGAATCGTCATTTCAACACTTTCCTGTTTGTCATCAGGAAGAAGTTTGTCGTTATTGATTTGTTCAACATATGCTTGTGCATCTGCTTCGCTACGGAACAACGCATGGAAATTATAATGGTTGCGCCCAGTTACGTTACGATCATCCAGAGAGAATTGACCTTTATTTTCCCAGTCATCATACACAGTGATTCCGTTAACAAACAGCCCCAGCCCACGATGTTCACGCGGGAAGCCAGTGATGATATGTTTTCGACCCATCTGTGCCTTTTCACCAGTGATACTGATTACTTCATACAGGATAGCGCCAAGTTTAATGTCTTTCAGTTGAGCACGTTTTTCAAAAGCATTCATAATATATTCCTCACAATTAGTTTTCATATACAGATTAACATAACTGCATATGGTGTCAACAAGGTTTATCGTTTTTTGATGGAAAAGTTAGTTGAAACAGGCGATCGTGCAAAGAGTCGATGCGTCCACAGGCTTGTTTCAATATGATCTTATCTTCGGGGCTGGTTGTCTCAATACAGCCTAATTCGTCTGCGTCAATCGCGATCACATCATCCATCAGGGAAGCAAACACGTTAACATCAGGGTGTAGCAATTCTGTTATTTCCGCTTCCATACCGTCATGCTGGGATAACAGGTCGATGATATCTCGCTGTAAATCTCCCTGGTAAGGGAATCCGGTTTGAAGATGGTTAATTATTCGTTCTGCTTTGGTCATGGGTTCACCTACAAAAAAGCCCCTTTCGGGGCTGGGATTAAATATCTTTGCACTGACAAACACCGTATTTGGTGAAAGGCTTTTCACCGCTCAGGTAAGACCAGAAGTCGCAAGCCTGTTCAGCGGTTTCGAAGATTGCAGCATCATAGAAGCCGTGTTCTTCGTTACCTTGTTCATTGAGGAACACAGGAAGCCAGCTTTGAGGTTTGTAGCAGTCGGTAACAACTACCCAACCTTCTTTCGCTTTCATCGCTTCTTTGTTCGCTTCAACCATTTCCAGCATTTCGTTCAGTAAGTTCATTTTTAATCCCCTTTGTTAATCCGTTTCGTTGTCTACGAGAGAGATATTATCACAATGGGGATCTATGTCAACACCTATTCGAAACGAATCGTGCTATTTTTGAAAAATAATCCAGAGCATACCGCACCAGCGATCGGCTTACCGTTTACACCTGTTGCCGTGAATCCGGTTGCGTATGTATCCTTTTCAGAACAGGAAAACCAGCTATATCCTGTGAACTGAATATTCGAATACCCTTGCGCTTCCAGGATACGCTGTGCTTCTCGTTCGTCGGTACAGCTTGATTGCAATAGAACGAGAACCACAACCAGTAAGACACATCCAATAACTTTAAACATAATTACACTCTTTTTAAGTTGGTTTTACTTGCTTGAACCCAGCTAACACCTAAAGAACCACAACGGAAACCGCTGATAGCACCGAGACATACAGTTGTATGTCTGAAAGTGTTAGGTAAATCGACCTGGTTATCAGGAGAGATACCCAAATCATGTACGCTTACATCAGTTGCATACAGATAACCACCAGACACATACAGGGAATTGATCGAACCGAACGCGTCATTAGGCCATTTAAAACGGTATTTGTCGCCCCATAACTCAACTTCATACACCTGATATTCATCGAACAGAGGATCGTTACCCTTTGTTGCTGTATAAAGAGCACTACGCCATTCGTACAGCTTTGCTTCAATGTCAGTGACATTGATTTCTTTGCCAGCGCTTAAATCATCAAGCACTTGCTCAAGTTTGCGGATTGCTCCGCTTAATTCACAAGAAAGATTCATACAATACCCTCTTCTTTGAGCACTTCCCAAATAAGTTTATCCAGGTGCATTAGGTTCCACATAACAGAGTCATACGAACCCAGCGAGCGGGAGTAAATTACACCCCATGAACGATATGCTTTTTGAAACTCTTCCGCGCTGTTTGTATCGCACGGCATATCATCACCAGAAGCGATCAGCAGTTTAAACACCATCAGGCTGTTGAGCAGTTTTGAACTTGCGTCCTGTTCTCTCAGCTTAGACCAATACCGTTCGATAATCGCTTTTGCTTTCGGTTCAGTAATACGCCCATTACTACAACGTTCACGATACACATACATCAGTTCATCGAGTATTTCTGTCATAACACACCCCATTTACTTTTGATTCTATTGCATTCTTCCTCACACTCTTTTTCTGCAAGGATTTTGCGAACAACAATGTTTCGAACTTCCCAGAGATAATCCATCATCTGCATATCTTCGGGAGTGTGATAACCTTTCATATCGCATTCAAATACGATAGCATCGCGTTCTGACATTGCCATTATCGCGGTAGCAGAACAAATGGTCATCCCACTATATTTTTCAATCAACGATTCCAGTGTACGCTTTTCTGCCGGAATGTCAATAGTTATCGGAACAGGACGGATTCTTGTAGTCGAATCGTCAAAGGATTGATAAATCATTTTAACTCCACTGCATAAACATCGGTTTCAAGGGCTTTGTGTACGCGCATATCTTTACCGCATACCGCATAAGCCGGACAGTTGCGACAACCGTTATGATCCGTGTTGCCTGTCAGTTCTTTACGGAACTGTTTTGTTTTCGGGTGTTCCCAGATATCTTTGATAAAATCATCGGCTTCAAGGACATTCAAACCTTCACCCCAGCCACCTTCAACCCAACGTTCGGTAAACGAGCAAGGGAAGAATTCACCTTTTTCGTTGATGTAAGAGCTAAACATCGTCGCTTCACAATCTTCCGCATACTGCTTGTATTGTTCGAAGTTCGGGTGTCCCTCCATCGCTTCAACGAAAGCGGGGGCTGAACAGCTATCGAATCCAAATCCTACACCAGAATCGAGGCAATATTCAACCAGTTTTTTGTATTGTTCGCGGGTAACGGTATCCCAGTTCTTACCGCGTCCTTTTTGTTTCAGTCCCAGGAACACGATCGCGTTTACTTGTTTCAGGCGTGGATCGTTCTTCACAGCATCAACCACGTTAAACGCATCATCATAGGTTTTAGAGCTAACCATGAAATGCAGGTTGATTTGCTGTTGTCCGGCTTCTGTCAGGTTCGCTACTGAGTCGAAAGCGACATCAAAGCCAGCGTGTTTATAAACCGATACCGCAACAGCCCCAGCAACCGCCGCTAAACGCGCTGCAACGTCTTTTGATACATCGGCAATGGTAAGGTTCGGCACAATGCCTTTAGAACGCGCATAGGCCATCATATAGAACATATCGGGGTTTGTTTGCCCCTGTGCATCAGCACCGAGGGCGCATTGAGTCAGCCAGGGCATTTTGTCGATGATAGATTTGAATGTATCAAGATCCATATTGAAGCCGTTAGGGTTATTAGACTTGTAGCAGAAACCGCAAAGTTTACCAGCGGGGCCATTGCATTTGGTAGTGATCTCGATATCGAGGATAAAAGGAAAATGACTATAAATAGGATCGTCAGCAGGAGTTTTTCCCCAAGTCATCATATGACCTGTTTTCATATCAAAATTAAAATTAACCTCTTCGGAACGATAGATTTTCTTTCCTTTCGCTTCCAGTAGAAGTCCAACAGGCGTTTTGATATGTTTGGCGTTTACTTTAACGTGTCTCATAGGAACCTCATAATGTATTACGTTTACAGAATCACAAATGTTATAGAGAACAAGCACTATTATGGATCAAGAAAACCTAAAAAGTCAATGCTTGCTTCCGACGATTTAGGGAAACACTATTTCAGTAGTTCCCGTGATAGTCATTTCATCCAAGATCAGAAGGAAAATCCAGGACACTACAAATATAAAGTAATCGTATCTGGGTTGTCAAGGGAAAAGGCGATGAAACTTGAGAAAAGGTTACACGAAATCTATAAGGTAGACAAGAACCCACATTTTTATAACAAACACATACATAACAGTGTTGATTTTTCATGTACACCAGAAACAGGAAAGAAGATTTCGCAAACACACCAGAAATATGCAGCAAAGAAAATTTCAGAATCACATAAAAGGCGATTCAAGGAAGGTATAGCATCACATAAAGGAGAGAACAACCCACGATACAACGATCATCGGTCTTATAAAGAGATACACGGAGAAGAAAAAGCGGATACTATACGCAAAGCACAATCTGAATCAAGAAGAGGAAAAGGTAATTCCCGCGCGGTTACGTGGAAATTTACTTCCCCTAATGGAGAAGAATTTTTAGTTGAAGGAGAATGTAAAAAGTTTTGCAAAGACAGAAATATTTCCATGCGTAAACTGAAAACCTATCTGGGTGAAGTCATCACAACATGCGATAAACCCTACGATATCTCTAAGAATACCGTAGGATGGAAATTAGAAAAGATTAGTTGAATCTTCTTTTACGTTCGTCAGCCAGTTCTTTTTTGTACAGTTTAATGTACTTCCCGTTAAGGATGCGAAGCTGTTGGAAAACTTTGTTGCACAAAGCACGTTTCGCTTTGTATTCCGGTGTATTGCGGATTGATTCGATCGTCATCCCCATTTCATTTTTAGGGTACGCGCTCAACTCCCTGCCGATCTCTCTGTGCCAGTTGCTTAACTGATCACGCTGTGCTTTGTACTCTTCAAAAGTTAACATAACAATCTCCGGTTTCGTTTCTATGTGTGTAAGGTATCATTACCCTACACACAACGCAAGCGATTTTTATTTTCCGTAAAGAACACAACATTTTTTATATTTTTCACGGGCTTTTTCTTCATTACTAAAGGAAACTCCCATTCCAAAATCAGAACCTTCGTAAGTAACATCCCACGATTCATACCCATCTTCCGAATAATAGGAAAGTGTTATTTTACGATCTTCAAGAACAAGTTGTTCAACAACAATATCAATTTCAGTAGTCATAGTTCATTTCCATAATCTTTTGCTGCATCTTCGGGGGTTGCGTCCAGTCGATAAAGCTCAACGGCTAACGGACTGGGTTTGATTTCGCGGTTCAGGATCTCACTGATACCGCGAAGGAATTCGATATAAGGACGGAATCTCATTTGATACGTACCGCGTTAAAAGCCTGGTTGCGCAGTTCATAAGCCTGTTCAAGCTGTTCAGTAGTGAACAGAGGACTATCAGTGTTAGTGGTGAAACTGCAAATGGTTTTGTTGTCGGCGTTGACTTCTTCGACAACGATTTCATAACCCCAGATCCCGCTATACTCACATTTCACGTTCCGGTACTTGATGTAAACCGCAGCAACATCTTCTTTTTTGTAGTTCCGGCTTTTGTAGATAATTTCCATGATATCCTCCTTCGTTTCGATGTGTGTACAATAACAGATTGGGGTTATAGAGTTTTAGCAATTCGTGCTAATTATACCATTTTCTTAGCGATTTTCCAGGAGGCTTTGAACGCCGGAACGTCTTCAATATCAATCCAGAAACCAGATCCGAAACCATCACTATAGCAAGGGCAACCGTCGCAGTAGTTTTCCCAGGTCATCACTTCACCACCAACAGAAGCACCAGTTTCCATAGCACGTAATGCATCTTCAACTTTTTCCAGTTTTTCGGCGTTGTCGTCGTAAATGACAAAGTACCATTTACCGTTGTATTCGTTACCCAGTTTGATTGCTTCGCGAACAAGTTTCATGATGATTTCCTTTTTGTCTGTTTCGTTTCTATGTGTGTAATATAACAAAACCCCTAACCATAGGCAAGGGGTTTTTGCAAAAATTATCGTTTGATCGGGGTATTATCTATAACCCGTTGAATTTCCGAACGCATCGTAGAATACTGGCACAATTCGGTAAGCGCCCGATCCAGGTGCATCATAGCGTAAGAAAACTCTTTTCCGCATTTGTCGCATCTAGCGTATAAATGTAAATGAATTCGCCCGATCCCATCTACCTGACTATATTTCTGGAATATGTAAGGATCTGCACCTCGATAGCCAGTAGCCTCGTGCTTACACTCTCGTTTGAACCATGACATTAATAATATCCTTGTACGTTGAACCGGTCACACAACAATTTTTTGTTTGGTTGGTATCGCTTTGGATAGAATGCAACATAGCGCTGATCATGTTTAGGTTATTTTGCATCATTTCCGCGCTCATGAGAACTTCCATACGCGCACGTAAGCGTTTATTTTCTTCTTCCAACTCAACCATACGGTCATATGCTTTGATGCGCTCTAAGGGCATATCAGGACGCTCTTTGAGTACGCGAGCACGTTCAACCTCACAAGCATGATTTGCTTTCCAGTGGTTCGATTCCGCTTCAAATTTATTAAGGCGGCGGATCTCTTCAACCATCTTTTTGATCATGTGTGGATCCATCATGTCGATGAATTTCATCAGGCAATTGGATTTTGTTTTGTTGTCAGCACCAGACCAAGACGAATTATACGTAACGGTAAACGTGCGGCCCATTTCATCAACAACCCCGATCTTGTTATCATCGGTGATTGTAGCCGCCCATTTATCCCGCATGGCTGTACAGGTTCCGCTGGCGACACTATGCAACTTGTTTAATGTTGCATCATCAAATACAATTTCATCACTCATATATGCCTCACATAGATTTCAAAATACGCAGAAGTGCGTTAGTAAAGATATCAGGAACACAACCACCAAACAACTTATGATTCATCAGCGCTAATTTCATGCTGTGATTTTCAGTATATCGCCCGTTATGGATCCCCCAGGCAACGACATTACCAGGTTCATGAATAACTAAGTTAGTGAGAGTAACGGTCATGCGCTCTTTATCATTGATAGAGAATGAATAGCGATAACCGGATCCGATGTCGCCGTAAAGGTTAAGGTCTTTCAATTTCCCTTGCTCATGCAAGCGTTTCATATGAACTGCACATGCATGATTAATAGTCATTTCGTCATCCCTAGCCCAGTCATCAATACCAGAGGTATAACGAATATTGAAGTAGTTAGTCAGTTCATTTGATACGCTCATTAGAAACCTCACTTTTATAAAATTCTTTACCAGACCCATTACAGCTACTGCATTTGGGGGAACGGTTGTTATCATACCGCCCCGAACCGTTACATGCAACACATTTCCTTAATTTCCAGCCATACACGAACCTCATGTAATAATCGGTTCGTGCGGCCTTGCGTTCATGGAAATTCATGCTTTGTAAACCTGAACCAACCACATTTCGATGTTAGGCGCGTAAGTAACGTTTACCTTATGCATAGTGCGGTATTTGTAAGCGGCTTTGTACGCATCGAGTTCAGTCGGAACACAGAAAGAAAAACCGTTATCATAGCGTTCTGCGTTAGAAACTTCACAACCAACTACAGCGGCAATGTTTTTATTCATGTTCATGATATTTTCCTTTCTCTGTTTCGTTTCGATGTGTGTAATATAACAAAGCCCCTGCACTAATGCAAGGGCTTTTTGATTATTTTGGTAATTTTTCGATGGTTGCTTTCAACTCATTGATTTTATTAAAGAGTTCATCGCTATATTTCATCAACTCACTACGGCGTTTTTCGGCCCACTTGATCAGGAATTCATGAGAATCTACACCATACGTGTAACCTTCTGCACTCAGTTGAATACGAGCACGGGAACCATAATCAACAGAACTTTGTTCAATGAGAAACTTAACCGCATCAAGCAGGGCTAAATCTTCATGACTTACCATGATTCCTTCTGCCTTTGGAAGATCCACAACTTCATCCTGAATGAGTTCACGACGGGTTGTTTCTTCCAGTGTTTCATGATTCTGGATCATCGTTTCGACCGGATCCTTTGCCACGACTGGTTTGTTTTCACCTACTTCTTCCAAAAACATCAACATCCATCCAGGAATTTTAGTCCAGAAAGAACTTTGCACTTCACTGGTGCATGAATTTCCCAGAATGTGGATCGCGTTGCCATGCATATCAACTTTATTGATATAGATAACGTTCTGCTGTTCCTGTCGGTTGCTACCATAAGAAAGGAAGCGGCGTAACGATGTGTTATGACCGTACTTCCCTAAATCAATTTCAGCCAGGCAATCAATGATCCCACGGTTAGAAACCTTGTAACGTTTACCCTGTTTGAAAAATAACGATTCTTCCAGGTGAGTAGGGGTAAACTCTTCATAAAGAACATAGAATTCTTTAGGAATTTTGCGCTGAACCAGACTCAGTTTACAATTATTAGAAGGAACAATAACAGAGTGAATGTTTCCTTCTGTATCACACATAGCTTGCATTACTTGCGGATAGTAAAGATGGTCTTTCTTGCAAGTATAGCTATGGATACGACTCTGACGTTTTTTGAAGTACCATTTACCAGTTTCAAAAGGCGCTGTTGTAAAATTCATTTTGCATTCTCATACATAGTTAAAATTGCTTGCATATGTTCCGGTGATTGTGGAACCCCTGCAAAGTTCACTTTCAAAAAGAAATTCAACCGATCTTTTATGTTGCACTCATCGAGTCCAAGCGCTGGCAATGAAATGTTTTCAAAAGCACGTTGTTCATGTCTTTCCATTTCACCCCAAAACAAACGGGAACCGTTAGGCATCGGTATTCCAATTTCATTGTTCCAGAATTTCATGATAGTTGTCAAGCGTTGTTTTCCATCAATGACTTCTACCCATCGAGATTCGTTGAATTCGCTATCAACCGCGATCGCAATGATACCGCAAGGAAACCCAGTAATCAAAGTCTTCATGAAAGCATCTTGCTCTTTCTGCTTCCACACGTAGGGCCGCTGATAGGACGGATTCAGATCCAGATCGTTGTTCTTGAACCAATGAATGTAACTACCAACCATGATCGCATGATCGCGACTTTGGAAAGTTTTTAACTCACGAATACGGTTTCTTACAATTTCATCCGACATTATAAAATCACCATCCAGTATATAATCGTAATCATAACCGCTACGGTGAAACATATTGCAGCGTACACCCGCGCATTATGAACCTGTGTTTTCAATTCCGCGATCTCTTGATCCTTTTCGCTTTCAAACTCTTCGCGAGTACCATAATACCCAGGATCGTTAGCAGTTGCCAATCTAACCGCATCTTTTTCAACCAGCGTTGCATAACCGCTTTTTATTTGTGTCACCCCGTACCATCCACCCCGATCATTGTTAATGATCAGATGGTCGCCTTTTTCGTTATGCTTTGATTCACCAACGACAATAACCCGCTTACCATTCATAATATGATCCTCAAAGGGGCCGAAGCCCCTATTTTGCGTTCTTCTGTAGATAATCTAACAGATTTCCGCTTTGATGTAAATCCAAAACTTTAGAAAACTTCTCTGCGTTTCTTTCGTTTGTGAGTTCGTCGAAATGCCATACACCATCATCAGCTATTAACGCGCCAGGTGATGAACCTGTTTCTACATCACGGGAAAGCGCAAGCCCCAGAGGGTGTAAGATTTCGCGGTTAATGCGCCAAACAAGGCCCATTTCAGATAGAGTATTAAAATCGACGTATTTCATATTATGCCTTTGGTTTCACACCGTAGGCCAACATACCAAAACGATGATCATTATCTGCATCTTTAAACAGAACTTCGTTACCATCAATGCAGATGACCTTTGCTTCCGGATCGATGTATGGAAGCAACCACAAAGGGATCAGGCGTAGGCCGCTATGTTCATCCCAGCGACTGAAATTGAGTTCTTCCAGTTCATCAAGGGAAAGCTCATTAGGATCGATATAACGGAACCATTTGGTATTTTTGAGGCGGTCGGGGAAGTTTACAATTTCTTCATAGCCGAATTCAGCACTCCATGAAGAGTAAATAGTGACTTCGGATGCTTTGGTTAAAACAGCATCGCGAATTGATTTGCAGATATCGATTAAAGTCAGTTGATTTTCCATGATATATTTCTCATCTTGCTAAAATTTTAGGCAGTAGTTGCCCCATCGTTTTACGTGCATGTGACGGAATCTGTGAGATCGGGACATATTTAAAATCATCCATTTCACGTATAGTCCGTCCGTTCTTAACGAAAGTTGATGCACAATAGCATTCTTCCGCTACTGGGTAATCTTGCCCTACATAGAGGAATAAAGCAAGGTTTTTTGTTTTCGTGTAATCGAGAACACCCAGGCTAACCAATTCCTCCGCGAACACTTCAAATCCTGTTTCTTCGAAGCATTCGCGGATCGCCGCGTCAATATGAGTTTCGCCCTTTTCAACATGCCCCTTCGGAATATCCCAATGGGGCGTTTCGGTGGCATGGCCCATCAACACGGCACCATCTTTAATAAAGATAATACCCGCTGATAGTTCCATTTATTCACCTGCAAAAGCGTTATCAAATGCTTTAAGTGCGTTGTTAGCGCGAGCACTGGCTTTTGTCACACCAGCAGAAAGGTTTTCGAAGAAAGTATGTTTCCACACTTCACGACGACTGGATTCATGCTCCAGACTGTTTTTGTGATCACCACGAATCTGTTCTTCCATGTCATAACGGTACAGATCGAGTTCTGCGTTTAATTTCTGCTCTAATGCCTGTGCAAATACATGTTCAATATTCATTTTGTATAGCCTATTTCAGATTTAAGGTTTTCGAGGGTGGAGTGATAAACAACATTCCCTTCGTGTCGAGTATACCATACTTTTCCGTTCTGGTTACACTCATTCATTACTTTTTCATCTAAACCAGGGATCGGCTTCATGCTGGGAGAAAACGCGATAGACATCATTTGTTCTGCACTATCAGCAAACCCACAAGGGAAAACAGATCCAGTTGGTTTATCAAGATACATCAACTCTACTTTAGCCATAGATTTCTTCGAAATCCTCACAATCAGGCAAATACGTTTCACAGAAGGTGCAAAGCGTAAAGAATGCAGGTTGACGAATACCAGGATTATCCGGTAGATACATCCAGAAGGTGTTAGCAAACACGATGAATGTTTTCAGGTTTTCAACGGTTACTTCGCTGATACCATCATAACCGGATTGAGCAATAGCGCGTTCCAGGGGAACAGGGTATTGCTGGCAATAGTCGGCGTAATGTTCACTCAATACCATTGAGTTAGCCGCTTTTACGAGATCGATAATTTTCATTCGATATAACCCCAACGAATTTGTACGTTATCGATCGATGCCTGGCTTGTAGGAGTTGGATACGGATAACTTTGTGCTTCCCACAGATAAACAACAGCGTGTTTTGTCAATTCTTCGATAACTTCATCGAAAGTCCCGACACAGGTTTGTAAAGGCAACGCGAAAGGTTTATCACTGGTTTCGACTTGAGCGATCGGCCCATCTACCAGGATGACGCGAACCGTTGTATGCTCAATCATATGAGCGTATATTTTGTTTTTCATGATTTTACATATTCCACTTTAACAGGTTTGGCGATAAGGTGATCTTTTGTGAAGCCTTGTCCGTCGCAAACATCACAAACGATTTTGAAATCTTCCATTTGGTCGACCCATCCAGAATCAGGCAATCCAGAAGGGTACGTGTTGAAGGTTTTAACACTGTATCCTTTCCCATCACACTTAGGGCATTTATACGGGTATTTCGATTTGATCGCACTATACAATTGACCCAGTGTGGTCGAATGATCAAAGTGTATAACAAATGCTTCAATGTCAGCAATACGCAGTTCGTTTGGCTTGATCACAGTAAACACATTTGAAGGTATGTTTGAGCGCATAATATATTTCTCACTTAAAGAATTTTTTGATGAAAGAGAGGAACAGGCCACCGCTAAACATGATCCAGTATCCAGCACCGTCGCCATGAAACAGGACGTAAACCGCAACACCGTAGCAAAAGAGTTCTGCAATGTTCAGTAAGTTTCTCATAATCCCCTCCCTTTTCTCTATACCAGGTATTTTACCAGAATATAGACCATAGTCAACAACAAAGTTTTATCAACGATACGATCACCAGTCATCAGTAGTCACCCATAGGTTGAGAAGAAGCAACGCTCAATACGCGGAAAGAACATTTGTTCCATTCACAATATGCTTTCGCACAGTGAACACTTCCTTTCATAACAAACCCGTTTGAGAAAATTAACCAGTAAAGTTTCATGATAGCCTCCTTTGTTTCGACAAGGCCAATATAACAAAGCCCCTGCACGAATGCAAGGGCTTTTTTCAGTTTTTCAACATCCAAAGTTGCGGAGGACAATCTTTAGAAGCGATTAGACGATCCAGGCGGGACATAACCCGACGATAACCGTCGTATTCAAAATTGATTTTTGGTGGAACGTAGTTAACCTGGATTGTTTTTCTGTTAGCTAAAGAAACATACTCAGGGATCACTGTTCGCAACCGTATAGCGATGACTGGCTTCTCTTCGCCTTCGTTAAAGAACATCTGAACAGTGATAGGACAGGCAAAGATTTTACCGTTTACACGACGATAAACAATAACTTCCTGTGTCCCTTCTGTTTTGGCCTTCACAGCGTAGGTCAGAACATAACACGAATAATGATTTGCTAGACTCATCATGATATCGCGATAAGTTTCAATATCTTTTTTAATCGATACCGAACGGTCTTTAAAGCGATCTGCAATGTGGTCAGCAGTAGCCGCTACCTTGATTGTATACCAGTCACCTAACGCGCTAGTAAACGCCTCGCTAACTTCTTTTCGTACACTGTTAACAAGATACATTAAACGTGTTCTGTTCATATAATCCTCACTGATTTTTGAAGTATTCGATCTGACGCAAACGCTTTTCAGCGGCGGCTTTCGAATCGTATTCACCAAGTTCTTTTGTGCGATCGTGATTCAAAACAACCCACTTATCGCCACGCTGTTCAATGTGTTCTGTAATATCTTTTAACGACTTATCCAGATCCAGTGATTCAGCCTCTTCACAGATAATAGTCAAATCCACGGGCAGTGTCAACAACCTTTTCACTCCGCTGATATCATCAAGCATCGAATCGTATGCAAGGGTTACGTGCGGTTTGTAATCCGGATAATCGTATGTTGCGCCAGCATCAATAGAATCTTTGAAACGGCTATGCAGGTATTCAGATTCCAGGATCCCTACGATAGTGCTACCGTATTTTGTGTCCCACTTTTCAACATCAACCAGTTTAGCAGGTTCTATAATGTCCTGTTGTGGGAACAAATCAACCGTTTTCCGGCTGTATACGATCGTTGTATGCATCTTCTCGGCGGAAACAGCATTCTTTGTGATACCTAATGTCTTTTGAACATTTTTCAAAGCCTCACATGAAGCCTGATCGAATTTAGCACACATGTAGATACCAGGATCTACAACAGGTTTTGTGATTTCAAGAAATGATTTCATAAAACACCCCAATAAAAAAGGGGCCGTAGCCCCTTTGTAATAAATTTGTTTTTACGCTTCTTCGCCAAAGGCGGCTTCATCTTCCGCGACTTTTTCGACTTCAACGGAATGGATCAGAGCGGATACCGCGCCAATTACCGCTTCTGGGGTTACTGGCTGGCTTGCGTCAATACCCAGTACCGAACACAGGTCGGACAGAAGTTGACGATGAACAGAGAGTTCACTTTCTTTTTGCGCGATAACTTCGTTCAGATCGAATGCGCGGCCTTTCAGTACCAGTACTTCATTTTGCAGTTTTTGAATATCAGACATTTTATTACCCATTGTTAAAATTTAAAAGTATCGAGCACTTTGCTCTTTAGTTGTTTCAAAGTACCTTCGTTAGTGATGATACTATCTCCAGGTTGAGGTGTCAAACCTTTTTCCGTGGAATGTTCATCAACAATTCCGGTATCCTTTACAATAAACACAAACTTAGCACCTAAGCGTTTTAGGTATTTGTATTCGTGTTCTTGACGACAGTCAGTGACCAGAAGATGGTTGTATTCGTCACCAGTATATTTATTGACGAATCTTTCCAACGTGTAACGAACCCAAACCGTGTTATCATACTTGCATACGATATCAGTTCCAAACACTTGCATCAAGCGTCTGATACTCCAGGGAGTATCGTTACTCATAATCAGGTTATCAATATCATCAGGACTATAAACAATATTGTATCCACTTTCTTTGAGGATTTCAAGCCCGATTTTGAAAATATTTAGAACATCTTCATTAGACATCACAAGAGGTTTCTCTCGATCGCCTTTGTAAAAAATAGCATCCGGATCAGAATATTGTCCTTCAATCATATTGCGAATGTATGGTTTATCGTAACCATATCGCTGCATTGCTATTCTTAGCGTTCTTTTGATACCAAATGCCAGTGCTTCACACTGAACATCATTGTACGCCTCTTGAATAAATTTAGCAACCGTATCTTTACCAGTTCGCTTTTTTCCACTAATCACATAAATCATTAGCTCATTCTCTTTTGAGAAGTGACTACTTTTCCGTCAATTTCAACTTCCATATGAAGGAAGCCAAAAGTTGCCATACACGTAACCGCTTCATCACTATCGTTAGTATAACCCAATTCAACCTCACCCAAGTTTGTTGGGAAGGCACCATAAAATCTAAATGTGGCGATCGTTTTCATCTGGGAGTTATCCAGGATATGCACAGCGAATGATTGCTTAGGATCATCCCACGCAACAGAGTTAAACTCATTGTAATCGTTTGTGCTCAACATCCATATGTAAATCCCAAGATACGATCTCATTTCCTCATCGACTACAAAGCGGATCATCAAAGGATCAAACTCAAAAGCCGAACCAGGTACTTTACCTCGAACCATCATATTTGCAGGAATATCAACTGCTGGGAGGTTCATTGATGGTAGTGTAACCCCTTGAACTTGTAAAGTCAAACCTTTCATGTAACTGTTATCAGGAATATCAACCCGAAAGTTTGTAGGTGAGATTTGGTTTAAAATCATTTCTGTAGACATAGGATCTCCTTTCCTCTATTTAGCGGGGAACGGGATCAAAGCGGCCTGACGGGGTAATATAAAAATTTGAAGAAAATGCTTGACCTTTTAAAATCTTTGATCTATAATAATTATTAATTAAAATTTTATCAAAAAGATCTAACAAGATCAAGTAAAATTTAATAAATAATTTATCAAAAATTTTTAGATCTGATCTTGAATTCATAAATTTTATGATCTATAATATATTAATATTTTATTTTATCATAAATTTTTATGAAGATCAATACTTAGATCTAATAAATTTTATGCTTTTTCTGAAAACTTTTCCTTTACCCCGTCACTAAATACTGGTACTATGTTCCCATATTGGAAATCAGGAAAAACAAAATGACTCACTTGAAAAAATTCAAAGAATTTCTGACCGAAGGTAAAACCCTCGCTCGTACCGTAGCACGTGGTCAACGCGCTAAAACTTCCGATAAACATTCAATCGGTTTTCTTCACTTCAAACATGGTTCTGATTTCGAAGTTTTAGCACCGGATTCTCACGATCTGGCATACTTCGGTAAAAACATTGTACGTTTGAAAGGTATGACTACTGGTAAAGTTCAAGCGGCTTATGTCGATTGGGCTAAAGGTACTGTTTCTTTCTACAGTGGCAATCCGGATGATGATCTGGATTTCGACAAACCAGAAAAATTCAAAGCTGCTACTCTGTATGAAGAGGCGGAAGAAAATCTGGATCTGTATAACCAGTTAGCAGAAGATTTCGAAATCGAGATCCCTATGGATGAAGCTCTGGTGAAAGGTAAAGTTTACAAACTCCCAAGCAACGATATGCGTCTTCTGTACACTGGGCGTTCTAAAACTAAAGCAAGCGGTGAATATGCAGTGTTTACCGTAGTTGATGCTTCCGGCAAACCTCGCCTGGTATCTGGTAAAAAATTCACCCAGGAATATAAAGGCGATATGGTTTCTAAACTGGTTCTGGCTGAATCCGAAGATCTGAATGAAGCGGCTAAAGGCATTCGCGAAAAAGTTATTGCTGTGATGGTGAAACGCGGGTTTAACGAAAAAGATGCAGAAAAGATGGTTGACAAAAACCTGAAAGATGCTATGAAAGTTAGACCTGGTGCGACCCCTGGCAAACTTGCAGAAATAGTTAGCACCCTGTAAAAATAAAGCCCCTTCCTTTCGGTTGGGGCTTTTTGATTAGTATTTGCTCCAGACTTTTTTCGCGCCGTAAGGTTTCCCTTTGGACATAAATTGCTGAGTCGGTAGCCAAACAGCTTTCGCCCAATCTTTAGGGGCAATCTCTGCTAATGGTGATTTGAGGTGTGATGGTAGATATGCTTTGATCATTTCTGTTGCGCCTCGCATACCTTTCACGTTACCCCAGTTAATTTTAAGCACGGTCTTGTTAGAGAGGCGTTTGGTGGATCCGTACCCACGCTTCAATAACTCTTCTAAAAACTCCTGTCGTGCTCTGGGTGGCGCATAGTGCAAGTTCAAACCATAGAACACCAAGTTACCCGCTTTCGATCTTCCGGATCCTAAGAAAATAATCAGTGGAAATCTATCCCAATACGGCAGGGTGTCTTTATATTTTGCATCATATGCAAACGTGTACAGGCGACCCGTTGCTGGTTTTGCCACACGGTGTGTTTTGATACTGGTTTTGATGAAATTACCAAACCATTCTGTTGAATCTTTCTGTCGCTTTGCCGCCGATACACCAACAGTGATCTTTTTCAGACTATTACGGAAATCGTTGATGATCTCGATCCCGTGTTTTTTACGGTAGTCATTACGTTTTTTACGGGCTTCTGTCTCTGCGGAACGTCGTTCAATCTCATCATCAATCTGTTTTTTGTAACGATGCATTGACTTTGTGAACGTTGCGTAGTTTAATCCCTCAGAATCGGCAAAACGTTTAGCAGAAACACCTTTCGTTTTCGCCTTGCGGAATTTGATCCCCAGTTCAACCCAATCACTCAATTTGCGTTTGGGTGGTGCTTTTGGTTTATCCTCTTCCGCGATGATCTCAAACTCAAAAATAAAACTCATGTTTCCCTCCAGGGATTACTGACCTCGCCACCCAAAAACTTTTTTGAGTGATTCTTCTGTTACGATTTTGAACTGCCAGCCTTTTTGACGGCATAGCTCATTTGCGGCTTTCCACTTATCAATATTAACTGTATAGGTGTAAAGAGCATCAATAAATTTCTTTTTATTGTGTACGTTGTTGTTTACTGGCTTCGGTGGGGGCATGGTTTCTTTAAGGGGTTTAACCTCCCAAAGATATGTAGTACCATTTTCCATTTCCACATAGAAATCCATGTAATAGCGTCTTCTCTTACCGTCTGCATTGCAGAAATACGGGATCACTATACATTCAGAATTCCAACGTTTTACGTGTGGGTTTTTATCCAGCCACTTCATAACGTAGCGCTCCCACGATGACCTATACGTAATCTTTCGCGGATCGCCTTTATACTTCTGTATGTTTTCGGGTACAAACGACCCTTTATACGTCTGTCTTCCAGCCATTGCGTAAATCCTAAATAGAATAATATAACGTTTAGATAGGGGAACTTATCGTGCTATTTTCATACTTCCCGCCTGTTGATTACAAAGGCACCCAGACAACTGATATTTTCCGAGACTATCGATTTTATTTTAATCGTGTGATTGGAAAATATAAAACCCGTAGTTACCAGATAACAGGCACACTACGACCTGAACAACTTGCAGAATCATTATATGGAAACCAGCAATACTACTGGATCCTGTTGATGCTTAACTCTGTTTATGACCCTTTCTATGGTTGGATCTCCGATCAGGAAGCCGCGTATCAGTGCGCTATACAGCGTTATTCTGAGGTTGGCGGTGAACAGGTTCTGTATCACGTAGATGAAAACAACAACAAGTATTATAACCTTGTCGAAGACCCCAATAACCCTGGTCATTGGTATGACAAAGGTGACAAACCAATGCTGTATTTACAGTATCAAGGTGTATTAGCTCCTGTAGATATTTATGAAGATGCAGTGTTGCAAAATGAAGCAAAACGAACAATAAAAATCATTAGTCCGTCTGACATCCAGGCGTTTCTGAATGATTTTATTAAAGAAATGGAAAAGGCTAACTCATGAAATTAGGCGGAAATTTACACTCACCTTTCTTTGATGGGGTGGTTGAAAACGTTGATGATCCGCGCGGGTTGGGCCGTGTTCAAGTCCGTGTATTTGGACAACACCCAGCCCAAAAACAAAAATCCGATGCAATCGGTGTTCCTGTTGAAGATTTACCCTGGATGATGCCTATTCAGGATATTAGAAGCGCTGCGATCTCTGGTGTGGGCTTCTCTCCAACTGGTATCACTCGCGGATCCTTTGTTGTTGGTTATTGGCGTGACAAATGGCACCAAGATGGTATGATAATCGGTACTGTCGCTGGTGAATATGTCGAACAACCAGACACACAGAAAGGTTTTTGCGATCCTATGGGTGAATACCCTCGCTATGTTGGTAACGATGTTAACTCCCTTGCATTAGGTGGTTTGAAAGGCAAAGGATCATCAAGTGTCATCATTCGTGATTCAAACACAAGCATAGCAGTAAACCCAGACGATCGCCCACTGGATGAGATACCAGAAGATAACCGCCCTGATACGGGTGGATTTACGATCGAAAAGATGCTCAAGCAGGATGAGGGGATCCGTACACGCTGGTATACAGACAGTGAAGGATATCCGACAATCGGGATCGGGCATTTGCTTATCCGCGAAAAGACTCGCGACACTGCAAAAATTAACGCTGCGATCAGTAAAGCGGTAGGTCGAGAAGTAACAAACGGGACAATCACGGCAGAAGAGGTATCAACCTTATTTGCTCAAGATTTAGCCAAAGTAAGATCTGATATTCAGAGAACCGCTAACGTCCGTGAAGTGTATGTGAACCTAAACCGTCCTCGTCAAATGGCGATCGAAAACATGTCGTTTCAAATGGGCGTCGGTGGTGTTGCTAAATTCACCAATACCCTAAAAGCGATGAAAAATGAAGATTGGCAAGCGGCTTATAATGGTCTTCGAAATTCACTGTGGGCTAGTCAAACTCCAGGCCGTTCTTCTCGCGTGTCTAAAATCGTCCTCACGGGCAACCTTGAATCATATGGGGTGCAAGTACCAGATCCGGAAGGGCGCTCTCTGAGTGCTGCTTACGCTGCGTATAACGGTGCTACATTGTCGGCTACTAGTCCGGAAGATCCGTTTACTCCTGGTGATACCCGTGTGATGTTTGAAGAACCAGCATCATCTTATAATGCGGAATATCCGTATAACATGGTGTTTGAATCGAGATCCGGACACATTCAGGAATTCGATGATACCCCAGGATACGAACGATATAACCGTGTTCACCCAGCAGGGAGTTACGAAGAAATTCGCCCGGATGGAACCCGCGTTGTTAAAATCGTAGGGGATGATTATCAGATCGTGATGCAGGGCCGGAAACTCAACGTTAAAGGCAACTTACAGGTAGTTATTGAAGGCGATGCGTTCATTTACAACATGGGTAACGTTCAACAAACGGTTGATGGTAACGTAACTGAATTTGTTCGTGGAAACGTTCAACAAACGGTTGAAGGTGAGTACGTTGGCCTGATTAAAGGCAATGCTGAACTAACTGTAAACAAAGATGCAACAGTTAACGTTGATCAGAATCTTACCGCAAATGTGAAACAGAATGCAACCGTTGCTGTAACAGAAGACGCAACGGTCACTGCAAAAAATGCGAAAATTGAGATTGAAGAAACGATGGATATCGGTGCTAAAGATATCAATATCAAAGCAACGAATAACACGTTTATTGATTCTGGCGCATTAACAAAAATCACTGGCGGCACAGTACAGGTAGGCTAACATGATTATGGATTATGAATCAATAATTGATGGAATTATGCAAAATTATCAGCATCCTTGTGATGCTGAGATCCCCGCTGGCTATTATCGGCGGGTTATCTGGCAAGGGCATACAGAAAATTATCCGGCTGTTGGGGTTGAGTGGGATACCGAGATAATCAAAATCGGTACTCATCTTTATACTCAAGAACCATTCGGACATAGAAGCACGGATCTACCTGTTGTCAATTCACCAGGAACAGATCCAAATACCGGACAATCAACAGGGATCCTTGTTCCAAAGATTGGCTATTATTTCAACACTCAAGCAGAAATTGATGCTTACATTACATCTATTGGTGCAACTAAAATCAATGGTGGTAATGATTGGTATGGCGCGGATCTGTCAAAATCAAACCTATACAAAAACCCTGGCGAACTGGCTATGTATAAGGTCGAAAACAGTGGTGGGTATCTTTCCGGAACAAACCCTGTATGTGATGCTCGCATACGTCAGACGTATAATCAGGACACTGGCGCATTCACCAATATTGATTATTATTGGAATGGTAATCGTATAGCCTATATGAAGCATGATGAAACAGGGGCGCATCAATGCAAATATACGGGTATGCAGGTTAACACCAACGCAGATACAAGCATTCCTCCTGTTCCTCCTGCAATGCCTTCCACTTATGGGGCATTACCGAGTGAATTAAGCCGTGCTGATATTTCGTGCATTCCGGCAACTGTTGGTTTCGCATATACAAATATCAGTGATGCTATGTTACAGGCATGGAACGAAACCCGTAATACGTTCAAGCTACAGTTTAACATGTTAACGGGTGCTGTACAGAATGGATTCGGGATCGCGACAATGTTTGATGGTTTATCCGTATCGATGGAAGAAGTAATGGCGGGGGCGCTCGCATTGTCACAGCAAGCATGGCAAACTGCTATGAAAGTTTTCAGACAAGTGATTAGCGCTGCATTTAACATTATCGGTGGTGCATGGGGATTGATTAATCAGTTCTTGCCTCAAGTAACCATCTTAGGTGTTGCGATCAACATTTACGATCTGGTGTTTGGTGATAATTCTGTTCAGACTTTGAAAGATGCGTTTAATGCAATCATCAAATCCGGACAACAAACATATGAAACCGTCATAAACGCAATATACGGGGCCATAGGAAGCGCATACAATTACTCTGTGGAATATGTCAAAGCTGGCGCTCGCGACCTTGTGGATGCTTGTAGCGCGTTATTTGATTGGTGTTTAACGATGTTCCAAAACGGTTGCGTTGCATTAATCGACTTATACGGTCGGATCATGCAAACATGGGCTATCCCTCCGGAAGTCCCAAACCCGTTATGGTCTGCGGTGCTGGCTATCCGTAACATCATGATGCAAATCAAACCACTTGATATAATTCTGGGCGGTAACTTCCCTGGATTCACTGCAATGGATTTGTATCAACAAGCACAGGAAAAAGTCAAGGCTTTTGTTGATGAGTCATACGAACAGATCCGAGGGCTTTATGAACAGGGGCAGGAACTTTACAAAACGTTAAAAAATAAAATTTTCGAACGTGATGCAATTCAGAGAAAATTCAACCAGTACTTAAACTGGATGTGGGGCGCTGTAACAGACGAAGCAACAGCGGCTTATCAATCTGCATTGGATGCTGCAAACGCTGCTGTAGCCGCAACACAGGCCGCGTATGACGCTATACAGGAACAGATTGGATCTCTACAAGATGCAATGAAAGATACATACAGCATGGCGATGGAAGAATTAAAGAAATTGCCTTTGATGAGTACAATAAACGAGTTTTTAGGCTTCTGTGGTGTCGCATTTGACGATCTTCTCAAGTCATATGAAAATGCGATTACTGGTGCTCAGTCTCTGTACAAAAATTTCATTGATAGTTCGCGCTCGTTTAAAGATCACTGCAAAGTAATCTATAACCAAATTTGTACGCTGGCGTTGAGTAAAGTCACACAATATGTGAATAAATTGCTGTCTCTCATAGGATTAGCAATCAACTTTGGTTCGATTAGTGTATGTGTTCCAGTACTGAAATACTAAATAGTCGAATGATCAAGAGGAATTTATAATAATGGCTACTGCTAAGACTAAGACTGTCAAAAAACAGATTAACCAAATCCCCGATATTTTTATCGGGGGTACTTTCGAAGAAATTAAAACAGATCTGATTGATTGGCTGGGTGGACAAGAAGAGTTTAAGGATTACGATTTTTCCGGCTCACGAATGAACGTACTGATCGACCTTCTGTCGTATGCTACTCTTTATATTCAGCAGATGGGTAACACGGCTCTATTTGAATCGTTTATTCGCACGGCTGCATTGCGTAGTTCTGTTGTACAGTCTGCTCAAGAACTGGGGTATATGCCAGATTCGCGCACGGCTGCAAGTACAGCAGTTATGATTACGGCTGCTAACCCACTGACCCCAACATCGATCCGTATCCCGCGCGGTACAAAATTCATCGGTACTGTAAAGAATACAGACAGTTATTCTTTTGTTGTATCAGATGACGTTGTTATCGTTCGTGATAGTAATAACAACTATACATCAATGCTGAACCTGGTGCAAGGCCGTTTAGTTCGTACTGAACTAATTTATGACGGTTCGAGTATCCTGATCCGAGATCCAAACATTGACCGTAGTCAGGTACGTTTAACTGTAAACGGCGCACAATGGGACGACTGGACAAACGAAAGCATTGTAAACGCAACAGGCGCAAGCACGATTTACTACATGCGTGAAACTGTTGATGGACATACCGAAGTTTATTTCGGTGAAGGTGAAGCAAGTCAACAAGTGGCGGGTGGCGCACTAACCGCCGAATATATCGGGGGCTTGAAACCTGCTAATGGTTCGACTATCGTTATTGAATATCTGTCAACCGATGGGGAAGCGGCTAACGGTGCAAAAGATTTTATCTATGTCGATACATTAACCAATATTAGCATCACGGCGATTAAAGAGAACCCAACCAACACCCCTGATTATGTCGGTGCTGATGGTGGTGGTGACCCGGAAGATATTGAGCGTATTCGAGAACTGGCCCCTGTTATGCGTGAAACACAACGCCGTTGTGTAACTGCATCGGATTATGAATCCTTCCTGTCTCACAGGTTTGGATCTATCATCCAGGCGGTACAGTGCTTTACTGATAACGAAAAACCTGGTTATGCTTTCATTTCTGTTAAACCAAAGTCAGGTTTACGCCTAACATCGGTACAGAAAGAAGATATGCAAACGTATCTTTCGAAATATAACCTCGCGACGATCACCCCGTCGATTATGGATCCTAACTATCTGTATATTGTGCAATCTGTAAAAGTAACGTATGATATCAGTAAGTTGACGGAATCAGAGGAATGGTTACGCGGTCAGGTTATTTCGTCGATCGACTCTTACTATACTGACAACGTTGAAATTTTCAACAAATCGTTCAGTGTATCTAAGATGTTGACTTATGTCGATCAGTCTGATACTTCTATTATCGGTTCGGAAGCAGATATTAAATTGCTCCGTGAAATTGACAACTATTACAGTGCTCCTATGTCTGGGATCCATTTCTTGAACCAGGTGGAATCGAAATCAATCATTTCCAGTACGTTCAAGTTCACCAACGAAGAAGACGAAAGTTATGTTGTTCGTTATGCTTCTACGGAAATGGATCAGGATGGTAACGCAAAAATTGTAATAGGCCCGTTCAAGGATGGGGATATTTCGATCGCTGCTTATACAGGTGATGACTTTGAAAAATTAACAGATGCAGGAACCCGTAATAAATATTACGAAGTAGGATCGGTGTCTCATTATACCGATTTCATTAGCTTTGATCTGGGCGTTCTGAACGTATCCGCCGATAGTTTCAGTGCTGCTTATATCGAGCTAACCGCAAAGCCTCTCGAAGAAACCATTTTTACTCGCGATGGATCGTTGATCGTGTTTGAAAATGACCTGCGTCCTCAATACACCACATTGACTATGAATCCTATCAGTCAATAATCGTTAACCCCTGTCTTCGGATAGGGGTTTTTCTTTTTATAAATACGTGATATACATAACCGCAAATTTGGAGAAATATAATGATTAAAGCGCCTTCGATTACGAGTTTGCGCGTTGATAAGCTGGCTGCTAACTTCGTTTACCTTAAATGGGATGATGTTGGCATGGATTTCTATTATGTGGTTGAATTGGCCCGTAGCCGTGATATGGACGGAACTATTATTCCAGACGAAGAGTTAATCTGGAGTCAGTTGGGCTATAGCTACGAAAACGAATGGTTTAGCGATCAGGTTGCCCCAAATACACGTTATAAATTCCGTATTCAAACAACTCATGAAGGGTTTGACCCTTCTGATTGGGTGATCAGCGATGAATTATGGACGTTTGATGAGAACGCCTACGCATATACAACCATGCGTGAATTCACCCCTGCTGATTCGTTTATCAATGAAAAATTCGCAAAAAACAATCGTGATTACGTCGATTTTAACGATGATGTTATTATGGCTTCTCTGATGGTTGAGGATTTTGTATACTCTCCCCTGTATTCTGATGTAAGCCAGATCAGCGATAAGATCCTGAAACAAGAAAGCTACCATGAAATTCAAGATCACATCGAACACGTTTGTAATGATATAGATCGCACGTTCCTGGTATACTCAAACGGATTGCTTTACCTGTTTGAACGTTTTCAGAATATGGCTAAAGTGTCAAATGACAAAGGCCAAACGTGGTATTACTACAAAGCATTAAACGATCGTGTAGGCAATCCGGTTTCCCGTACCATTGCTTATCAGAGCACTAACACTACGTATGTGTTAGGATACGATCGCATATTTTACGGGCGCACGTCAACAGATATTCGTTGGTCTTCTGATGAAGTTCGTTTTTCTGCTGATGATGTAACGTTTGCGAAGCTGGGGAACCAGTCAGGATTAGATTTTGATGTTGACTCATACAACACGTATGCGCGTCTACCGGGCGGAGTGTCGAAGTATGCCGAAGCTATGGCTTGTTCTAGTGATTGGCTCTATGTGGCTGCTAAGAACGTTATGCGCCGTATTGCGTTACGTAACACACCAATTGATACTGATCCTGGTTCGCCGACCTTTGGTGAACGTATTTTTGATGAAGTTTCATATACTATCGTACCAGGAAATGATAAAATTGTTGTTAAAAAAATGGATGTGCTGAATGATCGTCTGTACGTTCTGGTAACTGGTGAAGTTAAAACGGCGATGATGGATCCAACTGTCAAAGCTAACGTGATCCCATCAAACGATGCTGGCGTTTATCTGTGGGATGAGAATGCAAAGACGTTTACCCGTGTTTATGGTAAAACCGAAGATGAACGTTTTTATATCACTCATGAATATACCAATATGTCAACCAATGGCGATGAAGTTTACATTTCTGTTGGTAACTACAAATATCCAGGCACTTTGTCAGATCCAGATCTGGTTGAAAAGTATCCGGAAGATGTGCATTCAGCGGTGAAATACGATCTTGTTCCTGGTTATACTGCGAGCATTTCGATTAACTTTGCTACAGTTCGTGCAAATCAGAACGATCCTACAGTATGGAACTTTGGGCCGCAAGAGTACTACAATGAAGCAAACTTTAGCTGGCATTTCCGCGATAAGGTTAGCACATGGATCACCAATGATAACCGTCCTCTGGTGGTTTATCCGGAAACCCTGTATACTCTGGTTACTGATAGCGCGTCTCCTGCGTCAACGATTCGTGTAAACCATGAAGTTTGGGACAAAGGAACAGTTACTATCTACTTGAATAATATCAAATTTACTGGTTTTACGAAGTACACAAACGGTGTTCTGTTGTATCGCTCAGGTGGTAGGATAATTGGATTCTATGAACTGTCATACCGCGCAAGGGATGAACTTACTATTTTCTGGAAACCTGATAACACTTTAATGGTGGCAAGTCTGGTTAATCAGGAACGTGAAAACCCATACACGCCGGATATTGAACCTGGACTAATAGATCCTGATCTGAGTCACATGATTACTCGTTTTGCTCCGCAAAGCTATCTGGACAACCAACAGTTCGAAAAATTTGGTGAATACTATCTGCAATATATTTCGTTGGGTAGCAACAGTTACTATAACAAATTGCTGAACCTCATCCGGAACAAATATCCGAGAGAGAAAAACAACGTTGAATATTTGTGGTCTGAAATTAACCGCCGTAACATTTACCTGGATAAAACCAAACGTGAGGCAGTGGTTAGATTTTTTGAATCACGTGCAAGCGATTTCTATTCAACAAAAGGGATTGAGGCAAGTTATACGTTCCTGTTTAAATTACTGTATAACGAAGATGTTTCCGTTGAGATCGAAAGCTCCAACAGTCTCGAATATGATATTTTGGTTAGTTCAACAAATATCAGTCAGGATATCGTAGGCCGGACGATCTATACACCAACTGGACGCGCTAACGTTACATACATCGAACGTGAATATGAAAATGGTCAATTGCGTTGGTCAATGACTCTGCATAATGCTCAAGGTAACTTTATCGAAGGGCAGGTTGTCAAGTCAGAAAAAACCAATTTCACCGGAATGGTAATTCGTGGTGTTCGTGGTAAACAAATGGCTAACAACTCGATCGACTATATAAACCGTGGACGCTCTTACTACGTGATGAAAATTCGTTCAAATCTACCGACTTCCCGTTATAAGGATGACGTATTGAGGTTTGTTCATCCGGTAGGATTCGGCTTCATGGGTATTACGATGTTAACAGTATTCATCAACTCTGGTTTGTCAATGACTCATAACGAGACAATCATTGATATTCTGAGAAACTACCGTTTCGATAGTGGTTATCCTAAGTTCTGGCCTGATCGCATTGCGAGCATGGACGGTAACGGAAACCAACAATTCGACCTGGTTACTGGTGAACCTCTGTACACCGCACACCCGCGAGCGGGGGAACCTTTTGATGTACCTCCGGAATATGACGTTGAAGAAAAACCGCTTAACGGTGTTCTTCCTTCTGCGCGACGGTTCGATCAAAGTCCGTTGTTCGATTGCTCAGGCGTTAAATATTCACAGTTCCGTAATTTGGTGGATAAACGACTGAAAGATGATGCAGGAAACCCACGTGATCCAAATCCTCCATCACAGATTAAGGTAGGAAATTAAATGGCACAACAAAACTTGTATCGGTCGGTAATTACTGCAAAATTCCGAACCGAAAACTTGATGAACTTCAAAGATATGATCGGCGATGCCGCCGATCTAAACACGATTTACATGTCTATTGGACGAACTGAATCGTGGTCGGATAACGAATCCGACCCTAACTTCGCCCCTCCATATCCAAATGATAGCACCGATGGTGTTAGTGATATGTGGACGCATATGATCGGGGCTACTAAAGTTCCTGGTGATATGATAGATGCAATTTTACCACGTAAAGACTGGGGTGATACTCGTTATCCAAACCCGAAAATCTTTTACTTTAACGATATTGTTGTTGTAAACACCGCACCTTATAACCGTACTGATCCGGGTAAAGGTTGGATGGTTTATCGTGTGGTTGATGTTCCTGATATCGGTTCTTGCTCCATTTCGAGCATTACCGGAAAACTTGAATGTATCAGGATCGGCGGTATCTGGAGTCCGTCTCATGAATCTAGTGAACCTCCACGCGGAGAAGCTAACGGGATCGACATGGGAGACGGTTATAAATGGGAATACCTCTACACAATCCCGCCAGATGTCGTGATCAACCGCTGTACAAATGAACATATCGTAGTTCCTTTCCCTGGCGAACTGGAAGAGGATCCGGTACGTTGGGGTTATGATAACGTGATTCAATGGTATCCAGGACAATACGATCTAGTGTATCGGTTGAAGGTGAATTCAATGCGTTTTCGTGCATACATGGATTCTCTTTTCTTCCCGCAATCTACGCTTCCTGGTAACAAAGGGTTCCGTCAGATAAGTATTATTGTAAACCCGTTGATTAAAAAGGCAAGCCCGACCGAGCCTGAAAAGAAAGCAACTGGTGATTACTATAATGCTAACGCGCTTGAACCTGATTCCGGACGTATGATTTACATGGAAAACAGACAACCTATTATTCGCTCCCTTGATCAGACTGAGGAAGTGAGTATTGTATTCGAATTCTAAGGAAAAACAATGGCTTACCAAACAGCAAAAAAACTAATTGATGTCGGTGAAATCGGCAACCCATCAACAGGCGATCCGCTTTATGATGGTGGTGTTAAACTGAACGAAATGATCACCAACGTTTATAATGCGTTTGGTGATGTGCGTATGCTGTCTGCAAACGAAGGTGTCGGTAACATGGTGATCCATGCTACCGGATACTATCAGAAATTACCACGCACTTACTATTCAAGTACACCGATCGAACTGGGTTCCCTGCATGACATGGATACTTCAACAGGTTCGATTACCGTTGTTCTTCCTTCTGGTAAGGTTGGCGAAGGTTGCTACTTCATAAATAGTACGGGTAGTGTCTCTGTTGATCGTCCTATCGCGTTTCGTCCTCAAGTTGGCGATACAATCGCGGGGGTTGCAGACCAGTTGTACATCACGTCACCTTACACCTTTGTAAAAATCTGGTGTACCAAAAAAGAAGGTGCGATCACAACATGGGATTATTCTGTAGAATCTATGTTCGGTTCTAAAACGATGCCTGTTGACACTACGGCGCTTGTACTGAAAGCAAACCCGACTGCTATTCCTATGTTCGGATATAGCGAATTTAGCGGGGCTAAGGTGCTTGTATACGCAGAAAACTTAGCTGGTACAGTTACCAAAATGGCAGAAGTTTTAATGACCGTGGATCGTGTACACAAAACGATTTATTCAACGGAATACGCTATTTTGAAAAACAGTGAAGATGAAATGTTTACATTAAACTTTACTGTCGGTGCTGGTGATGTTGTATACGCTAACGTGCAAGCGATCAAAGAAGATCGAATTAAATTCACGATTAAAGCAATAGATACGATTAAATCAGGGATCGCGTCATGAAACAAGAAATTTTAATAGGTCAGATTGTAGACGATGGTACAGGCGATTACCTGCGTCGAGGTGGTCAAAAGACTAACAACAACTTTACAGAATTGTATAACATGCTGGGGGATGGTGAGATCCCCCATCCAGCAGGTGCCTGGAAAACTTTTGCGGGTACGACGCTATCACCAAAATTTGGTGAATCATGGGCGTTGAATACCAGTGCAAACAAAATCACCGTAAACCTCCCGAAAGGCGGCGTAGGCGATTATAACAAGGTTATTCGTCTGCGTGATGTGTGGTCGCGTTGGGCTACCAACAACGTTAGACTGATCCCCGCAACTGGTGATACTATCAAAGGTTCCCCAACTCCTAAAGATCTGTTTAAAGATTTTATGGATGTGGAATTGGTGTATTGTTCTCCGGGCCGTTGGGAATACGTCGAAAACAAACAGATTGACAAAATCACAACTTCGGATCTGGCAACAGTAGCAAAAGAAACGTATATTGCTACTCAGGGACAAACTGACTTCCCTAACGTATTCGGTGTTGGTAATGAATACAACCTGCAATCGTTCGAAGTTTACTATCGCGGTAACTTGCTTTTCATCGATGAGAAAGACGGATTCAATGCTGATAACTCAGACTATGGATCGATTGGTTCTGCTCCTGGTGAACTGGTTGCACTTGATGGTAATTCAGTACGTCTTAAAAACCCGTGTAACGCTGGTGACACGCTTCAATTTGTTACCTATCTAGATGGGTTAGCAACATGGCGTTCGAGCTATGAAGCGTATGTGATGCGCATGTATCAGACTGGTGATACTTCTCTGGAAACCGTTCCTGGTGAACAGTGGGTAGGTGATCTGGCAACCAAAAAAGAGTTTACACCTGCTGAATTTGGTGTTAACCCTCGCGTGTTGATTAACCCTAACTCGTTTGAACTGCTTCTCAACGGTAAACAACTGGTTAAAGGCGGTGACGCCGACTATCCGGCGTTTTCCTGTGAAGGTGCGGAAGGTGTTGATGAAAGTACATGCGTTGGTAACTCTGGTGTATGGGTTCCGTCAGGACAGGATTATAGTTTAGTATTCACTGATTCTGTAGTGACTTCAATCAAGTTTGCTCAGGAACTGGAATCCGGCGACGTTGTAACGATCCGTTGGTTTAACAATGATATCGGTACTCTGATGGATTGGGAAGGAACTGGCGGTATTAAAGAAAAAGCTGATAAGGTTTATCTCAATAACGAAGAAGAAGTTATATTGACGAACCGTATCGAATATACCGATTATAATAACCCTTCTCAGAAAACAATGCGTAATACAGGGGAAACCTATCAGGGACGTATTCTGGATATTCAGGCTATGTTTGATATTATCCACCCGATCGGAACCATCTATGAAAACGCACACAACCCGGCAAACCCTGCTGATTATATGGGATTTGGTGGTTGGAAACGTTACGCAGAAGGTTATTTCCTGGCTGGCTGGACATCAAATGCAGCGGATCCTGATTTCGCATTAAACAATAATGATTTAGATAGTGGTGGTCAACCGAGTCATACGGCAGGTGGTACAGGCGGTGATCGTGGTACAGAAATCAAAATCATCAACGTTCCTGAACTTGTATCAAAAGATAAAGTTCTGATTGCTGATGAAAATGGTGCTGTGATCATTGGTGGTTGTCAGTTAGATCCTGATGCTTCTGGCCCTGGATACACTAAATACCGTGAGGATACATTGAAAGTGAATCATGGTAACACATTACCTGATAAAATCAAAACTATTCCACCGTATATGACTGCACATCGCTGGATAAGGGTTGCATAATGGCTTACAAAAATATTTCAAAAACAAGGGAGGGCGCTCGCGTCCTCTCTAAAGAAGCAGATTACTTACAGTATGATACTTATGGTAAGTTGCCTCTGATCGGCGGTAAACGTTCGATCGGCGAACCAAACATTGACCAAACAAAACGCGGTGTTCTGTATGGAAACGTACAATCCGCAATTGATGACCTGTATACGCTTATCGAGCAAATCCCGATTAACGGCGTTGTTACCATGACTGAGGATGCCCCTCCAATCGCTGTACAGCAGGTTGAGAGCGTTTCTTTTGATGGTATTGTACAGAACATCGATTCAGACCAAGAACAGGCTGTAGTTCACGTGTACGGCTTTCCTTTCATCTTTGATAATGGGACTAACGCCGCAACTGTTTGTGAAACGGCATACAACAAATTTACTGAATTTGTTGCAGCGGAAAAATATTTCGCAGAAGTTAACCGTAAAGGTGTTGATGGTACGATCCTAGAATGTCGATTTATTGATAGTGTTCCGCACCCGGCAACAAATATCTCAGAAAACGGTATTCGTCAAATCGGAACCATCGACGTAGCCGCAAAAAGTGGCTATGGTTCATGGGTTAAGTTGGGTTCTGGTTTCTTACCTAATGTTACTCCGCAAGTAACCGTGTATTACTTCAAACGAATTGCATAAGGATAACACATGAGTAACAATACAATCAACCACGTAAGTGATAAATCCATTTACGTGACATTTGACCCAACAGGTACTGATTGGCCTGATACCATAACCAACGTACAAGATGCGTTGGGAAAAATAGGTAGTTGGGCGCGTACTGATACTGGGCTTCCTATCGCAACAACTTCTGTTCGTGGTATTGCTCAGATCGCAACCGAAGCTGATATTAACGCTGGCACGGATAACACTAAGATTGTTACTCCGAAACTGTTAGCATACCGTATGCAGAACCCTAAAGCATCACAAACCGTATGGGGTTATACGAAGTATTCGACTGATGCGGAATCTACAACCGTAACTAACGATGCATCGTCTATTACTCCGCGATCGCTGAACTATGTGTTCAATAACCGCAAAGGTACAGAATCGGTTTGGGGTTCTTCTAAAATCGCTACCACTGCACAGGCGGTTGCTGGTACAGATAACACTGTAACTATGACTCCGCTTAAAGTCAAGCAAGCGATCGCGTCTCTGGTTCCGGTTCAGTCAAGTGCAACCGAAAGCTCGCAAGGTCTGGTACAACTGGCAACAGTTGCACAGGTTCAGGCTGGTACGATCCGTGAAGGGTATGCAATTTCACCTTATACGTTTATTCGTTTAACTGCAACTGAAAGCAACCTGGGCGTTATTCGCATCGCATCACAGGCAGAAGCAAACGCAGGTACTGATGACACCAAAGCGATTACTGCGAAAAAATTAATCAATACCCGTGCAACTGGTTCCCAGTTCGGTGTTGTCAAATTAGCAACAACTGTTGGTTATGTGGCAAACACCGCACTTTCTTCTAATGCTTATGTATTGCCTAGCGATCGTAGTGCGGTAATTAACGGTTCTCTTTATGAGAATAGCGCAATATATAACAACAAATATCAGACGTGGACAGATCTTGATTGGCATTTCCCAGTAGGTGCTATTGTCATGACTGGTTTTCAGACTGACCACGGTAGTTTGTATATTTGTGATGGTCGCTCACTGAATAAAAATAACTATCCGTTACTTTTTGAGCGTATAGGTTATACATTTGGTGGTGGCGGTGATTGGTTTAACCTTCCAGATTGTCGAGGCGTTGCAGTACGTGGTCATGACCGTGGGCGTGGACTAAACCCTAATCGTGGGTATGGTACATATGAAGGCGATATGTTGGGCTGGCATGAACACCCATTACAGCTTATCTACCAGAACGGCGGTAATATTCCTAAATGGCAAGCAGTTTACGAACTGAAAAGGGCCGAAAAGAATGACCAAAGCGCTCGCGTATTTGATGCTTCTATAACTAAAGCCACTGGTGTGGGTGGGGAAGAAACCCGCATGAAAAACATCGCATTAAACTACGTAATTCGTACTCAATAGAGGTTATTAAATGATCATCGACAAATTAAACCCGTTGCCGAAGATCCCGTTTGTTGATGGCGTCCCAGATGACGCCACGACTCAAACGAAGATTATTTGGATCAAAAACGGTGAAACTCTGGACGGTTCGCCAGATAAAGTGTCAAACACTGGTAGTCTTAACCGAACTGGTGTAAACATCCAGCAGAACGCGGTTCAGTTAGAACAAAATACCATCACCCATAATGATAAAATCAACGAAGTAATCGATCAGGTTAACTTGATTACTGAAAACATTGATGCTATTGGTGATGAGAGCGTAATCAAAAAAGTTAACCAGTTGGATCAGGATGTTCGGGCATTAACTTTATCTAACACCCAAACACAGAACAAGGTAGCACAGTTAACCCTTTCTGTAAATGCTCAAAACGATGAAATTGGTGAATACGATCCAGAAAAGGATCCTAAACACCGCACAATTCGTAATGATATCATTTACATCAAGAAAGAAGTTGGTTCATATCCTGGATTTAACGTTGATGGTGATGTTGACCCCTCTTCTACTGGTACTGGCCTTAAATACCGCGTACTGAGTAACCAACGTGCCATTTCTATGCAGGAAACCCGCATAACCAAACTGGAAGATGACTGGGCGCTTTCCGAAGTAGGACAACTGACAGAAGAGGTAAAAGAACTTCGTGCTGAAATGGGTGATTCTGGTCTTGCCACAACCCGTTCAATCTATGCGCGAATTAAGATCCTTGAGGATGGTTCTGTTGTAATGCAAAATGAACTTGATGCGATTAATAGTTATATCGGTCGCACGTCAGGTTCAACCAGTTCCATTAACGATCGTGTGAACAGTATGGAAAACTCCGTTAGTTCTCTGGCTACACAAATCAACGATCCGGTAACTGGTATCACTGCACAAATTACAACCATCAATGGTCAAATTGGTACGGTTTCTGTTCAGGGTAGTATCCGTTATGATATTGCGGAAAACAAACGCAGATTGATGGATATGGAAATGATTCTGGGTGAATCCGGTGATGAAGGATTGCAGGGACAAGTTGCGATCTTAACTGGCGACATTGGCGAAGATTCAGATCCTACCAGTATCAAAGGCCGTTTGAGTGTTGTTGAGGGTGAATTACGCACCAACACTAGCGCACTATGGGAACTGCAAGGCGTTGTAGGTAACTCTTCTAGTGGCCTCGTTGCAACTAGCCAGCAGGTTAACAAAGAAATCTATGGTGATGGTGTTAGTGCCGATCCTGTTACTCGCGCTGGTTTGAAAAAGACAACCCGCAACCTGTTCACTCAGGTAGGCGATAACGCAGAAGGTAACGAAACTGGCATTTATGCACTGATTGCCGACCTTAATAAACGTGTTGAGGATTTAGAAGCGTTGAACATTGCACAGGCACTTGCAGATCGCGTAACTATCGAAGATCTGAATGCTAAACTGGCTCTGTACATCAAAGAAGCTGACGCCGATCTCCGTTATGAGAGCAAAAACCCGCCTCTGTCATTCGGTACTAACCTAACTGGTGATACTGAATACACTACTGGCGATCCATTGTCTCTAAGCGTAACTATGAATGGTGGTGTTTCTCCGCTGTCTTACCAGTGGACGAAAAACGGCGTAAACGTTGGTACTGATGCTAACACATTTACCATCGATTCGCTACAGCCTTCTGATTCCGGAACTTACAAAGTAACGGTAACTGATGCAAGCCATAAAGTCATCGTTTCTGATGAACTGGCGATCACTGTCGCTTAACGATTAACAAGGGGCTTCGGCCCCTTTTGAGGATCTTTATGATTACGAACAACCCAGCACAATTAAAAGATGAAATTCTGCGCCGTTTAGGTGCTCCGATCGTCAAAATCGAAGTGACAACCGAACAGGTTTATGACTGCATTCAACGAGCATTAGACCTATATGCAGAATATCATTACAATGGATCTAACAAAGGGTATATCATTCTCACCCTGGGGCCGGACAACCCGAAAAATATTTTCGATCTGAGTAAAGAACACATTTTCGCAATTACTAAAGTATTGCGTACTAACATGGGTTCCCTTGTATCGATGGATGGTACTGCGGTTTATCCGTGGTTTACTGATTTCCTGATGGGCCTTACTGGTGGTTCTCTGGGCGGTGGTGGTTGTGCATCACGTACCTACGGAATGAACGCATATGGCGCGGATATGGGCTATTTTACCCAAATGATGAGCTATCAGCGGTCAATGCAAGATCTCCTGTCTCCGCTTCCGGATTACTGGTATAACGACGACACAGGACAGTTTGCAGTATACGGAACCGTTAAAGATGGTGATATTGTTGTTATCGAAGCAATGATCAGATCCTTTGTTGATGTACCCAGTATGGTCGGTAACGTCTCTGGATACGCTACAGCGGGTTCTGATGGTGAAGATAAGCCAACTATAGCAGATATATACAATAACCCCTACAAAGCCGTCTCAGGCGGTGTGAAGGCTGGTCAAGGTACAAGCGTTCAGGGTTCATCCTCCGCGTATAACAACCGTTGGGTGAAAGATTATGCAACTGCTCTTGTTAAAGAGGTAAATGGTCAGGTTCTGGCTAAGTTTCAGGGTATGCAATTGCCTGGTGGTGTTGCTCCGGATGGAACCCGACTGATACAGGAAGCTATGCAAGAAAAAGAAAACCTCCGTCAAGAACTTCTGTTACTGTCTGATGCACTTCCAGTGTTGATGATGTAAGGAGGAAAAATGCATTATAGATTGTATCTTGTTGTTTTTGAAACTTCTACTGGATTAAAAATTTATGGGGGGAAGCGTCATTCCCCTTATGATAATCCACATAATGACCCATATACAGGATCAGGGACATATATAAAAAGAGCTATTAAAAAGTATAGCCATTCTTGTATTAAATGCATTCGATGGTCTAAAGAATTTCCCAACAAAGAATTACTAGCAGAAGCAGAAGAATTATTAGTTGATGAGATAATGGATTATTATCCTTGTTGTGCTAATCTAGTACGGGGAGGAAAAGGCGGAGTTTCTTTTTATGATCCATCAAAAAACCCAAATATAGGTTCAAAACGAAGTAAAGAATCTAGAGATAAAATGTCTATGATTGCCAAAAATAGAAAATATAGCGAAATTGGCCTTAAAAATAGACAAGAAGCCACCCGTATAATGACAAGAAATAGAAAACACCATGATGTTTCTGGTGATAAAAATCCCGCTGCAAGAAAAGTTATCGTTGATGGCGTTGAATACCCAACATTGAAAGAATGCGGAGACCACTACGGCATAACAAAAAATTCTGTATTTCACAGAATAAACTCTAAGAAATGGGAGGGATGGAACTATGCGTGATTGGGATGAAAACTTATTTGCACAACTGGAATCTGGGGAAGGTGTAGACAATAACCTAAAAACAGAAGTTACTAATAAGTATGTTAACTGGTACAAGTATAACCCTACTCAACAGTTGCATGATTCACTAACAGCCGAAGCAATTCAAATGAAATCTCCGGATATGTATTACGTCCGTCGAGAATTTGTTAATATTGATAAAATTTTGGGCGAAGACCGTGAATCGAAGTTTACAAAATCGTGGAAAATTGCAGCATACATCGATTCGTATGCAAACTACGAAGGACAGAGAGACTTTTACAGCAAATTCGGTATGATGTCAAACGATGAAATGACACTTGTGATCAATCCTCGTTTATTTGCACATCAAACTGATGGCGGGATCCCTGTTCTGGGGGATTTGATTTATTTCCCTATGGATAATAGCCTGTTTGAAATTACATGGATTGAGTTTGATCCGTTCTTCCAGTTCGGTGATCGTCCTCAACGTAAAATCAACCTCGTTAAATTTATCTATACTGGTGAAGAATTGGATCCTAAACTGCAACGAAATGAAGGGATTAACCTTGCTCCCGATGCTGATCTGGATCTCGAACCTATTCGAAATCTTGATGGATTAGCGGATACCAATATTGAACAGTACGAAGAAGATCAAGCCTTTGAAGATGAAGGCGATGAATTCATTGAATCGTTTGATGTTGTCAACGGGCGCGGATCGCCGTTCGCACAGTTCCCATAAATATAACCAGGGGAAACCCTATACATGTAAGGGTATAGGAGAAATCTTATACCCGCTTTAACCCATACAGGAAAAATAAAATGTTTGGATTTTGGTATAATAGTTCGTTGCGAAATTATATTGTCTTGATGGGTTGTCTTTTCAATCACGTGCAAGTTAAACGCATTCGCGGCGAACAAGAAAAATTTATCAAGGTTCCGATTACCTACGCATCAAAAGAAAAATTCCTGGCATCCATGAACAAGCTGAACTATGCATACAGTCAGGAAAATGTTGCTAAAACGGAAACAATTTTACCACGTATGAATCTATCCCTCGTTGATTTGCAGTATAACGCAATTCGTAAAACTGGGATCGCGGTAAACCAAAAAATGACGCAGTTACGCGCACCTGGAAAAACAGTAACGCAGTTTAACCCTGCTCCGTATCGTCTCATGTTCGAACTGGGAGTGTATACCCGTTACGAAGATGATGTGTTTCAGATCATAGAACAGATACTGCCATACTTCCAGCCGCATTTCAACTGTCGTATTACAGAATTACATAAAAACGACATTAAAATAGACCGAGATATTAAAATATCTCTGCAATCTGTTTCCCCTGATACCACGTTTGAAGGTGATACAACGACACGGCGACACATTGAATGGTCTTTAATGTTTGAATTACAGGGCTACCTGTATCCGCCTGTTAACGAGATTAAAGGCGAGATCAGAACAGTATACACGGATTTCTTTTCCAATATGAACCCGTTGGACAAAGACAATTTTGAATCCGTTGATGCTCAGGTGGATCCGGTTGATATGCCTATACAGGATTACACGGGAGAAGAATACGTTCAAACGTATGCTAATGATATCCCAATTCCTAGCGGTGATCAACCTCCTAAACCGAGGGGCCAATAATGGAAGAATTTAGCGTAAAACAACTACTTGATCTTGAAAATCTCCCTGGTGCTGAAACTGGGGAAGAAATGGTCGTGTATGAAAAACTCGAACTCGTTGATGTCGAGTCACACCCAGCAGATCGAAAACCTGATTTAGAGGAAGACTATGCACTTGCGCGTAAAACCGCGCATTACATGAATCAGATGATCATGGATATGGCACAAATTGCCTTGCATAACGCTAAAAACTCTGAATCTCCGAGACACGTTGAAGTTTTTACAACCCTGATGAATCAGTTAAACAATTCTAACCAGGGATTGATGAAAATTCATAAAGAAATGCGAGAAATTACCGAAGAAACAACAAAACCAGGATCTGAAAAAGGTAATGGCGGCGGTAATGAAATGAACATAGAGAATGCAACTGTATTTGTTGGTTCCCCTACGGAATTAATGCAGAAATATGGTAGTGCATACGAACCCAAAGAAGGCTTCATTAATGGTGAAGCGGTAGAGGTAAACCCTGATGGAAATGGAACCGACGATCGATCCGAGTAAGGAATCAGATCACCCAATCGGATTAATGCATCCCGATTATCTGAAAAAGAAAATTGATGAATTTGGGATGGAGTGGACGCAAAGCGAACATGATAAAAAATGGTATCCGACAAAGTTTAGCGATTACCTAAAAATTAACGGTATCCATAAAGTTGATATTCAAGCAAAAGACAGTTCAAACTTTGCGACGTATAAAAACAAAGGAAACAAGAAAACTCGATATAACGGAAACCCAAACCTGAAACGCGCGTACATCCAAACGAAATGGACGCAACAGATGTTGATGGAGTGGGTTAAATGTCGTGATGATATTGTTTATTTTGCTGAAACATATTGCGCGATCACCCACATTGACTATGGTACAATTAAGGTTCAGTTGCGTGACTATCAGCGCGAAATGCTGATCGAAATGCATAAAAACCGTATGGTTGCCTGTAACCTGTCTCGCCAGTTGGGTAAAACAACCGTTGTTGCTATCTTCCTTGCACACTTTGTGTGTTTCAACGAGGATAAATATGTTGGCGTTTTGGCTCATAAAGCCTCTATGTCTGCGGAAGTTCTGGATCGTACAAAACAGGCGATTGAACTTCTCCCCGATTTCTTGCAACCTGGTATCGTTGAATGGAACAAAGGTTCTATTGAACTTGATAACAAATGTAAAATTGGTGCGTTTGCATCTTCTCCCGATGCGGTACGTGGTAACTCCTTCGCAATGATCTACATTGACGAATGCGCGTTTATTCCAAACTTTATTGATGCGTGGTTAGCGATTCAGCCAGTAATTTCTTCTGGTCGTAAATCGAAAATCCTTATCACAACGACACCTAACGGGCTTAACCACTTCTATGATATCTGGAACGCTGCTATAGAAGGAAAATCCGGCTTCGTGCCATACACGGCGATCTGGACATCGGTTAAAGAGCGTTTGTATACAGACGGTGATGATGGCGTATTTGATGACGGCTATTCATGGTCTTCGAAGATGATCGCCAGTTCAAGTAAAGAAGCATTTTTACAGGAACACTGTGCTGAATTCATGGGAACCAACGGAACCCTGATCGCTGGCTGGAAATTGTCTAAACTATCATGGGTTGATACTGATGAAACAGAAACTAATTTCTATCAGTATAAAGCTCCGGTAGAGGGACATAAATATATTGCGGTACTCGACCCAGCCGAAGGGCGCGGTCAAGACTATCACGCGATGCATATTATAGATATTACATCTATGCCGTTTGAACAGGTTGCTGTATATCATTCAAACAAAACATCGCACCTTATTTTGCCTGATGTCCTGTTACGTTATCTTATGATGTACAACGAAGCATGGGTTTATATCGAGCTAAATAGCACAGGCCACTCAGTGGCTAAATCTTTGTTTTCTGAGTTGGATTACGATAACGTTATTTGTGATAGCTATAATGATTTGGGGATGAAACAAAGTAAACGATCGAAAGCGATTGGATGCTCAACCCTAAAAGACTTGATAGAGAAAGATAAACTCATCATAAATAACAAAAAGACAATACTTGAATTTCGTACTTTCTCAGAAAAAGGTGTTTCGTGGGCTGCGGAAGAAGGTTTCCATGACGATCTCGTTATGGCGCTGGTTTGCTTTGCATGGCTAACAACACAAATGAAATTCGCAGAATTTTGCGAGAAAGACGATTTGCGGTTGGCAAATGAGGTATTCGCACGTGAGCGCGAACTGCTTTATGAAGATATGTTATGTCCTGTTATCGTAACGAGTGGCGACGAAACAATATCTGTCGGCCAACACGGTATTTCGTTTATATAAATTTAGAGGAAACTTAATAATGGCTTTAATCTCTCCAGGCATTGAAACTAAAGAAACATCGGTACAATCTACCGTTGTTCGAAATTCAACTGGTCGTGCTGCTATTGTTGGTAAATTTTCATGGGGGCCAGCTTACCAGATCCGTCAGATTTCTAACGAAGTCGAACTGGTAAACTATTTTGGCTCCCCAGACAATGACACCGCTGATTATTTCATGAACGCTGTAAACTTTTTACAGTTCGGTCAGGATCTGCGTGTTGTTCGTGTCGTCGATAAAGAAGCCGCAAAAAACGCAACCGCGATCTATAATCAGATCAAAACCACGATCACCGCTGCTGGTTCTAACTATGCAGTAGACGATCAGATCAAAGTTAAACACAATAACGTTGTTATTGAAGAAGATGGTGTTGTTACCAGCGTTGATGATCAGGGTAAAGTCCTGTCTGTGTTCATTCCGAGCACTAAGATCATCGCACACGCTAAACAGGTTGGTGTATATCCGGATCTGTCTAGTGGCTGGACTACAGAAATCGTTTCCAGTTCTTCTGGTGTTTCTGCTACGATTACAATCGACGGCGTAGAAGTTGATCCGGGTATTACTCTGCTCAACCTTGACACCGCAAAAGAAACTATTCAGGCAACTGCTTTCCAGGAACTTTGCACCAAATACAAGCTACCGTCTGTTATTGCAATTTATCCTGGCGAAATGGGTAGCACCGTAACGGTTGAAATTCTGTCTAAAGCTGCATACGATTCTTCGGCTGTCATTAAGTCTTATCCTTCTGGTAAGTCTGGTAAAAACAGCGGTCGCAGTTCGATGAACTTTGGCCCTCAGAATGATAACCAATACGCGTTTATCGTTCGCCGTGGTGGTATTATCCAAGAAACGTTTATCGTGTCAACCGCTAAAGGTGATAAAGATATCTACGGTTCAACGATCTACATGGATGATTTCTTTGCAAACGGTGGTTCGCAGTATCTGTATGGTACGTCCCTAAACTGGCCTGTCGGATTCTCCGGCGTTCTGGAACTGGGTGGCGGTACTTCTGCAAACTCCACTGTAGGCGCTGATGAACTCATGGCTGGTTGGGATATGTTCGCAGATCGTGAATCTCTGCATGTTCCTCTGCTGATTGCTGGTGCTTGTGCTGGCGAAACTGCCGAAATTTCGTCTACTGTACAGAAACACGCTGTGTCTATCGGTGAAACCCGTTCAGATTGCGTTGTATTCGTTTCTCCGCCGCGTTCTGCTCTGGTTAATATCCCACTGGCTCAGGCCGTTGATAACCTCGTAGAATGGCGCACAGGCTACAAAATCGGTAATACTACCCCAGTTGATAACAACATGAACGTAAGTTCAAGTTATGCGTTCATCGACGGTAACTATAAGTTCCAGTATGATAAATACAACGATGTTAACCGTTGGATCCCGCTCGCGGGTGATATGGCTGGCCTCTGTGTTTATACCGATCAGGTATCGCAACCGTGGATGTCTCCGGCTGGCTACAACCGTGGTCAACTGCGTAACTGCATCAAACTGGCTATCGAACCGACTAACGCGCATCGCGATTCTATGTACCAGGTACAGATTAACGCGGTTACTGGTTTCTCTGGTGGTGCTGGATACATTCTGTACGGTGATAAAACCGCAACGACTGTTCCAAGCCCGTTTGACCGTATCAACGTTCGTCGCTTGTTCAACATGATCAAGAAAGACATTGGCGATAACGCAAAATATAAACTGTTTGAGAATAACGATGATTTCACTCGTTCTTCCTTCCGTATGGATGCAGGACAGTATATGTCTAACGTTCGCGCTCTGGGCGGTGTATACGATTACCGTGTGGTTTGTGACACTACGAACAACACGCCGGATGTTATTGATCGCAATGAGTTTATTGCATCAATCTACGTCAAACCAGCACGTTCTATCAACTACATCACACTGAACTTCGTAGCAACCTCAACTGGTGCGGATTTCGATGAGTTGATTGGATCAACGTCAGTATAACATGTAAGGGGCTGAAAAGCCCCTATAAATACACATAGAGGTTAGAAAATGCTTACTGATATTGTACGCGCCTTTGAATCCGGTGATTTCGCACGTCCGAACCTGTTCGAAGTAGAGATCCCGTACCTGGGCAAAAACTTTAAATTAAAATGTAAAGCCGCTACTATGCCAGCGTCTACCGTTGAAAAAGTTCCGGTAGGTTACATGAACCGCAAAATTAACGTTGCTGGTGACCGTACCTATGATGACTGGACAATCACGGTATATAACGACGATGCACACACAACCCGTGATGCAATCGTAGCATGGTCAAACATGCTGCATGGTATGGGTGAAGACATTACAGGGGATATCCCTGCAAACTACAAAAAAACCGCTACGGTTAAACAGAAAAACCGTAACGACGAAGTAACCGCCGAACATACCATTTATGGCCTGTTCCCGACCAACGTGGGAGAGGTTACTTTAGACTGGGATAGCAACAACGAAGTGAGCACTTTTGAGTGTACTTTCGCGCTAGACTGGTGGGTTTAAACGCTATAAATACAGGGGTAGCAATACCCCTTATCATTATTTTTCGGAGTTGTAAATGAACTTTTTTGGATTAGACAATGTGTTAGGGTTTTTCAAAAATTTCGACAAACAGGATGAAATGGAATTTGAAGCCCAATTAAAAGATGATACAGGTTCGATTGCGCCTCCGAAAAATAACGATGGGGCGCACGAAATCGAAACGGAATTATCAAACCAGCGTTATTCTTCTGTGTTCCAACAGTTCTATTCCGGACAGGATCCGCGAATTCAGAACAAAACACAGCTAATAAATACATACCGTGGTATCATGACATACCCGGAAGTGGAAAACGCTGTTTCTGAAATCATTAACGAAGCTATTGTTAATGAACAAGGAAAAGATATTGTTACGATGGATCTTACTAAAACGAATTTTAGTAAAAATATCCAAGATAAGATCATGGAAGAACTCGATACCGTAATGAATATTCACGATTTCGATAACCGAGGCTCTCGTTTATTCCGTGATTGGTATGTTGATTCGCGTATCTATTTCCATAAAATCATGCACAAAAATGAAGCTGACGGCATCAAAGAATTACGCCAGTTAGATCCCCGTTGCATGGAACTGATCCGAGAATCGGTTACAGAAACCCTACCCGGTGGGGTTAAAATTTTCCGTGGCTATCGTGAATACTTCGTATACACCGCACCGAAAAACGGTTATAGCTACAACGGACAGATTTATAGTCACAATGACAAGGTAAAAATTCCTCGCTCTGCGATTGTTTACGCTCATAGCGGCCTTGAGGATTGCGACAACAACATTATAGGCTACCTGCACCGCGCGGTCAAGCCAGCTAACCAGTTGCGTTTGCTGGAAGATGCTATGGTGATTTACCGTATTACCCGTGCGCCTGAACGTCGTGTGTTCTATATCGACGTAGGTCAGATGGGTGGCCCTAAAGCTACACAGTACGTAAATAACATTGCACAGGGCTTAAAAAACCGTGTTGTATATGACGCGAGCACTGGTAAAGTTAAGAATCAGCAAAATAACCTGTCAATGACAGAGGACTATTGGCTGATGCGTCGTGATGGTAAAGCAGTTACCGAAGTTTCAACGCTTCCTGGTGGCACTGCCTTCTCTGATATCGACGATGTTAAATGGTTTAACCGTAAGCTGTATGAAGCGTTACGTATTCCGTTAAGCCGTATGCCTCGCGATGATGGCGGTATCCAGTTGGGTAACGATGGCGGTATTACCCGCGACGAATTGAACTTTAGCAAATTTATTCGCGAATTGCAAATTCAATTCAACCCTGTTCTTGCGGATCCGTTAAAAACTAACTTGATCGCGAAGAAAATCATTACAGAAGATGAATGGGATGAAAACGTAAGTAAGATTGCTTTTGTATATCAGCAAGATTCTTACTATTCCGAAATCAAAGATATTGAGATTTTGGAACGCCGTTTAAACCTGATGGGCCAACTTGAAGGGGTGGTCGGCAAATATATCTCCCATAAATACGTAATGAAAGAAGTTCTCCGGATGTCTGATGAGGAAATTCAAAGCGAAGCCAAACAGATAGAAGAAGAATCAAAAGAAGAACGTTTTAAAAATCCAGAAGCGGAAGAGGAAAACTTTTGATGAAAGAATTTATCGAAGCAATCAAAAGCGGTAATCTGGTGGAAGCTAAAAAAACTTTTTACTCCATCATGGAAGACCGCACAGAAGCGCTTCGTCACGAATTACGCGTTGAACTTGCCGAAGCTGTACGCATCGAAGGCGAAGAAGACAAAGAAAAAGACGACGAAGGCGCTGATAAAGATGACGAAAAGGGCGATAAAAAGCCAGCCGAGGATGATAAATCCGATAAAGATGATGAGTGAGGTGTGTAATGCAACTTGACATCGAAATCACCGCCGAAGATCTCCATGAACATTTAGACGAAGCGAAAGCTCGTGTAGATATTCTGGGTATCGATGAAGGCACGGTTAAAATCATCGAAAATTTGGCGGTCACCGAACCAAATTTAGCCCTTGCTATGATGGCGGTTGTTGAAGGTTTAACACTTGATGAGGTAATTGTCAAGCATGTTGATTCCCGTGGCAACGTAGAACGCCTCAAAGACAGGAAAACCCGTGAGCGTAATGCGTATCAGACAACCGGATTAACTAAATCCCAACGTCGCCAGATCGCGCGTCGTGCTCTCAAAACAAAACGTGCTAACCCGTCAATTGCTACTCGCGCACAACGTAAGCGCAAGAAAGCATTGCGTAAACGTGCTGCACTGGGGCTATAAATATGAATGAATCCCAAATCAACGAAAACGGCGATATGCTTTTAATCGAAGAATGGGGTTTACCTTGCGGTGACGTTTCAGAATCTATTTTAGAATCTGTTGGGGAATCAAAAGACGGTAAATTACGGATCGAAGGTATTTTCCTTCAAGCCGAAAAGGTTAACCGTAACCGTCGTTTGTATCCTAAAAACGTACTTGAAGAAGCAGTTAACGATTATATTAGAACTCAAGTTAACACCCGTCAAGCATTAGGTGAAATGAATCACCCTCCGCGTCCGAATGTGGATCCGCGAAATGCTTGCATCCTGATTGAAAAATTGTGGTGGAAGGGTAACGATGTTTGGGGCCGCGCTGTTGTTGTTGAAGGCGACGGTGGTGATGGTGACAAACTGGCGGCGTTGATTCGTGCTGGTTGGGTTCCTGGTGTTTCTTCCCGTGGATTAGGTAAGCTCTCCGATTCCGGCAAAGGCTACGGCGTTGTACAAAAGGGCTTTAAATTAGCTGTAGGCGTTGATGTCGTCTGGGGGCCAAGCGCACCTGATGCATATGTTAAGCCTATAGTGGAAAATCAGCAAAGCAAACCGCTTGTTGAGAATAATAGTGCTGATGACGCTTTTCGGGAATTGTCCGAGCGTTTGAAAGGTCTATAAATACATTAAACAAAACAACAGGAAAATCAAAAATGCTTAAAGAACAACTGCTGGCGGAAGCCCAGAACCTGGATACTCCGGTCGAGTTAGACAGCATTTTCGAATCAGTTGAACTTTCTGATGACGTGAAAGCGACATTCACCACTGTATTCGAACAAGCTGTAAAAGCTGGCGCTGCAAAACTCGCTGAATCCCACATTACCCAGATCGCGGAACGTTCCGACGAACTGGTCGAAGCTCAGGTAACTGAACGTGCCGCTGAAATCGAAACTAAGCTGTACGAAGATGCTGATAAATATTTTGCGCACATTTCCGAAGAATGGCTGAAAGAAAACAAAGAAGCCGTTTCCCGTGACATCAAAGCCGATCTGTTTGAATCCCTGATCATGGGCCTCAAAGAAGTTCTGGTTGAACATAACGTTGTCATTCCGGAAGAACAGGTTGATGTAGTCGCCGAACTGGAAGACGAACTGACTGAGAATCAGCAGGAAGTTAAAACCCTGTTTGAAGCGAATCAGGAACTGACCAAAGAAATTTCAGAAATGAAACGCAATGCAGTAGTTTCAGAGAAAACTAAAGGTTTGACCGAATCTCAGGTCGAAAAAGTAGAATCTCTGATTGAAGGGCTGGAATATTCCGCAACCTTCGAAAATAAACTCAGCGCAATTGTTGAAATGGTAGCAACCAAAGCTGAAAAACCCGTTGACGAGTCTGTAAATACTCCGCAAACGAAAGATGACTTTGTTCCGGTAGTCGAAAGTGTTCCGGCAGAGAAATCCAAGATCAATAAATATGTACAAGCGGCAAAAGCCCTTTCTTAATTTCAAAAGGTAAGAAACAATGTCTAAGAAAAACGAATTGATGGAAAAATGGAACGATCTTCTGGAGTCTCAGGAAGGCTTACCGGATATCGCTACCAAATCCAAAAAACAACTGATTGCTGCCATTATGGAAGCACAGGAAAAAGACGCAGAAGTTGATCCGGTTTACCGCGACGAGAAAATCGTTGAATCCTTCGGTGGTTTCCTGGCGGAAGCTGAAATTGCTGGTGACCACGGTTACGACGCAACCAAAATCGCTTCTGGTAACTCAAGCGGTGCTATCACCAACATCGGCCCTGCTGTAATCGGTATGGTTCGCCGTGCGATTCCTAACCTGATTGCGTTCGATATCTGCGGTGTTCAGCCTATGACTGGCCCTACTGGTCAGGTGTTCGCTCTCCGCGCAGTGTACGGCAAAGATCCGCTGGCTTCCGGTGCTAAAGAAGCATTCCATCCGATGTTCTCCCCGGATAGCATGTACTCCGGTCAGGGCGCGTCTCCGAGCAACGGCTTTACCGAACTGGCTTCCGGTACTGCTATCGCTGACGGCGCTATCGTGTTCCACGATTTCTCTGAAACTGGTCGTGTGTTCCTCCAGAACGTTTCTGGCTCTCCGGTTACTGTAACTGGTTCTACCTCCGATGCTCTGGATGCTGCTGTTATCGCCGAACAGGAAAAAGGTACTCTGGCTGAAATTTCTTACGGTATGGCTACCAGTGTAGCAGAACTGCAAGAACAGTTCAACGGTTCTACTGGCAACCCGTGGAACGAAATGGGCTTCCGTATCGATAAGCAGGTTATCGAAGCACGTAGCCGCCAACTGAAAGCACAGTACTCTGTAGAACTGGCTCAGGATCTCCGCGCTGTTCACGGTATGGACGCTGACGCCGAACTGTCTGCTATTCTGGCAACCGAAATCATGCTGGAAATCAACCGCGAAATCGTTGACATGATCAACTATACCGCACAGGTTGGTAAAACTGGTTTCACTCAGACCGTTGGCTCTAAAGCTGGTGCGTTTGACTTCCAGGATCCGATTGATGTTCGTGGCGCTCGTTGGGCTGGTGAAAGCTACAAAGCTCTGCTGATTCAGATCGACAAAGAAGCAAACGAAATCGCACGTCAAACTGGTCGTGGTGCTGGTAACTTCATCATCGCTTCCCGTAACGTGGTTTCCGCTCTGGCTCGTATCGATAGCGGTATCACTCCGGCAGGTCAAGGTCTCCAGAAGACTCTGAACGTTGACACCACTAAAGCAGTATTCGCTGGTGTTCTGGGTGGCGTGTATAAAGTATACATCGACCAGTATGCACGTGGTGATTACTTCACCGTGGGTTACAAAGGCGATAACGAAATGGATGCTGGTATCTACTACGCTCCGTATGTTGCGCTGACCCCGCTGCGTGGTTCTGATCCGAAGAACTTCCAGCCAGTAATGGGCTTCAAAACTCGTTACGGTGTAGGTATCAACCCGTTTGCGAACTCTCGCTCTCAGGCTCCGTCCGACCGTATCACTTCTGGTATGATTACCAAAGAAATGTTCGGTAAAAACGCATACTTCCGCAAGGTTTATGTGAAAGGCTTATAAGTTATTGAAAAATAACGATATTAAAGGGAACCTTCGGGTTCCCTTTTTCATTTCTATAAATAGTGAAAACAATTGAGGCTATATTATGAAACATATTATCTACAAAATAACAAATTTGGTCAATAATAAAATTTACGTTGGTGCTCATTCAACAGAAGACATCAATGATTCATACATGGGTTCAGGGGTGGCTATAAAGGCGGCTCAGAGGAAGTATGGTATCGATAAATTTATAAAAGAAATATTACATATTTTTGATACCCGTGAAGAAATGTATGAAAAAGAAAGAGAGATTGTTAATCTAGAATTTGTTAATAATCCACATACATATAATATGGGTATCGGTGGTGATGGTGGCCCTATGTTGGGTATGTTTCATTCAGAAGAGAAGAAACAAGAAATTTCCAAGATTACTAAAGAGAGAATGACAGATGAAGTAAAATCTCGTCTCTCTAAACTTAAAAATGGTAAACCACAGTCCGAAGAATCCAACAGGAAGCGCTCAGAGACGTTAAAAGCTAAATATATGAATGGACGTATAGACAGAGAGTATAAACCTCTCACAGAAGCGCACAAGGCGAAATTAGGCCGTTCTGTATCGATAGATGGAGTTGTATACTCATCCGGGTCGGAGGCGGCAAAATCCCTTAGTATGTCCCACTCTGGTTTAAAATATCGGATTAATAGCGACAAATACCCTACCTGGAAATTTGTTGCATAAATACCATTATACACTTTACGCAGGAACATAAAATGAGTGAAAAATTTTACACAATTAACAAGCTGGTGCGTCAGTCACAGCTACCGCCTGGCCTGTCTAAAAAGGTTCTTGATGAGGCAACCGGAACAGAAACAATTAACGTAGCTAATACCCGTCCGGATCTGGTATCTCTTACCCGTGCGGTAAACAACCTGATCTACGGTGAACTTGTAGCAATTCAGGAAACTAATTTGCCTACCGCAACCCTGTTCGGTGTGCGTTATCGTAACCCTAAAGGCGATATGACGTTTTCCAGCGCTGCTACCTATTCCGGTAAGTATGCAAGCCGTGATAACATTCCAGTTGGTGCGGTTGGTACTGCCTATACCAAAGGCCAAGTTTTTAAACATCCGACAAGCGATGTTGTATACGAAGTAACTGATAGCGTAACTCTCGCAGGTGCTGATATTAATGAAGCGATTATGGTCGCATTATTCAGCAATAAATTACGCCTGGCAAGCGAAGCCGCGCCAACAAGTCAGTATGAAACCAGCGAAGATATTAGTACAACTTCTTTCGAAATGGATCGTTGGAATATCAACGTTCGTTCCCGTAAATTCAAAACTGAAATGACCGTGGAACTTATGCAGGATCTGGAAGCAAACCAATTCAACGCAGAAAATGTGATTGAAGATGTTTTGGGTACTGTTGCCAGTGAAGAAGTAAACAAAGATATCATTCAGACTCTGATCAACGTATCAAATCGTTACAACGTTGATGGTGTGGTCACAAATGGCATTTTCGATGCTACAACCGCATACACTGCAAAGGATGCTCCGGCTTTAGGTCGTTTCCTGTATCAATTAGTGTGTGAAATGGGGCAGGAAATGAATAGAACGACTTCATTTGAAGCTACCTATGTCCTGGCCTCTTCTCGCGTTGTAAGCGTTCTGTCTGCGTCTGGTTGGATGCATGAAACTGATGAAACCCACCCGTTAGCAACAGGTCGACTTAAAAACGGTTACTATGTCTATACTGACACCAATACACCGTTTGATTACCTGCTGACTGGTTGCAAGTACGATCTGGGTGAAATGGATCATGTTGGCTCTCTGTTCTATACGCCATACACAGAAGCTGATCAGGCAGGTTCGATCAAGATTTCTGTTGATCCTCAATCCTTACAGCCTAAAGTTGCTATTCTGATGCGCTACGGTTTATCGGTTAACCCATATACCACTGCTGCAAACGAAAGACTTGTGAAAGGTGATGACTGGGTAAACCTCTCAGGTAAATCTAAGATGAGTCAGATTGTGGGTATCAAACTTCCTAAACTGGGTTGATAGTATAACCCAACGGGGATAATATTCAATAGGTGGAGTAGGGAAACTTACTCCATCTTTTAATAATTATTATAATTAATATTAAATTAGATCTTGAATTTATAAATGATTTATGATAAAATTTATTAATTATAATTATTATAGATCAAATAATTTTTGAAATCAAGTAAAAATAAATTTGATTTTATTAATTAGATCATGTATAATTATTCTTTTAATAATATATTATATTAGATCAATTTAAATTTGACTACTAATTAATATAGTATATTATAGATCAACTGGGTAAATTGGTGAGTATGTTATGAGTTTGAAATTAGAAGATCTGCAAAATGAACTTGAGAAGGATATGCTGATAGATCCCCTCAAGTTGCAATCAGAATCAGCGGATATCCCGAAGATTTGGGCTAAATGGCTTCGATACCATTCAAACGCTAAGAAAAAATTGATCCAACTTCATGCGAAAAAAGAAGCTGATGTGAAGGATCGTATGTTGTACTACACCGGAAGGCATGACAAAGAAATGTGCGAAGTGGTGTATACTGGGACTACTGAAATTAAAATCGCGATCGCTGGGGATCCGAAAATTGTAGAAACCAACAAGCTGATCCAGTATTATGACATGGTGGTAGATTTCACCAGCAAAGCACTGGATATCGTCAAAAACAAAGGATACTCTATCAAAAACATGTTAGAGATCCGTAAATTAGAAAGTGGTGCATAATGTCTACTGAAAATGAAAAATGTGTAGTGTGCAAGTGTCCGGTTCCTTCTACTGGTTTTGTGACTGAATCTGGGCGCGTGTGTAGTACTATCTGTGCTGACTACATCGCAGAAAAAACAAAAAACGGCGAGATCAACGAATCCGATGATCTGAATGAAGTTCAAATGTTGCTGTAGGAGAATCTTATGATTGGTTACGGTGAAGGAATTACAGATCGTGATGAACGTCCAGATCTCTTAGAATCTGACGAACACCCTGATTTTTAGTGCATAAATACTAGCGTACCCGAAAGGGGCTTGATAAAAGAATGCTGGATGATAGGCGTACTCTTTTGCGCCGTCCGATGGAGTTTACCTTCGGCGGGGTGATTGATAACATACCTTCGATCAAGGGCATGAGTAAAAAAAGCCAGAATAGTACCTTACTGGCTATAATCAAATGTACGTGTTGGGCTGATTGCGTCCCAAAATTAAAAAGCCCCTTCCTTTCGGTTGGGGCTTCTTTTTTAGAACTTTTCTTCTTCTCCGCTTTCTAGTTCGGCCTTTAATTCTTCGGCTCGACCTTTCAGCGCATCGCGCATAGAAATATCGTCTGACGGCGCAACATCAACTTCTTTTACACGATTTTTGTAATATTTTTCAAGCTCTTTAAGGCCGTCCATAGTACGGCAAGAGGCGACCTTGCTCATGAAATCATCAATAGCCGCCTCATAAAGTCGAAAATCGTTGAAACTCTTCATTTTGACCTCTAAATTTCGATTTGTTTGATCACGTAGTCAAACTTTTCTTCATTGTAAATGCGTACTCGTTCGATTGCGTGTTTCATACCATAGTTTTTGTATGAATATTTATTTTTAGCATTTTTGGACTTTGCCAGCGTTGCTAAGTTATCAACCAAATCCCAAACAGTAGCAAGAGATTTAGAATCATGTTTACGCAGTACGCGCCCAATTGACTGTTTGACTATAACAGCAGATTTGCAAGGATGTCCGAAGATGATGTGATGCAGGTTCTTGACAGAAATACCTGTACTCAGTACACCAATAGAACCGATTACGATCAGTCCCTTCGTTGATTCCGCGATCCGTTTCATTTCGTTTCGCTCATCAATCCCCGTTTCCCCAGAAATGTATACAACGTTGTCATATACCTTTTTGAGTTGCTCATACAGCCATTTACCATGTTTGATCTGATTGAACATCACAAACACGTTTTCATCTTTTTCCCTTGCCAGTTTCAACGCCAGCTTACAGATCCATGCGTTACGCCTGGTATGCGATGTTATATACTTGATTTCGCTTTGGTAATCAGCCCCCTTCATTTTCTTAATCTCATCCTCTTTATATCTCATGAAGATGGTATTAATTCGAAGGTTGGTAACTTGACCTTCCTGCATCAACCGATTTGTATCAACTGGCTTGAAGATTTGACCAAAAGCGCCAATGTATTGCATCATGTTTGCTTTGCCTTCTTTCAGAGAACCAGAAAGGCCAAACTTGAAAATACACTGATCCATTGTGTTGATGATCTTCTGTATGCTTTGTCCGGTTGATTTGTGGCATTCATCCACCATCAAACACATGAACTGCTGAAACCACTCAGGAGGCATTTTAACAGCCGATTGCCACGTAGACACGTAGATCAATGCATTACTGTTTTTAGCAGTTCCTGAACGTATTCCAAGCATTGCCTCGCGAGGTAAAAGGCGATAGTTTACAATATCACCGATCATCTGATCAACAAGGGCGGTTGTTGGGACAATGATTAGTACTTTGCCTGTGTAATTTTCCAGACACCAACGAGATATCAACCCCTGGATAAGAGATTTACCCGCTGACGTTGGGAGGTTAAGCACAGCACGGCGGTTTTTAATCGCATGAAACACCGATTGTTTTTGATACCAATACGGATCAATTTGCTTGTTTCCGTCGTATACTGGGTGTTCTTCTAACCACTTGTCAAAATCTGGCTGGGTAATTTCTTCTGTTTCGTGGATCTTAGGATCCATCCAGATAGAATACCCGCGAGACTCCGCGAATTTTGTTACAAGATAGGCTAAACCGTAGGGCAGTTTCCCGTTATAGTCCATCAAGTATATGTAGCCGTTCCATCCACCATATTTGTATTTTGCCTGGTACTGATAACCTGGCGGCTGGAAGCTGAAATAGTCGCGCAATTCATAGACTATGTTAGCCTCTGCCTGAATCTGCACATGACTAGTGTTAAGGAATTTGACTTCGATATCCACTATGTGTATCCTATATACGGTTTATATGAATATTTATAGGCTAAATAATGATAAACATTGGAGAACTACAATGAGTATTGATTACGAAAAGGTTGAAGGTTTCAAAGCCTTAGAACAAAAAGAAGCCAAATTACAGCTTGCTGCCTACGCGCAAGAAACGTTTGATGTCAAACTGAACCGCCAGAAGTCATTCGAAAATATGCTTGCTGATCTGGAATCTGCCGTACCAGCAGAAAAGCCGGAACTGTTGATCGACTCCCCCGATCCTGAAATTGTTACATACGAAGGTGAACAATCCGTTCCTGATGTTGTTATTGATGTGACTAACGATTTCATGGATTACGTTAAAGAGGTTGCTCCGGAAATCGCAGACCAGATTGAAATTGTTCCTGACGCTCTACAAGCTCCTACAAGCGATTCTGAGACGGTTTCTGATGAACTGGCATGGATGGAAGGGTTTACCCCGTCTATCATCATGATGGGCCGCTCTGTTTCGAATACTGGCTTTTATACGTGTCCGTATTGGATCTATGATTGGATGAAACAAAATCCGGATTGGTACAAGCACCCTGACAGTTGTCCTCATTATTCAGCGCGTCAAACCCTCAAGTCGCTGGCATGGTACATGCATCGTGATGGGATGGTTACTGTAAGGGAAACCCGAAACAGCCAGTTCTACACGTTCAAAAAATAATTTTAAAAAGTAGTTGACCTTGCCCTGCTATTCGAGTATATTTGTATTCGAAGGCGGGGGAATGGCTCTCGCAGTGAAGAAGGAAATACAAAATGAACATGATGAAAAATGCTTACTACCCAGTTCTGTTTGTTTGGACTAATGGTGAAGTTAAGAAAATCGTCAATTCTAAAGCTCCTTATTACACTGTTGGTGAAGCACTTCGCCACGCTGCGGAAGCAAATTATCCTGCTCATGCCGAACCTGGTTATGCTCGTTGGAACGGTTCTAAATGGGTTGCTGATACCTGGGACAACTACGAAGAAGAAAGAATGGAGTGTGATCCTGATTACGTATCTCGTCAAATGGAAGCTCATATGATTGCAGATCGTAGACTGGATAATGAAGCTCGCGGATTTTATTGATTAACAAGGGGCTACGGCCCCTTTTCTTTTAGGTGAAATATGAACTTAAATCACGAATGTTTAAAAGATTTGAGCGATGGTAACGAGATTGGTAACGTTATTTTTCTTGATATCGATGGCGTTCTAAATAATATGCGGTGCATGAAATTTGGTGAACATATGGACATCGAATGCGCACGACACTTACGCCGGATAGTGAATCACGCTAATTGTGATATCGTCATTTCCTCTACGTGGAGAATCGGCAACAGTACCCATAATCTACGTGAAATATTTTATCCGTGGGGATTGTATCGGATCATTGGTAAAACTTGCACTAACTTCCCTCATAGCACTGGAATGCGTGGTGATGAAATCAAGGCATGGATCGATACTTTCGGATGTAAAAACTATCTCATTCTTGATGATGACACAGATATGCTTTCTTCACAAAAAGATCATTTTATTAACACTGATGGGTTTGTTGGGTTGACCGAAGAACAATCCACTTATGCGATCCGTAACATTTTCGGGGTTACTACTCCGTTTTGTCCTGAATGCAATGGGTATGGACGTGTTAACGGCTACGACAAATGCGGAACGTGTAACGGTAAAATACTCCGGCTATAAATACCAATAAACATAAGAGGTTAAATTTATGGCAATTCCTTCTGTAACAATTAGCGCCAACAAAAACGAACTTTTGATTGGTGAAACTTTGACCTTAGAGGTTAAAAATACTGAACTAGATCCGGGTGATGTGTTTCTGGCCTACCGTTGGCAAAAAGATGGTGTAGATATTCCAGGCGCAACCGCCGATACTTACACAACTACGGTTGACGGTACAACTGCTGGTGATTATACCCTGATCTTAAAACACGGTGCTGATGAAGAATCAGCAACAGAAACCACGTCAGATACAATCACCGTGACCACTTATTCTGATGATCTCGTTTCTAAATGGACGGTTCACCCGATTCCGTGGCGTGATACCAGCTTTACCCCGATCGGTTATTGGGTACTTGATGAAATTCTGTATCAGAAAGCACAGGGTAAAGATTGGAAAACTGATTATGCTGATTACAAGTATAGTGAGGAAGTACAAACGATCCTGAAAGCGTTCATGGAAAACGGTGAATGTGAGATCCAGGATTCACGAAACGGCTATATTCATAAAATGAGTGAAATCTAAGAGGCTTTAAATGGCAACTGAAAAATGGACTACGGTTCATCCTATTCCGTGGAGAAATACCAGTTTTACATATCTTCCATACTGGCTATACGATATTATCGTTGATGCTTTTGAGAAAGGCGACGACTGGCGCGATTATGCGGAAGAAAAATATAAATTAGAGTTTGATACTCTGAAAGAGGCGTTTGAAGATTATGGTGATATTCATGTAATCGAATCTCGTAATGGTAAACTGGTTAGTCTGTTGTCATTGACTCCTGCTCCTGAACCAGATCCTGACCAATAAAATAAGGCAAACAATGAATACACTTCTTTTTGATTTCGACGACACTTTAGCAGAATTTTCTCAGACTTTTTATGATAAGTTCGGTGTACGTCCGGAAGGAACGCCAAAAGAACGATATGACGAAATGGCGGCTTCTTTGGTGCGTACTGATTTTTATAAAAACCTTCCCCGTATTCAGGCTGGGATTGACCTCCTTCAATGGAGTTTCCAACGCCGAATCGGTGATCCTGCTACTTTGCTGCTTCGCGCGGAAGCGGTCAGCCCTCTTTGGGTTATGAAAGAAAAACTGAACTATACAGATAAGATTTGCGCTGAACTGGGGATCCCTCGTCTCGATTTTAGTTGCATTGACTATCCGGAACAGTTCGCAGAACATGCCTATCGTGGTGTTCTGATTTCCCGCAACCAGAAACATCTTGAAATCTGGAACAATTCTCATCTAGCTAATAAAGTTCCAGGTATTTTCCTTGCGGAAACCCTGGAAGAAAATATTCAGCTAGTCACGGAAGCGCTTGCAAAGGCTAATCAATAACAAAAAAGGGAACCGCAATGGTTCCCTTTTTTTACAATCTTTTTAATTCATCAAGCGCTGTTTTCTTATCACCAACAAAGAGGATTGCTTTACCTCCTGCTTTTCTGAAAGGCAACACCGCTTTTGCCCGATCGTCAAACAGAATCCCTTTACCAGCGAATGCTGCTTTTTCATGGCTACTTTTAACGTAGTGGAATTCTGGAACGTAACCCAATACTTTTTGCAATGCTTTACGTTTTTGTTCAGCAACACCGTCAGAATTGAATTTACCGACACTGGTTAGTATTGCTACATCACCAAGTGTTCTTAAATGATGGAATAATTCAAATCCTTCTTTGATTGGTTCCAGATTTTCGTAGAAATCAGTTTTGGCAATTTTTGCTTTGCACTTTTTCAACTCATCTTCTGTCATCATCGAGGGTTCGCCATACATTGGCACAAATGAACCTTCCCAGTCGAACAATACACCATCCATATCAAAGAAAAACTTATTCATATCAATTCCTCAGTTTGTGTATGCATACTATAATGTTTAATCATTAATGTCAACCCCAAGTGTCAGTTTTCGGTGCGTATGCTGCAACTTTAGCCACAATTTCCTTATCCAGTTCAGCTACAGATTTCTGAGGCTTACCACGGGCTTTAACTTTGATGTAGTTTGACTTAACAACAAACATCCCTTTGTTACCTGATTTCTTGATCTCGCTATCAACACCAACTTTGTTAAAGCTGATCCAAATGTCGCCGTCCATATACTGTTTAAGAGAATCACCCATGTTCAGGATCTTCGCCATAGTAAGGGCCGCGCCTTCGTGGGTATCCATGAGAATTTCTTTAGGAACTACACGATCGCGTTTCTGGTTCTGCTGCATAGCAATATGCACATCGTTCATAACCCATACGATATGTACGTTTTCTTTTTTGTATCCCAGCGTTTCGACATCACGCGCGATGCTTGCCAGCTTGCTCATGCCTTTTAACGTTACGTCAAAGATGAGGTTAGGTTTACGATCTTCTGGTGCTGCCATAATACCGGAATAAACACGGTTTTGGTTTTTGTTGGAAATGTTGAAAACGTCGGCGATCACATGATGGAGGGTAGATACGTTTTCTGGGTTTTTGAGGTTCATTGTTTTGACATCATGACCCGTTTGTTTCTTGATCTCTGCTGCGAGTTTATCGCTACCCATTACAAGTTTTTTCAGGGCGTCAATGTCCAGGGTAATACCTTCGATGCCTAGCAGTTTTTCCAGTGTGAATCCTTTACCGGAACCAGCACCGCCAGCAAGAATAACAACCTGACCGAACTTAGGATAAGCACGGCCTCCGAAGGTGATCAGCGCTTCGGTTAAGGTGCTTTCTGTGAATTGTTTAAATGACTTCATGTAAAATTCTCCAGTTTATTTTCTATTATTTATTGACATGATTTCTGACAGTGGTGTATGGTTATGGTGTTCGACGGATAGGCCGGAAGAACTTTAAACCATAAGGTATATGATATGAAAATTGATTTACATCGCTTCATTGCAGAATTTTCCCGCGACCGCGACATGGACTCTTTCAACTACTACTCCCGTGAAATTGAAGATCGTTTTGCGACTCATGTTGGGTTCCGTCGCCACCATACTCCTAAAATGCGCCCTGACCACGATCCGAAGTATAGCCCTATCACATGGCAAGCCCCGTTCAATGGTTACGTTGAAGGGATCCGGATCATGACTTTTAACGCGATGTATGGAAACGCTTTGATCCATATTGCACGTGAGAAAAAGGCAGAATTCCCTAACGGCTGGCGTATTGATGAAGTGATTCAAACCCTTATGCAGTTACGACGTGAATACAAAGCTGGTATGTGTCTGCGTAATGAACAGTATCCGATGTATAAAACGTATGCCTATATCTCTAAGCATCTAATTAATTCCATGTTTTACATCGTTGGTAATCATGGTTCCGCTATAGATATCGGTTCTTATGAAATCGTGGCTTATGCTCGCGAACAAGGAAAGGCCGCTGCACTGAAAATCATTGAATCTGGTGCTATCATTCTTAACCATCGCATTGATACTATTGCTTACTATGGCGATCAGGTTGAGGTTGAAGGCGTACACCATGAACGATTCAACAAAGCCGTATTTGCTAAAAATGGTTATGCTTATGGTAATGACATTATAACTTCTGCTATTCCTTTCGTTCGTCTAACTGTTGAAGGATTTGGAGAAAGGTTGCCTTATAAACTGTCAGAAGCTCAAATGTGTGCGGCTGCTGAAAGAATCGCCAAAAAGCGGAAAATGTATACCGATGAATACCTGGCGTATGTCAACAAGACAAAAGAAGATGTAGATCGAGAAATTTCTTGCATGGATTTGTGCCTTTGATATAATGTAAGCATCTTTTAAAGGGAGGATGCATGAAAACGATACATTGCAGAAATGAAAACGTTGTTTACTATCACGGTTCGTGTACTGCTGCTGGTATTGAAAGCATGTTATTGCCTCCCTGTGATTCTGATACTCTGTCTGAAAAAGGCAGGAAGAAAAATTTAGACCGTGTTTTCTTTACCGCTGATATCGGGTTAGCTCGTATATACGCTGGAAGGGCCGCGCGTTCTATAGGTGGGGATCCTGTTCTGTACAGGGTTGTGTGTCCGGTTGATGTTGTATGCATGAACGAAGACAAAGGCGCGAGCGTTTACCATGCAGCATGGGCGTTTTGTGAGGAATTATGAATGATAAAGTGTTGGCGTATCTCGTTTTCTTGCTGGGATATCGCTTAGAAGTGATGGGCGCGTATTCATCAATGTATGGTGATTTAACGGCTATCTGGATGGTCGGGTTAGGGGTTGCTTTTACATTCCTTTCCTTTGCAATTGTTAATGAATCGGAAAAGGATATTGTATGAAACTATATCATGTGATCTACTCTGGTGTTTTAGGCATTGACAAACAAATGTTAGTTGATGTAATGTGTAAAAAACTCGATGAGCGAATTGGAACCCGATACAAAAATCATGTATCGGAAAGTATCTTCATCAACGTTGACCATCCAAATGACATGGAAGAAATGGTTAATACTCTTGATGATCAGCAGATCCCGTTTGTTGACAATTTCAACATGAGCGCTGGAGTGTATACGGTAGTAACTTTTGTTCTAAAAAATGTTGACAGCCGAAACGATAGCGTGTTGAATGTAGTTGCAAAAATCGATTCTACCAAAGGAAAATAATATGAAAATTGTACACCGTAGCATTTCCGAACTGTCTCAAGCTGAAAAAGTGCAAATTCATTTCAAATTCAATGATTTGCGTAAAGGTTATGCCGAAATTGCCCGTGAACATGGGTTAGATAACGGCGATATTTACCAGGTAGTACAGGAAATTGAACGTATCCGCGCGTTCCGTTCTGCAAATCTCCCTGTTAAAAATGCAATGCGCCGCGAAGCGATCGAAATCCATCGTAAGCGTGTGTACAATTTAGAACGTGCTAAACGTCCGATGAAGAAAGAAAAGAAACCTCGCCCGTTTAAACGCGAACATCTTAACACCTCTATGGCGCTGGCGTTTCAAGATGCGGGGATTATCTAATGCGTAAATCTGCGATGGATCGTTGGGCTAGTATTGCTACTTCAAACGTAAAACCAAATCAAGCCGCACCTGATGTAGAAGCGGTTCGTAAAGCGAAAGAACCTGAGATCGTGGCCCTTAGCCCTGAACTCATCGAGCATCGCCGCCGTGCGTCTGCTATTGAACTGGATTTGCGTATTGCGCGTTCATATAATCTCAAGCATGAACACGCCGCAAAGAACAACCATTCTTTTGACCTTACTCTGGAAGATTGGAAAGTGTTGATGACAACTGAACGTTGTCAGTATTCCGGCAAGATGTTTAGCAATAAACCAGGTAGCCCATATGCCCGTACAATGGAACGTATTAATCCACGTCTGGGATATACACAAGAAAATACAATAGCGGTTATCAACGCCGCTAATGCCGAAAAATCACAGCTTGATGCATTCGTTAAGGGTGATGTCATTCTGGATGAAGTAAAAGTGAAGTTGCTGCGTAAAGCACTTTATCAAGTCGAAAAACGTGTGAAAATGAAAGGTTAAATTATGTTTAAGAAATATTCTTCTCTGACTAACCATTATGAAGGTAAGTTCATCAATGGTGTAATTATGAACGGGCTTACTGGCGGTGTGTGGGTTGCACGTGAAAAGATCCACGGTGCTAACTTTAGTTTTATCACCGATGACGGTATTACCGTTACCCCCGCAAAGCGTACTGATGTTGTTAAGCCAGCCGAAGATTTTTATGGCTGTTCAGCAGTAGTTGCAAAGTATTCCCCAGGGATCCGTAAGATGTGGGAAACCCTCAAAAAGACCGGAACTTATGATGATTTGGTTATTCAAGTCTACGGTGAATTTGCGGGGCGCGGTGTACAGAAAGATGTTGATTACGGCGAAAAAGATTTCTATGTATTCGATATCCGTGTAAATGGTGAATTCCTTCCGGATAACCTGTGCTCGCTGATCTCTCGATCTCATGGCCTGAAAATGGCCCCGCTGTTGGGATATGGTACTTTTGAAGAGATCAAAGAACTGCCGATCACGTTTGAATCTGTTGTGAATAAAGCAAATAGCGGCATTGGTAGCGATAATACAGTATATGGTGAATTCGTATATCCTATCATGGACGTTGAAGAGGGCAACATTGCAGAAGGCTTTGTAATGAAACCTGTTTCACCTGCTTTTATGCCAAACGGTGAACGCGTTGCAATCAAATGCAAAACAACTAAATTCACTGAGAAGAAAGCGAAGAAAGCAACCCGCTTTAATGCTCCGGTTTCACTGTCAGAAAAAGACAAAAACCAACTCGATGAGTTTGTTTGTTACCTTACAGAGAACCGTGTGAAAAACGTTCTTTCGAAACTGGATCTGGCTTCGATCACTGCGAAAGATTTTGGTCGCATTATGGGCTTAACTGTTCAGGATGCTATCGAAGAAATCAGCCGTAATCACGGGCCTTTCCTCGAACAGTTCGAAGACCCAGCAATGGCTAAGAAGCTGTTTGTAACCGAAGCCCAAAACATGATTCGCCCTGTATGGGGCAAAATCCTGAACCATGAATTTTAAACTATGAACAGTCACGGAAACTATAGAAGTATTTCTGATGAAATAGCCGCAATAAGAGAACTCCTTCAATACGTTTCAGTTGATATTACTTCTGGAAATATCGTATGGTCTTCTCCGCGTCAAGGTAGGAGGGTTGGTGATTCCGCTGGTACTATGAAAGATGGATATTGTGTTATAAAGTTTCAAAAGAAACATTATCGCAGACATCGGATCATCTTTTATGTTGCTAATGGGTATCTTCCCGCTCTTGTTGACCATAAGAATGGTGTTGAATTTGGTGATGGTATAGATAATTTGCAAGAGGCAACGCAACAAGAGAACATAAGAAAGCAGATAAAGAAACGAAGCAATGCTTCTGGAAAAAGAGGGGTTATTTTTGATAAAAGAAGAAATAACTATCAAGCGCGAATAGTTGTTGATGGTAAGCAGATTTTTCTAGGTTCATATGATAACCCTGAAAAGGCTTATGAAGTTTACAACGAAAAAGCAAAAGAATTGTTCGGTAATTTTTATGTCGAATGATTTTAGTACAGTAATTAAAACTGCCAAGACAGTAACATTAATTGGCAGTCGTAAACCTCCTGAACGTATCGCAAACATTGCTGTTAAAATCGGACGTGCTTTGAACGAACGCGGGATCAGGGCTTATTCTGGCGGCGCTCCTGGTATGGATAGTCATTTTCTGTTTGACTATAGTCCGGATAACAGATGTATAATCCTTCCTGAGAACGGTTTTAACGGCCTTTTCGCAAACGGAAAGGATATCATCGACTTTCAAGATTTAAACACACAGAAATCCGCTGACGAAGCCAGAAAGGTAGCAGGTAACTTCGATACACAGAATGAATACGTTCAAAGAAGGTATGCGCGAAACACGATTCAAGTTCTTCGTGAAAATCTTGACAATCCAACTGATTTTGTTTTATTTTGGGCGGAAGAACGTGAAGGATGTGTTAAAGGTGGAACCGCGATCGCTGTAAGATTGGCTAGGTTGTACAAGGTTCCATGTTTCAATCTCTTCAAAGAAAGTGTATTGAACGATGTGTGTGATACGTTAGGGATCAATATCAAACCCCCAACGTTGGATTTTTTATGGTAATTGAACATGCGCCCTTACTTCGTGAAACATACGAAAGATGGGCTGTTAATAACGCAATAGGTGAAAATATGATTCATGTACGTAGTATCGGTGCTGACGGCGAAACTCCAGTAGAAGGCCGATCCCCCACTCTCGCAGAACGAGCAAGAGAAATTATCAACGATCAGAATGCTAAGATGATCGAACATGCGCGGGATACAATCACAAAAGGTGTTCTGAAACACGCGACACAACAAAACCTTATCTATGATATGAAGCACGATATCGGCTCTTGTCTGGGTATTGAATGTACTCGCTATGCATTCCAACGAGTTTCTGAATGGTTGGAAGAAGAAGGGCTAAAATTCGATACAGAAGAAAAACGCAACGCCGCTAAGATCACAAATTCTCTGGCTAGTAATTACAATCAAACGTATCGAAACCATGAAGAACGCGAAGTGTTTGGTTTCAACATTCCTGAAAGGAAAACAGAACGCCGTGTAAGTGAATTCACTTTTTACATTAGTTGGTAAAAAGGTGTTGACGGGGGTTGGTTATAGTAGTATTCTAACTCCCGTAGACAAGACACTAACTCAGAAGGATAAACATCATGGAAATCGTAATGAAAGCAACTTATGCTGGATACTGCCTGGAAGCAAAAGGTGTTGCTAACAATGGTAAAGGCTTACGGGCCAATGTTGAAGCAATGCTGGATGAATTACATGCAATGTACGAATATGACAACGTAGCGGGTAGTGTTCTTATCCAGGCGTTGGAAGTCGATGGTGTTGATTGTGCTGGTTGGTGGGATGCTTACATTGACTACAACGATAACCGGGTTTACCTGTTGAGCAACAAAGATTATTTCTAAGGAACCATTATGAGCGATGAAGCTGAGGCTTTAGAAGATTGGGCTGATTTTGATGACGAAGAAGACGGTGAATATTTCTGCGTTAATCGTGGTGCTTATAAAGACCGTTTAGAACTCCGTAAACTTTTATCGGGTTCCTCTCAAATATCAGGATCCAAACGAAAAAGTAGTAAACAAAAAGTTCAGTATAGTGATGGTTCTGTACGTGATGAAACTGTTGTTGCTGAATTCCGTGGTCGGGTTATCACAAAAGAAAGACAAATTGATGTAAAGAACTTGTATGAAGTGGCTAAGGCTGCTAAAATAGGTTCTGTGATTGTTTGCCCTGTGTGCAAAGAAAAACACACAAAGACAACGTATCACAAAGTTTTCTGTTCGAATGGCAGAAAAACCAGTAAGGATTGTAAGTCTAAATATCACAATACAATCCATCCCGAACGACTGGATCGGGTATTTTAAAATAAACCTAAAACGTGGAGTACGTTTATGAACAACAAAACTTTCGAAGAACTGAACAGCATCATCACTTCCGTAGATTCCTATAAGGTTTCTCACTGGTCGCAATATCCAACTGGCTCCGAAGAGGCGCTGTTTTATATTGAATCTCGTGGTGGTAAATTTGATCAAGTAGTTACGGCTGGCTGTAACCGCCTTGCGCAAATCCTATCACGTCCGGTGACTATGGAAAACGTAGATTTTGCTAATCGGTTGTACAAAATGCACTTTGGGCGCGAAATCTTCAACTACAAAGGTTGGAAAGAAATTGCTGAACTGGGTTACATCCCTCTTGAATTCAGAGCGATTCCGGAAGGAACTCCAGTAGCGGTTAAAAATCCGGTTGCAACTTTCCACGCTGGGAAAAATGCGCTGTGGTTAGCAGGACACGTAGAAACCCTGGCGATCAGGGGAGTATGGTTCCCTTCAACCGTAGCAACTCTATCCCGCGAATGTAAAAAAGTGTTGAAGAAATATCTCAAGAAAACCTCTGATCTCGAAGGCGAAGCATTTGATATGGTGTTACGTACCCGTTTGCATGACTTCGGCGCACGTGGAACTTCTTCTGCTGAATCCGCTGGTATTGGTGGCCTCGCGCACCTGTATAACTTCCTCGGTACTGATACCGTAGAAGCGCTGATTATGGCTATCTCTCTGTTTGAAGATTGTCAGAAAGCGTTTGATGATGGTGAAATGGCGGCTGGTATTTCAATTCCTGCTCGCGAACATTCCACTACCGTTTCTTACGGCAAAGAAAACGAAGACCTTGCGTACAAAAACAGTATTGAGATCTTCGGCGAAGGGATGTATGCATGTGTGTATGATTCCTGGGATTTTAAAGCGGCGGTTCGCCGTATCGCAGAATATAAAGATTCGATTCTTTCTAAGGGCGGTACTCTGGTAGTTCGTCCGGATTCTGGTGATATGGTAGACAATATCATGTACGCTCTTGAAGAACTGGGCCGTATCTTTGGCTATACAGTGAACTCAAAAGGGTATAAAGTACTACATCCAGCAGTAAGGATCATTCAAGGTGATGAAATTCATGGCCCTGAAACAATCAATCGGGTGTTGAACTGGATGGAGTCTAACCGTTGGGCGTCTGAAAACATCGCGTTTGGTATGGGCGGCGGATTGCTTCAAGAAGTTACCCGCGACACTCAAAAATATGCGATGAAAATGTGCGCAATCAAAATTAACGGTGTGTGGACTGGTGTTTATAAATGTCCAAAAGGCGCTGAATGGAAAAAGAGTAAAAAAGGGTTGTTGATGACTATCACTGATGGTGTTAACTTTAAAACCATTGATACTCTGGAACAGAAAGTGCCGGAAGGCTGGAAAGATGCTATGATCACATACTATGTCAACGGAAAGATTACTGCCCGTGACACTTTAGAGGAAATTAGGAACCGTGCCGGGATTTAGTATCCGCAAAAACGACAAAGGAACCGTGATTTTCTATGACAACATGCCCCTTGTAGCTCGCAAGGGGCTTTTTGCTAAAATCGCTGGGTATTCCTTTAAACTGGAAGAAGTCAACGACGAAACACTAAAAGAGATCGTAAGAATTGCCTTACAGTTAAGAGGTAAGAAAGACGAACAAAGAGCTATTGACATGATCAATAAATTGGGCGAAACTCAATGCTTCATAGTGAATCGTGGTTACAAGTACGATACCATTGCAAAATTTGAAAAAGGGCTTTGTGAATTATGAGTTATTATGGTGTGATCCCATACACAGGAAACAAGCAAAAGCTACTTCCTGAATTGTTCAAATTATTTCCGGACAGAAACAGCTATATGCGATTCATTGACTGTTTTTGTGGTGGTTTGAGTGTGTCCCTAAACGTCCCTAAACCCGTTCTAAGCAACGATTACGATCGGACGTTGATTGATATGTATAAGCGCCTTCAAATGCTTCCTGACCTCTCTCCGGTGCGAGAATTGATTAAACAACATGGGCTGGGTAAGAACGAGAAAGAAGCGTATCTCGCATTTCGTGATGCATATAATAAGAACAAGGATCCGCTATGGCTCTATGTTCTGATCCTGCATTCGTTTAGTAATGTTAATCGAACCAACGATAAAGGCAATTTTAACGCCAATTTTGGTTGTAGAACGTTGAATGATTCTACCGTTAAACGGTTTGAACACTTCAAAAACAATGTTCGGGGAATTGAATTCTCTAGCGCATCGTTTAAGGATCTTGATATCTGTTTGAATGATTTTGTGTACTGCGATCCGCCGTACCTGATCACTGATGCAGTTTATAACAAATTCTGGAACGAAGAACGCGAGCATGAATTATATGATTTTCTCGATAATTTAAACTCTGATGGTATCAAGTTTGGTTTATCAAACGTGACACATCATGCAGGAAAGCAAAATGATATCCTGATCGAGTGGATGCAAAAATATAATGTGCATAACCTCGATAAAAAGTATCTGTTAGGCCAGCATACTGATTCTTACGAACAAAATAAAACGCAAGAAGTCTACGTGTGTAACTACCAGAAACGCGACGTAAATACATACCCTGAAACACTGGATGACTTAATGTAAGGTAACATATGTTTAAGATTTTTGGTTATATCCCTTCTGTTTACAATTGCGCTCCATGCCTGAATTCTAAACGTCTCCTGGACGCGAAAAAACATCCGTATGAGTTCGTGTCTGTTGCGGATTCCGTGGAAGACGGTAAACCTGTACTGAACGAAGCGGTGATCGATGAACTTGAATCCCTGGTTGGTACGCGCCGGATGACCATGCCTCAGATTTTCCATGACGGGAAACATGTAGGCGGGTTCGACCAACTTCGTGAGTACGTCCGCACCCTGTAATAAATAATGACACGAAAAGAGAGGTTATTATGCAGGATTACGGGCATTGGAAAACGTTAAGAGAAGTTGACATTAATAATTACATAGGATTTGTCTACGTAATTACATTTGAAAATGGTAAAAAATACGTGGGGGCTAAAAAGATATGGAAACGTATAAAAGTTCCTCCATCTTCGTTTAAGCGCGGCCCCCGAAAGGGTTTTGAAGAATCGGACTGGAAAACGTATACATCATCATCGAAAGAAGTTAATGATATGATTTCCAATGGAATACAACCTAAAGATTATTTGATTGTTGGTTGGTATGATTCATGGGGTAAAACTTTGTTAGCAGAGGCTGAAATGCAATTCTCTAACGATGTTCTCCGAAATCCTGAGTGGTTGAACAAGCAAATCGGCGGTCATTTTAATCCTAACTGTTTTGATGATTTGACTTATGAAGACATCGAAAGGTACATGTCTTTCGATAAAGGCAATGAACACACATCATGGCCCGTAATGTATCGAGTTGGTAGTAAAACGAAATATGTTAACCCTGATGAAGTAGAATCACATTTACAGCAAGGTTGGCAGTTCGGAAGAAGTAGATTAGAAAAGTTGTCTGTTGTCTGCATTGTTAGCAAATATAAACTTTATAATACGAAAACTGATGAAGTTGTTGAAGTTGTTAATCAAAATGAATTTGCGCGACAGCATAATATAGAATCGGGACACTTGACAAATTTGTTGAAAGGTTCTACTGATAGTGTGGGTGATTGGACATTATTGCCAGAAGTCAGAAGAAAGAACTATGTCATCGAAGATGATAAAGGTAATAAATTCTCGTCTGTGTCTGAATGTGAAAGAGCTAATGGATTGAAACGAGGTGCTGCTACTTCTCTATGTAAAAAAGGGATCTATAAGAAAATGGTTCCTGAATCCAGGACTCTTTATAAGAAACGGTTATCAACTATTAACTATGTTGAATCTTGTCGTGTTGAATCTGTTTCTAAGATAACAGAAAACAGTTTTCGTGGTCTTGTTCCAGATCTTGCTGTATTGCATGATTCGAAAGAATCTGTTATTCTGTGGCTTGAACAATACATATCCTATCTAAAGGCAACCAAATGAAAGTAGAAAAACGCGACGGAACAATCGTCGATTTCGATAAAGAAAAAATTCGTAATGCTGTGTATAAAGCTGGCGGTACGATGACGGATGAAGACAGCGCAATTATGCTTGTATTGCATAGTCAGATCCGCAATGATAAACCAATGAAGATTTCACAAATTCAAGAACTTGTTGAAGAATCTTTGATGAAGACAAATCCGACTGTTGCCCGTGCATATATCGAATATCGTCATGATCGTGATATCGCCCGTGAACAAAACGGAAAATTATTCCGTGATATCAAGGGTTTGATGACTCTTAGTAACAAAGAATTAACCAACGAAAACGCAAACAAAGATTCTCGCGTATTCCCGACTAAACGCGATCTTCTGGCGGGTATCGTTTCTAAACATATGGCGCGTAACCATATTCTACCGAAACATATTGTAGAGGCGCATGATTCCGGTGATATTCATTATCACGATCTGGATTACAGCCCGTTCACCCCATACACTAACTGCTGTCTGGTGGATTTGAAAGGTATGCTGGCTAATGGCTTCAAGATGGGTAACGCAGACATCGAACCCCCGAAATCAATCGGTGTTGCGACGGCTCTCATGGCACAGATCACCGCACAGATTGCTTCTCACCAGTACGGCGGAACTACCTTTGCAAACGTTGATAAAGTGCTGGCTCCGTATGCAGAAATGACATATGAAAAGCATGTTAAGGATGCTAAAAAGTATAAAATTTCGTTAGATCGTACATATGCGATGGAAAAGACTGAAAAAGATGTGTTTGATGCTTTCCAATCGTATGAATACGAAGTTAACACGCTGCATACTGCCAACGGACAAACACCTTTCGTTACTATTACTTTCGGTACTGGTACGGGAATGTTTGAACGAATGATCCAGAAAGCGATTCTGAAAAACCGTATTCGTGGTCTGGGTAAACAAGGTATTACCCCTGTGTTCCCTAAACTGGTCATGTTTATGGAAAAAGGTGTAAACATGAATCCTGGGGATCGTAACTATGACGTCAAACAATTGGCTCTGGAATGCGCTTCGAAACGTATGTATCCGGATATTATTAGCGCGGCTAATAACCGTCGTATTACTGGCTCTAGCATTCCTGTATCTCCTATGGGTTGTCGTAGTTTCCTTAGCGTGTGGAATGATGAGCACGGTAATGAAATTCTTGATGGACGTAATAACCTGGGCGTTGTGACGATCAACCTTCCTCGTATTGCGATTGAAGCCGAAGCACAGGAAGATGAAGACGCGCATGATGCATTTTGGCGTATCCTTGATGAACGTCTGGAACTGTGTTTTGAAGCCCTGATGACTCGTATTGATAGTCTCAGAGGTGTTAAAGCCAGTGTAGCCCCGATCCTTTATACAGAAGGTGCGTTTGGTGTACGGTTGAAACCCGATGATGAAATTCTGGAACTGTTCAAAAATGGGCGTAGTTCTATCAGCCTGGGATACATCGGATTGCATGAAACTCTGATGCTTTTCGGATCTGGACAGCACCCATTCGACCGGATCGGTTCTCAGAACATGGGTAGACTGATTCTGGAATATCTACGCGCTGCGACCGAAGCATGGAAAAAGAAAACCGGATTTGGGTTTAGTCTGTATTCAACCCCTGCTGAATCTCTATGTCATCGTTTCTGCAAACTGGACTATGAGAAATTCGGAAGTATCAAAGGGATCACAGATAAAGGCTGGTACACTAACAGTTTTCATCTGGACGTTGACCGCAAGGTAACACCGTTCGAGAAAATCGACTATGAAGCCGATTATCATTACATTGCAACTGCTGGACATATCAGCTATGTAGAATTCCCTGATATGAAAAACAACCTGGAAGCCCTTGAAAAAGTCTGGGATTATGCAATGGATAAACTGGACTACTTCGGAACTAACCTTCCGGTTGATAAATGCTTTGAATGTGGCTCTGATGATGAATTTAAGCCAACAGAAGACGGTTTTCATTGTACCCATTGTGGGAACCATGATCCGGAAAAAATGAGCGTCACGCGCCGTACATGCGGTTATCTTGGTGCGGTAGATCGCCCGATGAATGCAGGGAAACAAAAAGAAATTATTCATCGTGTAAAACATAACTAGGAACACTTAGTATTTGCGCCTTCAATAAATATATTAAAATTGAGGGCGCAATATGTTTTATACAATTTATAAAATTACCAATACCGTAAACGGGCGCGAGTATATCGGCGCTCATAAAACCGATGATTTGAATGATCGTTATATGGGTTCCGGGAAGAACATTAAACATGCTATTGATTTCTATGGCATCGGTTCTTTTAGGAAAGAAATTTTACATGTATTCGATACAGAAGAAGAAATGTATCTAAAAGAAGCTGAATTAGTAACCGATGATTACATTTCACTTCCCTATACTTACAACATCAAGCCAGGCGGTAAAGGAGGAACCGCATATGAACAAAGCGAAGAACATAGAAAGAAAAATAGTGATGCTCTGAAAGGGAGGATTATTACTCCTGTCCATCGTAAACGGATTTCAGAAGCATTAAAGAAATATGTCAGAACAGAAGAACATCAACAAAAAATCAACGAGATGTCAAAATCTGTCGTATGTACACCCGAACATAGAGAAAGAATGTCGATACAATCTAAAGAGTTGTTCGAAACCCGTCCTGGACTTAAATCCAAAATCTCCACATCGTTAAAGTCTTTTTATGCCAATGAGACGGATGAACAACGACAAATCCGCATTCTTAAACATACGGGTAAATCTACAACAGAAGAAACCAGACAGAAGATCTCGCTTGCTCATAAAGGTAAAAGAGTCGGGGATAAAAATCATATGTTCGGTAAACCTGCTCTGAACCGTCGTCGAGTTTCCGGCGAGGGTATCGTATATGATTCTGTTAAGGAAGCCGCCAAATCACTAGGTCTTTCTCAGGGAACTATAGTTGCTCGATGCAAATCAGATAAGAATAAAGTATGGTTTTACGTAGAATGAGCAAAAGCCCCTTGCGAAAGTGAGGGGCTTTTGTTATATTGCACATACCGAAACTATGAGGTATTGAAAATGATGTACTGGACAAAAGACTATTTTGAATTTCGTGACGAAGAAAGTTTTGGGACTGTATACCGCAATTTAGCTTTGCGTGGTAGTCCTCTGTCGCCAAATCAACTATCATCTGTCAAGTTTCCGATTAAGGTAACACACTGCGATCGGAAAGGTGTTAATGGGATCGTTGATGCCAATGGCACAACCTGGTATTCCGAAGATTCGTATCTGTTTGATAACGAGGATCGCGGATTCTTTAAAAAGTTTGTTGCGCTTAAACCTGCTGTTGAAAAAGCCGACGCACAACAACTGCTGGACTGTTCTCACCTGCTGGGACGAATTTACGTAGATGGTAAGCTGGTGACGAAACCAGGCGATCTGGAAAAATTCTTGCGTAAGGCGCGGGAAACTACCATGAAAGACACCGAAAAACGTTACGATACCGCAACCGCCAATCTACAGCGTTTATCTGGTGAACTGAAAGTTCTGCGGGGTGAATGATGTTTCCATTAAAGGCGAGAATTCGCAACAAAACCGGAACACAAGAATGGATGGAGTGCTTGCGCGAAACTAAGCACTACTACATTTCCCAGGCTGTAGGCTATGACGGAAAGAACATTCGTGCAAAAAGAACGTGCTGGAGAAGTATGATCCGGCGCTCACATACACCAAAATTGATAAAGATCTGGTAGGTGATTTATGCTGATTAACAAAACACAGTGCAAAGCGATTAACTTTCTGCTGCATGAACTGATTGAAAACGGTATTCATTTTGAATTCGTTGATCCGATTAACAGTGATGACGGTCATCTACTTCGCTGGATGTCTGGTAGTAATCCTCTGGATTCAGTTTCCCAGGTTGTAGAGACTGCACATAAAAATATGCCGTGTCGCGTCCTGGTGGGTAGCGTTAATGCCTCCACATGGAACGGTTCGGATGCTTATTTTGTCGGATTCAAAAAAGAGTTGACGGACGACGAATGATGTTATACTATGCCCCTGTAGACAACAAACTATAGGGGCTAAATCATGAAAATCAAAAATACTGCTACTGAAAATCTTTGCAACGAAATCGCGGTGACTTACTGGAAAGAAGGTCACGCAAAAGCAATGAAGGATTTTCAACAGTGGTGTGATACCCAGAAGTTAGCCAAATGGGAATACATCGTAATCGTGGAACGGATCAAAGAACTGATCCTTGAGAAGAAAGGCACTATAAAATGATTCAACTGAAATTAGACACCTATACGCTGAACAATCTGTTCCCAGAGGAAAAATTCTGATGAACTTTGACCGCATCTATAACATGGATGTGGTTAACGGTAAAGGAATCCGTGTTGTGTTGTTTGTTACTGGCTGCAATCATAAATGCGAAGGTTGCTACAACAAAAGCACATGGAATCCCAGCAACGGTACACCATACACCGAAGAGACTGAAAACGAGTTGATTAAACTCCTTTCAAATCCTCATGTTGATGGACTTACATTAACTGGCGGCGATCCGCTTTACCGTGACAACTATCCTACTATCCTAAAACTTCTTGAGCGCGTTTCTAAGGAACTTCCAAAGAAAAACGTATGGTTATGGACAGGATATACCCTAGAGGCTTTACAGGCCGACCCAGAACGTTCTAAGCTACTTCCTTACATTGATGTTCTAATTGATGGTAAGTATGAAAAAGATTTACCAACTAAAAAACCGTTTCGCGGTTCAGATAATCAACGTATGATCGAATTCGCTAAAAATTCGATAGAAATTAAAAATATTGCTTGACCTAATGTGTAACTATGGTAATCTTACCACATCGTAAATGACGATTAACTTTAATTGAGAGATAATATCATGATCCTGAATTTCAAAACCCGTAAAGAAGCGCGTAGCTACTGCTGGAAGTGGAACATTCCCCTGAAAACCATCCGTAATACAGGGCGCGGTTCTTGCCCGTGGACAGTTCAAGCAAACGAACTGAAAACGTTCGTGGTTGGTAAAACTTACAAACTGGTTGACCGTGAAGGGTTTACTACCAATTCACACGGCGGATCTAACACCGCAAACACTATCCAGGCGATGCAGATCGAAAAATTCCTGAATAACGAGGTAAAAATTATCTCGAAAATCAATTCAGATACTTTCAAAATTGAGCATACTCCGGAAATGACTTTTAGCTCTCTGCGTTCGTGGGAAGCTCGTTATTTTGTCGAAGTTGGCGCTGCTCCGGTTAAGAAAACGAAAGCCAACCCGAAAAAAGCCAACGTTACGGCTCCGGTTGCGCCTGTTTCACCAGCAACCGCAGATCTTGATCAAATGCTTGATGGTGGTTCGGCAATGTCGGTTGAACTGGATCCTACTAAATTTGTTGAAGGCCGTTCGTATGTTCTGGTTAAACCGCAGCAATTTAAAAATCGTTGTGGCGCTAACCACGGGATCAAATCATATACCGATGAATACAGTAATGGTGTATACACCGTTTACCATACGACTTCGCTCGGTCATCATCAATTGAACAAAACGGTAGAAACCATTGATTCCCAGACCGGAAAAGTTGGTTACTATCTGCTTGATTCTGAACGTTCGTTCTTCCGTGAACTGGCGACAGGAATTGTTGATGAACCTGTTAGCGTTTCCGGTAATAGCGCTATCGCTATCAATGTAGACGAAGCGGCTAAGAAAGAAGAAATCGCAAAAGCAATGACACAGCTTGAAGAAGCGGTTAAGGCCCATGATGACGCGCTTCAAAATCTGCGTACTGCTTCCGACCTGGTTCGCAAAGCTGCTCGAAAAGTAGCAGAAGTAAGCAAGTAAATTAAACTGGGTGCTCCGGCACCCTTTTTTATGAGGTGACACATGGAATTATTAGAAGGTAAATCTTATACCCTGAACATCGACGCTAAAGAATTTGCAGAAAAAACCTGGCGAAATGCTTTAGCTGAATTGATCAAAAACAACGGCTATATCACAATCGATCGTATTGCGATTGGGGATACTGAGGACATTGCTTATGTTCTGCAAGATGATTTCGAATACGAGATCCCTAGCCATATCTGGAAATACTTCAAACCATATGATTTGCCGGAAGAAGAACCGAAGATTGCTACTAAAGAAGAAATCGCCGCGCCTGTTTTAAATTTTGTATCTTCTGATCCTAAACTGTGGATGACTGTAAAACCTGTTCAACAAGATATCAATGATCTGCGATTTGATTATCCTTTTGTCAAGCGGATCACTTCGATTTCTGTACTACCAGCGCCGACTGATTCACAGGCACTTGAATTTGCATTACAGCATGTTTTCGGTGATAATAAGCTGTACGCGATTGACAAGGAAGCTGCTATTGATGAACAGAAAAAGGAAATCATCAACCTTCTTTCTCTGCATCAACAACTTGAAGCGGTGGAATTGATTGAGCGTATGCTTTCTGATACAAAGAAAGATATCATTAGCAAAATCACTCCGGCACGAAGGAAAGCAATTGATGAAAATCGAGATTTACGGTATTCCCGAATCGCTTCATAAATGTTATGGTTGTATTGAAGCTCGGAAATTACTTGATGAGCATGGATTAGAATACGAATTTTATTCTGTTCTAAAGCCAGCAAATAACAGTGTGGGGTTTGATTACGATCGACCCCGCATTGAAGAGTTAGCGAAACGTGTTCGTAGTCGAAGCATGGCATTTACTTACCCTCGGATCTTTGTAGATGGTAATTTTATTGGCGGTTATATGCAATTGAAAGAGTATTTGGGTGAAGCATGAATAAAGAATACATTCGCAAAGTAGCAAACGCTATTCACGCAACAACGATTGATTTTCTGGAAGGGTTTGATCATATTATCCACCCTGAAACGCTGGATAGTTGGGAAGCCAAACTGTTTAAAAGTATCAATGAACAGTTTCCGGAAAAGGTTAAGCGCTGGTTTATCAGACAGGAAATCGTAGCAACGATCCTTAATGAACGTGGTGTTGAGGCGTTCGGTGTAACCCCTCTATATAAACGAAACCAGATTACAGACGAAACAATCAAGAAATATAAAAAGATGGTTCGGAAGTAATAAATAATCAGTTAAATGGCCTTCGGGCCATTTTTTGTATATAAATATTGGTATTGAATACAATATAGGAAAAAAGATAATGGTAGCTAAATCATTCCGCGCACGAAGTGGCCTTGATGCTGCTGGTGAAAAAGTTATCAACGTTGGGAAGGCTGATCGTAATACGCTGAGTGACGGCGTTAACGTTGACTTTTTCAATGAATTTAACGGAATCCAGCAGTATGACCCGACCCGTGGCTATTCTCAAGACATGGCGATCATTTATGCGCGTCGTATCTGGTACGCAAAACAGAATATTGCTTCCCCTGCTGGGGCTTTCGACGAATCCAAATGGATCGCAACTCGTAATGACCCGAAATGGGTTTATAGTAACGTAACCACTCCAGACGGTAGCATTATTGAATCTGGTAGTTACATTATGGCTGATGGACGCTTTACTGAACTTCTGTACCTGCTGCCGGATAACCCGACAGAGGGCGACGTAATCACGTTTAAAGATTGCGGTGGTTTAGTAGGTGTGAACAGTATCCTTGTTAAGTCTAACACCCGTCAGATCCGTTTACGTACTGTACAATCAGCACAGTATAGACTGACTCACCCGTACATGATCGCAACGTTTATCTATAACGGTAACGTATGGCGTGTTGCTGAAACTCTGGATAACCGCGATTCTGAGATCGTGAACGCAACCGGAACAGGTTCATTCCAGTTACAATCTGGTATGACAGTTTTCCGTAACAGTGCTACGGGTAAAATCACTCTCCAGTTGCCGAAATATGCAAATGATGGTGATGTGATCACAACCTATGACGCTGATAAAATGAACTCTATCAACGTAGCCGTTTTGCAGATTTATCCAGGTAGTGGACACACTATTTCTGACGGTGCAATTACTGGTGTTACTTCGGTAACTAGCCAGAAATCTGGCTTTGGTATGTTCATCTTTGATGCACAGAATAGCCAATGGAAAGTATATGATGCTGATAATCGTGTTCGTCTGCGTCGTATCTATAGTGATTTAAACACAGTTCCTAACGATTACGTTTTTGTTACTGCAAACCCTTCTGGGAATATACCAAACGTTACAGTTACCCTTCCAACTGATGTTGCTGATGGTGATCGCGTTTACGTATCCCTTTATATGATGGGTAAAAACCAGAACTGTACAATCAAAGTTAAAGATGGTACAACGGACAAGATCCGCACCAACAAAAATATGATGCAGTTCCCGCAGCGCAAAGACTATCCGCCTGATGATTGGTTTAGTGTAACTTCATTAGCATTTAATGCTGCTAGTGATTACCTCCCGTATATCGAGTTTTCTTACATGAAAGCTACGAAAGAATGGGTTGTTGCTAATTATCGTCCGATCGTTGAACGTGTTGACGCAACTAACAGATCGCGTACTGGTGTTATTGCTCTGGCTGCACAGGCAGAAGTAAACAAAAACTTGGAAGACAACCCGAACGACGAAACTGCTATTACTCCAATGACGTTAGCAAATAAAACTGCTACAGAAACCCGTCGTGGTATTGCACGGTTAGCAACAACTGCTGAGGTTAACAAACTTTCAACCGATACCTATTTGGATGATGTGATTGTTACTCCTAAGAAGCTGAACGAAAGAACAGCGACTGAAACCCGTCGTGGATTGGCAGAAATCGCAACTCAGGCAGAAACAAACGGAAGCACCGATGATATTACGATTGTAACCCCGAAAAAGTTGCATAACCGTATTGCATCGCCGACCTTAACTGGTATCCTTGCCCTTGTTGCTACAGGTGGTGCTCCTAACACCAACACGGATCGTGCTCAGGCTGGTACTGGGGTTTATGATCATTCAGATTATCAGAAAGCGGTAACGCCTAAAACTCTTCGTGAGTATAAAGCGACTCAGTTACAATCTGGCGCTGTATGGCTGGCTTCTGAAACCGAAGTTATTAATGGTACTGTTGCAAGTGCAAACATTCCGACCGTAGTTACTCCGGAAATGCTGCACAAGAAAACCTCTACTGATGGTCGTATTGGTTTGATCGAGATTGCAACTCAGGCAGAAACAAACGCTGGTACTGATTACACGCGAGCGGTAACGCCTAAAACGCTTAACGATCGTGCTGCAACGGAAACGCTGACAGGTATCATTGCAATTGCAACCACTGCCGAAGTATCAGCAGGTACTGTAACGAATAAAGCGATCGTACCGTCTAAACTGAAAGGTTATCTGGACGATACAAGCCATATTACTGTTGCTACTGCTGATGGGTTAACTCAATCTGGTACTATTTGGACTACGGTTAACATCGGTATTCAATCAGCAACTGAAACTCAACGTGGTACTTTACGCGTTGCTACGCAGTCTGAGACGAACGCAGGGACATTAGATACAGTATTTGTCACCCCTAAGAAGTTACACGCTAAGAAAGCGACTGAGAGCGCAGAAGGTATCATTCAGGTGGCTACGGCTGCTGAAACTACCGCTGGCACCGTTGCAAACAAGGCTGTTTCTCCTAAGAACTTGAAAAATACAATTCAGGTTGATACTTCATGGCAAGCTACCGATCTGGTACGCGGTACTGTGAAACTGTCTAAGGGGCTTGGTACTTGGTCTGGTAATGATGTGGCTGGTTCTACTCTTCCGGATGATGGTTATGCCGCTGTAGGTGTTGCTGTTTCTCCTTATGAATTGAACCTGACGCTGAAACATTATCTGCCGATCGGGGCTAAAGCGGTTGATGCTGATAAACTGGATAACCTGGATTCTTCCCAGTTCATTCGTCGTGATGTTAATCAGACGGTTAACGGGGCATTGACTCTAACGAAAGCAACCACTGTACAGGCTGACATTAACTCAACAGCCGACGCAAGTTTCCGGGTAATGAATGTTAGTGGAGATCTGAACGTTGGTGATGGTTCATCGATGGGTAAACTTCGTTTGAATGGTGGTTCATCTAACGACTGGTCAATTCAAGCAAGTTCAGCCTCTGGGCGTATTGCAATGATCTCAACGGGTAATACTGGCACAGTTCATCTTTCTGTGTATAATGATACTCGCGGCGTTGTAGCTAACGTTAAATTCCAGGCTCCTGAAATTCAGGCGATTAGCAAAGTGACTCTGGGTAATGATACAGTGATCACTGCTGCTGGTTCTGTTCTCTCTATGGGTACTAAAAATAAGACAACTAAGATCCTGACTTCTGATGCTGGCAACATCGTAGCGGAAGAATCTGCGAACTCTTATAAAGTCTTTACTGAGAAGAACGCGCAAACCTTGCTGAATCCTACGTATGTACGTAAAGCAGGTGATACGATGTCTGGGCGCTTGACGGTAAGCAACAGTTCAATTATCATTGCAGGTCAAGCGGCTTGGTCAACGCTGGATGCAGTAACAGAAGCATCCAGGGGCAACTGGACGGCTGAGATCACAGCATCGGCACAATACAACTTGCTTCCTGGTTATGCGGTTCCGGTTCTTGAACCAGATCCGATTAATCCAGAAATCATGATTGTGACCCGTTATACCTATGTTAAAGCACCGGGTACTTTAACGCAGTTTGGTAACGGAACTGCATTCACTTATCAGATTTGGGCACCTCGTCCGACCTCTGGTACTGGTGTTAATGCGCTGGCGCAATCCTTCTGGATCCGTCAAATGAACCCAATTACGGGTAAATTTGATGAGTGGGGCCGCATGTATACCAGCAACAACCCGCCTACTGCTGGTGAGATTGGTGCAACGTCTGCTGTTGGTACTACGGTTAAAAACATGACTGTTACCGATTGGATCAAAGTTGGTAATGTTAAGATTTACCCAGATCCGGTTACTCAGACAGTTAAATTTGAGTGGGTGGCATAATGTCAAACTTAATGGCGGGGTTCGGCCCCGATTTTGTAGAAACGCAAATTCTATCGGAAACAAACAGCGTAACTTACAGAATAACCGCAAAGGCAACACATCCCAATGCGGTTCCTAATCAGTATGAGTTTACACTAAATCAAAAGGCGGTAGGGACACCGCCTAGTGTTGGGATCAACGTATGGAGAATTAACAATGCTGTAGTTGATCCAATTAAAACCTTCACATTATCGAATGATAATTCAGCAACTGCAAACAAAGCGTTTGTTGAATATATGGATGCTCAACCTTCTGGGCTGTATTTGATAATGACTAACGGTGAATACAAAACAAGCCAAATCGTTGATGATTGGTTTGCTAAAAACAGATCCGTTATGTGGCAAGGCGCTGATTTCGCTCAGAGATTCCCAAATTCTGCATATGTTGCATTGTATGGGGCTTCAAAATCTCGTATACTGATTGAATCGTTTTACGCGAACGATGGAGTTTTAAAAGAAGATTCACGCGCATCAATCGATCTTGTCTATGATAACGTTGGTGATGTTGGTCGAACTGGTGTACCTTTCCGATCTGTTGAAGATACGGAAGAATACAATTCAACCAATGGATCTGAATATAAAGTGTATCCTGTTGCAAACCCAGTGATCTCTAAACTAGCTGATTATGGTATGGCTCCTGGATTGGCTATGATGATTACTGGTGATTTTTACGCCAGTAAAGAATTATTGGATGCTGGATCAACAACAAGGGTTACTGTTCGATGGTTTACGGGTACTGCTCAAACTTCATCATCGGTGATTGAAGTTCCTGCAAATAAACCTGATGAGTGGTTACGATTTGAACAGTTCTATACGATCCCTAGTGGTTGTGATGGATTTAACGTTGCTGTATCTCGTTATCCTAAACCCGCTACGGATAGTTTATCTGCGATCCGTAACTTCGTGATGGTTCAGGTATCTGCTGCCGAAGCTGATCAAAACTTTGCTGCACAGTTTGGGGTTAACGGTATCAGAATGAACAACATGATCGATGGCGGAACACCGTATATATTTGAATTGCCTAATACTAAGGTTTATCCAGGTGGTGATTATTCTGCTTCCGAATTCCGTGAAGTTGATGCATAAACAAAGGCCCGGATCATAGGGCCTTATAAATATGTAAAAAGGGGTTATTATGGCAGATTTAAAAGCTGGTTCTACAGTCGGGGGTTTACCTATTTGGCACTCCGGCACATTTCCGCTGGTTCCGGTTGGTAATACTCTAACCTATCGCGGATATAAGGTTTATACTGAAAACGATAAACCGCAAGCATCAAATAACGACTTCGTTTCTAAAGCAAGCGGTGGTCAATATTTGGGTGTAGTTGCCTTTAAACAGGGGCTACAAATTAACGCTACTTTCGCAGGCGGAAGTGACCAGAACGGTTTATATTCTGGTGATGGTGATGGTGCGACATTTGATAAGGCCAACATTGATCTTGTATCATGGTATGGTATTGGTATTCGTTCATCTTCCGGAACAAGTGGTCGCGTATTAGTTATCAATGCTAGAAATGGTGATGTAAACACGAAGGGTAATATTACGGTTGAAAAACAAATCAGTATTACAACCACTAACCCTACTGACGCAAGTCATGCAACACGAAAAAGTTATGTTGATGGGCAGATAAATAATGTCACAACAAATGCTAATAGCAGGGTATTACGCGCTGGCGATACAATGACAGGGCTGTTAACTGCCCCGCAATTCGCGAGCACAGGCGCGGCTTCCCGTCCCGAACACGTACCACGGCTCGACCAGGTAATTACTAAAGGGACTATCATAGATTTTGGATCTTATTAAGGTGAAACATGGCTGATTTAGAAAAAATTCAATTCCTACGTAGCACAGTTGCGGGGAAAACACCTACTACAAGTCAGCTTGCAGATGGTGAACTGGCGATCAACATGGCTGATTATGCCATTTACACGAAAAATGGTTCTTCGATCGTTCAGTTAGCGGGTAAAGGTATCCCAGAAACAAATACCAAAAAATTAACAGTTGATGGGCCTAGTGCTCTTAATGATACCGTTACCGTAGCGGAAGGTAAAACTATTACTTTCACCAACGAGAATTTAAGTGGTGAAATAACTCGTCATATCACTGGTAAAAACGCTCTTAACGGATGGTACATCGGTTCCGGTGGTACAAGCAATAACGGCATTCTTGAAATCGGTACTATTGACGATGGTACTGAAACAATCCAGTTTGTACAACGCGGTGCAGGTAACGTAGAAGCCAGAAAATTAGTCTTACTTGATAGCTCTGGTAATACTACTCTTCCTGGGGATTTAAGATTATCCACTAATAAAACCGTTAAAATTAGTAATGGAAGCACTCTTACGTTAGAAATGGGCGTAGGTGCTAATGATGCATACATTAAAAACCTGAGAGGCTCGGGCGTTCTTCAATTAACTAATGATAGCAATCTGACATTCAGAAATTACCAGGTTTATTATGCCATGACTGGAAAAGGCCCTGGTAAAGATGGTACTCTTCTGACTAATGTAGAAAACGCGCGTCAGCTTGAACAAGATAATTTCCCTGTAACTACAGGAAACGAAAATCGTTGGATTAAAGTTGCTCTGTTAAAAGATCCGGGTTCCGGTCAGAGTCGCTTGCAACTGATGGTGACTAATGGTGGTAACTATGGCAATACGCACAGTTCTATTGACTTTATCGATTGTAGCGCTAGAAGCATTCCCGCAACATTAACAAGCGCAAACATTAGTTCTTATCTGCAAATTCGTCGAATCGGCGATCCTGGAATTGATAACACTAACCAAATGCGTTATAGTCTGGTTCGTACCTCTGAGGGTTTAGAACTGTGGTTTACTCAACGCGCGTTTATTGGTGGTGTTAAAGTTGCTCTGCTGTCTATCGCTGGTTATACTGAGTATTATCTGCCTACTGGTTACACGACTTCTGCAACTGCCCCGGAAGGGTTAGTTGAGAGCGTGGCTATTCGTATCTATGACGAAATGAACAAGCCTAACCTTGACGATGGTACTGATGGTATTCTGTCTGTTGCTAAAGGTGGTACAGGCGCAAGTACAGCCTCTGCTGCTCGCACAAACTTAGGTTTGGGTACGGCAGCAACCCGTGATGTCGGTGAATCCAGCGGAAACGTAATGGAAGTTGGTGCATTTGGTCTTGGTGGTAACGGAAAATCAATAGTAGATATTACTTCTGATGTTGATTTAATGACTCGCCTTAATGCTCTTGGCGGTACAACATTTAGAGCTAACGTAGCGAGTGGTTATACCGGGTCTCCTTATTATTCGCATGGTGCAGGATTCTTTTCTAAAACTGGCGATACGATGGCAGCGCTTAATATAGATTACGCAACTGGTGTCGTCAAAGTATTTGCTACAAATAATAGTGGTTTAGCAAACGGTAAAGTAAATTATAATATGCTTTACGGTACTGCATTTAAACCAACTCCAGATGACGTAGGGGCTGTTGCTCGTGCTGGTGATACCATGACCGGTAACTTGACTATTAACGCTAACTTAAAGGTCGAAAATCCTAATGGAACGATGGTTGATTTAGGTTCAGAGAACTCAGACAAGTGCAGCAGATTAACCCTTGCTCGTAAAGTTGGTAGCGGTGCTACCGTAGCAACGCTTAAAATTACTCCTGAAGGATACGTGCAATTTGGTTATCAAACTGCGGTTTCTAATCCAGCTCCTAGTAAATATATTCTAGTTAAATCTAGCGGCCTTGAGGTAGAAGGGGACTTGGTTTTTAACCAGACCTATCGCGGCACCGAAGAGGCAGTTGATATTTCTGATAAGACCGTTGACCTTAATGGTCTTGTCATTAAAAGAACCGACCCAGGTACTCGTCAGTTATATAAATGTGCATCTT